>Ga0126384_10001776_pt1 | contig 12907 bp, 10 predicted proteins | sample PanSoiMetPlot_36_FD_92543 | JGI IMG/M metagenome (GOLD analysis project Ga0126384, IMG submission 92543) | Tropical forest soil microbial communities from Panama - MetaG Plot_36 | ecosystem: Environmental > Terrestrial > Soil > Tropical forest > Bulk soil | place: Panama | collected 2016-02-17 | reverse complement strand
TGGCATCTTGACGGCGCTGTCGCAGATCGCCGCAGAAGAGCTCGATCTGCCGCTGTCGCGGGTGAAGATCATCTCCGGCGATACCGGTCGCACGCCAAACGAAGGCCAGACTGCCGGCAGCCTGTCGGTGGAAGCCAGTGGCACCGCGTTGCGGTTCGCCGGCGCCGAGGTGCGCGCGATCCTGATCGATGCGGCGGCGAAGAAGCTCGGCGTCGCGCCCGACACGCTCAAGGTGTCGGACGGCACGATCAGCGCCGCCGACGGCCGCAAGGTGACCTATGGCGAGATCGCAGGCGCAGTCGACCTCAAGCGCGAGGCAACCGCCAAGTTTCCGCCGAAGGCACCGGCCGCCCACACGATCGTCGGCACGGCGGTCAAGCGCTTCGATATTCCCGCCAAAGTGACGGGCGGCGCCGCCTACGTGCAGGACATGCGGCCGGACGGCATGTTGCATGGGCGCGTCGTGCGCCCGCCGCGTTACGGCTCGAAGCTCGACAGCGTCGACGAGGCTGCCGCGAAAGCGATGCCGGGCGTGGTCGCGGTGGTGCGCGACGGCAGCTTCCTCGGCGTCGTCGCCGAGCGCGAGGAGCAGGCGATCGCGGCGCGCGCGGCGCTCGTCAAAAGCGCCAAATGGACGCTCGGTCCGCCGTTGCCGGATCCGGCGACCATCCACGAGCACCTCGTGTCGCTGCCGACCCAGGACACGGTGATCAGCGAGAAGAAGCCGGCCGAACTTGCGGCGGCACCTGCCGACGCCCAGGTGGTCGAGGCCACCTATCACAGGCCGTATACGTCGCACGGTTCGATCGGCCCGTCCTGCTCGCTCGCCGAGCTCAAGGACGGCAAGCTGACCGTATGGACGCATTCGCAGGGCGTGTTTCCCAATCGGGCCAATCTCGCGGCCGCGCTCGGCATGGGTCCGGCCGACGTGCGCTGCGTGCACGTCGAGGGATCGGGCTGCTACGGCCACAACGGCGCCGACGACGTCGCGCTCGATGCGGCGCTGCTCGCCCGCGGCGTGCCTGGGCGTCCCGTGCGGGTGCAGTGGATGCGCGACGACGAGTTCGGCTGGGAGCCGTTCGGCGCCGCCATGGTGATGAAGGCGAAGGCGACGGTGAGCGAGGGCCGGATCGTCGACTGGAACTACGAGGTGTGGAGCAACACCCATTCGATGCGGCCGAGCGAGCCGGGCGGCGTCAATCTGCTGGCCGCGTGGTATCTGGCCGATCCCAAGAAGGCATCGACGCCCCGCAATATCCCGCAGCCGGCGGGCGGCGGGGACCGCAACGCCGTTCCGCTTTACGACTTCCCGCGCCAGCGGGTGGTCAACCACCTGATCAAGGACATGCCGCTGCGCGTCTCGGCGCTGCGCACGCTCGGCGCCTATGCGAACGTGTTCGCGCTCGAGTCGTTCATGGACGAGCTCGCGCTCGCCGCGAACGCCGACCCGGTTGCGTTCCGTCTTGCCCACCTGACCGATCCGCGCGCCCGTGCCGTGATCGAGGCGGTTGCCCGGAAGGCGGGATGGAAAGCCGGCGAAAAGGGCGGCGACGGCCGCGGCCGCGGCATCGCCTTCGCCAGGTACAAGAACCTCGCGAGCTATGTGGCGGTCATCGCCGAGGTCGAGGTCGACCGCGCGAGCGGGGTGGTGCGGGTACCGCGCGCCTTTGCGGCGGTCGACTCCGGTCAGATCATCAATCCGGACGGCCTCGTCAATCAGATCGAGGGCGGCATCATCCAGTCGACGAGCTGGACGCTCAAGGAACAGGTCCGTTTCGATCCGAGCGGCATCGTGTCGCGCGACTGGGCGAGCTATCCGATCCTGACCATGCCGGAGGTGCCGAAAGTCGAGGTTGAGCTGATCAACCGGCCGTCCGAGCGTTCGCTCGGCGCGGGCGAGGCCTCCCAGGGCCCGGCCGTGGCGGCGATCGCCAATGCGTTCACGCACGCGACGGCGCGGCGTCTGCGCGACCTTCCGCTGGCGCCGGCCCGCGTCAAAGCGGCGCTTGGATAGACGCGCAGTTCTGTTTTAATTCCTCCGCACGATCGGCTGCCCTGGCTGAGGGGCGGCGGATCGGGCGGAGTTTTTTTGGCGCCTGATCCCGAAAATGCTCGCCCCTGACTTGATCCGGGGGCGACCGACTTTTCGGCAAGACCCAGGCGCAGGCAAAGACTTCTAAGAGCAAGCAAAACGACTTCCAGAGGCTGATCGACCCGAATCGATCGGACTCTAGCCTGCCGAAGGGGCGGTAGATGGCATTCGCCGGGACGGACGGATCGCAGGCGCAGATTTTGTCGCGCGCCGCGTTCCGAGGCGCCGTGACGCTGCTGGCACTCCTGATTGCCGCGGCCGTGCCGGGCGCGACGGGTGGGCAGGTCAGGTATCCCGAGCGGCCGGTCCGCATCATCGTGCCTTTCGGGCCGGGCGGCGTCGCCGACATCACGACGCGCCTCGTGGGCGAGAAGCTCGGCGCCAAGCTCGGCCAGCGCTTCGTGATCGAAAACGTGCCGGGCGCCGGCGGCATTGCGGCCGCGCGCGCCGCGCTCGCGGCGCCGGCGGACGGCTACACCATCACGCTCCTCACCAACGGCACGGCGATCAGCGTTCCGCTGTTCAAGAGCCTGCCATTCGACCCGCTCAAGGATTTCGTGCCGATTTCGAGCGTCGGCTATTTCGACTGCATCTTTGCGACCAATGCGGCGTCCGACCTCAAGTCGCTGGATGATTTCCTCAATGCGGCACGCGCAAGGCCCGGTGCGCTCAACGTGGGCACGATCAATGTGGGCAGCACGCAGAACCTCTCGGCGGAGCTGTTGAAATCGCTCACCGGCGTCAACTTCGTCATCATTCCCTTCCGCACCACCCCGGAGGCGATCATTGCGCTCCTGCGCAACGACATCCAGATGATCGTCGATTTCCCGGCGGCGCTGCAGGCGGGCCTGTCCGACCACAAGCTGCGCCCAGTGGCAGCGATCGGGCCGGTGAGCGCAAAGACGATCGGCGGCGTGCCGACCGTCGCCGAGGCGGGTGTTCCGGGCTACGAGGTCAAGTCGTGGAACGCGCTCTACGCGCCGGCCGGAACACCGAAGGACTTCGTCGACGTGCTCAACGGCGCGCTGCGCCAGGTGCTGGTCGATCCCGACATCAAGCGCCGCACCGCCGAGCTCGGCATTGACACCAGGGCCGGAAGCCCCGCCGAGATCGACGCCCAGATGCGGGGCGACATCAGCAAATGGGCGAAGGTGATCGCCCACGCGAACATCCCCAAGCAGTAGGGCGGATCATGCCGCGGGCGCGCCGTCGGCGACGGGTGGCGGCGAATCGCTGCGCGACGTCGGTCCGCGCAGCCGCCGCACCACCAGCCAGGGCGCGAGCGCGAGCAGGAAGGCGAGCGCTGCCAGCGCCGCGATGATCGCCAGCCGTTGCGGCCACGGGCCGAACGCCGCAACCAGCGGCGGAATGCGGACGCTCGCCGGCGGATTGCCGATGAAGCCGTAGTTCGCGCCCAGCCGGATATCGACCGCGAGCGCGAGCGCGGCCCAGGCGAGGCCTACGATCGACGCCCGCGCGAAATCGCCCCAGCCCGGGCGGAAGCCGAGCACCGCGAGGTCGTAGATCGCGCAAGTGATGATGATCAGATGGGCGATCCAGAAGGCCCAGAAGACGACGTGCGCCGGCCCTTCCGTCAGGGTCGGCTGGATGAAGGCCTGGGTCGCGAACGCGACGGCCCAGAAATAGAGCGTCGCGCGCAGCCAGCGATTGAGCGTGAGGAGCGCGAACGGGGCGACGAGCCCGCTGACGTCGCATGCCTGCAGCGGCAGGCCGGTGGTGAGATCGAGGCCGTTCCAGTTCCACCACGTATTGTAGGCGATCCAGTAGGCGAGGGCGAAGAGCGCGAGCGTGCGGCGCGCGCGCAGCTCGATCCGCTTGTCGCTCAAGCCGCGCCCGAGCCACGCGAGCGCGGCCATCAGGACGGCACAGACGCAGATCACGAGGGCGTGCACCGCGCCGAACGGCGCAAAGCCATTCCATTGATCGGGGTCCAGCGCCGGCACGAGCGCGATCATGCGTGTTCTGCTCTCCGTCGCGTGGCACTAGAGCACGTTCCGTTCCTGCGCAATCGGAACGTGCTCTAGATTATTTTGTTTGGCGCATATTCTTATCGGCGAACCGGCGTCCACTTCGCCGGAATATGCGCTACGCTCGCGGCGCCGGCCGCGATCAGGCGGTATCGCGCGATGTTCGCACCCGGATGTGACGGATAAGCAAATGCCGTCACATGCCGTCGTAGAGCCAGGCCATGCCGTCATAGGCCTGCTCGGCGGTGCGGCCGTGCAGCGCGGCATAGCGCAGCTCGGCCGCTACGCCGCGGGCATGGTAGAACTCGCCATAGACGCGCGCCATGATCTGCACCCGCCCGGTGCGCAGATATCGTTGCTGCTGATACGCATTGAAGGCCGCCGCGATATCGTCCGGCATGGCCGCGACCTGCTCGGCGAGGCAGACGGCATCCTCGGTCGCCATGCAGGCGCCCTGGGCGAGGTATTGCAGCATCGGGTGGGCGGCATCGCCCAGCAGCGTGACGCGGCCGCGGCTCCAGTCCTTGATCGGTTCGCGGTCGCAAAGCACCCACATGCGCCAGGTCTCGATCCGTTCGAGCAGGCGGAGCACTTCGGGGCGCTGGCCCGCAAAGCGGGCGAACAGCTCGTCCTTGGCGCCCTCGGCGTTCCAGCCCTCGACATAGCGGTCGGAATGAAAGACCGCGACCAGGTTGTATAGCGCTCCGCGCCGCAGCGGATAGTGGACGAAATGGGTCTTGGGGCCGGCCCACAGCATGACGTCCGGACTCCACAGGTCGTCGGGCACCTCCTCCCGCTTGAGCACCGCCCGATAAGCGATGTGGCCCGACACGCGCGGGGCGCCGTCGCCGACGAGCTGCTCGCGCACCTTCGACCACATTCCGTCGCAGCCGACGAGCGCGCGTCCCTGCACCTCCTCGCCGCCGTCGAGCGTCACCGTGACGTGGCTGCCGCGATCGATGAAGGCGTCCACCCGGCGCGCATTCTCGAGCGACACGAGGTTGCTGCCCTGGCAGGCGCGCAGATAGACGGCGTGGATGTCGGCGCGATGGGTGACCGCATAGGGCTGCTTGAAGCGCGCCGCGAACGGCTCGCCGAGCGGCACCGTCGTGATCTCCTCGGCGGTGAGCGCGTCGCGCATCTGCAGCATCTCGGGCTTCCAGGCATCGCTCAGCATGTCGGCCTTGAGGCCGATCCGCTCGAGCGCGCGGAAGACGTTGGGCCCGAGCTGGATGCCGGCGCCGAGCTCCTTGAACTCGGGCGCCTGCTCGAACACCCGGACCGGAAAGCCCTTGCTCGCCAGCGCATAGGCGGTCACCAGGCCGCCGATGCCCCCTCTCGCGACGAGGAACGGCAAGTCGTGACCGTTCGCGTTGCCCATTCGCAGCTCTCCAGAACTTCAATCCTGCCCCGCTTACGGGCCGCAGCCATCTGGCTTCCTGATAGTACAGCGCCGGCGGGCCGGCAACGCGAGCCCTTCGACATGCGACCATTCGGCGACTAGGATGTCGCCAACGCGAGGCGACGGATCGCCGGCGGCGGTCCGCTGACCGGGCGTGTTTCACCGGTGCGAATGACACCACGGAGGAAAGCATGTCCACCAGCTTTCAGATCAACGGCAAGACGGCGCATTCGGACGCGCCGCCCGCGACCCCGCTGCTGTGGGTGATCCGCGAGGAATTGAAGCTCACGGGGACGAAATTCGGCTGCGGCACCGGCCTGTGCGGCGCCTGCATGGTGCACATCGACGGCAGGCGCGCGTTCTCGTGCCAGACCCAGGTCGGCCAGATCGCCGGCAAGACGGTCACCACCATCGAGGGGCTTTCGGCCGACTCCTCGCATCCGGTGCAGAAGGCCTGGCTCGCCGAGCGGGTGCCGCAATGCGGCTACTGTCAATCCGGCCAGATCATGAGCGCGGCCGATCTGCTGGCACGCAACCCGAAGCCCAGCCGCGCGCAGATCGTCGACCATATGAGCGCCAATATCTGTCGCTGCGGCTCCTATCCGCGCATCGTCCGCGCCATCGAGCGCGTCATGCAGGAGGGCTGAGCCATGACGATCGCAATTCGAAAAATGGACGTCAGCCGCCGCACCTTCATGGTCGGCGCCGCCGGCTTCACCTTCACGATCGCGTCCGGCCTGCGCGCCGAGGCGGCCCGCAGCGGCGACGTGGCGCTGAGCCCGTGGGTCACGATCTCGACCGACGACACGGTCGCGATCATGTCGCCCGCCGCCGAGATGGGGCAGGGGTCGCTCACGTCGCTGCCGCTCATTCTCGCCGAGGAGCTCGATGCCGACTGGGCCAAGGTGCGCATCGTCGTCGCGCCGCCCAACGACGCGCTCTACAAGAATCCGGCCTTCGGCTACATGTATACGGCCGGCAGCAATGCGGTGACCTCGTACTTCAAGCCGCTGCGCCTGTTTGGCGCCCAGGTCCGCAAGGTGCTGCTGGCGAATGCCGCCAGCCACTGGGACGTGCCGGTCGCCGAGCTCACGACCGGGCCGAACGTCGTCATCCACGAGAAGACCGGCCGTCGCCTGTCCTATGGCGAGATCGCGGCTTTCGCGGACGTCCCGGCCAAGGCCCCGGAGGTCGCTGAAAGCGAACTCAAGAGCCCGGAAAAATTCCGTCTGATCGGCAAGGACGTGATGCGGGTCGAGCTGCCCAGCAAGGTCAACGGCACGGCGCAATATGCGATCGACGTGCAGGTGCCCGGCATGCTGTACGGCGCGATCCTGCGTGCGCCGGTCGAGGGCGCGGCGCCGGACAAGGTCGACGACGCCAAAGCGAAGTCGATCGCGGGCGTGCTGCAGGTCGTGCGGTTGCCGTACGGGGTCGGCGTGATCGCGCAGACGTCGTGGGCCGCCTTCGACGGCAAGGAAGCGCTCGGGGTCACCTGGACGCACACCGGGAAGGCGTGGGGCTTCGACAGCCGAAAGGCGCTGCCGGAATTCGCCAAGGCGGCGCGCGACATGTCGCTGCCGACCAAGCTGTGGGCCAAGCAGGGCGATGCGCCGGCGGCGCTGCAGACGGCAGCGACCATCGTCGAGGCCGATTACCACAACGACCTCGTCTACCATGCCCAGATGGAGCCGCTGAACGCGGTCGCGTCGGTGTCGCCCAACGGCGATGCCTGCGAGCTGTGGTGCGGCGTGCAGTCGAAGACGATCGCCGTCACGGTCGCGGCGAGCGCGCTCAAGATCGCGCCGGACAAGATCAACTACCACGACATGCTGATGGGCGGCGGCTTCGGCCGGCGCGGCCACCGCGACGAGGAATACGTCCACGACGCGGTCGTGCTCTCGAACGCTGTCAAGAAGCCCGTCAAGGTGATGTGGACGCGCGAGGACGACGTTCACAACGGGCGCTTCAATCCGCTGTCGGCGCATTTTCTGCGCGCCGGCTTCGACGCCTCCGGCCAGCTGGTCGCGTTCCACCATCGCAAGGCCTGCGACGAGGTGACCGCATTCCAGGACCCGGTGCGCTTCGAGCGGCAGAAGGGCCGCGACGGCATCGCGTATAACGGCCTCGACGCGCCCTACTACGAGATCGCGAACCGGCTCGGCGAGGCGGTGCCGCGCGAGACCGGCTTGCGCACCTCGAGCCTGCGCGGCATCGCGCATCTCACGAACATCTTCGCGATCGAGTCGTTCATGGACGAACTCGCGCTCAAGCGCGGTGCCGACCCGGCGGCGTTCCGCCGCGAGCTGGTCAAATCCAATCCGCGGGCGGTCCACATCATTGACACGGTGAGCCGCATGGCGGACTGGGAGAAGAAGCGTGACGACAGCGCCCTCGGCTTCACCTACATGAACTATTCGGGCACGCAGATCGCGCTTGCCGCGGAGGTCGCACTCGATCGCAAGACCGGCGCCTTGCAGGTGCGCAACGTGTGGACGGCGCTCGACCCCGGCATCGCGGTCCAGCCCGACAACGTCGTGGCGCAGACGGAGAGCAGCATCGTCTACGGGTTGGGATTTGCCCTCTTCGAGCGGATCACCATCGAGGACGGCGCGGTCGAGGAGTCGGGCTTCTACGACTACCGGGTGCCGCGCATGAGCGACATCCCGCAGATGCACATCGAGGTGATCCCGACCCACAACCATCCGACCGGCGTCGGCCAGATGGCGACGCCGCTGATGGCACCTGCCATCGCCAATGCGGTCGCTCGTCTCACTGGCGTGCGGCTGCGCGAGACGCCGATGACCGCGGAACGGGTCAAGAAGGCGCTGGGGTGAGGGGATCGAATCGGCGACATTGGCGGGCGGCGCGGGGTTCGCGCCGCCCGCGCCACGATCGACACTGACACCGACACCGGCGGCTGAATTTGCCCGCTCGCGGCGGGCGAGGAGGGTGGTATTGTGACTCGATGATCCGACTGTGGAAAGCTTTCATCAATTCGCTCAACGGCCTCGGCTGGGGACTGCGGCGCGAGCAGGCGCTCCGCGAGGAGATCGCGGCGCTGGTGCTCGGCGTGCCGGCGAGCTTTTTCATCGCGCCCGGCATCGGGTGGTGGCTGGCGCTGGTCGGCTCGCTGATCGTCCTGCTGCTGGTGGAGCTGCTCAACACCGCGATCGAAAAGCTGTCCGATCACGTCACGCCCGAGCACAGCAACGCCATCAAGGTGGTGAAGGACCTCGGCTCCGCCGCGGTGCTGGGGGCGCTGACGCTCGCCTTCATGATCTGGGTGGCGGCGCTATGGGTGCGATTTTTCTAAAGGCCAGGCCCGTCAGCGCAGCTCCTTGCGCAGGAGGTCCGAGTGGTGGCAAGAGCTGTGCATCTCGATCATCCGCGCGAAGACGGTCTATCTCGGACGGGTCGATGCAGCACGGTCCTCCTCCTTTCAGTGCTCGCTTGTCTCGCCGGCCCCGCCGCCTTCGGACAAGGCGGCGGCCACACCCAGGACCTTGCGGAATGCGGGAGCAGCGACCATTCCAACATCCCTCGGCAGATCGAGGCCTGTACCCGCGCGATTGCCGACAACGCCGGCAACAAGCCCGCCCTGTTCATGGCCTACCTGGGGCGCGCGATCGTCTACGGCGGCTCCGGGCAGATCGACCGTGCCCTCGCTGACAGCGAAGCACTCGTAGCCCTCGCACCTGAGAGTCCATGGCCCTATCTCACGCGAGGCATCGCCTTCGGCAAGCTGCACGACTTCGACCGCGCCCTGGCCGACTTCGAAAAGGTCATTGCCATGGCGCCGAATCCGGGCGTCGCCGAGGCCTACCTCCAGCGGAGCTTCATCTATTCGCAAAAGGGGGAGTGGGAGCGGGCGTGCACCGACGCCCGGGAAGCTGCCAAGCTCGCACCTCACAGCGGTATTGCGCTCGCAGGGAGGGCGGGGTGCTACCTGATGGAAGGCGACAATCGCAACGCTCTCGCTGATGCGAGCCAGGCCATCCTCCTGCAGCCGGAAATCGCCAGCGCCTATTCGATCCGGGCGGAAGTCTATCTGCAGGCGGGCCGATTGGCTGAAGCTCAGACCGAGGTCGATCACGCCTTGCGTCTCAATCCCGACAGCATCAGCGCCCGTGCCTACAACGGCCAGATCGCGTTGGCTCAAGGCAAGACCGATCTCGCCCTTGCCGAACTCACGCGAGCGATCGACCTCGGCTCGAAATCGCCGGAGACAATCGCAAGCCGCGGGGACGCCTATGAACGCGAAGGCAAGATCGGGCTGGCCCTGGCGGACTACCGCCGGGCGGTGCAACTCGCCGCGCTCAACGAGGGGGATCGGAAAGCCCAGGAGACGGCCCGCCAGCGCATCGCAGTGCTCGACCCGGCATCCACAGATGCGCCGGCCAGAGGCACCCGTACGCACGGCGCCCCGAAATGACGCCGCGCTGCTGATAACCGAAGAGACCCGCGGCCACTCTCCTCATGTCACGGCGCAACCGCACGCTGGGCGACCTCCGCAGAGCGTCCGCGATGCAGGCGATAGATGCCAGCCGCCCATTGCGCGGCTGGATGCCGCAGCAGCATGGCGCGGTAGTCTTTGAGGTACCACGGCAACTCCACCCGTGGTGGATACTGAATCTCGGGAGGCTGCAGGAGCGCCCCCAGCAGCGCGGCAGCCGTGAGGTCTGCGACGGTGAAAGCCTCGCCGACGAGATACGCGCGGCCTTGCCGCTCATTCTCGATTCGATCAAGGGCCGCTGCCACGATGGCCCGATCTCTCGCCAGATCGCTTTTGCTGATGCGATGGCGGAATCGGTAGAACGATGGAAAAATCCAGAGCCACGGCTGCAGCCCGCGGGAGGCCTCGTCGCCCATGCCCGTCGTCAGCACGCGCAGCGCAATGTCTGGATCGTGCTGGAACAGCGGCGTCACGATAGCGGCGCGGATCGCCGGGCCAAGCGTGTCATCGAGATCGTCCTCGAGTGCGAGCGCGCGCCGCCGCGTGGAGCTGTCGCGCGGATAAAGCGGCGGCTCGGGGTGATGCCCCTCGAGCGCCGCGATGATGCGCGTGGAATCGGCGATGGCCCGGCGGTCGAGCCACAGAACGGGCAGTTTACCTTGGCCCGTCGCGCGCAAGACGCGGATCAGGTAGTCGGCGCCGAGAACGCGGCGTCGGTGCGCGATGCCCTTGTAGTCAAGCGCCCAGCGCACTTTTTCGCTGTAGTGTGAAAACGGGATGTGCCAGAGCAGCGGCGTGTCCATGGCTTCTTGAGCGGTCATCAACACCTCACCGCCACGGGCCGCGCACCTTTGGCACGCTTCCGCGCCGCGGCGGCGTGCCCATGTTGCGGGGCATATTCCAGGGGCCGGACGGCCGATCGTCGAAGCCGCCCAGCCCCATCTGCCGCGACAATTCCTCCAACGCGGCGATGCGGTTCTCGGCGGAGGGATGGGTGGAGAACAGATTGTCCATGCCGCGCCCGGAGAGCGGGTTGACGATGAAGAGGTGCGCCGTGGCCGGATTTGCCTCGGCGGTGTCATTGGGCACCTCTTCGGCGATGCGCGAGATCTTGATCAGCGCGGACGCAAGCGCATCGGGGCGGCCGCTGATGCGGGCGCCGAGATTATCGGCGGCATATTCGCGGGTACGGCTGATCGCCATCTGCACGATCATGGCGGCAATCGGCGCGAGGATGAGCATGAGCAGCGAGCCGATGATGCCAAGCCCGTTATTGTTGTTGGAGCGATTGCCGCCGAAAAACATGCCGAATTGCGCCAGCATTGAGATCGCGCCCGCAATGGTGGCGGTGATCGTCATGGTCAACGTGTCGCGATTGCGCACATGCGCAAGCTCGTGGCCGAGCACTCCGGCGATCTCGTCATGGCTGAGCACTTGCAGGAGCCCGGTGGAGGCACACACTGCGGCGTGCTCCGGGTTGCGCCCGGTGGCGAACGCGTTGGGCTGCGGCGAGTCCATGACGTAGACGCGCGGCATCGGCAGGCCGGCGCGCTGCGCCAGTTCGCGCACGATGCCGACCAGCTCCGGCGCGCTCCGCTCATCCGCCTCCTGGGCACCGTGCATTGCGAGCACCAGCCTGTCGGCGTTCCAGTAGCTGACCAGGTTGGTGGCGGCGGCAATCAGAAGCGCGATCAGCGCGCCGCCGGGGCCGCCGATCAGGTATCCCACGGCCATGAACAAGGCGGTCAGGCCAGCCAGCAGAATGGCGGTTCGCAGATAATTCATCGAAAATTCTCCTTGCGACCGCTAGGCGTGAGTGCGGGGCTCGAACGCCACATCGGGTTCCGACAGACCGGCCGAGACCGTGCGACGCACCCGCACGCCTACCGACCACCCCTTTTTTGAATGTCGGGACGAATTTGGCCGCCGCAAGCTGCAGAAAGGTCCCGCACTGATCGTCGCGCGCTTCTTTGAGCGGTGTAGGACCTCGGTCCAACTCGAAAGTCAGCGCGGGCGTTCGCAGAATCGGACCAAGGTCCAATTCGCTCCTGACGTGCAGGTACCTGCCGACGTTCCGGCTCAAGGCCAGGGTCATCGTCGCAATCGGGAGGGATGGGCAAGATAAGCAGACATCGATTGGCGCAATTGCTGAGCGAACTCGACTCACGAGGGAGAAGCGCATGCACCGCCGGACATTGATCAGCGCCCTCGCGGTTAGCGCTATCCTTCCCTTGCTCAATCGAGTCGCCCGCGGCCAGACATCGCCGAAGACGAAGAATGTCGTCTTCGTACACGGACTGTTCGCCGACGGCTCCTGCTGGTCGAAGGTCATCGCCCGCCTCCAGCAGAAGGGCGTCAACTGCACGAGCGTGCAGAACCCGCTGACCTCGCTGCATGACGCGTCGGAGGCTGCGCGGCGGGCGATCGCAACGCAATCGGGCCCGACGGTGCTTGTCGGCCACTCCTTCTCCGGAATGATCGTGACGGAAGTGGGGGTGGACCCGAAGGTCACCGCCCTTGTCTACGTCGCTGCCAGGGCACCTGACGCGGGCGAGGACTATACGGCGCTGGCGAGGAATTATGCGACGCCCCCGGCCACAGCTGGCATTGTCTTCGACGACGATTGGGGCCGGTTGTCGGAGCAGGCTTTCCTGCGCGACTTCGCTGGCGACCTGCCGCCGCAGGAGGCGCGCGTCCTCTACGCGGTTCAGCAGCCGTTCAAGAAATCGCTGACGACCGAACGCACGACGAATGCCGCCTGGCGCACGAAGCCGACCTTCTATGCCGTGTCCACCCGAGATCGGACCATCAATCCCGATCTGGAGCGCTTCATGGCCAAGCGGATGGGTGCGAAGACGATCGAGATCGAGGCGAGCCATCTGGCGCTGATCTCACATCCCGATGCGATCACGAACCTGATCCTGGAAGCACTCGCTGTCTGACAGAAGTTGAACGCTCGCCGCATCTGC
>Ga0126384_10001775_pt1 | contig 12910 bp, 9 predicted proteins | sample PanSoiMetPlot_36_FD_92543 | JGI IMG/M metagenome (GOLD analysis project Ga0126384, IMG submission 92543) | Tropical forest soil microbial communities from Panama - MetaG Plot_36 | ecosystem: Environmental > Terrestrial > Soil > Tropical forest > Bulk soil | place: Panama | collected 2016-02-17 | reverse complement strand
GTACTGTGGGGAAAAAACTGTTGCAGGTGCTCGCGGGTAAGCACGAAACAGTGCCGCCGATCTGGTTAATGCGTCAGGCCGGGCGCTATCTTCCAGAGTACCGTGCAGTGCGAGAGAAAGCGGGCAGTTTTCTCGATCTTTGCTTGAATTCTAAGCTGGCATCGGAAGTGACCTTACAACCGGTACGCCGCTTTGGTTTCGATGCCGCGATTTTGTTTTCTGATATTCTGGTAGTACCGCTTGCCCTTGGGCGAAAAGTTGAATTCCTACCTGGTGAGGGGCCGAAGCTTGAGCCGCTTAGTAGTGCTGTGGGACTTGCGGATCTTCGAGAGACCATCGATCAGGATGTAGTAGCACCGGTCTATGAGACTGTGAGTAAAGTAAAATCGCTGCTTGATGATAGAACAGCTTTGATTGGCTTCTGTGGTGCTCCCTGGACAGTTGCCACCTATATGGTGGCTGGCCAAGTGACGTCCGGCCAAGCACCAGCTCGGCAATTTGCCTATCGTGATCCGGACAATTTCACGCGGTTGATCGATCGGCTAGTGCACGCGTCGATCGATTATCTCGTTGGCCAACTAAAGGCAGGCGCGGAGGTTGTACAGATTTTCGATACTTGGGCGGAGGTGTTAGGACCAGATCAGTTCGTTCGGTGGTGTATTGTACCGACACAAAGAATCGTGGAAGGTGTGCGCCGTCAGATCCCGAAGGCAAGAATTATTGGTTTTCCGTGTGGAGCAAGCGCAATGGCATTGCCCTATGTGGAAATAACTGCAGTAAGTGCAATCGGGATTGACTGGACTTTCGAGCGATCGATTGCGCGCGATGTGCTGCAGTCGCGTGTACCGGTACAAGGTAACGTCGATCCGATTGCCTTATTGGCCGGCGGTGCGGCGCTCGACTGTGAAGTAGACAATGTTATGAAAGAACTTGGTAGTGGCCCGCTAGTATTCAACCTCGGCCACGGCATTCTACCGGAAACGCCGATTGCGCATGTCGAACGCATGCTTAAACGTGTACGCGGATGACTATGTGGTGCCTTTCCCGGCAAGCGACAAGCTAAAATTGACGCGATGTACCTCTGGCTAAAGGCACTGCACACCGTTGCGGTCATTGCCTGGATGGCCGGCATGCTCTATTTGCCGCGACTATTTATCTATCACTCGATAGCGAAGCCAGGCTCCGAGCTCTCGGAAACTTTCAAGACGATGGAGCGCCGGTTGCTTAACTTTATTATGTTGCCGGCGATGATTGTGACGTGGATCGTTGGTATCGTATTGGTATTGCAAGGCCAATGGCTCGGCGCCGGCTGGTTTCACGCAAAATTTCTGTCAGTCGTTATAATGACTGTGTTGCACGGATTATTTGCGCATTGGGTAAACGAATTTAGCCTTGACCGGAATCCACATCCAGCTAGATTCTACCGTATTATCAATGAGATACCAACTATACTGCTGATCATAATTGTAGCGCTGGTCGTCGTGAAACCATTCTAGCCCATTTCGACAATTGCGCAGACCCTGCCTCGCCTCTTGCGCGGGCCACTAGCTCAACATATCTTGCTTTTACCCCACCGAACGCAGGCGGATGCAGTCGCGTTCTGGCTCCCGTAGTTTGGGCCGGTCGCAGCATCGGGTTCCGGGTTCTTTTTCCCAATTTCCTCGTCACCCAAGACCTGCGATCTCTCTCTACTAAGTCATACGGCGTGAGTCCTTTTCTTTTTTCAAGATTTCGCCGTAACGCTCCCAAGGACGTAAGCCCCCAATGCGGGAAATGAAACTCCAAGACCTCAAGTCCAAGACACCTGCCGAACTCGTTGCTTTTGCTGAAGAACACCAGGTCGAAAACGCCAGCACCATGCGCAAGCAGGAGCTGATGTTCGCGATCCTCAAGCAACTGGCCACCCAGGAAGTCGACATCATTGGCGAAGGCGTAGTCGAAGTCCTTTCCGATGGATTCGGTTTTTTGCGTTCCCCGGAATCAAATTACCTGTCCGGACCTGATGACATTTATGTTTCGCCAAGCCAAATCCGCCGCTTCGGTCTGCGTACCGGCGACACGGTTGAGGGTCATATTCGCTCCCCTAAAGAGGGCGAACGTTATTTCGCCCTGCTCAAGGTCAATACGATCAATTTCGAGGACCCTGAGAAGGCTCGCCACAAGGTCAATTTTGACAACTTAACTCCGCTCTATCCCGATGAGCGGCTCAAGATGGAATACGAGGATCCAACCAAGAAGGATCTCTCGGCGCGCGTCATCGATATCGTCGCGCCTATCGGCAAGGGCCAACGCGCGCTAATTGTCTCGCCGCCGCGCACCGGTAAAACGGTTCTGCTACAGAACATTGCCCACTCGATCACCGCCAATCATCCGGAAACCTACCTGATTGTGTTGCTCATCGATGAGCGACCAGAGGAAGTTACCGACATGCAGCGCTCGGTGAAGGGTGAGGTGATCTCCTCGACTTTTGATGAACCGGCTTCGCGTCACGTTCAGGTCGCGGAAATGGTGATCGAAAAAGCCAAGCGACTCGTCGAGCATCAGCGCGACGTGGCTATTCTGCTCGATTCAATTACTCGCCTGGGCCGGGCCTACAATACGGTCGTCCCCTCCTCTGGCAAAGTGTTGACTGGCGGCGTCGATGCCAATGCGCTTCAGCGGCCCAAGCGTTTCTTCGGCGCTGCGCGCAACATTGAGGAAGGCGGCTCTCTCACTATCATAGCGACGGCGTTGATCGATACTGGCAGCCGCATGGACGAAGTGATTTTCGAAGAGTTCAAGGGCACCGGTAACTCTGAACTAATCTTGGATCGGAAAGTTGCCGACAAACGCACATTCCCGGCAATCGACATCACGCGCTCCGGTACACGCAAGGAAGAACTGCTTACCGATGCCGGAATTCTGAAAAAAATGTACGTTCTCCGCCGTATCCTCAATCCGATGGGGACTATGGACGCTATCGATTTTCTACTCGACAAACTGCGCAATACCAAGAACAACACGGAGTTCTTCGAGAGCATGAATACGTGATTTGATCTGGACAAGCGGCTTTGGCTCTCTTCGGGCTGCCATCGACAAGCCAAAAGATCGGAGATCAGTGCCTACGCATTTCCCGAACCGACCGACGACCTCACTGGCGCGCAGGCGTTCGGAGGAGGAATTAAGAAGTGCGCATCGCCGCCGCGGTTGCGGCGATATTGTTGGGTTCTGTAACCGGGAGAGAACACCGTTCTCCAATGCATATGAAGGCTGCACTTCTTGGAGGCATCTTTAATTTTTCCTGTGCCGGGTGTGTAGCTGGCAGATCGGCTGGACTCGCTGCACGAAGGATAATTCGCTCAACAAACGGCAACTTCAACGCCGCTTGCGTGAACCGTTCGGAGTCTTTCCCAATTGCTATAATCTCAGCTCCCCGTAGCCGAAGGTCGAGGGCATTGAGCAGCGCTACATGGCCGAACAGATTGCGTTCGGCCGCCGAAAGAATGCCGTCAATCAGCAGATCGGCTTTCTCCCGCCATTTATTTTCACCCGTCGAGACGGCAAGGCGGACAAGGTTTTGGGCGGCCACCGCGTTGGGATTGGGTGTCGCATCATCCTGCGTCGCATGCGGCCGCAACAACAAGTCGGCTGCGTCATCAGAGGAAAGATAATAACCGCCGGTATCGGAATCGACATAGTGCGCATCCAACGCAGCCTGCCAGCCAAGCGCTCGCTCAAGGTAGGTTCGCTCGCTGGTCGCCTCAAAGAGCGCCAAGGCCGCGCGAATCATAGCCGCAAAGTCCGATGCGAGGCCCGGGAAACTCAGTCTACCGTCACGCCAAGAATGGCCGAGCCGTTCACCCTTTGTCATTTTTCGCTGAACGAAATCGAAGGCACGTTTGGCCATATCAAGCCATGACGGTTCGTCCAGGATGACGCCGGTATTGATAAGCGCGGCGATCATCAACCCGTTCCAGTCGGCCAAGACCTTGTCGTCGAGGCCAGGGCGCACTCGGCTAGAACGCGCTTCAAGCAGAATTGTGCGCAAGCTCGCAAGACGCGCCTCATCTTCTGCGCTGCGAGGCCCATTTTTGAGCCGATTGAGAATGTTGTGACCCTCGAAATTGCCGCCGTCGGTTACGTCGTAGTGGTGGGCAAAAAACTCGCCATTTTCCACACCGATAAGGTCGAGAATCTCGTGTTTAGACCAGACATAGAATTTGCCCTCCTCGCCTTCTGAATCGGCATCGAGCGAAGCAGCAAAAGCACCCTCGCCCGTTGTCATCTCGCGCGCTAGCCAGCCGACAGTTTCGTGAGCGCGCCGTCGGAATAGCTCCTTGCCGCTGCGTTGAAAGGCCAATGCCAATAGTTCCAGCAATTGCGCGTTGTCGTAGAGCATCTTCTCGAAATGCGGTACCAGCCACCGCTCGTCCACCGAATAGCGCGAGAAACCGCCGCCGAGGTGGTCGTAAATGCCGCCCTCGCTCATGCGTTCGAGCGAATGTTCTACCGTTTCGAAAAAACGCGCGTCGTTCGTACGGAGGCCGGCGCGCCATAGCATTTCCAGAATAGCCGGCTGCGGAAATTTTGGCGCGCCGCGCAGACCGCCATTAACGGAATCGAACATATTGCCAATCTGCATCGCAGCTGCAGTGAGCTCCTTTAGGCCGATCGTAACTCTTCCCGCTGGTCGTGCCCTGTCCGCGAGTCGCGAAAGGAGCGCGGCACGATTTTGTTCGATTCTGTTCGGCTCCTCACGGAACAGCCGCGCAACCTCGCGCAACACGTCGACAAAGGCCGGGCGCCCAAAACGCGACTCCTTGGGAAAATATGTACCGCCCCACACGGGCTCGGCTTGCGGCGTGAGAAACATTGTCAACGGCCAACCGCCCTGCTCACCTAGGAGATGCAGGGCGTTCATATAGATCTGGTCGATGTCAGGCCGTTCTTCGCGGTCAACCTTGATGTTGACGAACAGCTTGTTCATCACCCGCGCGGTGGCTTCGTCCTCGAACGACTCGTGCGCCATCACGTGGCACCAGTGGCACGCGGCATACCCGACCGACAGCAGAATCGGCCGGTTTGAGGCTTTCGCCTCGGCCAGAGCCTCCGGTCCCCAGGTCCACCAGTCCACCGGGTTGTGCTTGTGCTGCAGAAGATAGGGCGACGTTGCTTCGCTGAGGCGGTTTAGGTGCGTATTATTTTGAGCAGACATCACCGCAGCCTAGCGCGGATCAAAGCTGGCGGGAAACCATCAGCGCGTGCTCCTTTGCGCTTCCTGCGTCGCCGCGCCAAGGGTTGGGTCTCCAAGATTGCTCAAAAACGGGCACGAGCCGCGGTTCCAAGCCCTGACCTGCTGAGGCTAGGAGAACGTCGCCGTTCGGCAGCACCAACAACCAGCAGACGTGCGAGTTCCTTGGCGAATGCGCTGACGCGAAGGGTTGCGGCGGCCTTTAGCTCCGCCGAAATAAACATTTTGTGTGACGCCGAAATTGTCGGGTTCGACCGACAGAGGCTCGCTCAGGCAATTTGCCGCCGTCGCCACAAGCAGCGACCAGCAGCGCCGCCGAACCGGCGGGCAGCGATGTCAAAGAAATGTGTATGGGGAATCAGCAGTTTCAACGCGCGGCGCACGACAACCCGCTTAATTGTCGAACGGCGAGCTGCGGTAAATCGTTTCCTGCGTCGCCGGGCCTGAGGGAGCAGAGTCATGGCAGAATTGCGAACGCGCGCGCAGGAAACCCGAATCCTTTACGGACCTTTGGCCAGGTCACGACGATCAACGCGCCTTTAGGCGGCACCTTGTCGAGATTGGCCATGATTTCAATTTGATAGTGGCCGTGCTGAAGGATGTAGCTTTCCGATTCCATTTTGTCGGTTACGTCTGTGTCCATCGACTCATGCCCGGTCGCTGCCACGCCGCGCTGTTCATAGAGATATTTGATGGTCTCAAATGCCCAGGCAGGAAACGGCACGCGCTTGAAGCGCTCCGGATTGCTGTCCCAATCCTTGTACATATCGGTACGCAACGCCACGAAAACGCCGCGCGGAATGCGGCCGTGCTGCTTTTCCCACGCCTTGAGATCAGCGACGGAAAATGCATGGTTAGGGTCTTTCGCGAGATAGGGCGTATCGTCCAACACAATCATCGGCAAGATCATCTGCTTGAGCGGGATCTCGTCCATAGTGATCCCCTGTTCGTCGAAATGCGCCGGCGGATCGACGTGAGTGCCGTACTGCCCCACCATTTCGTAGAGCGTCGCGCGGAAGCCCTCTTTGGCAATAGTATATGGTTCGCGCGTTTTGGGATCGGATGCTGGGGTCATTTTTGCCTGACCAAAGCCGGACCACACCGGTGTCTCCGGTCCGAAGCTATGCGTCAGATCGACGAATTTCTTCGATGCGATCACGCGATAAGCACGCGCGAGGTCACCCTGCGCTTCTGCGGGCGATCCTGAATAATGCACGAACAGAATTGACAGCAAGCCAACGAAACGGAGGCTCGGTTTCATAGTGCCTCTCCGATGGATCGTGAACATTGCGATCATATCGCAGCTGCCGAATAGACGCCCGTTGAACTGGAAGCGCTATGAGCTCAAGCCGTCAAACGATCTGATTGAATCCCACATTTGGGTGCACTTGGGTCTTGCCGAGCACCAACCAGCATTTTTTGACGTTGGCAAGAGCGGTTGCAGCCCGTTCATGCACTAGGGTTGCCTTGCGCGTGCCGATCGAACCAGTGAACATTCCGATTGGCGAACTTGATGCGGGCGCATCACGCTGGTGCAGCACCAAGCGTGGGCACGCGAATTGTTGGGAGCACGGAGCGGACATCGATCGCAGCATCCATGCGAGCCAGTGCGATCGCGGCATTTGGACTCGCCGAATTACGTTCGTAGCGGCTTCGAAGCGAGGCGCATTTGCGCCACTTCCGCAAGTGCTCTCAATTCAGCGAGTAAACCCGCAAGCGCCTCACGGCCATGGCCCAGATTGTGGAAGCGTGCGTAGGCGTCATAAGGAACCAAAGCGTGCACTTGGGTAAGTCGCAGCGAAAAGGATAGGTGCACAAGCAGGCATGTCAGGTCGAGACGATTTTGCCAGCTGCGTTAATCCTGCCGGTCCTTGACGAAGGGCTTGACCCTTACCCTGTCTCGGCGCTTCCGTGCGCCGCAATGTCTGAGTCAACGCGTGAAACCATTTTTGCCCTTTCCTCCGGCCGGCCCCCGGCGGCGATTGCAGTAGTGCGCATTTCTGGTCCGCGCGCGGGCGACGCACTCAAGACGCTTACCGGGAAAATAACTCCGCCGCGAAAGGCGACGTTGGCGCAGATCCGCGGGCGCGATGGCGAGGCCGTTGACCAGGCGCTCGTACTCTGGTTTCCCGCTCCCCATAGCGAAACCGGCGAGGACATTGCCGAGCTTCAGCTTCACGGTGGGCGCGCCGTGATTGCGTCTGTGTTTACTGCGCTTTCGCAGATTGCGGGTTTGCGTCCGGCGGAAGCTGGCGAATTCAGCCGCCGTGCTTTCGAGAACGGCAAGCTCGACCTTACCGCCGTTGAAGGCCTCGCTGACCTTGTGATGGCAGAAACCGAAGGTCAGCGTCGACTGGCGTTGCGTCAGATGACGGGCGCTTTGGGCAATCTTGCAGAAAATTGGCGCACGCAGCTGATCCAGGCATTAGCGCTCGTTGAAGCGCGTATAGACTTTTCCGACGAGGCTGACGTGCCACAGGATCTCGTTGCGCCGGCGTTGCAGATCACGCGTGCGCTCGAAGGTGAGATTGGGGCCGCGCTTGCGGACGATGGCCGTGGTGAACGATTGCGCGAGGGGCTGGTCGTTGCCATTGCTGGTCCACCGAATGCCGGCAAGTCCACGCTGCTCAATCGCATCGCAAAGCGCGAAGCAGCGATCGTCTCGCCTTACGCCGGCACCACGCGCGACGTGATCGAGGTACATCTAGACTTAGGTGGTCTGCCGGTGACGCTGCTTGATACGGCGGGCATTCACGAAACCGACGATCCGGTTGAGCTCGAAGGTGTGCGTCGGGCGCGCGAACGGGCGAGCGCTGCTGACCTTGTACTTTGGGTTGTGGATGCGCGCGACAATCCGAACGGGCTGTCCACTGCACCATCATGTCTGGCTGGAAAGGCAAGTGCCGGCTCGCTAGTTTGGGTCCTGCGTAATAAAATCGATTTGGTCCAAGCGGATAGATTAAGAAGTGAAAATAAATGCCAAAGTAATGGAAGTAATGAATCTAATTCCCAATTTACCGAACCTTTAATTAACAAGGTTAACCGTCAGTTAAGCTATACGAATGAATTTAAATTCTATGCAAATGAACTGAAATTCAATGTTTCGGCGGCTTCAGGCGAAGGCGTCGATGAAGTTTTGGCGCAACTGATGAAGCGTGCCCAAAATTTTTTAGCTGGCGCCGAGTCAGCTCTGGTGACCCGCGAACGTCACCGGCACGCTCTGAAGGATGTGCTTGCCGCCTTACGGCGAGCGCTAGCGCTCGAGACTGCAAGGGACGAGGATTTGCTGGCCGAGGAGTTGCGAGTCGCTGCCCGTGCCCTTGGTCGTCTGACCGGCCGCGTCGACGTGGAAGATATCCTGGACGTGATTTTCCGCGATTTCTGCATCGGCAAATAGCTGGCAGTGGCAGTGCCAGGAAACAGTAAAGCAAACTTCCCTCCATAGGCTGCTAAAGCATTGTTTCCAATGTTTCACGTGAAACAATTCGACAACCTCAATATTTTTGACCCCTCCCCGCGCCTCCGCTACAACCGCGCCTTCCGAGGTATCCATGGCTAGCCGATTCGATGTCGTGGTGATTGGCGGTGGCCACGCCGGTTGCGAAGCTGCGGCTGCTGCCGCGCGGATGGGCGCCCACACGGCCTTGATTACTCACCAGTTCGTTACCGTTGGCGCTATGTCCTGTAATCCGGCCATTGGCGGACTTGGAAAAGGCCATCTCGTACGAGAAATCGATGCCCTCGACGGCCTGATGGGCCGAGTAGCGGATCTCGGCGGGATCCAATTTCGCCTCCTCAATCGACGTAAGGGCCCTGCCGTGCGCGGTCCGCGAGCCCAGGCCGATCGCAAACTTTATTCGGCGGCGATGCAGGCTGAGATCCGCGCTATTGCAAACCTAGAGGTCATCGAAGCCGAGGCCGACGACCTCGTGCTCCGGAACCACCAGGTTACCGGTGTCAAAGTGTCTGACGGCCGGACGATTTCCGCTGGCGCCGTAGTAATTACGACCGGCACGTTTCTGAGAGGCTTGATCCATATCGGCGAAAAGCAGATACCCGCTGGCCGGGTCGGCGAAGAGCCGGCGCTTGGTCTTTCGCGAACGCTGCAAAATTTGGGCCTTAGACTTGGCCGTTTGAAAACAGGAACACCGCCACGCCTCGATGGGCGTACGATCGACTGGTCCGCGCTTGAGATGCAGCCTGGCGACGATCCGCCTGAGCCATTTTCAACTTTGACAACCCGGATTGAAAATTCGCAGATCGAATGCGGCATCACGCGCACCGTGGAAGCCACGCACAAAATCATACGCGACAATGTCCATCGTTCGCCGATGTACTCGGGACAGATCACAAGCCGTGGTCCGCGTTATTGTCCATCGATCGAAGACAAGATCGTTAAGTTCGGCGAGCGCGACGGTCACCAAATTTTTCTGGAGCCGGAAGGTCTGGACGATCACACCGTCTATCCGAATGGAATTTCGACATCGCTTCCGGAAGACGTGCAGCATGCATTGGTCGCAACGATTCCCGGTTTGCAGAATGCGCAATTTATTCGTCCCGGCTACGCCATCGAATACGATTACGTCGATCCGCGCGAGCTTACTCCAACACTGCAGACAAAATGTTTGCACGGATTGTTTTTGGCTGGACAGATCAACGGCACCACCGGTTATGAAGAGGCCGCAGCGCAAGGACTTCTTGCAGGTCTCAATGCAGCGGCCTTGGCGGGCGAGAGGGACGAAATCATCGTCGATCGTGCGCAAGCTTATCTCGGTGTTATGATTGACGATCTTGTAACGCGCGGCGTTAGCGAGCCTTACCGAATGTTTACGTCGCGCGCCGAATATCGTCTGCAGCTCCGGGCTGACAATGCCGATCAACGTCTGACCGATATCGGAATTGCAATTGGATGCGTCGGGGCTCATCGCGCGCACGCGCATCGAGCAAAAACTTTGGCGCTAAAAGACGCGCGTGAGCTTGCGAAATCAGTTTCGCTGACACCGAAAGAAGCTGAGCGTCATAGACTATCGCTCAACAGAGACGGACAGCGTCGTACCGCGTTCGAGCTGTTGTCGTATCCTAACGTGACGCTTTGCGATCTAGCGAGGATCTGGCCACGCTTTGGCGAGCTGGCGCCGAAGATCGCCGAGCAACTCGTGATCGATGCGAAGTATGATGTTTATCTTTCACGTCAGGCCGCCGACATCGCGGCGTATCGGCGCGATGAAAGTTTGCAGTTGCCCGACGACTTCGACTACGCGGCGCTGCCCGGTCTGTCGAACGAGATGAAACAGAAATTGCATGCGAACCGTCCGCGTACGATCGGACATGCGAGCCGTTTAGACGGCGTCACGCCAGCGGCGCTGACGTTGCTTGTCGCGCACGTTCGGCGCAGCAAAAAAATCTCCGTGAAATCGGCGTGAGCAAAAGCGGGCAGGGGAATCTCGATCTTGATGTCGATAAAGCGCGGGCCCTCGCGCTCATTCCTGTTTCACGTGAAACGGAATCCCGACTCGACCAATACGTAGAGGTGCTGCTTCGCTGGCAGAACACGCTCAACCTCGTGGCCCCCTCGACGCTTCATGAGTTATGGACACGCCATATCGCTGATTCGCTCCAGCTCCTCGCTCTAGCGCCGCAGGCCCGGGTGTGGGTCGATTTCGGATCGGGCGGTGGATTTCCAGGACTTCCAATTGCCCTTGCGGGTCGGCCAGGAACTAGAGTTCATCTCATTGAAAGTAATGGGAAAAAAGCAGCCTTCTTGCGCGATGCGGCGCGAAAGACTGGGGCAGGGGTGGTTGTGCATCAGGAGCGAATCGAGAAATTTGGGGAAAGCTGTACGGAATCCGTGCATGCCGTTACCGCGCGCGCTCTGGCCCCATTGAAAATCCTCTGCGATCAGGCGTTTCCTTTAATTCACCGCGGCGCCATCGGTCTGTTCCCCAAGGGTCAACATGTAGATGCTGAATTGACCGCTGCCGCTAAATACTGGAGACTCAAAGCCGGCAGGGTGCCTAGCAAGACCAGTCCGAAGAGTTCAATCATTATCATCCACAGCCTAGAGCCTGTTCAGAAAAAGTGAAACGTCTGGTTTACTCGTTATTTCAATGAGTTGGGTGGGCCAGCCAACTTATGAATATGGAGCATGACTGACTTTCAAATGTCCAACCCGCTCAATGATTCACCAGTTGTTCCGTTCGCTAAACCGGCCGTGAAACCCGATGCCGCCCGGCCGCGGGTGCTCGCGATTGCCAATCAGAAAGGCGGGGTCGGCAAGACAACAACCGCAATCAATCTTGGTACTGCGCTCGCCGCGATCGGTGAGCATGTTCTGATCATCGATCTCGATCCGCAGGGCAACGCGTCGACTGGACTGGGTATCGAACGCAAATCGCGCCGCACATCGACCTACGATGTCCTTACCGGCGCAGCGCCGGTGACCGACGCCGTTTTGCAGACTGGTGTGCCCCAGCTCTATATCGCGCCATCGACACTAGATCTGTCGGGCTTGGAGCTTGAAATCGGTCAACAACGCGACCGCGCCTTCCGCTTGCGCAATGCACTACGACAACTCAATAGCGGCACGCGCAACTACGATTTCAATTATGTGCTGGTCGACTGTCCGCCATCGCTCAATCTGCTGACGGTCAACGCAATGGCCGCAGCAGATTCAATTCTAGTTCCACTGCAATGCGAGTTCTTCGCACTCGAAGGGCTTTCGCAGCTTCTGAAAACGATCGAGCAAGTCAAGACGACGCTCAATCCGACGTTGTCGATTCACGGCATCGTGCTGACCATGTATGACTCGCGCAATAACCTCTCCGGCCAGGTTGTCGCGGACGTACGCCAGTTCATGGGCAACAAAGTGTACGAGACGATAATTCCGCGCAACGTACGGATTTCGGAAGCGCCGTCCTATGGCAAGCCAGTGCTGGTTTATGATCTCAAATGCGTCGGCAGCGAAGCCTATTTGCGGCTCGCTACTGAGATCATCCAGCGCGAGAAAGCCTTGAAAGCCGGATAGTAATCCACAAAGTCTCAATATTGACGGCAGCAACACGGAAAGGAATAGCGTGGCACGGAGTTCAAGAGCGGGGGCAATGGCGGATCACTCGAGATTGGGACGCGGTCTGGCAGCGTTGATCGGGGACGTTAGCGAGGAAACCTCCGTAACCGACAGTGGCCGCAAGCCCCGCCGTGCCCCAATTGAAAATTTACGTCCCAATCCGCGCAATCCGCGCCGGATGTTCACTGATGCCGAACTCGATGAACTATCCGATTCAATTCGCGAGCGTGGCATTATTCAACCGATCGTCGTGCGCCCGCTGCAAGCCGATAACTTTGAAATCATCGCCGGAGAGCGGCGGTGGCGTGCCGCACAGCGTGCTGGCTTGCATGACGTGCCGATCGCCGTGGTGGAAGCAAATGACGCGCAGTCGCTGGAATTTGCCATCATCGAAAATGTGCAGCGTAGCGATCTCAATCCGATTGAGGAGGCAAGCGGCTATCTGGCGCTAATGGACGATTTCAATCGCACGCAGGAAGAAGTCGCTCAGATCGTCGGCAAAAGCCGGCCACACGTTGCGAACACAATTAGGCTACTCAAGTTGCCGGAACCAGTAAAGCAATTGGTGCGCACGAACAAAATCTCTGCCGGCCACGCCCGGCTGCTGCTCGGTC
>Ga0126384_10001774_pt1 | contig 12912 bp, 14 predicted proteins | sample PanSoiMetPlot_36_FD_92543 | JGI IMG/M metagenome (GOLD analysis project Ga0126384, IMG submission 92543) | Tropical forest soil microbial communities from Panama - MetaG Plot_36 | ecosystem: Environmental > Terrestrial > Soil > Tropical forest > Bulk soil | place: Panama | collected 2016-02-17 | reverse complement strand
GAAGGCTGCGAAGAACCATGTGCTGGATATCCCGAGATCCTCAGCAATGCGATCGCCAAGGATTGCCGGGAGATAGAAGCTCGATGCCCAACCCAGGGTTTGTGCGACGCCGAGCATCAGGATCACCGCTAGGCGGTTGTCTGCTGTCATGCCTCGGTCGCCAAACGGCCGCGTGCTCTGAGCTGTGCACCCTGGTACCAGCGCGACATGACCTCGATCGAGATCCACGCGCCGATCGCACAAGCAAAGAGCGCATAAAGTGAGGTTTGCCAGCCGAACTGATCGACCAGCAAAGCAAAAATTGCTGGAGAGAGCGCGTTCACCAACAAGATCGGCGTCGCGATCACCCCGAGCACGGCACCATACCCCTTGGCTCCAAAGAGCGCGAGGGGAACGGCGCCCCGGACGATGGTGATGACGCCTTGGGCGGCGCCAAGTAGCAAGGTGAAGGCCACAAGCTGCAAGAGTGCGCCGTTCGAAAGAAGCAGCAAGATCAGAGACGCCGGGAGCACCGCGATCGAGATCCGGGCGATGGTCATGGCCTTCAGGTTGCGACCGAAGAAGATCTCCACCACCCGCCCAGCAAACTGCCCGTGGCCCTTGAGGGAGGCGACCCAAACCGCCGTTGCCCCGGCGAGTCCGGCGGCCTCCAACAAGGGCACCAGCTGGATTGAGATGATGCCGAAAACGAAGCCGTTGAGGGACATGATAACAGCAAAGAGAAACATCCCGATAACACGCATCCGTCCTTCCAGCACAGGCCCATCCGGCGAAGGCCTTGAAGTCGCCACGGAAACCGTGGCTTCAAGCGCATCGTGGCGAGCAAGGCCCACCCAGTTGAGCGGCAGACAGATCACGAGGTTTATAGCGGCAAAGGCAATGAGCGTGCCACGCCAGCCATAGGTCTCGTTCAGATAATGACCGATTACCCAGAATACGGTCGAGGCATAAGCGCCGTAGAGGGTGAGATAGGAAATCGCCTTCCGGCCGCGGCTAGGTGTCACCTGCACCAGCGCGGCGAACGCCGCATCGTAAAGGCAGCAACGCATGCCGACGCCAAGCACGGCCCAGATCGCAAGATAACTCACCGGATCCTTCGCCTGTGACAATGCCAAGAGCCCTGCCGACACAATGACCGTGCCGATGCACATAACCGCACGAGCACCGACGCGATCAATAGTCCGGCCAACCCAGTTGGAGATGAACCCCATGACGAGCAGCGCCACACTAAAACCAAGGAAGACCGTGGTTAATGGCCATCCGGTATCGGCGACGATCGGTTTGGCGAGCACCCCAAGACAGTAAAAGCTCGTGCCCCACGCGGTGATTTGCGTGATGCCAAGCGCGTTAACCGCGACAACCATCGGGTCGAGGCGCCTGCGGGTCTGTGGTTGCTCCTGAATGGTCATCGTCCTCACGTCGCCTTAGCCTTGTCGCCCTCGAGCTCGCGCGGCCGGATCGCCCAGAAGATCACAAGGGCGAGAGCCATCAAAATCGCAACCGAGAGAAAAGACATACCCCACCCGAGTTGTGACATTCCTCCCGATACGTCGAGCACCCAGCCGATCAGCAATGGCCCCACAAACCCACCGGCGTAACCGAGCATGGAATGCACCGCCAGAGTGGCACCGCGCCGTGAAGGCTCGGCCGTGCCCGCCGTTCCGGCCGTGAGCGATGAGGAGTCGAGCCAAATGACGATGCCGTAGAGCGTCAGGAGCACCGCGGCGATAGCGTAGGACATGCTGCCGATGAAGCCGATAGTGGCGCCGATCAGGATCGAGGTCATCATGGCGGTCACGATAAGACGCTTCCGACCGTAGCGGATGGCGGCTTCATTGCCGGCAACGCTCGCGAAGGTGCCGATCAGCCCAAGTCCGGTGGCGACAATGGCTGGTGATAGCAAGGACGCGGTTGCCGTCCCGGTGCTTGTCGCGACGTAGCCAAGGAATGCCACACCCCAGCCACGCAGGGCGCTCATTTCTAGCGTGTGGATGCAGTAGGCTATGGCATAGGCCATGGCCGAGCTGTTTCGGAACACCGGACGGAAATCGTAGAGCCCTTGTCCGTCATTGGTGACAGTGATGCGTTTGGCTTGCGCCGGCACGATCACAGCCACCAACACGCAAGCTACTGCGGCACTGATGGCTGCGCCGACGAAGGCGGCGCGCCATCCGGCCACAGCCGCGATGAGGTCACCGGTGGCAAATGAGAGTGCTGCTGAGATGCCGATGCTCGCGGCATGGCCGGCGGTGGCACGTGACATCATCTTGGCGTCGACGCGATCGGCCAGCAGCTTGAGGCCCGTCATGTAGGTGCCTGCCCAGCCCATGCCGGTAAGTGCGCGCAAGGCAAGTGCCGACCAGAACCCGTCCGCAAACAGTCCAAATAGAAGATGGCCCACCACCGTTGATCCTACGCCAAACAAATAGACGCGCTTTGGATCGACACGATCGGTCAAGGTGACGAGTACCGGCACAGATAGCATGTAGGCGCCGTAAAAGCTCGCCGTGACCCAACCGGCCTGGCCGTTGGAGAGCTGCCATAGCCGCATCATGCCGGGCAGCAGTGCCGGCCAAAAGAAAGCACCGATCTGCACGAGCACCTGCGCAGCGCAGACAACCGCTACCAGCCTGGCCGGTGGCCGCGCGAATGACGCAGCTAGAATCGTCATCGGCTGTTGAGCCCCTAGATTGTAAAGTCTAGGTAGCATGTTTCCATTATATTAGAAATACCGTTGACGCACGCTGACCCGACTGATAGGCAGGCGGGATGAAGATCGAAGATGCTGCATTGCGCCTTGAAGCCCTGGGTAATCCCACCCGGCTTCGCATCTACCGGACGTTGGTCAAAGCGGGCGACCCCGGCTTGCCTGTCGGAAAGCTGCAGAGCCGCCTTTCCGTGCCGGCGTCGACTCTGTCCCACCACCTAAGAACTCTGCTTATCGTCGGGTTGATCACGCAGGAGCGGGATGCGACAACGCTCTACTGCAAGGCCAAGTACTCCGTTATGCGTGGTCTAGTCGGTTTTCTGGTCGATGAGTGCTGCACAGAGGCCGATTGTGCCTCGATCCGTAAGCAAGTCGAACCCGCCGCATGAATTTTTGCGCAAAGGTTCCATCCACCTGGAAAGTGAACACGATCTCGGGCCCGCAAAAGACGTAGCTATCATCGAAGATGCGTCGCGGCGTTGGTACTGAGGCGTCAGGGCGTGCGCCAGTTGGGCAAGCGGCCAGAGCCGGCCAGCCGCAGCATTCCCCCACACGCTTTCCGGATTTATTACAACAAATCTGCATTACAGACGTGCGTCCTCGCCGCCGAAGGGGCCTTCGAAAGCTATATTGACCGTGCGCGTGGCGTGGCATTGAATTTATTTGCTGGTCGATAGCAGTTTCCGGCACGCCAGCAGATGCGGTTGCCGCTATCCTCGTATCATCTGGACCCTATATCCGAGCCCGTCGCATGGCAAACATCAAACCTCAGCGCGTCCTATCTGACTTGAAAGCCCTCGCAACCTTCGGCACTTACAAGACCGGCGTGCACCGGCCCACCCTCTCCGCCTCGGACATCGCTGCGCGGCAATGGTTTGCGACCCGGATGCGTGAGGCAGGGCTCGATGCCGAGATCGACGGCATTGCCAACATTCTCGGCAAGAGCCGTGCGAGCGGTCCCAAGGCTCTCTCAGGATCGCATCTTGAAAGCCAGAACCATGCAGGTTGGCTCGATGGGGCGCTTGGCTGCGTCTATGCGCTGGAAGCCGCCAGGGCCATTTCGGAGGATGCGGCAACGCAGCACCTCGGCGTTGACGTCGTCGTCTTCTGCGACGAGGAGGGGCATTTTGGCAGCTTCCTCGGCAGCCGCTCGTTCATTGGCGTGCTGGAAGAGAGCGAAATCGATGGCGCATCCGATCGCGCCACCAGAGTTTCCATGCGTCAGTCGCTGGCAACTGCTGGTTGGGCTGGCCGCCCGCGTCATCTCATCGATCCATCGCGCTACGTCGCCTTCTTCGAGGCGCATATCGAGCAGGGCGACACGCTTGAGAATGCCAACCTCAAGATTGGCGTGGTCACCGCCATTGTAGGGATCTGGCAGTACAAGTTCACGGTCGTCGGCGAGCAGAACCATGCTGGCACGACCTCCATGGCGCGCCGGCGCGATGCCGGGCTCGAGCTGGTGCGGTACCTGAGCGCGATCGACGCGCGTTTTCCGGAGATTGGCGGGCCGCGCTCGGTTTGGACTACCGGACGGATTGATCTGGATCCGGGGGAGAAGAGCATCATTCCCGGCGCCGCCGAGGCGCTGTTTCAGCTGCGTGACGCCGACCCGGCGGTGCTCGATCGGCTGGACTGCGAGCTTCACAGCCTGGCGCAGATCGCCAATCAGCGCGGGCGCTGCAAGCTGTCCGTGGAGCGGCTCAGCGCGAGCATACCGGCTATGATGGACGAGGGGCTACAGGTGGCGTTGGATCGCGCTGCGGAGAGCCGCGCGCCCGGCAAGCACATCCGCATGCCATCCGGCGCTGGGCATGACGCTCAATGGCTCGCGCGCAAGCTGCCGGCCGCCATGCTGTTTGTGCCCTCGATCGGTGGCATCAGCCATCATTGGAGCGAGAATACCAGTGACGAGGACATCGTGCTCGGCGCGCAGGTTTTCACCGATGCGATCCTGGCTGCAATCCAAACCAGCGAGGGAGCGGCTGCGGGGCCGGACGGCAATACGCGCGGCAGTTAACCTAGGCCAGCGAATCCGGGTGTCAATCCCGGTGTATACCGTTGGCGCCAACACCTCGAGCTCGCTCACCGGGTCATCGGCGAGGCAGGGGCGGCAACTCCTGAAAAAGGCGAGAAATTGCTTCAAGCAATCGCCTCTGCGGTCGCGAAGACGCTCCTGGAAAAACGCCTTTGGGAGGAGCCAATCTAATCGGCGTCTGCTCAACTGGAGGAAAGAGACCTACTGGTCCTCGATTTCACGACTACCAGTTCGGGGGCGCACACCGGGATGTGGTGTAAAAAACAGGCTCGCGCCTGCTATCATCGATACCTTGCCCTGCGCCACTGGCCAAGGTCGTGTTCTCGACCTCGGTCGGCTTCTGGGCGCTTCATCCAGAAGATCGCGCAATTGTTGAGATAGGATCGCTTACGAATTGACCCACCCTTCATGTGAACGACCACGGATTGGGAGAACAGACCATGCCAATTGTACGCCACAGCGACATCGTAGCGGAGCCGTTCAAAGGCGGAGCGACCTATCTGACGCTTGTCGGCGATGCACAGGGCACAACGCCCATCCGAGTCGGCATTCAGAATTCGCCGCCCGGCTACAAAACCCCCACTCACTCGCATCCCTATCTCGAGACGATCACGGTATTGGAGGGCAATGGCGAGGCTTGGCTGCAAGGTAACGACGAGCTCGTGCAGTTGAAGCCAGGCGTGACGCTGGTCTTGCCGCCGCACCTTCGTCATTGGTTTCGCACTACCGGCGATCAACCCCTCAAGACCTACGGCGTCCATGCCTCTCCTCATCGCATCGTGAATATTCACGGCGAGTGACCGTTGGATCGTACGTTTCTGCACTCTCGCGGCAGCAGTGAGAGACTTTGTTCTTTGGCTGCCTTCTCAGGCGACCGCCAGCCCGCGACCTGCCGAAAGGCATCGATGAAAGCGTCGGTGCCCGCGACTTACTCATGCGCTTCAGCGTCGTCATCTCGCTCGACCGCTTCTGCCAACTGAAGGGCTCTACCCGCGAGCCTCTTACGTGTGTCGTAGACGAAGGCTCCCACTTCCGCCGCGCTTTCAGTTCATTGCCGCTTCTAATGGCTGGCAACTGAGCCAGGCTCGACAAGTATAAAGCCATCACGGCGTCGACGACGTGATTGTGCTCCTTGTGATGTGCTCCCTCTCATGCTTGGCCATCTGGCCAGTGATTAGCGTCGCCTTTAGCCTGCAAATTCGGCGGTGGCTTTGCTGCAGGCCGAAAACGTCGGTCCACTGAGTGGTCATCAAAGACCGCGGCATCACGCAGCTGCGGGTTTTGCCATCGAACGGCGCCAGTAGGATTTCCGAGGGGCGACATATGCTTGAGCTGTGGCGTCTCGGGGCCCACCACCTGGCCACCCGCCAAAGGCCCCTTAACCAATTTTGTACGGACCCGGATCGTGCATAGATCGTTGTCGAAGCGAGGGCCCGAACAGAACGGAGGTCCTGAATGTCTGACCATGCTATCGGTCTATGCCGCTGCATCATCGATGGCTCGTTTCAACCTGATGGCTGTTGTGTGCTGATCGGCATCGCCTTTGCCTGGGTCGGTTTGCTTCTTGTCTCCCTCCGGTGAGATGATCTCACCGCAAAGTTAGCAAATGTCTTTAGCCGATCACGCTTCGATTGACCGAGCACGATCGACTGGCCGCGGTATCCGCTGCAGGCGCGGACGGATCTCGCCCAGGTCTGGTTCTATTGGTTTTTACCATTGCTCATCGTTGCCGCTTGGGCGCTGGCGCATCGCCAAGCGAGGGCTTGACCACCTCGCACTTCGCCAGCCCGCTCCCGCGTCCGGGCCCGTCGCCCTTTTGAAGGAGGCACGTGATGTAACAAAAATGCGTTTTGCGCTCACCTTAGGTTTCAGCGCACAGGGACAAAGGTCCCGCGAAATTATGTTACATTTCGAACACGAGACGGTGGGCAACCAATCCAAGTCGTTCCCTCCCATCGCGGGCAATTTCAGCATCGGCAGCGAGGACAACAACAAGGTCCTCCAGGGGCAAACGTCAGCCGGCGGGGCCGAGCGCACCAAGACCCTTTACGGTGAGTGCTCCGCCGAGTCTCTCAACAACGTGAAAGCCTTTGCGTATCTCCCGTCCGCCGTTGCCACGCGTGTCGATGACTTTCGGAATCGCGAAATCTCCCTGCGCAAATCTATCACCGGCCGCATCGACCAAGGCGCGGGCATCCTCTTCACATCAATTGCCGACACCAGCCTCGGGCAAAATCGAGGGTGTGGTCCAAGACTGACAGCCACATGTACATCGACGACTACCGCGTCGTCAGCGACTCCGTTACTCCCCGAGCGAGGACGAACATGCCGTCCATAACCCTTGCCAAGTGTCTTACCATCGCGGTGCTTTGTTGCGGACTGCTCTGGCAGCCCTTGCAAGCCGATGAGGACCGTCGGGCAAGGGGTCGATCTGGGTTGGACCACCTCAGCCGGGAGATGTCCACCTGTGCTGCCTACTTTTCCCTCCTGTCTTCTATCGTCCAAAAGTCAGCGGAAGGGGACAGCAACGCTAGCGTCGCCGAACGCATGAAGTCGACCGCGCAAGCCATGCTGAGCCAGGCGATCAACATCGCAAAATACATCGGCATGGACGCGAACGCGCCGATGGAACAGAGCCAGGTTCGGCTGAAGGAGATGGTCGAAACCATTAACAGCGACCCGCCGAATAGCTTGCAAATAATGCACACCAAGTATGGACAGCCCTGCGATCAGTTACTGACAAATGCACCGCAAAGGTTTTTGGACTTGCTGCAAGACTACGGCGGCTAACGGTAATGATGCTTTCGCGGCCGTCCGAAGTTCAGGTCTTTCGCTCGCGGTGTTCGTGCGTATGGTGCATGTCGGGTACGTGCGGGTGAATGTGCCTTAGTCGCCCGTGACGGTGTACATGCGTGTGTGGCTCGCCGGGCGGGTCATTGGGGCCATGCTCGTGTTGGTGATGCGTATCGTGGATGTGGGGATGCGCGTGTTCCATTGGTTCGTGAACGTGTTCATGTTCGTGATGCTCGGTGACGTGTAACCACACGCCGGCCGCCATCAGGAGGCCTGCAATCAACAGTTGCAGCGTAACTGGCTCACGCAAGAACACGATGGCCACCACGGCGCCAAAAAATGGCGCAGTCGAGAAGTAGGCACCAGTGCGCGCACTACCAAGATGGCGCAACGCTAAGACAAAGAGGGTCAAGCTGACACCGTAGCCGACAAAGCCGATCACGCCCGCGGCCGCAAAAGAAAACGGACTGGGAAAATGCCCACCCGCCAGCAAGCCAAGGCCTAAATTGACAGGGCCCGCAATTAGCCCTTTCAGTTCGACGATCTGCAGGGGATCGGAAAGTGAGACCTTACGCGTCAAGTTATTGTCGAGACCCCAGGCAATGCAAGCTCCGATGATCAAGGCGGGGCCAAGCACGGTGGCTAAGCTCGGCTGACGCGACCAGGACAACACCAGTGCCCCGGTCACAAAGCACATCATCCCAAGAGCGATGCGTCGGTCGAAGTTTTCGCGGAAGACGAACCACGCCAGCATTGCGGTGGCGACGCTTTCAAAGGTCAGAAGCAGTGATGCCGATGAGGCCTCCGTCCGTGCCAAGCCGAGCATCAAAAGAAGCGGCCCAATGATGCCGCCGGTCAAAATGGCGCCAATCAACCAGGGCCACTCGTTGGTGCTCAAGCTTACCTCGGCCGACGCGGATGTAGATAAGAATCGCGTACGGAGGCGACGCAGAATCCCGACGCCAACACCGGCCCCACAGTAGAGCAGCCCTGCTAGCACCGCTGGATCGATGGCACCGAGAAGGGCCTTGGCTGCTGGGGTCGAAGCCCCGAACAGCACGGCAGAAATCAGGGCCAACACAATCGCATTTCGGTTCACACAACCCAGCCTAGCCGAGGATGGTGAGCCTGCGCAATCGATCGTGCTCGCCGGCGCGCTGGGCCGCAAGCTTGGCTGCTGCGCGCTAGGAAAACCGCATCAACAGGTGGCCGCCGTCGGCAGGCTCATCGTCCACCAGCCGGGATCGGTGGCTGCTTCCGGCGCTGCCCGATGGATAGTAGTCGGCCCAGTCGGCTTCAGCACCGGCAAGCGCCAGGTCATGGCGAATGCAGGGGACTCGCGAGTAGCCGGTGATCAGCAGGGTGATGGGGGTGTGAAATCGAGCAGCTCATCGATCAATCCGGCGTCCGCATAACCCGCCTCGACGCCGCGAAAAGGCACAAACAACCATGCCACCTGCAGCGCGGTGCCTATCGAAAGAACGATCGCCAATCGCCAATCGACCGATTTGCGGAGCAGCTGATGATTAACAATCAAGAACCCGCCGGAGCGCGGGGAATTCGGGCTTGAACCTTATCTTCCCTGGAAGAAGGCAGAGGGCAGTAGGGTCAATCCCGATATTAGGAGCAGAAGCAGCACGATCCGGCGGAAGCGCACCTCGTCGACGGTGCGGTAAAGCTCCAACCCCAGCCAGGTGCCTAGGAGAGCAGCGGGCAAGCCTATGAAGAACAATTGCAAGACGTCGCGCGTAACCATGCCGCTCCCGCCAAACCACACAAGGGTCATGATAAAGATTGCGACAACGACGGGCTGGAAGACTGCTCGCTGTTCGTCTTTTGACCAGCCTCGACTGGTCGACCACATGATGATTGGAAGGCCTGCCAACCCCGTGCTCGCGCCGACAATGCCACTAGCAATCCCCACCAAGCCATCGCCGACGCGGCTGCCGCGCCACTGGAACTTTGGGCGCGCTAAGCCGTAAACACTGAAGAGGACGAGCAGCAAACCGATCGCCGCGCGCAAATGATCGGCTGAGGTGGTACGCAACAGCAAAGCACCAAGCGGAATGCCGCCAGCACCGCCGGCGACGAACGGGAGTAAGCGTGCGACCTCGAGGGCTTTGCGCAACTTCCAGATGGCAAAGCCTTGGATGACGATGGCATAGCCGGATATCAATGCGGCACTCTGCGCGGGCGTGATGACGTGTAGCCATATGGCAGAAGCAATGAGACCAAAGGCGAATCCCGCAACGCCGGCAATGAGCGCGCCAAGAAAAGTTGCGAAGACGAAGACAACAAGCTGCAATGGGACGGCGTCGGTCAATCGTGAGAATTCCGGGATTAAGGATCGGAGGGATGCGCAGCTCAACCGTGCCGCTCATCTGTGGCGTCGCGCGCCCAGCGGTGCACGGCGTCAAAGTGTGCCATCGCGGCGTTGAGTTGCTCGAGGTCGTCGCGGTACATGCGGGAGTAGCCGAGACAGGCTGCGAGCAGTCCCGCCGATTGTGGCGTGAGCTCAAGCCGGCCAGTGTCGGCGCCGCGCACGATCAACGCCAGACGTGTGAGAGGCTCGGTTTCTAGTCCGAACTCGTCGAGCATGACGTCGAACGTGGTGCGCTCGCCGCGGTCGCTCCAAAACTCGCCCTCAATATCGAACGCGGTGGCAGCGGCATGCTTTGCGACGCCTGCAACTTCCGCTGGCGGGACGAAAAGAAATACGGCGTCTGGGTCGATGAACCGGCGAATGAGCCATGGACAGGCGACGCGAACAACCTTCGGCCGCGCTCGTGTTACCCAGACCGTCCGCCCGTTTTCGTCCCGCTGCGGAAGCCTATCGCCCCGAACCGAGGGTTGGCGCTCCCCCCGCCATGCCTTGTATCCGCCAACCAGCGTCTGAGCATTGATACCTTCGTGCCGTAGGGCAGCGGCGGTGGCTTGGCTCAGGGAACTGCCATCCTGGCACACGACCACGCTTGCGTGGCCCATATATCGCTTGCACCAGCGCGACAGATCGTGCGGGCAATGACGCCGGGCGGTGGGAACCAGGCGGGGATCTGTTCGGTATTCATCATCCGCGCGCACGTCGATGAGGGCTGGTGCACCCGGAAGACCGAGCAGCCGTGAGAGCTGCGGGACTGTGATTTCGGTTGGAGCGGGCATGGCGGCGTCCACCTCAGGAGAGGACATGGACGCGATCTTTCAGCCTAGGCCTCACGGGGCAATCGCGGTCGACCCCCTGATGACAACTCCATATGAGTTACCGGGAGTTGTCAACCATCTCACTACTCAACTCTTCAAGTGACGCGGTGCGTGCCCAACTTTCTTCAACTGGCGTAGGTCGTTGGCTGCCTCGGAAAGCAGCCAGTCTCGGAATGTCACTATCTTGGGCAGCATCGAAGTCGCTTTCGGACAGATGATCCAATAGGTCTTTGCCAGGCGCAGCTCCTCCGCGAATGGGCGCACCAAACGTCCATTGATGAGATCGGTAGCCGCCAAGGTCGTACGCGCAAGCGTGATGCCCTGTCCGTCGAGGGCTGCGTCGATCGCCATGCTGACCCGATTGAGCACCGGGCCATGCGAGAGTTCGGCGCTGTCCACGCCGGCTGCCTCCAGCCATCTGGTCCAATCTTTGCGATCATCTACATGGATGAGCGGAAACTTCAGAACATCCGCTGGTTTTGCAAGTCGGCGTCGACCCACGAGCAATTTTGGGCTGCAAACCGGGAACAGTTGCTCCGCGCATAAGCGTACCACCTCCAAGCCCGGCCAATTCCCGTCGCCGTGGCGCACGGCGAGGTCTACGTCCTCGCGGGCAAAGTCGACATGATGCAAGGTCGCCGATACGCGAAGATCGATTTTCGCATGCTTTTCCGCAAAACGCCCAAGGCGATTGACCAGCCACTTGGCGGCAAAGTCAGGCGATGTACTAACGGTAAGAGCACCGGAGCTTTGACGTTGAAGCAGACTTTCCGTGCCGACGGCGATGCGGTCGAACGCATCGCGTAGGATGGTGAGGTATTGGCTGCCCGCCTGGGTAATGATCAGACGTTGGCGTTCGCGGTTGAAGAGTTTGACACCAAGTTCCGCCTCCAAAGCCTTGACCTGGTGGCTCACCGCACCCTGGGTCACAAAGAGCTCCTCCGCTGCCCGCGTGAAGCTCTCGTGGCGGGCTGCGGCCTCGAAGGCCTTGAGTGCGTTTAATGGTGGAAGGCGGCGAAGCATTTGGCGCACTTCATGAGGAAAACTCAGGCAAGGTAGAGAAACGATGCTTTGCCGGCAACTGTTTCCTGCATTTATTGGTGTGCTCCGTTGCAGACGCTCATAGCGGGCGATGCGTCAAAGCGGAGTACTCCAGATGCGGACCCAGATGGCCGCGCGATCGGTCCCAACAATGGGACCGTCAGTCGTGCAAACTATTTTTGTCAGGATGCACTCGATTGTGAGCGGTTCAGTATGGCTCTTCGCGATGTGCTGCGCACGCAGTGCCGAGCGAAGGGCGTTGCGTGAACTGGCTCAGCAACCGCATCTTCTGAATGACTTAGGCCTCACCCGCGAACAGGTGCTGCGCGAGGCATCAAAATTGTTTTGGCGCCGGTAGCAGATCAACTCGGTTAGGAATGGTAGGAGAGAACAACCATGTCCGATCCAATCGTCTATGGCTTTCCTCGCAGCACCTTTGTCAACATCGTGCGGCTGATCCTCACTCACAAAGATGTGCCCTACACGTTCCATGACCTGGAGCCGGAAATGGGAAAACCCAGTCACCTCGCGCTCCATCCCTTCGATCGTGTGCCGATCCTGCGGCATGATGATTTCACCGTTTACGAGACAAGCGCCATCGTCGGATATCTGGAGGATACCTTTCCCGAACCGGCGCTGCAGCCCAAAGACATTCGCGACCGCGCTCGGATCAACCAGTGGATCAGTTCAATAAACTGCTACTATTACCCGTACATGATCTACCACGTCACGCACGAGCGGCTGGTTTTTCCCGAGCTGGGGATCGCCTCGGATGAGAAAGTGGTGGCGCACGCCCTTCCGAAGGTAGAACTTGGCTTACAGGTGCTTGAGCGCCAGCTCGGGCATGGCAAGGGCTACCTATTGGGCTCTCAGCTCACCCTGGCAGACTTTTACCTGCTGCCCAGCACCTTCGCCTTCAGTCTCACAGAGGAGGGCCAGCGCATGTATCCGAAATACCCTCGTTTCAGTAAGTGGCGGGAAATGATGGAGGCATCGCCGACGGTTAGAAAATTGCGCGCGGCTCTGCCACCGCGCACCCCGATCGAACACGCCAGAGAATGGGCGACATCACATCGGCCGAAATACTGATTGTGAGGACACAGTACTGGGCTTTGCCATGCCGCCTGCCGCCGCT
>Ga0126384_10001773_pt1 | contig 12913 bp, 12 predicted proteins | sample PanSoiMetPlot_36_FD_92543 | JGI IMG/M metagenome (GOLD analysis project Ga0126384, IMG submission 92543) | Tropical forest soil microbial communities from Panama - MetaG Plot_36 | ecosystem: Environmental > Terrestrial > Soil > Tropical forest > Bulk soil | place: Panama | collected 2016-02-17 | reverse complement strand
GTCCAGACCCTGATGGTGGGCAGGTACACCCTGCGGTGCTGGTCCGAGATTGCCCACTCCAACATGCGGCCGTACACCGAGTGCACCCACTCCACGACGCTTTCGACGCGGTCCATGAACCGGCCGAGCCACGGCACTTTCGAGAAGCGCGACCCGAGTGGATCGCGCCAGACCGAGGAGAGCATCGGATCGAGCGTGAAGCTCACGAACAGCGACACGAGCACCGCCACCGCGACAGTCAGGCCGAACTGGAAAAAGAACTGCCCGACGATCCCCTTCATGAAAGCGATCGGCACGAAGACCGCCACAATGGCGAAGGTCGTCGCCATGACGGCCAACCCAATTTCGTCCGTTCCTTCACGTGCCGCCGCGAGGTGCGTCTTGCCCATACCGAGGTGGCGCACGATGTTCTCGCGCACCACGATCGCATCGTCGATCAACAGCCCGATGCACAGCGACAACGCCATGAGCGTCATCATGTTGAGGGTAAAGCCGAACGCGTACAGCGCGATGAACGTTGCGATCACCGCGATCGGCAACGTCAATCCGGTGATGATCGTACTGCGCCAGGAATGCAGGAACAGGAACACGATGAGCACCGTCAGCAGTGCCCCCTCGATGATCGTCGACTTCACCCGGTCAACGCTTCTCTGGACCTGATCGGCCTGCGAATAGACGATACGCACCTCGACGTCCTGCGGCAGACGTCCCTTCAGGGACTCGAGCGCTTCTTTCACACCGCGCCCGGTCTCGATGATATTGGCGTCCTGCGCCTTGCGCAGATCGATGGTGATCGACGGGCGGCCGTTGATGCGGGAGATCGAATCGAGCTCCTTTTCGCCGTCGATGACGTCGGCGACCTGGCTGAGATAGACCGGCCCGCCTCCTTGCTGCGCGACGATGATGCGGCCGAATTGAGCCGGATCCTTGATTTTGCCTTCGACGCGAACAATCGAGTCGTTGTGCCCACGAGTGATCCGCCCCGCGGGGACATCCTGGTTGGCGTTCTGCACCGCCGTCATCACCTGATCGACGCCGATGCCGAACGAGGTCAGTGCGCTGGGCTTGATCTGGATGAGGATCTGGCGCGTCACGCGCCCGTTGACGTCGACCTGCGCGACGCCGGGGATGTTCTCGAGCACCTTGACGATGGTCTGATCGGTCAGCGAGGTGAGCTCCCGCAGATCGACCGTCGGCGACAGGACGGCGAGCGACATCGTTGGCTGGTTGTCTTCGATCTGAACTCGGATGACCTGCGGATCCTTTACGTCGCGGGGGAAGGTCGGTCGCACCAGGCCGATCTTGTCGCGGGCGTCTTGAATCGCGCGCGTGACATCGGTCCCCAGGCGGAATTCGACGAGGACCTGGCTGCGCCCATCGCGGGAATTGGAGTAGATCCGCTTGACGCCCGAGACGGTGTTGACCGCGTTCTCAATCGGTTTGCTGACGTCGGTTTCCACGACCTCGGGCGAGGCGCCGGGGTAGATCGTTTCGATGTCCACGAACGGCAAGGTGACGTCCGGCATCTGCTCGACGCGCAACCGCGCGTACGAGAACACCCCCAGAACCACGATGCCGACCATCACCATGGTCGCGAAGACCGGATTCTTGATCGAGACGCGGGTGATCCACATCGCTGTTTCCTCCTCTGACGCCGGCTCGGCGCGGCCTCAGGTCGCGCCGGCTGACTTGGAGAGGGTCGACGCCCGCACCAGCGCGGGCGCGCCGGCTTTGAGGTTGTCGAACGGAGCGGCCAGCACCGGCGAGCCGGGGGGCAGAGCGGTCTTGATTTCGACATAGCCCGCGGTGTCGTCCCGACGGCCGACCGTCACGATGCGGCGGGCAAGTTTTCCGCCCTCGATCGTCCAGACGAAATTCTGTCCCGCCTCGGTCCGAATCGCGATCGTTGGCAATGTCGCCACGGGCGCACCGGCCGATAGCGTTACCTTGCCGGTTCCAAACATACCCCCGCGCAGCGCAGAGTCGGGATTCGGCACACGGATGAAGACGATGATGGCTCGCGTCCCAGCTTCGGTGGTGGGATTGATCCGCTCAACGGCTCCTCTGAAGCGGCGGTCACCGAAGCCTTCGATCGCCATCTCGACTGCCATGCCGACGTTCAGCTCGGGAATGTCGTTCGCGGGCACCATCGCCTGCAGCTCCAGGCGCCCGAGGTCGACGATCGTCACCAAGGGCGCGTCGAAGCTGACCTTCTCGCCGGGCTGCACGTGACGCTTGGCCACGGTTCCCGAAAGCGGCGCGACCACGACCGCGTCGCGCAGGGCATTGCGCGCAAGCTGTGCCTGCGCTTCATTGGACTTCAACGTGCCCTGGGTCACCGACAGATTGCTTTCGGCAGTGTCGTAGGCAGTTTGAGAAATGAACTTCTGCTTGAGCAGCAGCTGATTCTGCGTGCGCTGCTTCTCGGCGAGCGCAAGCTGGGCACGGCTTGCTTCCAGCGCACCGATCCGGTCCGTAAGCTTTGCTTCGAGATCAGCGGTGTCGAAACGCGCGATGACCTGGCCGGCCTTGACCGATTCACCCTCCCTGACCAGGACCTGCCGGATCTCGCCCGAAACCTTCGCCTTCACGGTCGTCTGGTCGACCGGCTGCAAGGTTCCTGAAAGGGGCAACCAGCGCGTCAGGGCCCGGGGCTCCACGAAGGCCACGTCCGCGGCCGCGAACTCGAGAGCGACCGGAGCGTCTTTGCCGTCCTGGCCGCGCTTACTTGCCCGCAGCGCTACGCTTCCCGCAACCGCACTGACGACGATGACCATAGCGAGCACGAAGCCGATGGTGCGTCGCCGCTTAACCTTGCCTGCCATGACTGGAACCCGCCTCCCGAGACGACCCCGGCGCCCTCAGCGCCGTCAACAACCGTTGCCGACTTCTTTGATGCGGCAACCGGCGTCGCCAGATTCGAAAAAATAGGTGAGCTTAGGCGTCGGGTGCCGACCGCTTCAAGCTTGACCCGACGAAACGCCACGGAGGCGACGGCAGCTGCCGTAATCGACGACGAACCGTAGCTGGCCGCCGCACGCCACACGATCCGGGCCGTTGCTCCAATTGACAGTGAGGGCCCACCAGAGAATAATTCCGGGTCCCACGCTTGCCCTTTTACCCCCTGTTCGGAGGAAATTCATGAGAATTAACCGCTCGCTCGGGCTTACGCTCGTTGCCGCGGCGCTGGTGGTCGCCTACGGCTGCGGCAAAGAAGAACCTGCCAAAACCGCCGCTGCGCCCGCTGCCGCGCCAGCAGCACCCGCCACCCCAGAAGCAGTCGTCAAGATTGGTCACGTAGCCCCGACTACGGGCCCGCAAGCTCACCTCGGGAAAGACAATGAGAACGGTGCCCGCCTGGCGATCGATGACGCCAATGCCAAAGGGATCGTCATCGATGGGAAGAAGATCAAATTCGAGCTCGATGCCCAGGACGATCAGGCCGATCCCAAGCAAGGTACCATCGTCGCGCAGAAACTGGTCGACGATAAGGTTGCCGGCGTCGTCGGCCACCTGAATTCCGGAACGTCAATCCCGGCCTCGAAGATCTACAGCGACGCCGGAATCCCGCAGATTTCGCCCTCAGCGACGAATCCGAAGCTGACCCTCCAGGGTTTCAAGACAACCTTCCGCGTGATGGCCAACGACGTGCAACAAGGCAGCGTCATCGGCAAAGCGGCGGTGGAGACTCTTGGCGGGAAGAAGATCGCGATCATCGACGACAAGACCGCCTACGGCGCGGGACTCGCCGACGAGACCGAAAAAGCGGCCAAAGCGGCCGGCGGCACCATCGTCGCCCGTGAATACACCAATGACAAGGCGACCGACTTCAAGGCGATTCTGACCAAGATCAAAGCCAAGAGCCCTGACGTCATCATGTACGGCGGGATGGATGCCCAGGGTGGCCCGATGGTCAAGCAGATGAAGGAATTGGGCATCAAGGCGAAGTTCATCGCTGGCGACGGCGTGTGCTCGGCCGAGTGGCCCAAGCTCGCTGGCGGCGCCGCCGAAGGCCAGTACTGCACGCAAGCCGGCGTTCCCCCGGACAAGATGGCGAATGCGAAGGATTTCGTGACGCGCTTCACCGCGAAGTACGGCCCGATTCAGGTGTATGCGCCGTACTCGTACGACGCGGCGATGACGCTGGTCGAGGCGATGAAGAAAGCCAACTCGACAGATCCCGCCAAGTACCTGCCCGAGCTCGCCAAGATCTCGTATGACGGGATCACCGCGAAGATCGAGTTCGACGAGCACGGCGATACCAAGAACGGTGCCATCACGCTGTATCAAGTGAAGGATGGCAAGCTCATGCCGATGGCGATGAACGTGGCGGGCAAGACCGAGAAGATCTCGGACGCACCGGCGGCGGCACCTGCCGCTCCGGCGATGGCCCCGGCCGAGCCGAAGAAGGACGAGATGAAAAAGGACGCGATGAAGAAGTAATCGGAGCGTTCAGCCCGAAACGGCGCCCCGCGGGGCGCCGTTTTTACGTCCGGCCCCCGATCCCGAGCGGGGATTGCCGCCGGCCGGCACGCAGTGGAGAATCACGCGAGCCACCGCCAGCACGATCTCCCCACGGAGCCCCTCCATGGATATCTTCCTCCAGCAGTTGATCAACGGCATTACGTTGGGCAGCGTCTACGCGCTGGTCGCGCTGGGCTACACGATGGTGTACGGGATCATCGGGCTCATCAACTTCGCGCACGGCGAGGTGGTGATGATCGGGGCGATGGTGTCCTTGACCGTAGTCACCTCGCTGCTGGGTATGCACGCGCCGCTTCCCGCAGCGCTGATCATCCTTGTCGCCCTCTTCGTCGCCATCATCGTCTGCATGACGATCGCCTACGGAATGGAAAAGATCGCCTACCGGCCGTTGCGCAAGGCGCCGCGACTCGCGCCGTTGATCACTGCCATTGGCGTGTCGATCATCCTGCAGAACCTGGCGCTTATGATCTGGGGCCGCAACTACCTTACGTTCCCGCCTCTGATCCAACCGACTGCGCACAATATCTTCGGCGCCTCGATGACCGATCTGCAAATGTTGATCGTCGTGCTGGCGGCGTTGCTGATGGGCGGCCTTATGTTCATCGTCCAGCGGACTCGGCTGGGCATGGCGATGCGGGCGACCGCACAGAACCCGCAGGTCGCTGGGCTCATGGGCATCGACATCAACGTTGTGATCTCGGCGGCGTTCGTCATCGGTGCGGCGCTCGCTGCCGTGGCCGGGTTGATGGTCATGACCTATTACGGGATCGCCCATTACTACATGGGCTTTCTGCTCGGCCTCAAGGCGTTCACCGCCGCCGTTCTCGGCGGAATCGGCAACCTCGCTGGAGCGATGCTGGGTGGCGTGCTGCTCGGCGTCATCGAAGCCCTCGGTGCCGGTTACATCGGCGACGTGTCGAACATCTGCGGCTTCCCGTTGCTGTCGGATTCAATGCAGCAACAATGCGCGGCGAGCGACGGGCAGGTGAGTCTCTTCGGCAGCAATTACCAAGACGTGTTCGCGTTCTTCGTTCTGATCCTGGTGCTGATCTTCCGACCGTCCGGCCTGCTGGGCGAGCGGGTCAGCGAGCGCGCATGAGCAATGCACAAGCGCGAGACCAAACCGTGACCGCGCACGGGCGCAGCAAATCGATCCCGCCCAGGGTCTGGGCAGGCGTCGTGCTGATCGCGGTTGCACTGGCGGTGCTGCCGTTCGCTGCCGCCCTCATCGGGCAGGCGTGGGTGCGGATCCTCAACTTCGCGATGATCTACGTCATGCTGGCCCTGGGGCTCAACATCGTGGTCGGTTTCGCCGGGCTGCTCGATCTCGGTTACATCGCGTTCTACGCGGTCGGCGCGTACATGTACGCGCTGCTGGCCTCCCCCCACTTCAATATCCACCTGCCGTTCTGGGTGATCCTCCCGATGGGCGCAGGCCTGGCCTGCATTTTCGGGGTTCTGCTCGGCGCGCCGACGCTGAAGCTCCGTGGCGATTACCTCGCCATCGTGACGCTCGGCTTCGGCGAGATCATCCGCATCTTTCTCAACAACCTGAACGCGCCCGTCAACGTGACCAATGGGCCGCAAGGGATCAATCTCATCGACCCGTTCCGCATCGACGGGTTTGCCCTATCTAAGGCGGGGCCGGTCCTCGGAATCCCCTTTTCGGGGCCTCAAAAGTACTACTACGTCTTGCTGTTGCTGACCATCATCGTCATCGTCATCAATCTGCGCCTCCAGGACTCGCGGCTGGGGCGCGCATGGGAGGCGATCCGCGAGGACGAAATTGCGGCCAAGGCGATGGGCATCAACACCCGCAACGTCAAGCTCCTTGCGTTTGCCATGGGAGCTTCATTCGGCGGCATCGCAGGGGGCATCTTCTCCGCGACTCAGGAATTCGTGAGTCCGGAAAGCTTCGGGCTGTTCGAATCGATCATCGTGCTGGCAATGGTCGTGCTCGGCGGCATGGGCAACATCCCGGGCGTCATCCTGGGTGCGGTCATGCTCACCTTGCTGCCAGAAGTGCTCCGCTACACCATGGAGCCGCTGCAGTACGCGCTGTTCGGCCGCGTCTGGATCGACGCGGAGACGATCAGGCTGCTGGTCTTCGGTCTCGCGCTGGTGGCGATCATGCTGCTTCGTCCCGCGGGGCTCTGGCCGTCGGCGGTGCGCAAGCGCGAGCTCGAAGTGGCGCGAGCGCCGGAAGGTGCCGAGTGACCCAGCTCACGCTTCTCACCGCGAAGGACATCTCGAAGCGCTTCGGCGGGGTGCAGGCGCTCGGCGATGTGTCGTTCACCATCAATCACGGTGAAATCTACGGCTTGATCGGCCCGAACGGAGCCGGCAAGACCTCGCTCTTCAACGTCCTTACGGGCATCTATGTCCCGGACGGCGGCTCATTCACGTTTGACGGAGAGCCCCTCGACCGGTTGAAACCGAACGACGTCGCGGAACGAGGCATTGCGCGCACGTTCCAGAACATCCGCCTGTTCCAGAACCTCTCCGCGCTCGAAAACGTGATGATCGGCCGCCACGTGCGCAGCAAGGCCGGCGTATTCGGGGCGATCCTGCGTGATAAGAACACGCTCGCCGAGGAAGCCGCGATCGAAAAACGCTCTTATGAGCTGCTCGAGTACGTCGGCGTGGCCAAGCGGGCGAACGATCTCGCCAAACATCTGGCCTACGGGGACCAGCGGCGACTCGAAATCGCGCGGGCCCTTGCGACTGAGCCCAAGCTGCTCGCTCTGGACGAGCCCGCTGCTGGCATGAATGCGACCGAGACGCAGGCGCTCAAGCGGCTGCTCGAGGACATCCGCCGGGATGGGATGACAATCCTCCTGATCGAGCACGACATGAAGCTGGTAATGAGCGTGTGTGACCGCGTGCTGGTCCTCGACTACGGCAGAAAGATCGCGGAGGGGACCGCAGCCGAGGTACAGAACGATCCAAAGGTGATCGCGGCGTACCTCGGTGGGGAAGTCAGCCTGAATCTGAAGGGCGCCTAAGGTGACGACTCACCTGCTCGAGCTCAAGCGTCTGCAGGTTGCCTATGGCGGCATCCAGGCGGTGAAGGGCATCGATCTCGTTGTCGGCCAGGGCGAGCTCGTCTGCCTGATCGGGGCCAACGGTGCGGGCAAGACCACGACTCTGAAAGGAATCACCGGACTGCAACCGGTGAAAAGCGGCACGATCCACTACAACGGCGAGGACATCACTGGCAAACCGGCGTTCCAACTGGTGCGCAAGGGGCTGTCGATGGTGCCGGAGGGTCGAGGCGTGTTCGGGGCGCTGACCATCGAGGAAAACCTGGCGATGGGCGCCTACGCTCGCGATGATCGGGCCGCGATCAAGGCGGACATCGAGCGTGTGTTCGAGCTCTTCCCTCGACTCAAGGAGCGCCGCAGGCAGACCGCAGGAACGCTGTCCGGCGGCGAGCAGCAGATGTTGGCGATGGGGCGCGCTGTCATGTCGCGGCCGAAGCTGCTGCTGCTCGACGAGCCATCGATGGGCCTCGCGCCCCTGATGGTGCAGAAGGTATTCGAGACCGTGATCGCCATTTCGAAGGAGGGCGTGACCATCCTCCTCATCGAGCAGAACGCCAAACTCGCGCTCGAGGTCAGTGGACGCGGCTACGTGATGGAAAGCGGGGAGATCACGCTGCACGGGGAGGCGCGGAAGCTGCTTTCCGATCCGAAGGTGCGCGCGGCGTATCTCGGCGAAGCGGCCTGAGGCCTCGAGTGCCGGAGCAAGCACCCGTGATGGCCGAGTCGCCATCGTCTCCTGCGGCGTTTGCACCTCGCGCGCTGCCTGCCCTGAGGGCGTTCGCGTGGTTCGAGAGCGCCATGCGATTGTTCAAACGGACTCCCTGGCGCTGGTGCACCCTGGGCGCCATCACGCTCGCCGCAAAGCTCGCATTTGAACTCATGCCCGGCATCGGCCGGGCGGCTGCGGAGGTCATCGTCCCCGTGATCGAATGCGGGCTCATCATCGGCGCCGCACAGCTCGAACGCGGCGCGAAGCTTGAGCTCAGCTGTGTGGCGGCGGCGTTCCGCGCTCCGGCTGCTGCGCTGGCCGCGATCGTCGTTTCGTCGTTGCTCGTGTCCGCGGTCGAGTTCGGCTTCGCTTACGCGCTTGGAGGGGTGAACCTGCTCGCCGAGCCGGACGACCCGCGAATGACGGCGGGCCTGGCGCTGGCCGTAATCGGCGCCGGCATGCTGGCGTCGCTGCCGTTCGTCTTCGTGCCGCCGGCCGCCCTCTTCCAGCGCGCTGGCTTTCTGGGCTCGTTCGCAGCAAGCCTGCGCGGGTTTGCGCTCAACGTGACGCCGCTGCTTCTGTTTGGACTCATCTCGCTGGCGTTGGCCGTCGTCGGCTTGCTGACGTTCTGGATCGGTCTGATTGCCGTCTTTCCGCTGCTCGCCGCCGCGAACTACGCCGCCTGGAAGGACATCTACTCGCCGCCGGTCGAAAGTCTCAGGTCGTACTGACGATCTCGAACTCGGCGAGATCGCTCGTCGCCGGCTCGACTGTGACCGAGGTCACGCGCGCTCCTGGAGGGCCGTGGCGCGCCCACTCGATGAGCGACTCGACTTTGGCCTCCGGTCCGGCGAGGAGCGCTTCGACTGTGCCGTCGCGGCGGTTGCGTACCCAGCCACCCAGGCTGCGAGCGCGAGCCTCGTCGGCAAGCGCATAGCGAAAGCCTACGCCTTGCACGCGACCCGCGATGATCAGTCGGCGCGCGATCCGCGGCGACTCGTTCATCAGGCGGTTCGCGTCGCAGAGCCCCGAGCGAGCAGCAGCAACCCGAGCATCGTTTTCACGTCGGTGATCTCACCGCGGTCGAGCCAGTTGAGCGCCTCTTCGAGCGACGCGACGAAAGTTTCGACGAACTCGCCGGCGTCGAGCTGTGCGCCATGGTGAGCTAGCCCATGCGCCGTGTAGATTTCGATCCGCTCGGTAGAGTAAGTGATCAGAGGATGCAGCGTGGCAAGATACGCCCAGCTCTTGGCCGCGTATCCGGTCTCCTCCAGCAGCTCCCGTCGAGCGGTCGCCAGCGGCTCCTCTCCCGCGTCGATCTTGCCCGCCGGGAACTCGATGAACACCCGCGCGAGCGGATAGCGGTACTGTCGCTCGAAAAGAAGCCGTCCGTCGTCCAGCCGCGGGATGATCATCACCGCGCCGGGGTGCTCGATATATTCGCGGGTAGCCGTGGTGCCGTCGGGCAAGCGGACGGTGTCGCGCCTGACGTGCAGCAGCTTGCCCTTGAAGATTTCCTCCGAGCCGAGTTTCGTCTCGATCAGGTGTTTGTCGTCGCGTTGTTTGCTCACGACAGCCAATCGCGCGCGATGAGAAAGTCCGAGTAGAGCCTTGCCTCGGCGCTGCCAGCCTCCGGCCGCCATTCGTAGCGCCATTTGACCAGCGGCGGCAGCGACATCAGGATCGCCTCGCTGCGACCGTTCGATTGCAGGCCAAACAGCGTGCCGCGATCGTAGACCAGATTGAATTCGACGTATCGGCCGCGCCTGTATGCCTGGAAGTCGCGTTCGCGCTCGCCGTATGGCGTGTTCCTGCGCCGTTCGAGTATTGGTTCATAGGCTGCCAGGAAGTGGTCGCCGACGCTTCTCGTCAGCGCAAAGCAGTGGTCGAACCCTCGATCGTTGAGATCGTCGAAAAAAATCCCACCGATGCCCCGTGGCTCGTTGCGATGGCGCAAGAAGAAGTATTCATCGCACCAACGCTTGAACCTGGGGTGGTAGTCGGCGCCGAAAGGAGCCAAAGCGTCACGACAGCTGCGGTGAAAGTGAACTGCGTCTTCCTCGAAGCCGTAATATGGCGTGAGGTCCATCCCGCCACCGAACCACCATACGTCATCGGCTCCCGCCTTGTGCGCGCTGAACAAGCGCACGTTCATGTGCACTGTCGGCGCGTAGGGGTTCAGGGGATGCAGGACTAGCGATACGCCCATGACCTCGAACGCGCGCCCGGCAAGCTGGGGACGGGCAGCGGTGGCGGACGGCGGCAGCCCGTCGCCTCTGACATGCGAGAAATTCACTCCGCCGCGCTCGAAGACACGCCCCTGCTCGACGATGCACGCGACCCCGCCGCCGCCCTCGGGACGGTCCCAGGCGTCGCGACGGAATGCGCTGCCATCGACCGCTTCGAGGCGCGTCACGATGCGCGTCTGCAGGTCGGAAAAATAGGCTCGGGCGCGTGCGAGGTCCATGGCAGATCGCAGGATGCTAACAAAGGCGGCAGCGAGTGCAATGCCGCCTGGTTTTCAGCTTACGCGCGGGGCGACGGCGCGATGGCCGACGTCTCTACGGTACTGCATGCCGTCGAAGTGAATCGCACTGACCGCGCCGTAAGCGGTGCGCTGCGCTTGCCGAATCGTCTCGCCGAGCGCAGTCACGCAGAGCACCCTGCCACCGCTCGTTACGATCGCCTCGCCCGCGAGCGTCGTCCCCGCGTGGAAGACTTTGGCATCTTCCTGCGTCGCGCCGAGGCCGGAGATCGCGTCGCCCTTCCTGGGTTGGTCAGGATAGCCGGCCGCGGCCAGCACGACTCCCAGCGCAGCGCGGCGATCCCATTCCGCTTCGATGCCGTCGAGCTTTCCGTCGAGCGCGTGCTGTACGAGGTCGATCAGGTCCGACTTGAGCCGCATCACGATCGGCTGCGCTTCCGGATCGCCCATACGGCAATTGAATTCGAGCGCGCGGGGCGCGCCCGCGGCATCGATCATGACGCCAGCGTAGAGGAAGCCCGAGTACGGTGTGCCCTCTGCAGCCATGCCGCGGATCGCGGGCGTAATGATCTCGCGCATGATCCGCGCGTGCACTGCGGGAGTCACCACCGGCGCCGGCGAATACGCGCCCATGCCCCCGGTGTTCGGGCCGAGGTCGCCGTCGCGAAGGCGCTTGTGGTCCTGCGACGACGCGAGCGGCAGCACATGCTCGCCGTCTGCCATCACGATGAAGCTCGCTTCTTCGCCCTCGAGGCATTCTTCGACCACGACCCGGGCGCCAGCATCGCCGAGACGATGGTCGCCCAGCATCGCGTCGATCGCTGCGTGAGCTTCTGCGGTCGTTCCCGCGACGACCACACCCTTTCCGGCGGCGAGACCGTCGGCCTTGATGACGATCGGAGCCCCGCACGCATCTACGTACGCATGCGCCGCGGGGGCGTCGGTGAAGCTCGCGTAGGCAGCGGTCGGGATGCCGTGCCGAGTCATGAATGCCTTCGCGAAGTCCTTCGAGCTCTCGAGTTGAGCTGCGGTACGCGTTGGTCCGAAGATCCTGAGCCCCGCGGCACGAAACGCGTCGACGATTCCGGCTGCGAGCGGAGCTTCCGGCCCAACGACTGTCAGCGCGACCTGTTCGCTCTGCGCGAAGCGAACCAGATCAGGAATCGCCGTGATATCGACGTTGGAAAGACCGTCTTCGCAGGCGGTTCCGGCGTTACCCGGGGCCACGAAGACCTTTGCGACCTTCGGCGACTGCGCGATCTTCCAGGCCAACGCATGCTCGCGCCCGCCGCCACCGACAACGAGAATGTTCACTTCAGATCGATCTTGCCGAAGATGTAGAGCACGCTGCCGTGATTGATGCCGCCGTTGAGCTTGGGGATGTAGGCAGAGAGAACCTCGACGTTGTCGTGGCGCAAGGTGGCCAGAGGCAGCACGGCCGGGATCGGCCAACCGTTCGCGATGTCGGGCCGCTGAATGATTGCCGCGGTAACGCCCAGTCCGAACTGGAGCTTTTCGCGATCGCCCCAGAAATGCCTCCAGGCATACCCTAGATTGAATTGCGCGGTCTTGTGCGAATCCTCGAACACGAGGAAGAACACGTCTTCCTGATTTCCAGCCTCGTTCTCCCGCGAGCGCGCCACCCCGCCGCCCCAGGCGTTCTCGTTTTCCTGCGCTCGCTTCTCGGGCGTCCAGTCGTAAGGGAGATGCCACTGGTAGCCGGACACGAGGATCGCGTTGTTGCCCTCTTTGTAGGTGTCGACGACGTGCCGGCAGCCCTGCTCGATCCAGGTCCAGAAGTCCGCGCATTCGGCGGCGCGGGCGCTCTGCGGCATGACGACCAGTACGATGCTTAACATCGTCCAACGTTTCAAGCTCAACCCCTGTGGGAAGCTGACAGGATCAATGCCGGAAGTGCCGCACGCCGGTGAAGACCATGGCCACGCCCCGCTCGTCGGCCGCGGCGATCACCTCGGCGTCGCGCATGCTACCACCCGGCTGGATTACCGCAACGGCGCCGTTGTCGGCAACGACATCCAGTCCGTCGCGAAACGGAAAGAACGCATCGGAGGCCACGACCGATCCGGCGAGCGACAGCCCGGCGCTTGCGGCTTTCATCGCTGCGATGCGCGTCGAGTCCACCCGGCTCATCTGGCCCGCTCCGATGCCGAGCGTGCGCCCAGCAAAACC
>Ga0126384_10001772_pt1 | contig 12913 bp, 9 predicted proteins | sample PanSoiMetPlot_36_FD_92543 | JGI IMG/M metagenome (GOLD analysis project Ga0126384, IMG submission 92543) | Tropical forest soil microbial communities from Panama - MetaG Plot_36 | ecosystem: Environmental > Terrestrial > Soil > Tropical forest > Bulk soil | place: Panama | collected 2016-02-17 | reverse complement strand
TGATGCGCGCCGTCGTGTCGGCGCCGCCGGCCGGCGGATAGGGGACGATCACGCGCACCGGCCGTGCGGGCCACGCAGTCTCGGCGACCGCGGGCCGCACCAGCGGCGCAGCCGCCATGCCGGCGACAAGCGTCCGTCTCGAGATCCTCCGCATTACTCGCTCCCTGCTCTTTCCTCCACTCTAGCAGAAGCCAATGCGGGGGCGGCAAGCAGGCCACCGGCGGGCGGCCCGCGGCTCACGCGGGCTCGTCTTCCTCCGGCACGGATCGGCGGCGCTCGGCGATCTGCTCCGGCGACAGTCGGGGCCTCGGCGCGTCGATATCGATGAGCAGCGAGACCATGTCGAAGATCGATTCCTGCTCGTCCTCGGGCAGCCCGGCGAGCCGGGAAAACATCGATTCGGTCGATTCGGGCAGCAGGTCCTCGATGGGCACGCGCAGCTCGGTCGCGGGCAGACGCTCGCCGCGGGCGAGCCTTTGCTCGGCGGCGGCGACCGCGGCCGCTTCGGCTTCGGTGAGCTTCGGAGCAGGCCTGCGTCGACGCTCGATCCTGTCCATCGCGGCAAACAGGTCGTCGAAGGCCTCCTCGGCGTAGTCGCGGATGCGCTCCACGACGGCGTGGGCGAGGATGAGGCGCGTGCTGCGATCCAACTCACTCACTCGGACACCACGCTGAGCCGCTCTACCTACTTCTCGTTCGCCGCTATCGTCACGGGCACCCCCGCCTCCCCCAGATCCCAATACAGGCCCGCCATGACGCGCAGTCCCTCGCGCGCGACCGCGAGCGGCAGGTGCTCGTTGGGAGCATGCTGCGAGCAGCCCAGATAGGAGTGCGGCACCCAGATGGTGGGAAGTCCGAGACCCTCGGCAAAGATGTCGTCCGGCAGCGAGCCGCCGGTGTTGGGCAGTACGGCGGGGTCCTTGTTGGTGGTGCGCGCGATCGAGTCGGCCGCCCATTTGACCCAGGGATGGTCCGGATCGAGGCGGGTGGCGCGAAAGACCTCGTCCCTGCCCTGCGCGATCTGCACCATCGGAAAGCCGTGACGGTCGAGATGGCGGCGCAGCGCCGGCAGTATCCCGTCGATGTCAATGCCCGCGACGAAACGAAGCTGCCCGCGCGCCCAGGCGCGCGGCGGCACCGCATTGACCGGGCTCTCCGGATTGCCGGCGGTCATCGCCAGGATCTCGAACGCGCACCAGGCGAAGACTTTTTCGGCGAGCGTGAGGCCGGGCTCGCCCCAATTCGGGTCGATCGCCGGCGCGCCCGGCTCGGCACGCACCTCGCAGGTGGCGAGCGCACGCCGCACCGATGCGGGGATCTCGCGCGGCACCCATTCGGGAATGCGCACCTGGCCGGTCGGGCCCGCGAGGGTCGACAGCGCATGGACGAGCTGGATCGCGGGGCTCGACAGCAGGCCGCCCCAATTGCCCGAATGGTGGCCGCCCTCGCGCGCATCGATCCACAGATCGATCGGAAAGGCACCGCGACTGCCGAGGAAGATGGTCGGACGGTCAGCGGACAGACGCGGACCGTCGGAAGCGATCAGCACGTCGGCGTCGAAGAGCGCGCGGTTCTCGGCACAGATCTCGCGCAGGCCCGGCGAGCCGGTCTCCTCGCCCATCTCGATCAGCCATTTGGCGTTGAAGCCAAGGCGGCCGCGCACCGCCAGCACGGCGGCCAGCGCCGCGAGATTGATCGTGTGCTGGCCCTTGTTGTCGGCGCTGCCGCGGCCGTAATAGCGCTCCTCGGTCTCGACCAGCTTCCAGGGCGAAAGCCCCGCCCTCCAGCCGGCATCGAGGCCGCGGATCACGTCGCCGTGGCCGTAGCCGAAGACGGTCGGTAGACCCGCGCCCTCGATCCGCTCACCGATCAGGAACGGGCCACGTGCCTTGGGGTGGCGCAGCACCCGGCACTTGAAGCCGAGCGCTGTCAGCGCGGGCCGCATCTCGACCTCGATGTAACGCTCGAGTTCGGGTCCGCGCGCCGGATTCTGGCTCTCGGTCGCGATCGCGACCCGGCGGGCAAGCTCGGCTTTGAATCCGCCGCTGTCGAAATAGTCGGCGGCGCGGGCGATGGCGGCGTCTCGGCTCATGGCGCCATGATGGGACGAGTGTCAGCGCGATGGCAAGCAAGCATTCGGAGCAAATATCGCCGTGACGCTGCCCATCGTGGGCAGCCCCTCCCCGAGTCGGATGACGGAAGGGTGCGGAGTGGGCGCGAGCCTTACGGCTCGCGCATGGTGTCCGCGATGGTGAGGCGATAGTAGGAGACTAGCAGGATCACGCCGAAGGTGAAGTCCCACAGCGCGAATGGATAGAAATACGGCCCGTTCGTCACGAAGATGATCGGCATGAAGAACTTGATGACGATGCTCGACCAGTTCGGCCAGCGATAGAACAGCGGATTGCGCAGGCCGGGAACGTAGACGAGATGGAGGCCGAGCAGCGTCGCGCCCCAGGCGCGCACCCAGCCCTCAGGAAACGGATCCGGCTGATGCATGAAGCGCGCGAAGCTCACCGGAGCGAAGATGCACCAGAAGCAGATCACCAGGTTGGTGAGGATGCTGATGAGAAACAGCAGCCGGTAGGTGTGCAGCCGGCTCGCGGCCACCGCCTCGGATTGGGAGATCGTCTGCGACTGGCTCATGGATCGGATCCGCTTGTTCAGAACGTGAGGAGATAGGCGAGAAGGTCGCTTTTGTCGGCGTCCGGCAGATCAGTGCCGTACGCGTGCCCGCCATTGCCGTTGCCCCGGTCCTGCGTGTTGAAGCAGCCGGCCTGTCCGGCCGTACAGGCCGGTGCGACGAATCCGCCGCGTGCGGCGTCGAGCTCGTCGCTCTTGCGCAGAAAAAGCTTCGGCCGCTGCGCCGGCGGCGCCAGCAGATCGGCAAGCGTCGGCACCGAGCCGTTGTGCAGGTAGGGCGCGCGCAGCCACAGCCCGTCGAGCGGGATGTTGGCGTAGCCATTGGTCTTCTCGAAATGCTTGAACTGGTATTTCGTGCCCTTGAAGAACTCGGACAGCTGAAAGTCGCGCAGGCGCTCCGTATAGGAGTCGAGCCGGAAGCGATCGGTCCCGATCTTGTCGATCGTTTCGACCTGCCCGATCGTCTCGCCGGTGAACGCGTAGCCGTCCGCGCCCTGGCTGCCGTGGCAGCCCGCGCAGGCGCGCATATACACGTCGCGCCCGCGCGCGACCGCGGCCGGATCTGGCCGATAGGGACTGGGCGGCGGCCGCAGGTCGAGCAGCCAGTCGGCAGTGCGCTCGATCGACGCGTGATCGACCGTGTCGGCCGTGACGCCGGCGCCGAGCGCGGCCGAGAGGTTGCGCTCGGCAAGCGAGGTGTTGTTGCCGTCCCAGTGCAGGTGCATGCCCTCGCGCGGCCGCTGGTAGAAGATCGACGGGAAGTCGGCGGTGCCGACGAGCTCCTTGGGATCGAGTGAGCCGATCGGAATGTTGGCCTGCAGCAGCTTGTAGGGATTGAACGTATCGACGCGGCCCGGCCCCCAGCCAGGCTGCTGCGCGAGCAGCGGCAGCAGCCGCGAGCGCCGCTGGATCAGGCCTTCGCGCAGGGTCGGGATCACGTACCAGCGATAAATGATCTCCTCGATCCAGCCGAGCTTCTTGCCGGTGGCGTTCATCGCCGTGATCAGGCTGTCGGGCGACAGGCGCTCGTCGGCCCCGGCGTCGAGCACAAACCGCACGAAGCGGTAGAGGTCGAGATTGTTCGACGGCATGCCGGGCACGATGCGGCGGGTCGTCTTGCCGCCTTCGTTCACCGTGACGGTGCCGGTATGGCAGGTCGCGCAATTGAACCAGACGATCTCGACGCCGCGATATTCCCGCTGCGCGATGCCGATCGGCAGATCACGCGGGCGGCCGTTGGCGTCGTTCTCGTACAGGAAGCCGAAGGCCGCATAGTCGTCGCGGCCGCCGAACGCCTCGGGGAAGAGCTTGGGCAGCGCGCGCCAGATGCGGTAGGGAAAGCCGCTCGTCGGCTCGGCGCCGATCGACGCATATTTGAAATGCTCGACGATGTCGGCGTAATGCGGGGTGCGATTCTGCGACACGATCCACAGCAGTGTGACGCCGAGCACGGCGCCGACGATGCCGATCACCGCGATCAGCGCGAGCAGGATGTAGACCGGCGTCCACAGGCGCCAACGGCGTTGCAACGCCTCCTGGGTGGCGGTGACCGGCGGTTCGCGGCTCATGCTGCGCAACTCGTGATCCGAAATGATTCGAGGTTTCATGGCACGATGTCCGCGGGGCTCGGCACCTGCAGCACCGGGTGCGCCTTGTAGATCGTCATCAGCTGCTCGACCATGGTGTCATGGTCGGGGAAACGCTTGGGCTCGTAGCAGCCCATCGGATTCTTCGGCGCATTGAGCAGGCAGCGATTGCAGTAGGTGCAGGGCCGCGGCGGCAGGTCGTCGCCAGCGGCCCAGAACTTCGGCAGGTCCGGATTGGCGACCAGCGAGCGGGCGATCGACACGCCGTCGCAGCCCCCCGCCTCGATCGCAGCGCGGATCTTCGACGCGGTCTGCCAGCCGCCGGTGGAGAGCACCGGAATGTTGACCGCCTTCTTGATCGCCCGCGCCTCGTCGAGGCCGATGCCTTCGACCGGCCGGCCCTTCTTCATCCGGAACCAGATCCAGTGAAACAGCGGCCGCAGCGCCGGGTAGCGGAACAGCAGGAAGTTGCGCATCGTACTCACGCCGGACGAGATCATCGCGTCGTAGGTCGCGCTGATGGTCTCGAACGAGAAGTCGCCGGGCGGGTTGAGCGGATGGGGGAACAGGCTGCCGAGCGACACGTGCAGCGCATCGGCACCGGCCGCCTCGCACCAGCGCGCCACCTGCACGCTGTCGTCGAGGGTGTTGCCCTTGCCCTCCCACGGCACGACATTGTTGTAGTCGATGGCGCTGATCTTGACCTGAAGATGGAAGCCACTGCCGACCTCGGCGCGGATCGCGCGGATGACGTCGAGCAGGAAGCGCGCCCGGTTGGCGAGCGAGCCGCCATAGTCGTCCTTGCGGTCGTTGATCCCCGCGCTCAGGAACTGGGTAAACAGATAGCCGTTGGCGGCATGCAGCTCGACGCCGTCGAGTCCCGCCTCGCGCGCCCGCCAGGCGCCGCGCGCAAACGCGTGAATCGTGCGGTCGATCTCCTGCCGGCTCATCGCCCGGCACAGGAACCCGTGCAGCGACTCCTTGCGGCTGGTCGAGGAGAGCGTCGGCCGCGCGTAATTATGCACGCCCGGCACGTCCATCTGCCGGCCGGAATGCGAGAGCTGCATGATGAACTTCGCGCCGAAACTGTGGACCGCATCGCCAAGCCGCTTCCACAGTGGGATGAAATCGTCGCGATGCACGGTGGCGTAGCCGGCGATGATGCGGCCCTCCATCAGCACCGGGACATAGGACGAGATGATCGCCCCGGCGCCGCCCTTGGCGAACTTGCACTCCCAATTGATGCGGGTCTGGGTGAGCGAGCCGTCCTCGTTGTCGAAACGGCCCGAGATGCTCGAGCGGAAGATGCGATTCTTGACCTCGAGATTGCGGAACCGCAGCGGCGTGAAAATGACATCCTGGGTCATGCGGACCGTGCTCCTGAGCTGCCGCGCCACACGGCGCGCAGCAGCGCGATGACGAAGGCCTGCGCCGGACAGGCGTTCCAGTGACCGTGCATGAACACCCCTTCGCCGCCGGGCGCGTAGGAATCCGGCTTGCCGATCTGCAGCAGAACGACGGTGCCCGGACGCAGCTGCTTGGCCGTCACTGGCGTTGAAAGCGCATCCTCGACGGTGCGCGGCACCTGGGTCGGCGGCGCGAGGCAGCGCCCGACCGCCGTGTCCTCGTCGACCGAGGCCGCCGCCGGCGTCGCGCGCAGATCGCGCATGCGCTCGAGGGCGTGCAGGATGCCGTGCATCCCGATGGCCGTTCCGTGCATGGCCCAGCGATCCTCGCGGGCGCGGCGGACGAGGAGGTTGCGCGCGCGGCGCAGCTTGCCGGTGATGAGCCAGAGGATCTGCACCGGCGAGAACCCTTCGCGGAAACGGTCGATCATCTCGGACGCCTTCCAGCTCCCCTGATCGGCCTCGTAGTCGGGATAGAACTGCCGGCCGACGATCTCCTGGATCGCGACCGCCGCGTCATCGCGGCTCCCGCCGCCGCGCACGAAGGCAGTGAGCCGATGGAGCTGCGCCGCGGTCCACAGGGCGCGGCCGCCGGCAGGATCGAGCTCGGCTGCAAGCGCGCACTGGCGCTCGGCGCGCACCGCGTCGCCACGCGGGGCGAGCGACGGCAAGGGCTGCCCTTTGATCTGGAACCAGCGCCTGATGCGGCCGACGATCAGCCGATTGACCGGCGGACCGCGCGGCACGAAACGGCGATCGAGCTTGCGCTCCTCGTCGAGCGCACGGATCTCCTCGGCGTCGGTGACCAGCACCACGTCGACGAGCCCGGGCACCCGGATGTGCCGCGCCATCGCCCTAGTCCCCGGCCTTCGGCCACGGGAAGAAGCAGTTGCGCACGTCGGCGAGCGCGCCCTTGAGCGCGGGCGCATGGCGCAGCAGCACTTCGCGCATGCCGTTCTGCTCGACCCAATCGATCCCGGCGGGCGTGTAGACCTCCGGCGTGAAATCGTCGGTGAGGAAGCGGTCGCTCTTGAGTCGCCGACCCGCCATCAGAATGAAGATGCGGAACGCGATATCGGAAATTGCGAAGCCGGGGGGCTTGGTCTCGGCGAGCGCTCCAGTCAGCAGGTCGACGCGCTCGACGTCGCCATAGACCGCTGCAAGCTCCTTCTGCCATGTCGGATTGTCGGTCAATTCCTCGAAACTCTTCGGCACGCTCATGCGCAGGATGCGGCGGAACGCGCAGTAGCGCGGCACGCCGCGCTCGCGATCGCGCAGGATGTCGGTCGAGGCAAGATCGGTCATGATCCCCTGATCGATGTTCTCCGGCAGTTTGCGAAGGTGGGTCGGGAAATTGTGCAGCACCAGCGCGCCCGGGTAGCTCGTGCCGAACGAGTAGAGCACGTCCTCGAACTGCACCTGACGGTGAACCCGCGTCGTGCCGCCGCCGAACAGGTCAGCCAACGTGCAGGCAAGCAGCTCCTTGTTGTCGGTGTGGCGACGGAACGAGTAATCGTCGGGAATGAGCGAATGCAGGCGGTAGACCGCGGTGAATTCCTCGGTCATCGCGTAGGGCGCAGCGAATTGCTCCTGCGGCGAGTTGGGAATGCCGGAAAACAACTCGCTGTGCAGCGGCCGCCCGAATGCCTTGAAATAAGCCTCGCCGAGCACGCCCCACCAGCTGCCGCGCATGGCGAACTGCAGTTCCGGGCTCTGCAGCAGCGCCGGAGTCCATTCGGTCGCGTGGATCTTGACGATGAGCGCCGCATTGATGAGGCGCGCCTTCTGGAAGAACCATTCGCCGTCCTTGTCGGGATACTCGAGGCGCAGGCGATCGACGATCGCGTTGTGCTCGCGCGTGAACAGCGTGTGCATGGACGAGAGGCCGATCCACCAGTTGCCGTTGACGGCGGCGTATTCCTGCTCGGGATCGCCGTCGCCCGGGTCAGGATCAAGCGGCAGATGCCCGGTGGCGTCGAGATAGAGCTTGCCGTCCGGCAGCAGCCCGACGGGCCCGCTGCGCACGCGGCACTGCACCTTGAGATCGGAGCCGTACATCTGCGACCCGTCCCACCAATGGGTGGCGGTGTTGCGGAAGGTCGGGGGCCGCCCGTCGTCGGCCGGGCCGCGCTGGCCGTCCGGACAGGTACGCAGGACGGTGATTTCCGGCTTCGGCCAATCGTCACCGGGCGGGACCGGAATACGCATCGGCGGGCTCGTCTTGTCGTTGACGCCGTGGCTCAGCCAGTCGTGGACCATGAACTGCAGCCAGGCGGCGAGCAGCAGGTTGACGGTTTCGGCCGGAATGAACTTGTCGCGAGCGAGGAGATCGCGGCTGATCACGCGCGGGTTGGGTTCGTAGAGGCCGGGCGGGGTCTCGCCGAATGTCTGCGGCAGCGGCGCGTTGCGGGCAAAGCGGGTGTTAACCGCGCCCATCCATGGCTTGGCGAGATCATTGAAGCTGCCGTCCGCGGTCCGGCACGTCCGGATGTCGAAATCCGCCGGAGAGGTGAGTTCGGCCGGCGCCGTCTCGGTGTCGAACAGATTTTTCCAGCGCAGATCGACGCGCAGGCCCACCAAGTTGCCCACGGCAAGCGGGAATGGCAGCCGATACCAGACTTTCCAACGGTTGATGACGCGAAACGTGGCAGCGATAAGCCGTTCAGACAAACTGGCCGGCATGCCTTCCTCCTATTGCGGCGGAGCGACTGCGCCACGGCTCGGAGATTCGCCGGAGCCATGACGGCCGCCGTCCCGCGCTGATCGAGAACGGTCGAAAGACGATGCATCGGCGCCACCGCAGCGCGGCCGCCATGACGCCGGAGTTCAATTCAGGTCAGAGGATCTCGGGTCGAGACGTCGCAAACTTTCTCAAATTGGCGCCCGCCGGATCTGGCGGCCCTAAACGTTGTCTAAATCTTTAAGGTCTTCGCGCCGCCTGCAATCCGTCGCGGCGCTTCCGTACTTTCATTTTGGAGACAATAACACTTGCGGTAGCATTCGCAAGCATAGATTCAAGCCGCGCGCCGTCGGCCGCCCGCGCGCGTCCGGCGCGGCGTCGAGGAAGTGGCTGAATGGCGGGCATTTGGGATGTCGCGGCGGGTGCCTTCGGGCGCTGCGGGTCGACCGGGCGAAATGCCGGCATTTACCAAAAAATCTGTCAGCATCGATGCTACATATGGTAGAATCGCGCCCTTAGAATTTTTTATTACCTTTGCCGTCCCGTATCAGCGCGAGCGTCGCCATGAACAAGCCCGCGGATATTGCCGTCTCGACCCGTTCTCCCACTGCCGATCATCCCGAGCCGAGCTGGCTGCGCCGCTGGTGGCGGTGCTGGCGCTGGACATCCATCCTCCAGCTCGCGCTCGTTCTGTGGATCGTCCGCGTGCCGTTGACGATGACGGTGCTCGGGTTCGTCATTCTCGGCCTGGTGCCGCCGGCGCAGGACCTGTTCGTCGAATTTGCCAGCCGCCCGGCGTGGCCCGCGATCCTGCTGCAGAGCGACAGCCTGTTGGCCGAGGTCGTCCGTTTCCCGCTCTGGCGAATCCTGCTGTTCGTGGTGTTCATTGTCGTCATCTGGGCCGTGCCGACTCACTACGCGGCACGCCTGCTGCTCGATACCGACGCCAGGTTTCGACAGCTCGCCGCCGCGCAACGCGAGCTGCCCCAGGGCGTGTGCCTCGCGGCCATGGAACGTTCGATACCGTGCATCCTCGGCCTCTTGACCTTCGTGGCCGTGCTGATCGGCATCTGGCGCTCGCACGTCAACGTGCCGATATTGGACGAGACATCGGTCACCCGTGCAGTCGATCGCTGGCTTCTCGTCGTGGCGCTGCTCGTGCTCGCGGGCGCCGGGTGCTTCATCGCCTACACGATGAAGCGGCCGCTCGATGCCGATCGTCCGGTCGTGCACGCGCTCAAGCGGATGAACACTCCGACCAAGCCGGTGTGGCGCGCCATCGCGCCCGGGTTGCGCGCGCCGCCGGGCTCCCCGGAGGAAGCAAGCCGCGACCTCGGCCGCACCCTGATCGCAGGCGTCTTCCTCCTCTTCCTCGCCATCTTCGCCTTGGGCGCGGATTTTGCGGCCTGGCTGTTTCCCCGCGCCATGGCGGTTCCGTTCATCCTCGGCGGATGGCTTCCCTTCCTGTCCTACCTGGCGGGTGCCGGCCGGCATCTGCGCGCGCCCCTGATCTTCGGACTTTTCGTCGTCGTCGCCGTGCTCGCGGTCGTGCTCGGCGACAATCACTCGGTGCGCCTCGTCGATGCGGCCAAGGCCGCCGGGCGTCCGATCGACGTCACGCACCTGCCGCTCGATGCCGCGGTGAAAATGTGGATGCAGGAGAACAAATGCGACGGCGCGCCCGAAACCTGCCCGCGGCCCGTCATCATCGCCGCGGCGGGCGGCGGCGGCCGGGCGGCGTTCTTCACCGCGACCATCCTCGGCTACCTGATGCAGGAGGCCCCGGAGCGCGGCCTCGATGCCAATCAGATGAGGAATCGGCTGTTTGCCATCTCCGCGGTCTCGGGCGGCTCGGTCGGGGCCACCATGGCGACCGCGGCACTCGACGCGAAGAACGACAGCACCGATCATCCTTGCGTGCAATCGCCGTTCGGATTGTGGTGGGGGCAGAAGATCAACAACTGGCGCGACTGCTTCGAGGCGCTGGCCAGCGGCGACTTCATCACCGGGGTCTTTTTCGGTTTCGCCTTCAACGACACGCTTCCATTCGGATTCTGGCGCGACCGCGCCGCCGTCCTGGAGGATTCGTTCAGCGCGCGTTATGACGCCGTGGTGACGCGCGCGGATGTGCCGAGCGAACATCCGGGATGCAAGGGACTGCGCTGCCCGTTCTACAGCTTGAGGCCACGCCCAGGCCACTGGATCCCGCTGCTGGTTCTCAACGCCGCCTCCGAGGCGACCGGCGGCCGCATCGTCACGACGCTGCTCGCCCCCACCTATACGCCGGCCGCACCGTGCCCGACATTGGCCGGTCCGTCGGGATGCACGCTGTTCGTCGAAACGGACAATTTCCACGATCTGCTCGACTACCGGTTTGAGGTGAATCCGGACAACTGGCTCGGCGGGTTCCAGCGCCGGCTGCTGCGCTACCGCTATCGCGACAAGTCGCCCGACGACGTCCAGCTCAGCACGGCAGCGCACAATTCCGCGCGCTTCACGTACATCTCGCCGCCGGGAACGATCCGCAACCGTGATCAGACCATCGTCGATCGCATCCTCGACGGCGGCTACTTCGAGACCTACGGCGCGATCAGCGCCAGCGAGCTGACGCTCGCGGTGAGGGCCGTGCAGCCGCAGCTCGCGCCGCTGGTGATCGTGATCTCGAACGATCCCGACGACCTGCTCGATCCGTCCATCGACTCCGACATCTCCGAGCCCAAGGGACAGGCGCACGCGAAGTACCAGGCGCTGGTCAGGAGGGCGCGAACGGCGGCGTCGGGCAGCGAGCCGCTGACCGACATCACGGCTCCGGCGCGCACGTTCCTCAATGCCTGGGTGGCGCACGGAACATTGGGGGTCGAGAAACTGCGCAGCTCGCTCCATCAGGCGAACCGTGACTGCGCCGTGCAGATGGTCACCGTGCGCGTCTGGCCGCAACCTCAGAGCGCGACCGACACGCGCTCACGCGCCGTGTCGTTCAGCTGGTGGCTGTCCACGCCGATCCAGCGCCACCTGCACCAGCAGACCGAGGACGGCAAGAACGCGAACATGAATCAGCCGCGACTGGACACCATCTGGGGCGTGCTGACCTCGCCGCCGAGCTGTGCGCCGCCCAAGTCGTAGTGGCGTCGGGCCGCTGTGACGTGGATCGCCGACCGCTACGATTCGACGTCGTCGTCCGAGAGCATGCGCAGCGCCGGCCCCTCCATGTCGTCGTACTGGCCGCTGCGCAGCGACCACAGGAAGGCCGCGAGCCCGGTGAGACCGAGCCCGATCGCCATGGGCACGAGATAGACCAGGACGTTCATGCGGCCCTCGCGAGCGGTTTGGCGGCCGGGCCGGCGGCTGGCGGGGCGGACGGCGTAGCGCCGCGTGCGCCTGCGCGGGCGGCGCGCAGCGCATTGAGCGTCACCAGCAGCGATGAGCCCGACATCGCAATCGCCGCGATCAGCGGCGTCGCGAGGCCCGCGATCGCGACCGGCACCGCGACCGCGTTGTAGATCACCGCAAGCCACAGGTTCTGCCGCATGAGCGCGCGGGCATGCGCCGAAATGCACACGGCGTCGACCACCGGCGCGAGACGATCGCCGATGAAGACGGCATCGGCCTGCGCTTGCGCGATGTGGGCGGCGCTGATCGGTGAGAGCGACACATGAGCGGACGCGAGCGCCGGCGCGTCATTGATGCCGTCGCCGACCATCAAGACGCGGCGGCCTGCGGCCGCCAGCGCGGTCACGGCCGCGATCTTCTCGGCCGGCTTCATGCTGGCGCGCCATTGCGTGATGCCGAGCGCCTGTGCGGCCAGTGCCACCGCCTCGACGCGATCGCCCGACATGACGTGCAGATCGAAGCCGCGCTGCGAAAGCGCGCGTATCGTTGCGGCGGCGTCAGGCCGCAACTGCTGGCGCACCGCGAGCAGCACGCGGGCCCCGGCATGCGCGAAGGCGATGACCGAGGTACCGGGCACGTCGATCGTGATCGTGTCGGAGATGCCGCAAAAGGCCGGACTGCCGAGGCGCGCCTCGACGCCCTCGATCACGGCGCGCACGCCCTGCCCGGGCTCCTCCGTCACGCCGTCGAGCGGGCGTCTGTCGCGCGCCTCACGCGTCACGGCGGCGGCGAGCGGATGATGGCTCGCGAGCGCGAGGCGGGCGGCGCGCTCGAGAATCTCCGGATCGACCTCCTCCGCATTGGCGACGTGCGGCTCCGGCAGCGTCAATGTGCCGGTCTTGTCGAGCACGATCGTGTCGACGTCGGCCAAGCGTTCGATCGCATCTCCCGTGTTGAGGATGAGCCCACGGCGCAAGAGCGCTCCGGAGGCGACCACCTGCACCGCCGGAATTGCCAGCGCCAAAGCGCACGGACACGTGATGATCAGTACCGCAATGGCGATGACGATCGAATCGTGCAGCGACGCGCCCGCCGCCAGCCAGCCAAGCGCGGTCAACGCCGCGGTCGCGTGTACGACAGGCGCATAGAGGCGGGCGGCGCGATCCGCGAGCCGCCGGTAGCGCGACCGCGCCGCCACCGCCTGGTCGAGCAGGCGTTCCACCTCGTCGATCAGGGTGCCGGCGCCGGCCGCGGTGACGCGCAAGGTC
>Ga0126384_10001771_pt1 | contig 12919 bp, 11 predicted proteins | sample PanSoiMetPlot_36_FD_92543 | JGI IMG/M metagenome (GOLD analysis project Ga0126384, IMG submission 92543) | Tropical forest soil microbial communities from Panama - MetaG Plot_36 | ecosystem: Environmental > Terrestrial > Soil > Tropical forest > Bulk soil | place: Panama | collected 2016-02-17 | reverse complement strand
TGGCAAGGTGCTAAGCGGATTGATCAAACGGCTTGCCGAGGGCGCCACTACTACCGCTATCAGTAGTCCGGAGGACATTGCCGCCTTCAAGGCGGGGAGGAACCTATGATGTTCGATTTGACCGGCAAGACGGTGTTGGTAACCGGTGCGAGCGGATCAATCGGCGCCGCGATCGCGCGTGCTTTGCATGCCCAAGGCGCGATCGTCGCGGTCTCCGGCACCCGCAAAGATGCGCTTGATATTATCGCCGCCGCAATGCGCGATCGCGTCCATGTTTTGCCTTGTGATCTTGCCGACAAGGACGCGGTCGAAGCGCTGGTGCCGAGCGCCGAAGAAAAGATGGAGAAGCTTGACATTCTGGTCGCCAATGCCGGCGTCAATCGCGATAACCTGTTTGTGCAACTGCGTGACGACGACTGGGACAAGGTCATCGCTGTGAACCTCACGGCTACGTTCCGCCTAACTCGCGCCGCAGTGTCGCGCATGATGCGCCGCCGGTGGGGGCGTGTGATCGCAATTTCCTCGGTGGTCGGATTTACCGGTAACCCAGGACAGGGAAACTACGCTGCCTCCAAGGCCGGTGTGGTCGGAATGATAAAATCGGTGGCCGCCGAGTATGCCAAGCGCAACATCACCGCCAATTGCATCGCGCCAGGTCTGATCGCTTCGGCCATGACCGAAAAGCTAAACGAGAAGCAGCGTGAGGCTATTTTCTCGCGCATTCCCGCGGCCAAGCTCGGGACTCCCGAAGACGTGGCCGCAGCCGCAGTTTTTCTGGCGTCGAGTGAAGCAGCTTACGTCAATGGGCAAACCATACACGTCAATGGCGGGATGGCTATGATTTAGCGCGTTTTCAGGGCTTGCTCGCTTCGCCTTCACGCGCTAGTCAACGCATTTGAAGTATGGTAACCGAACTTTGGCCCGGCTGGGGCGGCTGATCGCGGAAGTCGTGAACGATATTCCGCAATTGGGGATCGTCTCATCACCGTCAAACACGAAGAGGCCGTACTGCGATTGTTGTGATCTAACTTTGGATCGCAGCCCAATCTAAAAAGCACGAGGTTTACGATGAGCGACATTGGCGAGCGGGTGAAAAAGATCGTCGTGGAGCACCTGGGCGTGGAGCCCGACAAGGTGGCCGATCAAGCGAGTTTTATCGACGATCTTGGCGCCGACAGCCTCGACACCGTCGAACTCGTGATGGCCTTCGAAGAGGAATTCGGCTGCGAAATTCCCGATGATGCTGCCGAGACTATCTTGACCGTCGGCGACGCGGTCAAATTTCTCGAAAAGAACGCTAAAAGCTGAGCAAGCGCACACGCGCTGCTCAATCGCTTCGCTAACATTGGCTTTTGAGCTATCCGCAATACAGCGGCGCCAATAATTTCGCTCGGAGCCGAATATGAAACGTGTCGTCGTCACGGGATTGGGAATGCTTACGCCGCTAGGCTGCGGCGTCGAGCCAACCTGGACACGCCTGCTCAAGGGCGAGAGCGGCGCCAAGAAAATCGATCACTTTGACGTCTCTGACATTGCCTGCAAGATTGCCTGCGTAATTCCACGGGGCGATGGCTCAAACTCGACCTATAATGCAGACGAGTGGATGGAGCCGAAGGAGCAGCGTAAGGTCGACGAGTTCATCGTATTTGCAATGTGTGCGGCTCGTCAGGCGCTTGACGACGCCGGGTGGCATCCAAAGAGTTATGACGAACAGACCAGCACTGGTGTATTGATAGGTTCTGGCATTGGCGGCATCGAGGGTATTGCCGAAACCGCGGTGGCGTTGCATGAGAGGGGCCCCCGCCGCGTGTCGCCATTTTTCATTCCGGGCCGCATCATCAATTTGGCCTCCGGCTTTGTATCGATCGCATTTGGACTAAAAGGGCCGAACAATTCGGTCGTTACCGCGTGTTCGACCGGAGCCCACGCCATCGGTGACGCCGCCCGGCTGGTCGCTCTCGGCGATGCCGACGTCATGGTAGCTGGCGGAGCGGAATCGCCGGTGAACCGCATTTCGCTGGCCGGCTTTTCGGCGCTGCGTGCACTCTCAACAAATTTCAATGACGATCCCACCCGCGCCTCGCGTCCCTACGATAAGGATCGCGATGGCTTCGTGATGGGAGAAGGCGCTGGGGTCGTTGTGCTAGAAGCGCTAGACCACGCCAAGGCGCGCGACGCGAAAATCTATGCCGAGCTTATCGGCTATGGCCTGTCGGGCGACGCATATCACATTACGGCGCCAGCGCCGGACGGAGACGGAGCATTGCGTTGCATGAATGCCGCCATTCACCGAGCAGGCATTTCAACCGGCGATATCGACTATGTCAACGCGCACGGCACCTCGACGCCCCTCGGCGACGAGATCGAACTCGGCGCGGTGCAGAACCTTGTTGGCAATGCTGCGGGACGTATATCGATGTCGTCGACCAAATCCTGCATTGGTCATTTGCTGGGTGCAGCCGGCGCGGTCGAAGCGATCTTCTCTATCCTCGCGATTCGAGATCAGGTTGCTCCGCCCACTATCAATCTTGATAATCCTTCCGTCGACACGCCGATCGACCTGGTTCCTCATCAGGCGCGCAAACGCGATGTCGACATTACGCTATCGAATTCCTTCGGATTCGGTGGGACAAACGCCTCGCTGATTTTCCGTCGGTATGCTGCCTAGGACCCAGCGCCAAAGACGCCCCAAACCTTCGCCATAATTTTTTCTAACGTGCAAGAGCGGTTAAATTTGTCGTCCCGGCGTGGAAAGTAATGGGACAAGGGGACTGTGTCGGTGCTGAAGTAGGAGCGGCCCAGGTGAAAGCGAATCAACCAATGATTGGCGGCAGCGGCTCTCCACACACGAGATCGTCATTTTTGCAAAGCCCGCGCGCCGCGCTCGAACCGGAAAGGGTACCACTACCCAGCCGCTATTCGCGGCGGGTGCGCCATCCGATGGTCGTGATCGGAAATGCGATCTTCACAGCCCTCGTCGTAATCTCCGTCGCGGTCGGAGCCGGATTGTTCATCGGCGCGCAACTGTTCGAAGCGCCCGGCCCGCTCGCCGAGGATAAACTGGTCAATATTCCGCGCGGTCTGGGCATTCGGGACATTGCCGACCTATTGCAGCGCGAGGGGGTAATTGATCAGCCATATGTGTTCATGGGTGGAGTGATTGCGCTCAAAGCACGTGGCGAGCTTAAGTACGGCGAATATCAGTTCAACAAACAGGCGAGTGTTGCCGATGTTGTCGATACGATCACTGAAGGCAAGGTGGTGCAGCATGCTTTCACCGTCCCGGAAGGGTTGACGTCCGAACAAATCGTCGCCCGACTCCTTGAGAACGAAGATCTCACGGGCCAGATCAAGGAAATTCCCCGCGAGGGCACTCTACTCCCGGATACATACAAGTTTACCCGTGGTATGACGCGCGAGCAGATCATCCAGCGTATGCAGTTGGCGCATCGACGCGTGTTGAAGGAAGTGTGGGAACACCGAATGCCGGATCTCCCGGTCAAGACGCCGGATCAGCTGGTCACGCTTGCCTCGATCGTGGAGAAGGAAACCGGCAGACCGGACGAGCGCACGCGGGTTGCTGCCGTCTTTGTCAATCGCCTTAGGGGCCGAATGCGCCTTCAGTCGGATCCGACAATCATCTACGGGTTGACAGGCGGTAAAGGTTCGCTGGGTCGCCCGATCCTGAGGAGCGAGATTGAACAGCCGACACCCTATAACACTTATGTCGTCGATGGTCTGCCGCCAGGGCCGATCGCTAATCCCGGCCGAGCTTCGCTCGAGGCTGCCGCAAATCCGGCACGCACCAAGGAGCTCTATTTCGTTGCCGATGGCACCGGCGGCCACATTTTTTCGGATAACTACGCAGAGCATCAGAAGAACGTCGTGCGCCTGCGGGGCATTGAGCACGGCGCTCCAACTTCCGTGTCACCGGCCATTGGCTCACCAAAGCAGTAGGCTTGTGACGTTAACATCTCACGGCTAAGGTCGCGGCGTTTTTTGCGTAAGCAGCAAACACGAGATCTCGCATGGCTCTGTCGAGCATGACCGGATTTGCTCGCGGCCACGGCGTCGCCGGTTCCTATGCCTGGAGCTGGGAAATCAAGTCGGTTAATGCTAAGGGTCTCGACCTGCGCTTCCGCCTCCCGCCGGGCTGGGATGCGGTCGAGGTACCGGCACGCGCGCGCGCTGCCGAGAAGCTTTCGCGCGGCACCGTCTACGCCAATCTCGCCGTTGAGCGCAAAGGTGTGCAGCCAACGGCAAAGATTAACGAGCCGGTACTTGGCGCGGTTCTGTCGACGCTAAGAAGCCTGTCGGGGAAAGTTGAGGCGGCCCCGGCGAGTCTCGACGGTATTCTTTCGCTTAAAGGTGTGATCGAAATCAGCGAGGAAGACGAACGGGAGGAAGACCACCGCGCCGCCGAGACCGCCATCATTGTGGCGTTTGAGCAGGCACTCGCTGAGTTGATTGATATGCGACGCGCGGAAGGCGCAACACTCGGCCGGCTTTTGAGCACAAGGCTTGATGAGGTCGCGGCGCTAACCGCCCGCGCGGAGAAAGCTCCCGGACGCAAGCCAGAAGCGATCAAGGCCCGGCTGGTCGAGCAGGTGGCGGCACTCCTCGAGGCGTCAGAGCGTTTCGATTCCGACCGGCTGCACCAGGAGGCTATCCTGCTCGCCGCCAAAGCTGACATCCGCGAAGAGCTCGACAGGCTTTCCTCTCACGTAGGGCAAGCGAAAAAGCTGCTGGCTGACGGCGGCGCGATTGGTCGCAAGCTCGATTTTTTGGCGCAGGAACTGCACCGCGAATCGAATACGCTTACTGCCAAGGCTAATGAGGTTGAGCTGACCAATATCGGTCTTGAGCTCAAGAGTGTGATCGAGCAATTCCGGGAGCAGGTGCAGAACCTGGAGTGACCTGAGATGGCGCATCAACGACAACCGGGTGCTGCCGTCGTCAGACGCGGGCTAATGCTTGTGCTGTCGTCGCCTTCGGGTGCCGGCAAGACCACTCTGTCGCGCAAATTACTCGAGGAGGACAAAGGGGTGGAGTTATCGGTGTCGGTGACTACGCGAAAGATGCGCCCCGGCGAAAAAGATGGCCGCGATTACTATTTTATAGATCGCAAGCGTTTCGATGAACTGGTGGATGAAAATGAGCTTTTGGAATGGGCCGAAGTTTTTGACAATTACTACGGCACGCCGAAAAAGCCAGTGATGGATGCCTTAGGCGCAGGCCGCGATGTGTTGTTTGATATCGATTGGCAGGGCACACAACAATTAGGTGATAAGGCGCCCAAAGATTTGGTAACCGTTTTCGTATTACCGCCCTCCATTCCGGAACTGAAAAGTCGCCTTCGAACACGAGCACAGGATGACTATGAGACTATCCACCGCCGCATGGCCAAGGCCGCTGATGAGATGAGTCATTGGTTCGAATATACGTACGTTGTAATTAACCGCGATCTCGATGAATCGTTTGCAGACCTAAAAGCGATTCTCGCGGCCGAGCGACTCAAGCGCGAGCGCCAGCCAGGCTTATCCGACTTCGTGCGCGGTTTGCAGGCGAAGCTTTAGGCGATAAGAACGACGCGCCCGATGATGCGTCCGGAACGCAGGTCATCAAGCGTTGTCGAGGCTTGCTCGAGTGGCCGTTCGGCAATCGGAGGCGGAGCTATATTCCTGGTGCGCACGAGTTTGATGAGTTCACGCGCCTCGGTCAACGTGCCGGTCGTGGTGCCTTCGATCGTCATAGCCTTCAGGGGAAACATGGCAACCGCGGTCGTATAGCCACCACCGAGCAAGCCGGTAACCACGACCTTGCCTCCCTTGGCCAGCGCGCCAGTGGCAAAATTTAGGGAGGCGTCGGAGCCGGCGAAATCGCAGACACCGTAAATACCGCCACTTGCCCTGAGCAACGCCATGCGGGCATTCGGGTCAAAGGGGTCGAAGGCCTCTGCTGCGCCAGCGGCCAGCGCCGCCGACCTCTTTTTGGCATCGATATCTGCCACAAACGGCGCGGCACCGTACATGGCGCGTGCGAGCGCGAGGCCCATCAGCCCAACGCCGCCGAGCCCAATTAGCAAAAGCGGCGCGCGCGTCGCACGGTCGGCAAGGCGCTTAAGCGCGGCGTAAGCCGTCAGACCCGAGCACATCAACACGCCGGCATACCCCGGCGACAAAGGCGCGTACTCAATCAGATAGCGCGGGTGCGGTACCAACACACGGGTGGCAAAGCCGCCGTCGACGGTAATCCCGAGATGACGCGGTGCATTGCAAATATTCTCGTCACCAACCTCGCAGGCTGCGCATCGCCCGCAACCGATCCAGGGATATACGGCCACCTGCCTGTCGGATTTTACACCAGCATCCGGGCCCGCGGTTTCGATCGCGCCGGCAATCTCGTGACCAAGCGTAAATGGCAACGTACGCCCTCCACGAACATCAAGCTTTCTTTCTCCGTCGAGTACAAAGTAACCATCCTGCATGTGCAGGTCGGAATGACAGACGCCACAACGTTCGATCCGTACCAAAACTTCGGAGCCTTGTGGCCTTGGTACGTCTACGACCGTTTCGCAGAGAGGCTCCCCGTAAGCGGTCAGTGATTGCCGGCGCATTTGCATGGACGGGCGACTTTACACTCAGACCTTCGTCTGCCCAGAGAAAATATTTGCCAACGTGACAAAACCCTCGACCGGAGTTTCTTCGGCTCGGGTCGTCGGATCGATACCGGCTTCGATGAGGAGCGAAGTTGCGTCCACACCTAACTTTTTCAGGCTTTGCCGAAGCATTTTGCGACGTTGGCCGAAAGCACTCTCGGTCACACGTTGCAACGCAGTCGCATCACAGGCGAGGGGCTCCAGCCGGGGCGTAAGCCGCACAATCGAGGACGTCACTTTGGGTGGTGGCACGAATGCCGACCGGGCCACGTCAAACAGAATTTTAGCCTCTGTTCGCCAACCCGCTAAAATTGACAGTCGCCCATATGATTTTGTCCTTGGCGCGGCGACAATTCGTTCGGCTACCTCGCGCTGAAACATCAGCAATAAGGAATCGTACCAGGGCGGCCAGGGCTCGATGGTAAGCCAGCCAACCAAAAGGGCGGTCGCAATGTTATAAGGTAGGTTCGCCACCACGCGGGCACGTTCCGGGCCAAGATGCTCTCGTGCATCTATACTTAAGGCATCACCTGCGACGATTTCGAGCTGTCCAGGATAGCGCGCAGCGATTTCTTCAAGCGCGGCGATGGCGCGGTGATCGCGTTCGATAGCGATGATGCGTCGCGCGCCGAGCGCAAGCAGCGCGCGGGTAAGTCCTCCCGGACCCGGTCCGACTTCCACGACTGTAATGTTCTCGAGTGGTTCAGCCGCGTGCGCAATACGTGCAGTCAGATTGAGGTCAAACAGGAAATTTTGACCGAGCGATTTTTTCGGCGTGAGAGCATGCCGGCGGATGACCTCACGCAGCGGCGGCAGGTCATCGATCTGCGTCATGGTCGTTTGCGACTCATACGCTACTTTGCGGGAACAAGCGCGGATGCGGTCGTCGATAGACGTGCGGCAAGCGTGAGTGCCGCCGCTAGGCTCGATGGATCGGCTGTTCCTTTTCCCGCGATATCGAAAGCCGTGCCGTGATCGGGCGAGGTGCGCACGAACGGAAGGCCCAGCGTTACGTTCACTGCATGGTCAAAGGCCAGCGTTTTGATCGGGATCAATGCCTGATCATGATACATGCAGAGTGCAACGTCATAACTCGCGCGGGCTCGCTCATGGAATAATGTATCGGCCGGCAAAGGCCCGACCGCGTCGATGCCTTCTGCCTGTAGCCGCTTCACCGCCGGCACCACGATTGCTCCATCCTCGCCGCCAAGCATTCCCTGTTCGCCAGCGTGTGGGTTGAGACCGGCGACCACAATACGCGGCCTCGAAATGCCAAAACGTGCAGTGAGGTCTTGCGCAACAATGCGCCCGGTTTCCATAACCAGCTCTGACGTCAGTTGGGTGGCCACATCTTTGAACGGTAAATGAATAGTCACCGGCACCACGGCGAGCTCTGGTGACCACAGCATCATTACCGGCTTTATTGGCTTCCCCGTCGCTTCTTCCACGAGCTTGGCAAGGAATTCAGTATGGCCCGGCTCAGCAAAGCCGGAGCGGTACAGCACGTTCTTGGCCACAGGATTGGTAACAATTGCCGCGGTCTTTCCTGCCAACACATCTGCTACTGCACGGCGGATCGAGGTAATGGCAGCTGGCGCGCTCGATGCGTCTGGCTCGCCGGGCGCGGCAGTGGTTGGAATACCGAGCGATGTAATTGGCAGCGCATGTGCGAAAGTTTCGCTGGCTTGCGCCGGTGCCACCACTCTCACGTCAATATCCCAGCCAAGAAGATGGGCACGGCGTTTGATGAATTCCGGATCTGCGATGATATAGAAGGCTGGCAGCCGAAGCTCGGCACGCCGACGCCACAGTTGAATCGTCAGGTCGGGACCGATGCCAGCCGGCTCACCCAGCGTCAACGCCAAAGGCAGGACGACGGTCTCGCTCATTTGTTGTTCTTGTATTCGATCATCGCCCCTTTGCGGATTTCATCCAGATATTTCTTGGATTCGGATTCAAAGCGCTTTGCGAATATCTGCTCGCGCATCTCGCGGTTGAGAGGCGATTCCGTCGTGCTTTCTTTCTTGTTACAGACTGCGAACATCTGCAGTCCCAGCGCCGTGACTTCAGGCGAGGTCAGATGCCCGATTTGTATGCTGCCAAGCAAATCGCGCAACTGCGGCGCTAGGTCGGCTGAATTTCTGGTGATTGGATCGCGCACTGCGACATCGCGCAATCCTCGCGCCATCGCCAAGCCTTCATTGCAGGAGACGAATCGAGTGCGCAGGTTTTCAGCCTGGTTGCGCTTTGCTGCAATTTCGGCCTCGCTCGATCCGCGCGCTACGAGGACTAACACCGGATAGAGCGTGTAGATATAACCGACCGCTGGAGTATCACCTTCATTGCGCTCCTTCAGCGCTTTGGCGACGTCGCTATCGCCGACCTGAAGAGAAGAATTATATTTGCCGCGGATCAGCTGCTGCCAGGTCAGGTCGGCACGGATCCGCGCCTTGACGGCGTTTGCAGAAATGCCGGCGCGTTCCAGCACCTGACTGAATTGCGCGGGGGTAACGTGTTGCCGGCTGGCCATACCGTCGAAAGCGCTATTCACCTCGGCATCCTCGACCTCAAGACCATAAACCTTGGCACGCGCGATTTTGAGCCGATCATCAATCAGATCATTGATGATTTGCTGGCGAGTCGTGGTTTTGTTTGAAATAGAATCGAGCTTCGTGCGCTGCTGGATATCGTATTCCGTGATCGGTGATCCGTTTGCGATGACGACCACTTGCGCGTGCGCTGTCACTGGCGCGGCGAGAGCCAAGCCGACAAAAGCGTCAATGAGCCACCGGCTGTAAGCCAACCGCCTCACGGTTGTGTTCTCTGCATCTTGGTTACTATCTTCACGGTCCGCGCCGCATCCTATTGGTAGTTTGGCGTAGGCCGGCCAACGCCCTGGCTTACCGAAATGCCACCCAGTGTGCGCAGGCTCAGCTGCAGCAAGACCGTATGGTTGGCCTGAACGTTTCCGCTGGTCGTATAGTTTGTAACGTAGTTCAGGCCCAGAATGAGACAATCGTCAACATAGCCTAGTCCTAAGCGGGTCTGGTCAAATTTCCCGGCATTGATGTCGTAGCGGGCGGCTCCCAGCAGGACCCAATTTGCGTCGAGCTTGACCTGCCCGGTTCCCAAAATGCCTTGTTGTGGCGCGAGAATGCCAAGTAGTGGCTGCGCCGCATAGTCGCCATAGAGCAGGCTGCCAGTCCAGCGGTCGAAATTCGCCCGGCCTTCGAGCTCAATCCGCTGCGGGGTGAAGTTGTCGTTATTCAGACGCAAGCGCGAAGTAAACATGTAGATGCTGTTTGGCTGGTACGAGAGCCGCGCCACATAGTCGGAGTTGGTGGTATCGAGACCGCTGTTTAGTCCGGTATTGGTAGTGCCACCGAGCGCGTACGAGTTTTGTCCGAACAGGCTATAGGATTGGCCAAACAGCGCGTTGACAAATCCAGCCTGGTTGAATTGTACAGTGTACTGCATGCCGTAATTGGCGCGGCCGCCGCCTTCGACACGATCCCAACCGGAGTATTTGTCGACACGGAACAGGTTAGTGTCGTCAAAAACCAAGCTTTGCGCGTCTTCGGTTGGCCAGCGTCCGATCTGTTGCTCGTTTGGCCGCACGATCACCTGTGCAATCGGCTCTAACGTCTGCGTACCCCATGACTGTATGTCGATGAACGGATAGCGGTACTCAAAGCCTGCCGTCGGCATAGCGCGTACCAAATCGCTCTCGCCGGTATTGATGAAATTAGACACACCAGGCTCGTTACTGATCTGCATCGAGCTGGCATCGACTCGCACCGAAGCGAAGGGAGTGAACACCTGGCCAAATTGGTCTGTGATACTGCGGCGCCATTGAGTTTCGGCTGAGAAGCGGCTGTAAGTGCCAGGAACACCGCGCAGTAGACAGCTGGCCGTCGTCTTGATTGCGGGGTTGGCGGTCTGCGTGCAGGTCCCGTTATTGAGCGCGCTCTGTGTGATCGGATCGAAGTCGGCGTCGCTACGGGTTAGGCTGGTAAGGTTAACGCGGTAGCCGAGTTCGCCGCCAAAAATCGGGCGGTCGAAAACATAGTTATAGTCGATCACCGGATGGATGACGGGAATCTGGCTTTGCGTATCCGCCTCCGAGAGTCCGAGATAGTAAATGGTTCTCGCGTCGAAATAGCTACGATTGCCCTTGCCTGCGAGGAAGAGCTGTGAGATCGCTTCACTTTGCGGATTCTGGAACGACTCGACCGCGTGATATTTCGATAGAGACGGGTGGTAGTCCTGCAGGAACGTTTTGTCGGATAACAACGTCCCGTCCCAACCCCACACCCATTTGTTGTTGAGTGCGAACAGGCCCGTGCTTTCCAGGCTGCCGCGCCAATCGCGGAAACCGGGCGTTGTGCTGCCGTCGCTGCGGATAAAATAGTCCTTATCGAGTTGGTAAATACCCGCAGCTCTGATGGAGTAAGCGCCATTCATCAACCGCTGACGGAATTCGCCCTGCAGGAGCGGTCCCTGCTTGCTGGTGATCATCGGCGCCAAGGTGGCGTCATAGTCAGGAGCGAGTGCCCAATAGTAGGGTACCTCTGCTGCAGTGCCATAGACCGAACTTGTTGAAAATAGCGGCATCAGGAAGCCGGTCTTTCGCTTGACAGTCGGATCGGGTGCGGAGAAGTACGGTAGATATGCAATCGGCTGCCCAAAGAATTCTATGCGGGCGTCCTCGAAATAAATCATCTTCTCGCCCTGGTCATGAATGATGCGCGCGGCCTTCACCTGCCAGAGCGGGGGCTTCATCGGGTCGTCCTTGCACGGAGCGCAGGCCGTGTAGACGCCATTGTGGAAGATGGTGTAGTTGCCGCTCGAACGCTCGGCGCGCGTGGCGGCCATCCGGGTCTGATCGGGAGCGTCAAGGCGCAGCGAGTCGACGAAACCATCCCGGTAGTCGTCCGATAAGTCCATGATCTCGCCGTATGTGACCTTGCCATCTTGTTCGGTCAGCCGGACATTGCCTTCGGCGTGCAGACGCTTGGTCTTTTGATCGTAGACGACCCGATTGGCCTCTAGGGTTGAGCCGCCGTAATAGATTTGGACGTTCCCGACCGCGGCAACACGATTGTTGGCGTAGTCATAGTCAATCTCGGTCGCCTGAACGAGCATTTGCTTTTGGCCGGACTTCTCGCGTTCGAGGGCAATTTTTGATTTCGGCGGCGGCGGGGGACGCTGCGGGAATTGCAATACTTGAGCAGGAGCGGGGACAGACACGATCAATCCGCCACAAGCCAGCAGGCTGAGGATGGCGGCAACTTTCGCGGCGCGACAGCGATACGGCCGCGGCGCTGATGGACGAGTGCTAACTAGCCCCGCCATCACCCATCCTCCTGGTACAACAAAGCAATAAACCCCGTCAGGCTACCGACGAGCACAGGCAACCAAGCTGCTGCTACCGGGTGCATCAGCTCAGCCTTGCTCAAATCCTCAGTCACTTTCGATAGAACGTAAAGTAGAAATCCGGCCGCGACGCCACTTAAAACCATCTTTTGGATCCCGCCAAAGCGGAAGAACCGTAGACTGACGGCAGCAGCGAGGAGAACCATCGCTACCAGCAAGAACGGTCGCGCCAGAAGCTTCTGGAATTGCAGTCTGTAGCCTGCAGCAACCAGACCGGCGTGATCCGCTATTTGGATATACTGTGGAAGCTCCCAGAAGGGGACGGTTTCCGGCGTAGCAAAACTTTCGCGTACCTGCTCGGGCGTGAGGCTAGTCTTGAGGTGATATTCCGCTTGCCTCGTCGGCAACACACCCAGTGCATAGACGCGGGCATCTCGAAATTGCCAAGCGCCAGCCTCTAACATTGCAGCGCGCGCCTCAATGCGCTGTCTGAACCGGCCCTCGGTGTCAAACGTGTATACGGACACTCCGTTGAGGTTGATGCCTTGGTCACGGCTGGAAACAGCGTTGATGATCGCCTGCCCTTCGTCGGTGCGCTGGCTTATCCAGAACGTACCACCGTGGCTCGGCGCGTTTGCCGTGTGCCCAAACAGTTCTGCTTCAAAGCGCTTCGAACGTTCCTGAAGTATGGCGGACACCGGATTGTAGACGGTCGTGGCTGCCACTCCCAGCGCAAATGCCACCACAAGCGCCGGCGCAACGAATTGCCAGGCCGACACACCGGCGGATCGGGCAATTACCAACTCCAACCGACGCGACAGGTTGAGGTAACAGGACATGGCGCCGATGAGGATGCAGAATGGCAGAATGCGTTCGACCACTTGC
>Ga0126384_10001770_pt1 | contig 12921 bp, 17 predicted proteins | sample PanSoiMetPlot_36_FD_92543 | JGI IMG/M metagenome (GOLD analysis project Ga0126384, IMG submission 92543) | Tropical forest soil microbial communities from Panama - MetaG Plot_36 | ecosystem: Environmental > Terrestrial > Soil > Tropical forest > Bulk soil | place: Panama | collected 2016-02-17 | reverse complement strand
GCTCGAGCTGACTCGCACTCCAAAACGCGCCCATCAGGTAGAGCGAGCAGTAGTTTTTCTGCGACGAGAGCGCGACGTAGCAGATCGGCTGCGTGGGGATCGTCCGCTATTCCCCTGCGAATCGGTTGCGAGTGTCCGAATAACGGATTATCGCCAATCACACGACAAGGCTCGGAGAATTTCACGCACATCGTGACTAGTGGTCTAGGCCATCCCAGTGGCACAGACGCGTCCTCGGGCATCCTGGCGCGATTTTCGCGGACGAATTGCGCGGAGAGGATGTGGGGCGATAAAGCCCCGTGGTATTCCTTGCAGGTCGGATGCGTTCCTGCCCCCAGCAATTACTTGCAGTTTCTCACGGAGGCAACGGCGGGCGGAGCGGGGCGAGTCTTGCTTCATCGGATTTACGAAGGGAATCTGCCTAGGACTTATCCTGCTGGGAAATTTGCAGCGGTCCGGTAATGATTTGTTCTTGCTCGTATTGGGCAACGGACGGGCAACAGGGAAGATGCGGGCACTGGCTGCGTCCCAGAGCAGGTCTCAATGCCGTTGTTACGATATGATTCCTGAGAGCGCATGATTGCGACTATGAGACTAAACTAGTGTCACCGGCTTGGACGCCACTCGGTCCGACAAACTGAAGTTCTTCAAGATTACATGCCCGGACAGCTAAATCCACCTCAAAGTGATGAAATCCTCGCGGCCATCGTACGCGATTCTGATGATGCCATTCTTAGCAAGACCCTGGACGCGGTGATCACGAGTTGGAATCCTGGTGCCGAGCGAATGTATGGGTACACCGCTGCTGAAGTCATTGGCAAGCCCGTGTCGATTTTGGCTCCGACAGACCTAGCTAACGACATCGACAGTATTATGGCGAGGATCAAGATGGGCGAACGGGTACATCATTATGAAACCGTTCGCAAACACAAGGATGGCCATTTGCTTGATGTCTCATTGACGGTCTCTCCAATCCGCGACGGACAAGGTCGGATTGTGGGCGCTTCCGCAATCGCTCGCGACATCACTGCACAGCGGCAGGCCGAGCGAGACTGGGAGGAGAGGATGTCTCACCTGGCCTACCATGATCCCCTAACGGGGCTTCCGAATCGCCTACTGTTTAATGATCGGCTCGCACAAGCACTTACCACGGCTCGCCGACACGGCGGTAAGCTGGCAGTAATATTCGCTGATCTGAATAACTTTAAGTCGATTAACGACACGTTGGGGCATTCTGTTGGAGATGCTCTCCTGCAAGCCATTGCGAATAGTTTAGTTGCGTGCCTGCGTAGCATAGATACGGTGAGCCGTCACGGCGGCGATGAGTTTGTCATTCTGCTGTCCGAAATTAACCACACCAGTGACACTGCTAAGGCGGTTCAAAAGATTGCGGCGTCCATAGAAACCGTGCATAGAGTTGGCCCGCACGATCTGAAGGTTACAACTAGCATTGGAATCAGTATCTACCCTGATCACGGACTAACAGGAGAAGGGCTGGTCAACAAAGCTGATGCCGCCATGTATCGAGCCAAGAGCGGTCTAGGCACCAAATATGAGTTTGCAGGATAGCATCTTCCCCCAACCCAACATTCAGTGACGAGATCAGCGGTTTAAGCGAGATCTGCTTAACGTAGGGGAAGGGTCGCTGACGTCGGCCCAGGTGCGGTCCGCCCCTTGAGCTTCGCCCCGCTGAGATCGGGACCGAATTCCACAAAAAACGAAGGGTGCTTCTCCCTCCATCGGTTCCAAGCTCAACTCCCTTCTTGAGCTTCGCCAGATGCTCCGGGTTGCGCCGCATCTTTCTGTGAGGTAGCGAGAAACCTTAATTTAGTAAGGACCGCATGTTCGCCCATGGTCGTCGAGTCGAGGCAGGCATGGGCGGAAGTTTCATTTCTTTTCAGCTCGCGGAAGGCCTTAGCGGCCTTGGGTATGGCACTTGTTTGGTTTGTTCCGTGCCAGAAACCTGCAACGAGACTTTACGGACAGGTACGCACACACTAATTGGGCAAGATCTCGAATCCAATATTTCCGCCCGCCGAGTGTGTCGAAGGCGCGCTTCTCAGAGCTCGGACAACTATTCGCCGCGCGAAGTTCCGGAGGGCTTTAACGGGTGTCGAAGATGCGCGCGTCGACGCTGTTAAGCCTGCGTCTACAGTGTTCTTGACTTGCTCTTAGGATGGTATTCCGGCCGATCTGGCTTGGTTAATGCGGCTGCTAGATTGAGATCGACCTTACAAGGAGATTCAGCCCTTTTGGTGCTCCACGATAGAATTGTGTATGCACGCCGCTCACGCAAGCGGGAGGCGATTTTGCCAGAATCCTTGGCGCAGTTTTCGGAATAGTTGGCCAGGAGAAACTGTGTGCCTGACACGACCGATTATCTCACTCGCATACGTAATTATGTTCAAGGCAAGGACCCCCTAGAGCTGCAAAAGCAAACGCCAGCGGTTCTCGCGGAACTGGTGGCCAAGGCGTCCGATGAGCAACTCACAACCCGGCCCAGCAGTGACAAGTGGTCGATCGGCGAGATTCTTGCGCACCTTGCCGAAGACGAGATTGCTACCGCGTGGCGCTATCGTCAGATGATGGAACACACCGGACTCGAATTGGCAGGATTTGATCAGGACCTGTGGGCGCGCATAGGGCACTATGCTTCCCGTGTGCCCCACGAATCGCTTGCGCTCTTCCGATTGCTTCGCAACGTGAACCTGCAATTATTGCAGCACTTCACGCCAGAACAGTGGGAATGCTTTGGCATCCATGCCGAGCGGGGGCGGATCACGGTGAGGGATTTGGTCGTTCACATGGCAGGTCACGATGCCAATCACATCGAGCAAATCCGCATGATCCTAGGTCGGCCCGTTGGCGGCCAACTTGACTAATTAATACCTTGGCCTTGCGCTGAACCGGCAACGGCTTCCAGTTCGTCGATAATTCGCCATTCGAAGGATTGGGAGTGAAGGCAATTTTCACCAATCATCTATCTCACCTCTTGCGAATTAGCAATGAACAATGGTGGGGCTAAGCAGCGATGGATCCTGCGCTTACGGAGGCCGGCCAGTGTCTACGGTGTCGAAGGCGCGCGCTTCTCCGATCTCGGACAACTATTCGCCGCGCGAAGTTCCGGGTCAGGTTTGACGGACGGACGGTTAGCAGTTTCAACGGTTATTCCGAGAAGCCGGCATTGGACCAGGCCAACGTGTTCTGGATGTTGGTTCCGGCGTGGGTGATGTAGCAATGCTGGCCGCGCGCCTAGTTGGCCCGTCGGGAGAGGTTGTCGGAACAGAACGCGACTCGCGTACAATCACGCCGCGCTCGAACTCGCATCACCCAAGCAGGCTTGGCCAATATGAGGTTCATGGAATGCGACGTTTCTCAGATTCAGGATGGTAAACCTTTTGATGCCGCTGTCGGTCGTTTAATTCTGCAATTCGTTGCCAATCCTGTAGCCATACTGCGCTGCTTGTCTCAGATGGTTCGTCCAGGGGGCGTGGTCGTCTTTCAGGAAGTATCGTACGCTCCATTGCTCGCACTTTCCGTTCACCTGCCATTATGGTCGGCCAGGGTTGCTCTTGCCCGCGAGGTCGTCCAGCGCACGGGAGCAAATCCGGAGATAGGCGTTGCTCTGCATCGAGCTTTTCAGGACGCCGGACTGCCTGCGCCAACAACACGGATGGAAGTGCTGCTTGGTAATGCATCGAACTTTACGCTCTGGATCTACGATTTTCTCTGCAGTCTGAGGCCGCAAATCGAAAGGCACAATATTTCCTTCGAAGCACTTGGCGATTTCGAGACGCTGGCAGCAAGACTTGAAGCTGAGGTAGCGCAGTCCGAGTCGGTTGTTCCCTATATCGCGCTTGTAGGAGCGTGGTCCCGGAAGGCAGCAGAGACCGAGCATCATACATAGAGAACCGCGCGTCATTACCTAGGGCAACTTCACGCAGTCATTTTTCTGGCCAGAAGCCTGAGTCGAACCTCGATGACTCCATGCCGACTGAACCTTCGTGGCGACCCTAGCGAACATCAGCACACGGGTCCCGGTTGCGACTCAGCTATGTCCGGAACTTCGTCAAAGCCGCTAGCCTTCACTCGTGTCAGAAGGCTAATTGCTACCGTGACCAGAAAGTTGCAACACAGCGCAATGAACCCTGCGTTCACGCCATAATAAGGATCGCGTTCTGTCAACATAAGGAACAGGGCTATAGCGATTCCTGTGGTCATTCCCGCGAACACTCCGGAAGTTGTAACGCGCTTGGAAAAAAGGCCGAGTACCACGCCGGGGAAAAGTTGTGAGATCCCGGCAAAGCCCATCAGCAGAAGGGACACGAGAGTCAACGAGCTGTAGATGGCAAGAAGCAGCGCGCCGAGAGTTAGCACCAAGACCATGATCTTAGCCAGTGTTGCAACCTTTTCATCAGTCATGGCAGGAGCCAGAAGCGGCCGGAACAGGTTCTTGGCATATAAGGTTGCTCCAGTCAGAAGCTGAACCGCCGCGGCTACCATCGCCGTCAATGCGCCGGCGCCGCCGACAATGCCCAGAAACCACGCGGGGAAGGTCTTTCGCACCATAGCTAATAAGGCAAGATCGCCGTTGCTCAGATTGGGTAAGATCAAGACTGCGCTGAGCCCGACGAACAACACCAGCGCTGTCGTGATGGAATAGAGCGGCATCAGGACGGCGTTACGTCGTAGGATCTTGCCGCTCCGCGCGGTAAAACTGGCTGCAAAGTAATGCGGCCACATGTAAAACGTGAGCGAGGTCAGCAGAACGGTTGAGACATACCAGGCGTGTCCAAGGTTCTTGGTGGCTCCTGGCATCACTAGATGTGCGGGTTTCGCATGCGCCAGCTCAGTGAACATCTGGCCAATACCGCCAAAGTAAATGTGCGGTACAGCTATCCCAACCACAAGGGCGGCGCTTAGTAGCAGTAGGTCCTTCACAATGCTGACCCACGCCACCCCGCGCACTCCGCTCACGAAGACAAAAGCCGCAACCAGAGCAAAAGCGACTATCATTGCCGGTGCGCGACTAATCCCCCCGAAGCTCGCCGTCTCTACAATCAGCCCCAAGCCAGTGAGCTGCAGTTGCACATACGGAATGAGTGACACGACGCCAATGAGAGCCACAAAGGCAGCCAAAGCAGTGCTGCCGAAGCGCACTTGAAAGAAATCAGCTTGGGTTTGAAGCTTGTGCCTGCGACCCACTTCCCAAATTAGCGGAAGAATGTAGAACGATGTGACGTATATCAAAGGTGCTTGCCCAAGGTTGTAGAGGATAGGAGCGCCGCGAGAATACGCCCAGCCAGAGGCGCCGAGGAAGGTAAAGGTTGTGTAGATCTCGCCGGCCATTAACAGCCAAACCAGCACCAGCCCGAAGCCCCGACCTCCGACGGTCCATTGCTCGAGGTCCATCGTGCGGCGGAATCGGGCGAGGAAGCCGATAAACGAGCCCACGATCACGATGCCCGCGATGACGGCCAACGCAATAACGCGAGGCGTCAATCTCCTCGACCTTTCTTGCGCAGGATTTTGGCTGCTCCCGGCTCTTCTAGCCGGTACGCGCCCCACATGCAAAGCGGCGTGAGGAGCAGCCATGAAATCAGCCAGAAAAAGTTAAAAGGAAGCCCAAGGATCATCGGGTAGACACGATCCCAAAGAGAGACAGAGAAGCAAACGGCGGCGAAAGGAACCAGACCCAGGAGAATCGCACCGAGCGAGGGACGTTTCATACAGATTCTCCCGAAAATTGCCTCGCGGAATTGTAGCAGGATCACGCAAGAGCGCATGGGATGTTATTTCCCCGAATGTATGGGTCCGCCGCCCTATTACAAGAGGTTTGAAGTTGAGCGAAGGTACAGTCTGCGTGAATGTATCCGAGCTCTCAGTGGAGAATCGTTCTCCGGCCCTTGATGATGATTCGCGCGTGCTGGTCCTTAGAACTCCGGCGGTCACTTTCACCTTTCGAGGAAGCAGATTCTCCGGCACGCCATCGGACTGTTCTCTTGTCTCCTTCTCTCCTCAGCAGACTTTGGTAGAACTTTCATTAGCCGTCTTCGCCGTTGTGGCGGCGGTGGAAAAGTCCTATCAAATCCTGAAGATGATGATCCGCCTCTATGACTAATGGGATGGTCCGCCGCCTAATCCAAAAAGGGTGGGTATAAAAAGGCGTACGGAGGAGGCATCCCATGGAGCTGCACACGATCGGCATTGATCTTGGCAAGACGGTTTTTCATTTGGTCGGACTTAACCTTTGCGGAGAGGTTGTGGTACGCAGGCAACTTTTGCGCAAACAACTGCTGCACTTCATGGCCAATCGCCCGGTTCATTTGATGGGTATGGAGGCCTGTGGAGGCGCGCATTGCAAGAGCAAGGGGCATGAGGTACGGCTCATTCCGGCACAGTATGTGAAGCCCTACGTGAAGACGAACAAGAGCGACTATATTGACGCGGAAGCGATCGCTGAAGCTGTGGGCGCACGGCCAAGAATGCCGTTTCGTGCCCATTAAGAGCGAGGATCAACTGGACCTGCAGTCTCTGCACCGGGTACGCGAGCGTTGGGTCACGCGTCGCACAGCGGTCACCAACCAAAGTGCATTAGCTTATGGCCGTCAATCGTCACGGTGTCGGCTAGTTCGATGCCGCCGAGCATTCGACGCCGCTTGTGGGAGAACAGCAATGGTCCACCCCAGGCTGCATCCACGTGGAAGTGAATCCGTTCTCGCGAAGCGATACGTGCAATATCTGTAAGCGGATCGATGCTGCCGCTATCCGTAGTGCCCGCGATACCTACGATGGCAATAATTGTGCGCTGCACTCTTCGCGATTCATCGAGATATCTCTCGAGCGCGTCCAGATCCAGGCGGTGATTCGAGTCGGCCCGCAGTTTCATCAAACTCCGAGTTCCAAAACCGGCTACGGACATGGCCTTTTCGAATGAGTAATGCATGAACTCCGATCCAACGATCACTGCTTCGCTGGAGCCATAAAATTGCAATGCTTCAGTCAGTCCGGCCCGTTCCACGCCCTCAAATTGGGGATTTGGTGGAAATGCCTGGTTGCGAGCGACCCAGAGCGCAGTCATGTTCGCAATAGAGCCGCCCCTGCCATCACCCCAAGAGTGCTCTAGCTGTTGAAGCGATGCAATTCATAGAAATCGTAGGTGAAGCCGTAAACCAGCCTGTGCATCGTAGCAAGGGCATGTCGCTCCAGTAGGAAAAACCCAACCGAGGCTTGTTGCTTTGCATGGTTCTGATTCAGCGATACGAGAATTTGGGTTAGCGCAGGCACAAAGTTCGGAACACCCGCAGTCATGTGCGCCAGGCAGCGGGGCGATCTCATATTGACGGTAAATGGCACGACTTCGTCGAGGAGCCAGTCCAAGTATCGGTCGGCGGACCTGGGTGTACTGCCAATCTCTTCTATTGTCGTGATTAGCCTATCCAGATCAGTAGTCCTTATAACTTCCCTCGTCCGCAGCTCTTCAAGTCGACACAGCAATCTCTTCCAGAATTGGTAGCCCCCATCGCGAGGACAAGGACGCTCGGCGAAGAATTGGCTGATTGGCGTCATGGCGCTTCCTTTGCGAGTACTCCCGGCAAGAGTGCGACTCGCATTCCCGGCGACCGGAGCCAGAGGTAAGATCGGTAAACCGCTTCTCCAATGCTTTTGAGGTGCTTCGGGAGGTGCTCTTAAGATATTTCCCAGCCACTTTGAACTCAGCGGCTCTCACCAAAGAACTGCACGTCAACGGATCGCCGTATTACAACACCGACTCCGGCTGGATCAATTCCGACGGCCTGCATCAGGCTTACAACACCAACTAAAAACAACAAGGCCAAGATTGTCAGACGCGTGCGCATTCGATCCTCCAAAAGAAGCACTACTGTCACAGGCGGTACTCAGCAGATTAATGACCAAGTTTATGCGTTATAAATGCTTGTAATGTTTGGAGTTGTGAAATCAAGAAAGATGTCGCAGCAGCAAAAGCCGCAAATGTTTGCACAATGTGGGAAATCCTTGCCCCCATTTTGGCAAGAGCGGGACTAAGCGCTGCGTTTCAGCAGATTCTGAGACCGCCACGGAAGCCATGGCAGCGTTTTCATCCGCTATCTCGATGCCAAGGGCAAACTGGCTAGCGTCTATTTCGCGGTCCGCGACCAACACTTTAACTCCGACCTGACGAAATACAAGAGCTACCAGCAGATTGTCGAACAGCAATTCGGCCAGAACATCGACCAGGTCGACGCCGACTTTTTCACTTGGTTCAAGAGGTTCGCTAGCGATTCGCCATGAAATTCGCTCGAGCGCAATGGACCTCGAGCACTACCAAGCACACCTCGGCGCCGCCCTGAGGCATCCTGGCTGGCAATGTCCGGGGTGTCGATTGTCGGGCTAATTTTTCCGGAATTGATTTTCGGGTAATTCGCAATCAATTCGCAGGGAATAGCGAATGAATCTCAGAGCACGCGCTCCGACACTCACGCAGCTCGCCGAGGGGTATTTATTCGGGGTAGTCCAAGGGGTAGTCAATAATTGTCGCTACAGCGAAGAGCGAACGAACTCGGGCCGGATGCGACGTTTCGGGGACTGTTAGCGCCGTACCATGTAGTTCCTTTCCAACGTTGGAATTTCAAAAACAGTCTAACCGCACTGTTAGAGCGATTTCCGCAACGCTCCATGCCTCGAAATGCTGCACGAATTGTCCGGAAATGGTTGGATGCGCGGTTTCGACGCCCGTTAAAGCCCTCCGGAACTTCGCGCAAGCGAATAGTTGCCCGAGATCTGAGAAGCGCGTGCCTTCGACACCGGTCGATCGGGTCTCGCCGGTCGCCGCTGTCACGTGAGTAATTGGCAAACGATTTCTTGGCGATTAGCAACCGACTCACTCGAGAATAGCGAACCAGCTGACACTCGCCCAGACTATGCTTCGTGCGCGTGTCTATGCTTCGCGCGTGAGTCTATGTCTATGTGTTTTCCGGATAGTTGTCCGTAATACGACTTCGCGATTTCACTGATGCCCGTTCAAGCCCTCCGGAACTTCGCGCGCAAGCGGAATAGTTGTCCGAGATCTAAGAAGCGCGCACGTTCGACACGGATATATGTGGGACAGGGCTACAGTCACCTGCCAAATCTGTGATATTCCCGTGATCCCCGAATTTTCCCCTGCCGACAAATACAGAAACTCCATGCACAAAGCCTGCACTCGACTGTGGTGGCCTTCTCCCACATGTACCTGCGACCTGCCCGAAGCGCCTGGTGCACAGCTTGCGGTGCGCGAAACTTACGAGGGAGAAGTGCGCTGCGCAGTGGCCTTCGTGCCACTCTTCCTAAACTCGAAGCGTAATGTCCATTCGCTGGCCTCCGGTTTTTCGTCGTGAGCCGGAGCGACGAAAGTCCACTGCCGTGCAGCCTGCAGAGCCTGCTTCGCGAAGTACTTGCTTGGTCCCCGTTCCGACAGTGTCGCTTGCGAGACTTTTCCCTCTGTATTCACCGCAACCCGCACTTTCACTTTGACCGTGCCGTTGATGGTATTTCTCGCCTGGCTGGAGACATCGGGCATGACTTCGTGGAGTACGGCCCCAGGATCAGTGGTCAAGGGCCTGGGTTTAGAAGCGCCTGCGCTAACACTCGGTGGGGCAGGTCCAGTAGCCGTTGCGCCATCCGGCTGCGCGACTCTCGTCGCATTTGATTGCGAAGGTTTTGCGCTGTTGCCTACCAGCCGCAGTCCTAGCGCGATTGCTAATATCAGGAACAATGCCGTCGCGGCGAGTACGAACGGCCGCTTACCAGCAAGTGCCGAACCCTTGGCGTTCTTATCTTGCGACGAAGAACGTGCAGCAGCAGGAGCAGGACCGTAAGCGGGCACCGTTCGCCCGTCCGGTGATGATGACGTTTCTTCTGATTTCGCAACAGCTTTCGTCTCCGCGAACGTCTCAATGACAGGCCGGTCCAGCAAATTGCGGATCGCGGTGGGGGAGAGCCGGCGCTCACGGTCAGGCGTCAAGCACCCTTTCGCAATGGCATCGAATGGCGGCGGAAGCTTCTCCGGCAACTCCGGGTTGCCATCCTTATCGCGCAACGGCAAACGATTCGTCAGCGTCTCGACCAACGTCATGCCCAACGACCAAATGTCGCCGTTGAGGGAAATCGTCGCCGTCGTTCTCTCTGGCGCATCGTAAGGGCCTGCGACGCGCGAATGATCCGCTTCGCCGTTGCGGCGAACTCCATCCGTCGAGAGCTTCAGTTGATCCGCAACCGCCAGGATATTCGTCGGCTTGATCTGTCCATGCAAGATGCCCTGCACGTGCAGATACTTCAGCGCGTCGAGCGCAGGCACCAGCATCTCCCGTGTTTCGGCCGGCGCAAGCGGCCGATGGCGCAAGACTCCAGCAAGGCTCTCCTCGCAATACTCTATGATGGCGAACTGCATGTCCTGCTGATCATCCGCGTGCCAAAGGCCAGTCTCGAAAATTCGCACCAGGTTGGGATGGGACAGCTGGCCGGCGAGCTTCCAGGAGGCGACTTGCGCTTGTGCGCCCGGTGCATTCGCCCGTACCAGCTTGATCGCAGCTCTCGCGCTCTCAATTTCGGTGAGATAGACGGCGCTCTGTTCTGAGCCGCCTAGATACTGCTGCAGCAGAAATCTTCCATTGACGATCCGTCCATCCCATTGCTGCCAACTTGGAACCATTGCAAAGACATTCGTTTGTGCCATAAATACGCTAAATTCTAACCGCTTCGATGGCGAAAATCCGGGAACTCACAATTTTGTCGGTTAAGCTTACCCTTGAAACCTCGCTGTACAGGTACTTCCGGTTATTTAGGGCCCACGCGGAGCTGCATTGGTCACGGGTCTCAGCATGACACGACACGACCTCTCTCGGCATCTGAGCGGTAGAGCGGTTGTTCTTGCGGTAAATTCACAATAGGAGGGAGACTCGCGCGGAAATCTTGCGCCAGCGATTCCAGCCTCTTACGCCGACTCTTTACGTATTTTCTTAGCATCCCGTTCAAGAAGTGATCCCAGCTGCGAAGTTCTGGCCACCGGAACGGTTGAGGTTACCGGGACTTTTGTGTCGATCATTAAATCAGGTTCCGGCTTGCTGATGTTAAGCCTGCCCTTGAAGAGGGCACCGTCTTCAATCGAAATCCGGGCGGTCGAGACCTCGCCCTCCACGGATCCGCTTCTAAACAATTCGAGCCGATCGCTGGCCTGGATGTCACCTTCCACTCGCCCGTGCAGAATCACGTGCCGGGCGTCGATATTGCCGCGTATGCGGCCATTTGTACGCACAGTCAGGCGCTGACCGTGCAGCGTGACGGGGCCCTCCACTTCCCCCTCCACAACCAAGGCTTCGTCGCCCGAGACTTCACCTTTCACCACCAGCAACTTTCCAATGATGGATGTCCCGTGGCTATGCTTGCTGTCTCTTCGCAGATCATCAGCCACGGATGATGGCTCACTCGCAGCCGGGATTAGATGAAAGAGCGGTTCGCTCGCCTCTTTATCTGACGTCGGGATCTCGTCTTTGCTTCGCGACGGCTTCCACATGATCCTTGTCGAGGCTCCCCGCTTGATCCCCTAAGTGGCTAATAAAATACACCCTCCAGTTATTTTTAGCAGCCTTGCACAAAGACGGAGTCCCCATAGCTTGTCCACCTGTGCACCAATTACTTCAGCCCGTTAAAGCCCTCCGGAACTCCGCGCAAGCGAATAGTTGTCCGAGATCGGAGGAGAGCGCGCCTTCGACGCCCGTTAAAGCCCTCCGGAACTTCGGGCAAGCGAATAGTTACTCCGAGTTGGATCAGAGGATCAGAGAACTTGAAGAAGAACTCGGTATTGTTAGACGCAAAGTTCAGTTGATGGGTGATTCAGTTACGACCGATACCCCAGGGCAAGCGGTATGAAACAGCTTTTGAATTTCCTTCTGCTCATGGCCGCGTGCTGTCCTGCGCAAACTGCAAAACCGACCAATAGCTCACCCAAGAGCAAAGCTCCTGCATCCTGCGGAAACTACATAGAAGAGAGTGATACCTGGAAGCTGGTTGGAGGGGGGCCAATGACGCCGAGGTGGGCTTACGGGACGATTCTCGGGTGGAACACTTTTTCCGGCATATGTAGCTATCCCCAGACAGGAATTGACGGGTGTTTCGGCTCGCCCTATTATCAAGTATCCCGTCGTCATGATCGACACGACGATCTCGCACTACCGCATCATCGAGAGACTCGGTGGTGGCGGAATGGGTGTGGTGTATAAGGCCGAAGACACACGGCTGCACCGTTTTGTGGCCCTCAAGTTCCTACCCAATGACGTGGCCCGGGATCCTCAGGCTCTCGCTCGGTTTCAGCGGGAAGCGCGGTCCGCTTCTGCTCTGAACCACCCGAACATCTGCACTATTCACGACATCGGTGAAGAAGACGGCCGCGCTTTCATGGTGATGGAGTTCCTCGACGGAATGACTTTGAAGCAACGCATTGGCGGGCGGCCGGTCGAATCAGAACAGCTTCTTCCAATCGGCATAGACATCGCTGATGCGCTCGATGCGGCGCACAACGAAGGCATCGTCCACCGCGACGACGCGGCATACTCAGCTTAGCCCGCATTTCTCACACATTTTGCGTTGAATGGCCTGCGACCGATTCACACGTAGCGCCCTTGTCCGTTGACTTGCAAACCGTAGTCGCGCCGGAAGTGGGATCATTGGATACCGCGATCATGTTGCCTGCGGTATCAAAACCGAGTCCAATGGTTTGGGATTTGCCGGTGGTGCCTTTCTTTTTCCACTGAATTGTTGGTGTCTGCGCCAGCGCCGAGGTGATCACCAAGGCGATTGCGATGATGGCCAATACTGCAATGACTACCTTTCGCATTTTTATCCTTTCATCGCGTCACCATCTGCCACACCGGCATACCCGCGCTC
>Ga0126384_10001769_pt1 | contig 12926 bp, 9 predicted proteins | sample PanSoiMetPlot_36_FD_92543 | JGI IMG/M metagenome (GOLD analysis project Ga0126384, IMG submission 92543) | Tropical forest soil microbial communities from Panama - MetaG Plot_36 | ecosystem: Environmental > Terrestrial > Soil > Tropical forest > Bulk soil | place: Panama | collected 2016-02-17 | reverse complement strand
CGAAATCCCTTGCTCGACCGATACCCCCTTCAAAGCTGATCCCAGTAGCCGTCGAATCATGGGGATGTGGTGATTCAGGTAGTACGTCATGTCGAATTTAGTCTTCTCCATTCGGGTACAGCACGCTGACTTTAACCATCTTGCACCTACTTTCTTAGGGCTTCGCATATTTCAGGTAGAACTCGTTCTCGAATAGGTCTTTCGGATCGTACTTCTGCTTCATGCGAAAGAACTCGCCACTTTGCGGGTATGCCGCCCGAAACTGCTCGGCTGAGGCATGCAGGTAGTATCGCCCGCCCGAACGCAATACCGCGCCGATCAGTTCTCGTGTCATCTGCTCCATTTCCTGGTCAGCAGATGCCGCCCGGCGCTGGCTGAAGAACATGACGAACGCGAGGGGTTCCGCGCTCTCGCAGTTTTCTCTCGAACGATGCCATCGCGGAGTCGAACGGAACAATCACTTGCTCCAGCCGGAGTCGTTCATTCCTTACGACATGCAGGTCAGCATCCAGAATGATTCCAAACAGCCCGTAGCCGCCCAGTGCGAGCGAGAACAGTTCCTTGTTTTCTGTGCGGCTGCACCGCACGACCGTGCCGTCCACCCTCATCAGGTGGAATGACTCGACCGTCGATGCAATGGGAGGACGACTGTACTGCCACCCGCGGCAGCTGAGCCGCCAACGGTGAAGGAATTGTCTGACTGCATGACTTCGATAGATCGACCATGACGGGCAGAGTGAGCTTTTGCTCGGGCTCTTGCGCCGCGGCGGTCGGCGCGTACAGACTCGTCACCGGAATGAAGTAGCCAACGAATTTGGTCATTTGCGCCCCCTCCGCGATGTCTGGAATTGTACCCGTTTGTACCAACTACACTAAGAGGAGATGTTACCTGCATTTCCTACCTCTCGGCTGGGGCTGCAGCTCGCGAAACCTCATGAAAATTATTCCGAGTTCGACGCAGAAATAGACAGAGGTTCGGAGCGCGAGATTGAAATCACAGTGGCGAGGTTGAGGCTGTCTACCTGTCTGATCCGGGAGCGTGCGCTGATAGAGCGAATAATTGGTGCGTGTCTCTCCCCCTGTGTGAGCGGCGATAGCCCGAGACCTGCTTAATGTAATCTGCGGCACGCTCTCCGCTCCGGCCAGGAGGAAGCTAGCCGTGGTTGTGGCTGACGTGGAAGTCGAGGAGGAATACCAGTTTGAGCGACTCTGGAACAGCCAACCAGGAAGGCCGCGTGGAGCAGCGTTGTCATTCTGAATTCCTCTTCAACCACTCACCTCGTAGAGCGTGGGATGAAGGCAAACGTGTGTGAAAAGTTGCACTAGTTTCGGCTCGACCTGCAGAAAGCGGTGACTCTTGCTGTTCGCGATCATTGGAAGTACGGTTGTAAGTCACTTCTGCTGCGGCATCGGCCAGAAGAATCGTTCTCGCGGTTTTGCTTCCTGGTAGGTCCGGCTGGCCTGTTGGACAGAACGAGATTCAGAGACTTCCGCAATCGGCACATCCCACCACGAATCGTAAGCCGGAATGCGGTCATGGTAGTCGGTCTCCACCACGATCACTGAGGTGCGGGTCTGCTTACGCGCTGCTTCAATCGCGGCTGCCAATTCGTGGTACGTCTTGGCTCGTGTCGCGCAGGCTCCCAGACTCTGGGCATTTGCTGCAAAGTCCACGGTAATAGGTTCACCCTTCAGGCCTCCGTTGTGGTAGCGGTATTCCGTCCCAAAACCATCGCTTCCACAGGCACGACTCAAGCCGCCGATGCTGGAAAAACCGTGATTGTCCAAGACAATTATGTTGATCTTGATGTGTTCTTGCACAGCGGTGACGATTTCCTGCGCCATCATGAGGTACGAACCGTCCCCGACCAGAACATAAACCTCGCGGCTCGGATCAGCCATCTTGACACCCAACCCACCGGCGATTTCGTAACCCATGCACGAGTAGCCATATTCCAAGTGATAGGCCTTGACATCGCGAGGACGCCATAGCTTGTGCAGATCTCCCGGCAGACTGCCCGCCGCGCACACAATCACATCCTTGGGAGCCAGCGCGCAATTGAGTAAGCCAATTACTTCGCCCTGACTGAGCGGTGGGCCGACGCGCCGGCCATAGATGCGATCCACTTCCGCATTCCACTCTGAACGCACGCGTGCAATCTCGCTCGCGTACTCGCACGAGACCTGATGCGAAGCCAAGTGCTCCGTGAGTTCTTGCAGGGTCACCAAGGCATCGCCCACCAGCGGCAAGGCAGCGTGCTTGGCAGCGTCGACTTCCGCAACGTTGACATTGATGAATCGGACGGAAGGATTCTGAAATGCTGTAACGGATGCGGTAGTGAAGTCGCTGTAGCGAGTGCCAACCCCGATAATCAGATCAGCATTACGCGCGAGGTGGTTTGCCGCCAGGGTGCCGGTCACTCCAATGGCTCCAACCGACTGCTTGTGTTCGAAACACAAGGATCCCTTGCCCGCCTGGGTCTCGGCTACTGCAATACCTGTCTGCGCCGCAAAGTGAGCCAGAGCGTCGGTCGCCTCCGAATAAATAACTCCACCCCCGGCGATGATCAGGGGATGTGTGGCGGAACGAATCCAACGGACAGCTTCCCCCAGTAGCACAGCATCCGGACGACATCGAGGGACAGTCCAGGTTCGATGTTCGAAGAACTCTCCTGGAAAATCGAATGCTTGCGCTTGTGCGTCTTGAGGGAGAGCCAAGATGACTGCGCCGGTTTCCGCCGGGGAAGTGAGAACACGCATGGCTTGTGGAAGCGCCGTTAGAATCTGCTCCGGTCGATAAATCCGGTCCCAGTACCGCGAAATGGGGCGAAAGCAATCGTTGACAGAAATGTCCTGAGTGGAGGAAGACTCCAACTGTTGCAGAACCGGGGCCACGTTTCGTCGTGCGAATATATCTCCGGGCAGAAGGAGCACTGGCAATCGGTTAATGGTCGCGCCCGCGGCGCCGGTGAGCATATTGGTCGCCCCCGGACCAATGGAGGTCGTGCACACGAGTGTGCGCAAGCGGTTACTGGCTTTGGCGAATCCTGCCGCGGTATGCACCATTGCCTGCTCATTTCGGCAAAGGTAATAGGGAAAATCCGCGCTTTCCTGCAGCGCTTGCCCGATGCCCGCGACATTCCCATGCCCGAAAATGCCAAAACAGCCGCCAAAGAAAGGTTGTTCCTTGCCATCTAGGGATGTATGCTGCGCTTTCAAAAACCTAATGATTGCTTGCGCGGTAGTGAGTTTCTGCACCATATAGATTTCAATTTCACGATATAGGTTTTAGACGCTCTCTTGAGGTTACAAACTTCCTTCCGCCTCGAGGGCGGCGTTGGTTGTTCCAGTTGGGACGTCAGGCTCGGAAGAAATAAAAGGCCATTCGCGCTTATGCCATGCAAGGAGTAGGTAGGCGGCGAATCCGATCAGGATTGTTCCAAAAGCGTAAAGCATGAATTGCCAACCCTGCGGTTGTAGCGCCGGAGTAACGAAGACTCCGAGCCAACCCACGAGTGCGAACAGCGCAGGCAATGGATAAAGCAACATTCGAAATGGGCGCGGAGCCTCCGGGTGATTTTTCCGATACACGAGTAAGCCGATGATCTGCGCTACAAACATGGAAAGAATGCGCGCTAGCATCAATGCTGTGATGATCTGAACAAGATCGAAAAAGCAGGCGATCATGCACAGGAATCCGACCAGCAAAAGCGCCCGATGCGGGAACCGTCGCGTGCGATGTACTTCTCCGAACCAGCGAAAGAACGCTCCATCCAAAGCTGCTGCGTAAGGGATTCGCGAATATCCAAGCATCATGGCATAGGTCGCGGCGAATGCCGTAATCTCGACCATCACTGTCATAAGCGCAGACGCCCAATGTCCGTGCACTCGTGCCATGTAAACCGACCCAATCGCGTTGAAAGCCTGTGAACCGGGCTGCACCATTTCGCGCCAGGGAACGACACCCGTGAAACTGGCAGAGATCAGGAAATCTATAGCGGCTACGATAAGGATGGAGACGATCACTCCGTAGGGGATCACACGCTGAGGCTGTTTGACTTCGTCACCCAAATAACAGATCTGGTAGTAGCCAAGGAAGTTGAACATCACCAGCATCGTGCCGTTCCCCAGTCCCAATATGAAAGGCAGGCCGACATGCCAAGCTCCGGGAGGAACGTCCAAGAGCAGCTTCGGGTTCATATGTATCATGCCAGTCAAGATGACCCAGGCCGCGGTAATCAGCATGCCTAGCCAGAGAATCAGCATCAACCGCGCAATGTCCTGGATTTTGCGGTAGAGCGCCACCATGGCGACTGCAGTAATAGCCGCCGCTAATAATTTGATACCCCATCGATAGGTGAAGAGTTTGGGCCACAAAAACCCTGTGTACTCGGCCATCCCTATGCTGCTGGTTGCGATCTCAAGGGTGCCGCTAAACAGGAACTGCCAAACAAAAATCCACGCCATCATGTGGCCCCAACGATTGCGGCCGAGGCACTCGCGCAAGAAAATATAAGATCCGCCAGAGGCCGGAATGGACGCACCCAATTCCGCGAAAACTAGGCCATCTGCGATCGCCAGTAAAGCCCCAACCCCCCAAGCAATGAGTGACTGCGGCCCTCCCAGGGTGGCAATGATGGCTGGCACAGTGATAAAGGGGCCCGTCCCAACCATATTGGACATGTTGATGGAGATCGCATTCACAAGGCCCAACCTTCGTGGTAGAGCCACATGCTCTGGGCTGGAGAGCGGTGAATCTGTCATAAAATTGGCGCTCAATTGCGAATACCGGTCGGGACGTGACGGTCAGAATACTTTAATTTGCCCGTTCGGGCCAGCAAATCGTCTTGCACAGCAAACCGCTTAGATGTGAGCCCGTATAGAATCCATATCAAGCGGATTTCCGCAACACGGAAAACATTCTGTCTATAGGAAATTTCTCTGTTTACCAATCACGGGAATAACCGCTTTGACAATTGCGCGATCGCCGCTTATTTTAAGAGAACTTTGCTGTCTTGCTGTGCTCGGGGGAGAGGTCCATCGAACGATTTCAAATCATCCACTACGTTTACGCCCGTCGTGGTGCTTTTGGGGTACGCATGCGCAAGAAAAACAGCCGCTCGCGTTCTGACGTCTTGAAATCAGCGAGCATTTACGACGTTGCTCGCGAGGCGCGGGTGTCGGTTTTTACGGTTTCGGCCGTCATCAACAATAAGGGACGGGTTAGCACCACTTTGGCTCGCCGAGTCGAGGCAGCCATTGCAAAACTCCACTACCGTCCGAACCTCTTGGCGCGTAGTCTGGCGAAGCAGCAGACTCACACCATCGGTATGGTTGTCACGGACATTGCCAATCCTTTTTTCCCCGCGATCGTAAGGGCAGCAGAGGATGCAGCCCAGGGCGCGGGTTACAGTGTCCTGCTGTGTAACAGCGACGACAAGCGGGACAAGGAAGCGCTTTACCTTGAACTGCTGATTTCCAAGCGTGTCGATGGAATCATTCTGAACAAGACACCTGGTTCCTTGTCGCCCGCGCAGCGCACGATGTTGGCGGATGCCAAAATTCCCATCGTGCTCCTAATGCGAACCTGTCCGGGCCTTAAGGCAGACATTGTTCAGACCGATGATCGTCAGGGTGCTCATGATGCGGTAACCCACCTCGCGCGAATTGGACATAGGCGAATTGCTTTGGTTAGTGGTCCTTTGCAGGTCAGCAACGCCCGTGCACGCGAACAGGGTTATGTGCAAGCTCTCGAGTCAGCGGGCCTCGAGTATGATCCCAAGCTCGTGTTCGAGGGCGATTACAGAATTGACTCGGGACATCGAGCCGGACGCGCCCTGCTGCCGAAGCGACCCGACGCTATTCTCGTCACCAACTACCTTATGACTGTCGGGCTCATGAGCGCCGCCGACGAAATTGGCATGAGGAGCCCGGACGATTTCGCGTTGGTCAGCTTCGATGACTATCCTTGGCTGGGGTGCTTTCGCCCTCGCCTTACAACTATCGAACTGCCAAAGTACGAAATCGGCGCTGCCGCCGTCCGCGTACTGCTGGAGCGCCTTCAAGGCAAAAAAAGACGCTTGCAGAACGTCACTCTACTTCCCCAGCTCCGTGTGCGTGAATCCTGCGGATTCATGTTGCGCAGAGAGTCAGGCCCGCTTCGCTCGGAAGAAGCGAGCGTTGCCCTCTAGGAACCAGCACTGCCCTTCGACTCCGCCGGCTTGATTAGGGGAAGCCGCTTGTCCATTTCAGCCCAACTTGACTTGATCCATACGTGGTCAGGATCTTCCGTGATAGCCATGGTCCGCGAACTCCCGGCAATAAAATTCAAGTAGTAAATGTCATAACCCGGGCCAGCGACGACTGGGTGATAGCCATCCCTAACCAGCACTGCATCACCGTCACGAGCCGTGACTACAGTGTCTCGCGACCCATCGGAACGGTATAGGCGCTGGTGAGCAAAGGCGTTGGGGTGCTTCATGCGGTAGTAGTAGATCTCATCTAGGTCCGCTTCATGAGGAGGATTTTGTACGTCGTGTTTATGAGGTGGATAGCTGGACCAGTTTCCTCCAGGTGTATAGACCTCAACCACGATCAGCCGGTCGGCGGGAAACTCCGGTCGCATGATATCCACAATCTGGCGCGAGGCGTTTCCTCCCCCCCGCAGTGAGACCACTACGTCGGCTGGCCGGATCAGGCGAGTAGGAAAGACCGGCTGTGCTGGCACGTGACACTCCGCGATTTCGCATACAGTGGATGCAGTGAAACGTGCGTGATCGCTCGGGGCCAGGTACAGCGCATAAGGAAGGCCATCAAACACAGTGCTGCGGCTGCCGATGTCGTGTAGTCCAAGACCCCAATTCAGCGAACACTTGCCTGAGAGCAAAACGCACGCAGTCTCTTCTCCCGGATAGCGACACTCCCACGCCTCCCCAACGTTAAGGCGGCGTGCTGAGAAACTCATCCACTCCCAGCCCGCAGACTCACGGGTAAACCCGATCAGCTCACCCGATTGCCCGGTTGCCAGAACGCGCGAGTGCACAACATTGCGATCATCGCCCATCAGCATCGAACTCCTTCTACGTGAGCCGGCCGGCGCGTACCGTTTGGGCAGATAAGTTGTTCACCACCGTGCCCAAATATCGCAGACTGGCCGCGATGCTTTGTGCAGGCGAAGTTGCCGTTGCGCCGAACTTCACATCCTGCTCGACAACCATCCAGCCCGAATAGTTATTCTCTTCGAGAACGCGGAAAAAAGCCGGGAAGTCGATCGAGCCTTGCCCGATGATTGTGAAAACCTTCTCCTCGATCGCCTGGTCGAAGGTGAGCCCCTTGCGCCGAGCTTCGGCGAGCAGTTTCTTATCGCAATCTTTGATGTGCACGAGGCGCAGGATGCTGCGATATTTTTCTGCCTCGGCGATGGGATCGGCGCCTCCATATAAGCTGTGGCCGGTATCGAGGCAGAGCCCAATGCCGCTTTTAGCTGTCACATCGAAGAACCGTTCGACTTCCTGCTGGGTCTCGACATAGGTGGCAACGTGGGGATGAAAAACGAGGTCGAGTCCGAATTCGCCTGCAACCTTTGCCGCGTCCTCGACCACTTTCGCCACGTTCTTCCACTGCTCGGAATTGAGAGATTGACTTCCGTCGCTCGGCACACGCCCCGAGATGCGATCTCGCTCTGCATTTTGGGCATCGGCCAACACTAGGAATGGAGCATGTAGCGCAGAGAGCAGATCACCGACTTTGCGAATCTGCTCCACCGCCACAGCTGCTGAGCCGGGATCGCTCAGTACCACTGGGACAAATGAACCCAACAGCTTAAGCTTGCGCTTCTCGAGTTGCGGCCGTAGCACGGCTGGATCGGTCGGGAAAAACCCGTAAGGCCCGAGTTCGGTCCCGGTGTACCCAGCCTCGACCATTTCATCCAGCATTTTTTCATAGGACTGGTCCCAGGAAGGACCGGGATAATCCAAAACGCCCCAGCTGTCAGGAGCGGATGCAAAAAGGAAACGATTAGCAATTGCAATCATGAATCGCCTCACAAAAGTGGCTACACACTTAGGACCACGGATCAATAACAACTTTCATTGAGTCCGCGGCCATTGATTTCTTGACGGCCGCTTCCACATCGCGCAGGGCAAAGCGATGGGTGACGAAATCGCGCAATGGATAGTGCTTCATATAACGCGCCATCTGCCGCATGCTCGGGCCGTAGGCAGCCGGTTCTTCGCCGCCCACTCCAAGAATTCGCACGTTCTTTGCACAAAGGTGGCGATGCGGGCTGATGCTGACCTCGCCCATATCGGAGAAATTACCAGCCTCTACCAGTAGGCCTCCTAGGCGTAGCAGATCGAGCCCCTCTCGCACCGCTACCGGAACCCCGGCGCATTCCACTACGACATCCGCACCTCGGCCCTGGGTCAACTCCCGCACGAATGCCAGTCGCTCTTCGGGATTGCTCTTGCTTGCGTTCATGGTGTGGTCCGCGCCCAACCGCTTCGCAAATTCGAGGCGGAATTCCGAGAGATCCACAGCGATGATCGTGCCAGCGCCCAGCATACGCGCTTTCATCACGAAGCACATGCCCAGGGGACCCACGCCGAGTACAACCACCGTATCGTCGAAACGAAATGACTCGTTAGGGAACGCTGAGATCTGTTTTGCTCTATCGAGACCGACGGTGACCGCCATAATCTCTGTGAGCACCGCGACATCGGACGGCAACTCGTCCGGCACGCGGACAACAAAGCTGCCCGGCACGACATAAAGGTATTGTGACCAGCCTCCAAAGAGATGAGGAGGGTTCTTTGCACTTAGGTTGTTGCCGTAGTCGCGGGTGTTCTGGCAGCAATAGTAAGGAAAGTCATGACGGCAGTAATAACAATTCCCACAGCTTATGTTGGGACCGACGATCACACGATTGCCAATGCTTAGCGGCAGCCCTTCGAAATCGGTACAAGGACTGCTTTCCATCGCAGCAATCGTTCCAATGTTTTCGTGACCCTGAATAATGGGGAAGGGGACAGGCTTGGGTTCGCCGGCGCCGCCGTATTGCGCAGTGTATCCCTGGTAGGTATGCTTGTCCGTGCCGCAGATGCCCGAGACTTGCATCTTCACGAGCAGGCAACCGGGCTGTACCTCGGGAATCGGGTACTCGCGTAATTCGTATCGTCCGGGTTCGACAAGGGTTGCTGCGAGCACGCCGTTGGCGGACATATGAGGAAGTCCAGTGGCCGGTGAGAAAGTCTAATCGTGCATCCCGAAATGGGGGACTCCGAAAAGCCCCCACTAACCGGAAGCTGCTTCTACCTTAGCTAGAAGTTAAGTTTCAGCGAGAGCTGCCCAATGCGCGGCGCGGCAGCGGTTTGAGCGAATCCGAACGATGTACCTCCATTGATATTCCCATTCACATTGCTGAACTGTGCGTGGTTGAAGATATTGAAGTATTCGGCGCGGAATTGCAGATCGAGCCGCTCGGTGATGTGCGTGTCCTTTAGCAGCGCCATATCCCAGTTGTTAATTCCGGGACCATGGAAGAAGCGACGGCGCGAATTTCCCAACTGGCCAATATTCTCTTTGGAAAAAACCGAAGGATTGAAGTAGGGACCTTTGCGCGGGTCACCGATCCCTAGCGATGCTCCCGAATGATTAGGGGTGTCGATCGGTAGCGGTATAGGCCCCGTAAAGAACGTACCCAGTAAAGAGTTGTCGTCCGCTTCAATCAGCGTAACCGGTAACCCGGTTGAGAAGCGGGTGATCCCGCTGATCTGCCAACCATGAGTCAGCATTCTTGGGCCACCCAGCTTGTCGAAGGGCAGGGTGTAGGCGTAGCTGACCACGAAGTTGTGGGTGGCATCGAAGGCTGACAATGCCATGCTGGCTTTGGGCACAAAGGGATTGACTTGTTCGCCGTAGCCGGACGAGTTATCCAGGGACTTGCTGTAGGTGTAGCCCGCAAGAATACTGAACGACTTGGCCGAATGCTTCAGGTTCAGCTGGAGGGAGTTGTAGCTCGATTGCCCCAGTGCAATGAAGTAACCGTTAGTATTGAATAATGGGCCAAAGATGGGAAGTCGCACATTGAAGTTGTTCTCGGACCCGGGACCACAGCCGGGAGTTGCCAGACACAGCTGCGGGTTCGATGGGTTGGATTCCAGAGTGGTGAGCAGCCGGTGCGCTTGGGACCCAACGTAGCTCAGAGTCAAAACAGTAGCAGTAGTCAGCTCCCGCTGCACAGATAACTCGTAATTCTCGGTATAGGGCAGCCTGTTTTTGTAGTAGAAGCCAGGCGAACTACCGATCGGCACCAAGCGGCTCCAATCCACGTTGTTATCGGGATTATTCGGCCCAACATTCAGCGGTGGAAATGCTACAGGAAATTTCTGGCCCTGAGCTACACCATCCGTTCGATTTATGAATGGCGTGGAGAAGTTGGGCGAAGTTCCAACATAGAAGAAACCGAATGGTGCGTCGCCGATCTCATTGAAGTTTGTGGCGCCTTCAAATGCTGTGAAGAAAACTCCGTAGGCTGCGCGAATACTGGTTCGTCCCGGACCGCCCGTCAGCTTGCTCAGGAAGCCATCAGAAACATCAGGCGAGTATGCAAGCCCAAGGCGTGGTCCGAAGTTGTTGTAGCGCGTGGGTGCGAGAGTGCGTGGAATTCCCGGGTCCCCAGGGAAGACCCATCCTCTGGGCGATCCCGGAAATACTCTCGATTGCAATCCAGGTACGATGGTCTCAATCTGGTTATGCTGTTCCCACCAGGGCGTGCTTACGTCCCAGCGAAGCCCGTAGTTGAGTGTCAGGTTGGAACGCGCACGCCAGCTATCCTGCCCATAGAGGCCGAAGTAGCGAGCCCGGCCGTTGGATGGAGTCGCCTGGCCCTGGACGTAATTCGTGGGAGCCCCGATCAGGAAGTCCAGAAAATCAATGCCCGTTTCGTTTCCGGTGAACACGAAATTTCCGTTCACCACGTTAGAGAGTTGTTCGACCAGTTCGTTGTAGTGAAAATTGCCGCCGAACTTGATAGTGTGCGTCCCGACAACCTTACTGAAGTTATCCAGGGCCTGGAACGTGTTTTCAATCAGGTGATTGGGACGGCTGGGCACACCGATGATCAGCCCCGAACCGATGAAGTCGATTTCAGGGATGCCTTCGATCGAGGGATTAATCGGAACGATGCCAAGTCCCCCGGTAGTAAACCCCAAAGAACTCAGCGATTTTCCTGTTCCGCCCTTAGGTTTGTTCAGGCGGTGATTGTTACGCACAAAACCAATGCGAGCTTCATTGACACTCGTGCTTCCCAGAGTCTTTGTGTCGCCGATCGTAATGACCTGTACTCGTCCTGTACCCGATGCTTCAAATCCGGGCACGTTGGCGGTCGGATAGGGAGTAGTTAGGTTGTAATCGTCAAAGTAGTAGTAGGTGGACAGCAAGCCTATATGAAGATTCGCGTCGACGCGGCCGCTGGTTTTGTTATCGGAGATGCTCAGCGGATCGCTGTTAGTTGAGAACCCGGTGGGATTGTTGGGATTGGGAATCGAGGGCAGAATGTTCATTCCGATCGGATTGAGCAATGCGGTGGGAACTTGAGCATTGGGGAAGATGCACTGTGTTTTCGTTGTACACCCGGGCGTGTAATACCGGTCTCCCGGATTTACTGTGCGATTCAATGCCGAACTTAGCTGTTGTGCCCAAGTACTTCCTTTTACCGTTCCAGTAATACTCCCTGCAACGGCTGAGAAGTCTCCCGCTCGTTCTGCAGGCGTTGGAACACCGATATTCTGCGAACTCACCCCCTGCACGACGCGATTACCCGTATAGTCCGCAAAGAAGAACAACTTGTCCTTCTTAATTGGACCACCAATCGTTCCGCCGAATTCGTTCTTGTGATAGGCGCCGATCTGTCCAATCGGATCAAAGTAGTTCCGCGTATTCAGATTCGTGTTGCGAAAGAACTCGAAGGCGTTTCCATGAATCCTGTTTGTTCCGGACTTGGTGATGACATTGATCTGACCGCCGCTGTAGTTGCCATACTCCGCATCGTAGTTGTTAGTGAGAATTCGAAATTCAGCCAGCGAATCTAGGTTCGGGATTGCCGCTGCGCCGCCATAGCCGAACTCCTGCACGATGAGTCCATTCAAAAGAAAGCCATTGTCGGCCTCGCGTTGACCATTGACCGAGATCGCCCCTGAATTCAGGCTTCCTGAGACTAAGGGAACCGCGAATCCGGCCGAGTTGAAGGTGCCGGCGTAAGCGCCTGTCATTGCTGAAGCAGTGGGAATAACACCGGGCTGCAGTGCCAAGAGGTCCGTATAGCTGCGCGTCACCAGTGGAACAGTGGTTATCCGGTCGGCCTCGATCACCTCGCCCATTTGCGAACTGGCGGTCTCGACGTGTACCGCATTGCTCTGGACTTCGACCAGTTCTTTGACCGCGCCGACCTGGAGCGTGACATCAATGACCAGCGCAGCGTTTACATCGAGGACGACTCCGGTCTGCCGAAAGATCTTGAAGCCACTCTGTTCGACCTGTACGTCGTAATGCCCGAGCGGGAGGGATTGGAAGGAGTAATATCCCTGGGTATTGGTCTGCTGGATTTGCGAGATGTGAGTTTCCGTGTTGGTGGCTGTGACCTTTGCGCCAGCCATGGTGGCGCCGCTTGCGTCCTTCACATTCCCAGAGATGCTGGCCGTGACACCGGCAAAAACGGAGCTGACTAACATCCCGCCGACGAGGCACGAAATAAACCCCTGCCAGGCAATAGAGCGTCGGTTGAGTCGTTCAACGCGACGGCGAGAATCTGACTGTGCTCGGCCAGGGTTTAGCAGACTTCCTGCGAGAGACTTGGTTCGCTTCATCACTCCTCCTAAGGGACATACCAGACGGGCGGAGAACGTATGAGGTGTGTCGCTTGGCACAAT
>Ga0126384_10001768_pt1 | contig 12932 bp, 8 predicted proteins | sample PanSoiMetPlot_36_FD_92543 | JGI IMG/M metagenome (GOLD analysis project Ga0126384, IMG submission 92543) | Tropical forest soil microbial communities from Panama - MetaG Plot_36 | ecosystem: Environmental > Terrestrial > Soil > Tropical forest > Bulk soil | place: Panama | collected 2016-02-17 | reverse complement strand
TGATTACGGCGCCGGCCATGTCATCGGGCCTTGTATCTTTGAGTGTACCGCGCGGCGCTTTGCCGACTGCGGTCCTTAGTGAAGTAACTATTACTGCATCTTTCATATCAATACTCCGAATCTGAGATAGGCCGTATAGGTCCCATTGCCCGTGATTATCGACGGGCATTTCAACACAATCTTAATTCCTCAACGCCTTTCCGGTCTTCAGCATGTGCTGGATTCGCTCTTGTGTTTTTCTCTCACCGCATAAAGAGACGAATGCCTCGCGTTCCAGATCCAACAGGTACTGCTCCGATACCAGAGACTTATGCGAGAGATCGCCTCCAGTAATTATGTAAGCCAGTTTGCGCGCAACATGAGCGTCGTAATCGCTGATGTACCCGCCTCTAACCATCATATGGATTGCAAGCTTGATTGCCGAAAGTGCCGGTTCACCGAGTACCGGAATATCTGTTCGAGGATGCGGAGGCGTGTAACCTTCCCGCGCCATCGATAGAGCTGTCTGTTTTGCATCTTCGATCAACCGATCTCGATTCATCGTGAACGGATCAGTTTCGCGCAGGAAGCCAAGCTCGCGAGCCTCAGCCGCGGACGTCGATACCCGCGCCATCGCGATAGTCTCGGAGACCCTTCGAATTCGCGGAAACAAATCTTCCCCAGGTGTCGCGTCTTCAACCGCTCGCAGGAGCAGCTCCTTCACCCCGCCGCCGCCGGGAATCAAACCCACTCCGACCTCAACCAATCCAATATAGGACTCAGCCGCCGCCCGCGCACGATCGCCGTGCATCGTGATTTCGCATCCACCGCCCAGGGCCATTCCCTGCGGTGCAACGACTACGGGTTTCTGCGAATATCGAAGATTCATGTTCGCGTTCTGAAACTGACGAACCGACATTCCGATTTCGTCCCACTCTCCTTCCTGAATGCCGAGCAGCAGTAACATGATGTTCGCGCCGACTGAGAAGTTCTCAGCCTGGTTTCCAATGACCAGCGCCTCGAAGTTTTCACCCACGTCTTTGACCGAGTAGTTCATCATCGAGATAGTGTCGGCCCCGATCGCGTTCATCTTCGAATGAAATTCCAGACAGACCACGCCGTCGCCAATATCAATCAGCGAGGCGGAGGCATTCTTCTTTATTATCTTGTTCCGATCTTTGAGGGACTTTAGGATCAATACACCCTGGCGAGACGGTACCTCTTTATACTCGGCGGATCGTAAGTCGAAGAAGAATGTGCGGCCGTCACGACGCTCATAGAAACTCTTTTTGCCGGAGTCGAGCAGCTTCCGCGCCGGCTCTGGGATCTCCAGCCCGTCTTCTTGCATCTTCGCAACAGACTTTTCTACCCCAAGAACATCCCACAGCTCGAAAGTACCAAATTCGTGGTTGAATCCCCACTTCACCGCGTTATCGATGCTAGCAATGTCATCCGCAATTTCAGGTATCCGGTTTGCGGCATAAATCAAATTCGCGCTGATTGTCTTCCAAAGGAATTCGCCTACCCGATCTTTGCCGTAAACCAGCGTTCTTATCCGCTCCGCGGTGTCATCGATGGTCTTTGCCGCATCGAGCGATGGAAACCGCACCTTCTGAGCAGGCTTGTACTCCAGTGTGTTGCAATCGAGGACCTGGTACTCAGGCTTGCCACCTTCGCCTCTTACTTTTTTATAAAATCCCTGACCGGCTTTATTTCCGGTCCATCCACGTTTGACCATTTCCCGCATGAAATCCGGTGGAATCAGATCGTCTCTTCTCTCGTCGCCGGGAACAGCGGGATAGAGGTTATCGGCGACATACAAAGCAGTGTCTAAGCCGACTATGTCTGTGGTGCGGAACGATGCAGATTTGGGCCGACCGACTGCCGGTCCGGTCATCGCGTCTACCTCTTCAATGCTGTAGCCTCCCTCCTTCATCACTCGCACCGTGTTAAGTGAGCTGAATGTCGCGATCCGGTTGGCTATAAAGTTTGGCGTGTCCTTAGCGAAGACCACCCCTTTTCCGAGCCTGCGATCGCAAACGTCCGCGATAAGGTTAACTACTTCGGGAAGAGTTTCCGCCGTCGGAATAATCTCGACGAGTTTCAAGTAGCGAGGGGGATTGAAGAAGTGAGTGCCCAGAAAATGTTTTCTGAACCGTTCCGGCATCTCCTCAGCCATCGCTTTAATTGGGATACCAGAAGTGTTGGAACTGATGATCGCATCAGATTTAAGAAACTTCTCAATGCGACTAAGAAGATCACGTTTTACCTCAAGTCTTTCGACCACTGCTTCGATGACCCAATCGACGCCCGAAAGCTGTCCAAGATCATCATCAAAGTTACCTGTCCGGATCGCGCCGGCGGGTTTCGAGGAAAAGAACGCCGCCGGTCTGATCTTGTTCGCGACATCCAGTCCGGCATTAACAATACGATTGCGCACCGGCTTGCTATCAAGCGTGAGGCCTCTTGCTGCCTCCTGAGGCGTCAGCTCCGTAGGTACGATATCCAGAAGCAGGACGTCAAACCCGGCATTAACGCAGTGAGCTGCTATTTGAGAACCCATGGTGCCTGACCCAAGCACCGCCACCTTGTTGATCTTAAAACTCACTATCCATCTCCTTGGTTGTTGCTCTGCTGACTCTCAGACCGCCACCGCGCTCGGCAACTCTTCGTCGTACAACCGATCTATCAGCGCAGCGTATTTTTTTTCTATCACGGTTCGTTTTGGTTTTAACGTAGGTGTAAGTTCGCCGGATTCAGTGGTGAGCTCTTTTTCAAGAAGCGCCACTTTTTTGACTTTCTCGAATCTTGCCAACTCAGCGGTGTACTTATTCACTTGGCGCTCGATGAGATTGACTATACGTGGATTCGAAATCAAGTCGCCCTGATCTCGATACTCAATACCCTTGATCTGGGCGTATCCGGCGAGCAGCTCCATATTGGGGACGATCAGTGCCGAGGCAAATTTGCGTGCATTCCCGACTACGACCACCTGCGACACAAACCTGCTGGACTTGATCAAACTCTCGAGCCGTTGCGGCGCAATATACTTGCCTCCGCTTGTTTTGATCAGATCCTTCTTTCGATCTGTGATAACCAAAAAACCATCGGAGTCGATGTGCCCGATATCGCCGGTACGGAACCAACCATCGGAACTGAATGCTTCATCATTCTCGACGGGACGATTGTAGTAGCCCAACATAACTGTATCGCCCTTGACGAGTATCTCTCCGTCGCCGGCGATCTGAACGCTCACGCCATCCATTATTGGACCTACTGTGCCGATGCGGTTGCGCGTCACTGTGTTACACGAAATTGACGGCGAGGTTTCCGTCAGGCCATATCCTTGGAGAATTGTCAGCCCCGCAGCATAAAAGAGGTAAGCAATCTCGGGAGCTAGCGGTGCCCCACCGGAGATGAACAGTCTCACATTGCCGCCTACCGCTTCTCGCCACTTCTTGAACACCAGCGCGTCGGCAAACTTATGTTGAAGCGCCAACAGAGGACCGATCCGGTCGCCGCGATCCTTTGCTTCGGCCCACCGCCTCCCAATCGCCAGCGACCACAGAAATATCTGTCGTTTTGGGAATCCCGCTGATAAGCCGCGCTCGATGATCTTCGCGTAAATCTTCTCGAACATTCGTGGCACACTGGTCATTGCGGTGGGTCTGACTTCGAGAAGATTTCGCGCTACCCCCTCTATGCTTTCCGCGTATGCGATCACTGCTCCGATATTCGCGTACAAATACCACGCTGCTCGTTCAAAGATGTGAGTAAATGGCAGATAGGTTAAAGCGCGCTCTCGCCGTTCATCGAGTTGAAGCCAACGCCGGCTGTTTAGCACATTGGCAGTAAGGTTCTTGTGCGACAACATCACGCCTTTTGGATCACCAGTTGATCCAGAGGTGTATAGGATCGTTGCAAGGTCTTCGGGGGCGGCGCCGCGCCACAAGGTTTCGTGGAGTTCGGGTTGTTCATCGTAAAGGGCGCGGCCTTTTCTAATCAGATCATCGATGGTGTTCTCAGTGTTGGTCGCTTCATCCACTGAGATGACAAACTCTAAAGAAGAGAGGCGGCCTTTTGCCGCTAAAGCATCTTCTGCGAACGTTGAGGAGACAAAAATCGCTCTTGCACCAGAATCGCGAAGAATGTATTCGACCTGAGACGGAGCTTGCGTGGAGTAGATTGGAACATCAACTGCGCCTGTTGCCAGGGTTGCCAGGTCGGCAAGATTCCAATCAGGCCGGTTCTCCGACCAAATTGCGATTCGATCCCCACGTCTAATTCCGAGCGCATGAAGGCCCAGCGCGAGCTCTCTTACCCGGCTCGCGAGATCGACAAAACTCAGTGAGTGCCATTCGCCTTTAGTTTTGAAGCGAAGAAACTCCTGATCGCGAAAACGATCGGCCGCTGAGTTGAACAATTCGTTTAGAGTTTTTGGATCGGGGCGTACCATCTATTTGTAACTCGGCTAAGTTGTTTGCTTGACGATGCCGTTTAGGAACACGTCAAGTACCGGATCAGCAGTTGAGACCAGGCTGTAGCGTTTGTGGCTCAACACCCAGTTTGTCGCCATTTCATCAAGCGCGCCGAACAACACCTTGGCGACAATCTTTGTGTTAAGACCTGATCGGAATACGCCGCTCTGTTGACCTTCTTCTATGACTGCGCTTATGAGTTCGAGATACTCTGTCACCTTGGTTGCGGAGAACTGCTCCATGAATTTTGTGGACGAGCGCAGCTCGACCTGGAAGACAACAGCGAGGTTGCGATCGCGTCCGAGTCCTTCAAGGTGGGCGCGAACGATTCTTCTGAGTTTTTCTACGGGGTCGCCAATTTCGGCGAGACGGGCTCGTCCGTCAGCGAGGGCATTGTCCATGTAATTGTTAAAGATGGAGGCGAGGATATCATCTTTGTTTTTGAAGTAGAGGTAGACGGTACCGTCTGCGACGCCGGCCTCTCGGGCGACATCGGCGACCTTGGAGTTAAAGAATCCGCTGCCGGCGAAGACTTTTATGGCTGCACGGAGGATTGCATCGTACTTTCCGTTTTCCCTTCGCTTCGCCGAAGATACTCTTACAGATTCCATTAGATCCACCAGAAGAATGAATGACGGTTCATTCATCTTTTTACGCCAAACTGCTGGAAGAATGCAAGAAAAAAGAATTGGGGTTGTGGACTGGGTTTGGGGATTGGCTTAGAACGCTTCGCGTTCAGCGTTTGGCGCCCAGCGTTGGGCACAGTCATTATGGGGTTCAGGTTCGTCAGTAGGCGGCGCGTGTATCAAGAGTCGGTACAAATACTACCTTGTTCTCCTGGCACGGGCAGAATTTTCAACGAACCTCGAGACTCGCTCAAGACTCAGGAATCTCCGGAGGGCGCCTCCTTCATTCTTGGAACTAAGTCTTATCATTAAACAATGCATAGATTCTGGCTTGAGGTTGACTTAGCGATCGATGAGGAACATCCCGCCGGATTATTGATTGGCTGTGGCGTGACCGCAAACGCCTATGATGATGCGTTAGCTCTGGTTCAAGAACGAGTATTCAAAGCAAGTCCACTGCCGTCACTTAAGAAGCTTATTGATGACGTTGATACTTCTTCTTTGAACGCTGGTCACGTTTTACCGAACATAGGAATTCCCTCGATTCGCGGGATCTGGTTCCCTTTGGGTTATGAGTGAAACCTCGAACGCCGAACGCTAAACGTTAAACGCTAAACGCGGAGCGTCCAACGCTGAACGTTTCATGATTTCCTACCATCTTTGTTATCATCAGTCCCAAGGTGGAAGAACTCGAGAAAGAAGTAAAGAAACAGCTCAAGAAACACTTAAGGGGAGTCGGCGGGCCGACTGTTGAGAATCTAGTTAAGCGATTGCGGGGATTGCCCTACGAAAGAGTTCTGCTGACAACCGACATCGGAGTGATGCTCGCCGGAACCAATCCCCGGGCAGGGGTGGAAATGCTGAAGGCCGCGCCGGAGGTATCGCGGCTTATCGAAGCCTCTGATCTGCGGGTCTGGGGAGAGGCCGGCAAACGTCTGGCCGCCACCAGCAGCGACAGCGCCGTGGCCTTCTTTCAATCCAGTGCAAACATCCTTGAATCTATACCGGAGGATATGCGATCGCCGGTCCTGAGACTGGTCAACAAACAAGCGGCCCTGTCAGCGAACACCGCGATCGAAGGCTTCAAGGCTGCTCCCAACATCATCAATACCGTCAGCGATCACGAGAACATTGCACAAATACTCACGATTTGCCTCGAGCTGGCGCGCCACTCTGTTAAGCATAGCAATGACCTCTTTCTCGCTGCACCTCAAGTGATTTCTCAGATACAGCTCGATGGCAACGAACAGACGGCCAGATTGATTCGACGCGCCTTGACGCTCACCTCGTCCTTTGCGTTTAGGTCCGGGGGAACCGCTACCGAGTTCTTTAACGAACTCCCCACCGTCATCTCTTCGTCTTCCCCGGATTCGGTCGACAGACTCTTCGACATTACCGAATCGTATCTTGATCGGTCCGGGGGCGTCGCACTCCAATACTTCAAAGCTGCCAGCCGCGTACTCTCCATCGCCGGAACGGACTCTTTCGAACGATGGACCGATCTCGCCAAACGGGTCGCGCTCCAGGGAAACGCCGCGAGCTATCATTTCATGAAGCAGAGCCCGCAGATTGTCGCGGAGCTCGCCGCCCGCGTGGGAATCCAACGCCGAAGCCTTGTCGTTTCAGCAGTCCTTGAGATCGTAGAAGAGATCGCCGAACGCAGTACGATCGCCGCTGTTGAATGCTTTAAGGCTAGTCCTCTTGCCCTTCGCGCAGCATCGCTGGGTCAGTTTAGGGACTGGGCTCGTCGCGGCCTCGAAAAAACCACAGAGAACTCGCGTCGCGTCCAGGCTTACTACTCCCTGGAATCTAAAGCGAGCCAGGAAGCCTTGTTCAAGATTGATGGGGGCCTGACGCTGGATTCTGTAGCTCATACCTTAAGACTTTACGTTGAAGGTTTAACTGGACGTGCGCTTCAAATAGCTTCTCTTGCTTCAATTCCAGATGAAGCCAAGATTGGCGACGGCACCACAATCTTTCTCCCCTCTGTTGTGGCGGAATTTGAAGACGAGCGGGAAAACTTCCGCTTATTCAAAGTACTTGCTGCTCACGGGGCGGGTCAGATCGAGTTTCTGACATTTGGAAAAGACCAACCCGAAATAGTTGCAGCAATGGATGAGGTACGCGCCGCATTCAGCAATCGTACTACGACGACGCCGAATCTGAAGCCGAACACAGAACCCCCGCACAGCAGGGAGGGGGCCGATTTCCTTCAGGTCCTTGGGGAATTCCCGAATCCCAATCTCGCGACTCGGCTCTTCACCACAATCGAAAACGGGCGGATAGACTTCCTGCTCCGAACTGTTTATCGCGGCATTAGACGTGATTTGGATTTTGTGAGAACCCGGCTCAACGAACGAAGGCCGAGGCTGGAAGACCTACCAGACGAGCTCCTTCCTTTCGAACTGCTTTTCCAGGTTGCGATCTGCGGCGGCCCTACTTCCGAGGCCCTTCGATCCTACCCAACTGTGGTGCGAGAGCTCGACAGGATTCTTTCAGACTACGTGTTCCGTGAAACCTCGACCGTTGCGGATTCATTGATTGCAACCCGCCACGTTTATGAGTTCTTTGTCGAACAACCTAGTGAGTCGGATGCTGAGAGCGAGGAAAGCGGTGAGACCGGTGAGGGCGGTGAAAACAAAAGTGGCGACTCTTCTCTCGCGGATGCCGAACAGAATGATCAACGCAAACAAATGGAAGTTAAAGATGATCCGTTTAGCTCGTGGAACAGCGGGCAACAACAGGACATCAGTCCGGAACAGGACATCTTCAACAGATTGCATGGGCCTGAGAGCCCCGAACAGGACCTCGAGAAGGGCGATCGTGCTTTTTATTACGATGAGTGGGACCGTGAGCTGGCGGACTATCGCACGCGTTGGTGTCGGGTTATTGAGCGAGGCGGTTCGCGGGGATCGCAAGGCTTCGTAGAACTAGTCCGCAGCCGTTACGCCGGCGTGATCTCATCGATACGTTATCAGTTTCAATTGATGCGTCCCGAGAATCTTCGACGGATTCGAGGCGAAATCGACGGCGAGGACTACGACCTGCAATCAGTCATCGACTACGCACTCGATAAGCGTAGCACGGGCCTGATAGACGATCGTTTATACACTCGCAAGCTTCGACGAGAGCGTGATGTTGCGGTCTCATTTCTGCTCGATATGTCTAGCTCAACCGCACGCACCATCAGCCGATACCCAAATCATCCTTACACTCAGCCGGGACAGCGCATCATTGACATCGAAAAAGAAGGACTGGTGTTGATGAGCGAGGCGCTGGAAGCCGTCGGCGATACATATTCGATGCAGGGATTTACAAGTGAAGGCCGGCGCAATGTAAAGTTTTACTTGATCAAAGATTTTTCCGAAGGTTATTCGGCGGAGGTGGAACGCCGAATTGGCGGGATTTCATATCAAAACAACACCAGGTTAGGGGCTGCAATCCGGCACGCAACAACGAGGCTCGCCCGACAAGATGCTCGCACAAAGCTGATGATCGTGCTTTCAGATGGAAGGCCCTACGATCACGATTATGGCGATAGCAGATATGCGCGTGAGGACACTAGAATGGCCTTGCGACAAGCTCGAGTAGAGGGCATTACGCCCTTTTGTATCACTATCGATCGAGAGTCGGAGGATCAGTTGCGCGATATGTACGGTGAAGTTGGCTATACGATCATTGATGACGTTCTGAGTCTTCCGGAGCGCCTTCCTGGGATCTACAGCAGATTGACTACGTAGGCGCGACGGTCTTATGGGGATTCAGCAAGAGACAGAAGGTTACTCATAACGCAGCGCTTCAATGGGATCCAGCCTGGCCGCTTTTCTTGCGGGCCATACTCCAAAAATCAGACCTATGCTTGCCGATACCACTAACCCGGTGATAACCGCCCACATTGGGATCGACGCCGGAAGCGCGGGGAAAATAATTATTATTATCTGACTCACTCCGATGGCGAGGATGACTCCCAGAAGCCCGCCCAGGAATGTAAGTGTCATCGCTTCAAACAAAAACTGGGTTGTGATATCGCGGCGGCGCGCGCCAATTGCCTTTCGAACCCCGATCTCCGCGGTGCGCTCGGTAACGCTCACCAGCATAATATTCATTACTCCGATGCCACCCACCAGGAGCCCGACGCTTGAGAGCGCAATTGCCACAAGCCCAACCATTGCGGTGATGCTGTCGAACTGTTCGATGAATCGATCTGCAGTCTGAAGATCGAAATTGTTCTTGTCGTTGAACTTTACGCCTCGTTGTCGACGAAGAATGTCCTCGACCTGGTCGAGAGCTTGTTTGAGTTGACCTGTGCGGGCGCGACTGATGATCATCATCCATTCGCTTCTCGGTGATATCTTGCGAAGCGTTCTATAGGGGATCATCACATTATTCTCTTCCGTCTCGCCTATCAGGCCGCCTTTTCGCGGTGCGAGAACACCGATGATTTCATAGGGTTTGCCGCCCATCATGACTTGCCTGCCGACGACGCTATCTGTTCCATGCGGAAACAAAGCTTCCGCCGCACCTTTACCAATAACCATTACTTCTCTGCGATGCTGGTCGTCGATCTCGGATATGAATCGGCCGGCCTGAAGCGACAAATTTACAACTGCGCCATAGTTTGGTGATACGCCATCGAGTTGCGCTTGTTTGTAAGTCTGCCCACCATAGGTGATCGTTTTGTCAAAAGTCCACTCGATGAATCCATCAAATGCAACGTCCTCCACAGCCGGAGCGAATTCTTTGATGGCTTCTCCATCCTCAGGTCGAAGCGGCTTGCGCGTTCGTTCGGAACGGTCACGAGGCCCAAGCGATATACCAGCTGAAAGGTGAAAAGCATAGATGTTGTTTGTGCCGAACTCTTCAACAAAACTGATTATACTTGTCCGCAGGCCGGTCAGAATCGAGGCGATTGCAATAACAGTGGTGATTCCGATAACGATACCGAGCACCGTTAAGAAGCTTCGAAACTTGTGCGCACGAATATTGTCCAGCGCCATCACCAGCGTTTCTTTCGCAACCAGGGATTCCAGTTTCAACTGCGCACCTCGTTAGTTCTTGCTCAACGCAATAATTGGATCGAGCTTTGCGGCCTTCATAGCCGGATAGATTCCAAAAAGCATCCCAACAACACTCGACACGGCCACCGACAGCACAACGTATGACACTGTAATTGTCATCGGAACAGGCGTAGTGAGGCGTACCACAGACGATACTCCCGCAGCCAACAACAACCCGAGGACGCCGCCCAATGCGCATAGAACCGACGACTCAATCAGGAACTGAACCAATATGTGGTTCCGTTTGGCCCCAACCGCTTTGCGCAGGCCAATCTCGAACGTGCGCTCCGTAACGCTTACAAGCATTATGTTCATCACAACGATGCCACCCACTACCAGCGATATCAGAGTGATAGGTATAACGGCCATCGTTACCGCGCCGGTAATCCGATCTATTTGATTATTGGCCTGCTCGGTATTGACGAGCCCGAAATCGTCATCTTCATTTCCTTTTAATTTGTGACGGTTGCGCATTGCGATGCGCGCCTCTTCGATCGTCGGCTGAAATGTTTCGCGGTTATGAGCCTTCCCGTGCAGATTCAGGCTCTGCCTACGGCCAAAAATTCTTCCAAAGGTTGTCAGCGGAATATAAGCGTTGTTATCCAACGATTGGCCGAACATTGACCCCCGCTTTTGCTCCACTCCGATGACTGTCATCGGCAGCCCTTTGATGGTCAAAGACCGGCCGATAGGGTCCAAGCCGGGGAAAAATTTCTCTCGAAGGTCCCAACCGATCACGCAAACCATCGCCGAGTGCTCGATTTCGTGATTGAGCAGAAATCTTCCCTCGGCGATGGTCTTGTCTTCGATCTCGGCGAAGTTAGAGGTTACTCCCGAGATCTGGGTTCCAAACAGGTCTTGTCCATCGTGTTTTAGATCGACCCGTGCACCCGCCTCTGCACCAACCTCCCGACAGGAGGTGCATTTGTTGATAAGCCAATCGAGATCATCCCAATCGAGTCGTTTGTTCCGCTTCATCATCTTTTCCCACTCTTCTTCGGTCATATTCCCGACGTGGGCGATTCGCGCAATCATGAAATGGTTTGTGCCGAGGACCTTCGAGAGCGTATCGACCATATAAGTATTCATGCCCTCGATCGATGCGCCGACCACTACCACTGACGCGACGCCGATGATGATTCCGATCAATGTAAGAAAAGCGCGGAGCTTATGGGCGAAGATAGACTGCAGGGCTATCTTTGCCGCATCCAGGTAGAACGAGTAAAAGGCGCGCATAGTAATAGTGCTTAGCTGAATTCTCCTCGATTACAAACGGTCACTGAACTATGGTCTGCCCTGGAGGAAGCCGAAGGAGGCTTAATCCAACAGAGAAATCATACAGGTTTTCCTCAATGTAAAACGTCTGCAATGGAATAAACTTAACAGCACCTCGTCAAAAAAGGGAATTGTAAACCTCCCCTGGCGAGCCCTCCTTGGCATTTGACTAAGAGGTGAAACCATAGAACAAACAAGAACCCCCGAACCGCCTTAAAGTAATACCTAAGACAAAGCCGAACAAAGAGAATCTGGACAGAATATGGACGACTTCTGGACAGTGTTCGCTTCGGTTTACTTTTATTTACCAGGGAGTGGCTTTTGCCTGCTGGTCGGCAGGGCGATCTATATATTGTGGTTAGGCAGGCTTCTTTGGGGTCGATCGCAATATCTTGGGGGTGGGTTCCTAAAGGGCACTAGTTGCACAAAATCTGTGCAAATTGAAAAAAAATTGTACGCGAGGGTGCTTGACTTCTTTTGCCGGTTTCATGACAATGGCGGCCCTTGTGCTTTTAGTCGGTATTATCTGGCTAAACCAGTTTTGTTGATTCGTGTGCGCACGTCGCCTGCGCTCCCGGAAGAGGCCTACTGACGAAGCGACCTATTTGACATGGAGGTTCCCGCATGTTTATGGATGAGAATGAAGCCGACAGATCTGATGTCATTACCTATGCCGACCTCGAGCCTGGACAGGGCTCCATTATTAAAGTGATCGGGGTTGGAGGCGCCGGCGGTAACGCGGTTAACCGCCTTATCGAAGATGGCCTTGAGGGGGTCGAGTTCATCGTCGCGAATACGGACCTGCAATCCCTGAAAGATTCGAAAGCGTCCGTCAAGATCCAACTTGGCGAGGAAGTGGCGCGCGGACTTGGCGCGGGCGGCGATCCTGAGATTGGCCGCCGGGCGGCGCTGGAAGATACCGATAAGCTCGTAGACGCTTTGGACGGCGCGGATATGGTCTTCGTCACCGCAGGTCTGGGTGGCGGTACGGGAACCGGGGCCGCCCCGATCGTTGGAAGCCTGGCCACCGAGCTCGGCGCCCTGACGATCGCAGTGGTCACCAAACCGTTCGGATTCGAGGGCCACCGACGAGCCATTCAAGCGGAACGTGGCCTGGAGGAAATGCGAGGCTGCGTGGACAGCGTCATCACAATACCCAATGAGCGGCTGTTGAAGTCCGTAACTAAAGCGATTCCCTTCCTCGATGCGTTCGCGCTTGCCGATGGTGTGTTGCGACAGGCCGTTCGAGGTATTTCCGACATCGTCACGCAACCAGGGCTTATGAATGTCGATTTTGCCGACGTCCGTTCCATTATGGAGGGCAAAGGCGTTGCCTTAATGGGGACCGGACAGGCATCCGGCGAAAACCGCGCGCTGGAAGCTGTTCAGCGGGCGATTTCAAGCCCGTTGCTTGAAGAGGCCTCTATCCAAGGCGCAAAGGCACTGTTGGTAAATGTCACCGGCAGCTCCGACGTGACGCTTTTTGAGATTAGCGAAGCGATGAACCTGATCCATGA
>Ga0126384_10001766_pt1 | contig 12934 bp, 9 predicted proteins | sample PanSoiMetPlot_36_FD_92543 | JGI IMG/M metagenome (GOLD analysis project Ga0126384, IMG submission 92543) | Tropical forest soil microbial communities from Panama - MetaG Plot_36 | ecosystem: Environmental > Terrestrial > Soil > Tropical forest > Bulk soil | place: Panama | collected 2016-02-17 | reverse complement strand
CACTAGCCGCCAGGATCCACATTACCGTACGCGTCGACTTCAGTGCGGCCGCTCGCCATGCGGCTGCCGCGGCAGCTTGCGCTGCGACAAGCGTCGCTGGCCTGTGATGCCCTGACGGGCGGATGGATCGATGTCCCGGGTTTAAGATACGCAAGTGTGAGCGACGCTGCCGACGCTGAGCCTGAAAACCGATCATAGCGGCGAGGGATCGGGAGCTCGGGACAGCACGGCGAGGCACGGTACCTCGAAAGTCCCCCCGCAACCATGTGTGCCGCCGGCACTTGTCCTTCGCCGGCGCCGACCCGGCATCGATCGGATGACAAAGGCAGGAATGATCGCCACATTGGTCGATCTGTGGCCGAAGGCACCGGAGCGCACTCACATGTACGACGACCAACCCATCGTAGATGCCCACCATCACCTCTGGGACCTTGAGGGCGATGTGCGCTACCCCTGGCTGAAGCAGGCCGATCCACACCATTCCTACATGGGCGACAACTCGGCCCTGCGCCGGTCCTACCTGCCCGAGGAATACCGCCGTGACACGGCCTTGCACAATGTCGTGGCCACCGTGCATGTCGAGGCCGAATGTGATCGCACCCAGCAAGTCGCCGAGACGCGATGGCTGAGCGGACTAGCTGCCCGTCATGGCATGCCCAATGCCATCGTCGCCCACGCATGGATCGATACCCCAGACGCCGAGGAGATTCTTGTCCAGCACAAGCAATGGCCCCTTGTGCGCGGCATCCGCACCAAGCCCATCATATCGGAGGGTCCTGACAAAAGTGTGCGGGGGCAGCCGCGCAGCATGCAGGATCCGAAGTGGCGCAATGGGCTGGCGCTGTTGGAGAAACACGACCTATCATGGGACCTGCGCGTGGTGTGGTGGCACCTTGAGGAGGCCGCCGAGGTCGTGCGCGAGCACCCTGGGCTCAATACGGTCCTCAATCACACAGGTTATCCGCTAGACCGCTCGCCCGGCGCCCTCGCCGTCTGGCGTCGCGGCATGGAGGCGCTGGCTGCCTGCCCAAACGTGTGGTGCAAGATTTCGGGACTGACCGTCAGAAACGAGCCATGGACGCTCCTCGCCAACCGCCCCATCATCCATGACGCCATCCGCATCTTCGGGGTCGACCGATGCATGTTTGCGTCGAATTTTCCGGTCGATGGCCTCAAGGGCAGCTGGGACTATCTTTACAGTCAGTTCAAACGGGCGGTGGCACACTTGCCGCTCAGTGACCGCCGCAAGCTGTTCGCCGAAAACGCCGCGAAGTTCTATCGGATCGTGATTTAGGCTCGCGCCGCGTCGGGCCAGTCGGTTTTGGCAGCCAGGGCTGCAATTGGCTTGCTCATGAAGTGACCGCTAGAACGGAGAGGTACTTGGGCGCGATCGTCGGCGTTTCTTTGTCACATACAACCTAACCCAAGCACTGACTTACCGGCCTGCACGCGCCGGTAGAGGCGGCATACCCGAAGCCTTCCTGCAGGTGTGCTCGCTCACGCGCCGCGGCGTCGTGGCGCCGAGCCGGCTTGGGCGCAAAGCTCGGCGAGCAGCGCCCCCCAGGCGCCGAGCTCGCGTTCCGGGGTAAACAGCGGCGCCAGCTGCGCGGTGGCGCGATCCAGCCGGTCCACGAACGGGCGATCGGTTTCGATGCGCCGCAGCAACCGGGCGAGCGCCTCCGTATTCCCGAGCCGAAAATAACCGGGGTAGTCGGCGCCGAGCAGGCCAACGTTGCCGTCCATGCGCGAGGCGAGAATGGGCACACCGGCCACGATCGCTTCGGAAACGACATTGGCGCCACCTTCACTGATCGACGAAAGAACCATCGCGTGGCTTCGGAGCAATAACTTTTGCACGGCGGCGCGCGGCACCTCGTCGCGCCAAAGGTAACGAGGGTTCATCGCCATCTCGGCCGCCGCTTTAGCTGCCCACTCGGGACTGTAGGCGCGCCCGATGTGAACGATGCGAATTTGGGAAGCGGCGGGCAACAAGCGCGCCGCGAGCGCTGCCCTGAGCGGATCTTTTACATCGCGCAGGTGACCAATCACGCAAACATCAACGCCGCGTTCACTGGGCTGGCGGAGTGCTGCCGGTTTCGGCGCCGACTGCAGGATAACCCGAAGTTTTTTGCGAAATCTTGTGGGAATGGCCCGCCATGCTAGGCTATTCAATGCCACGAGGCGATCGGCCAGCTCCATCGAACGCAGGGTCGGCTCGGCATCCTCGGTGAGGTACTCGTAGATATCCGTGCCGCTGAGTTGCAGAATGAGCGGCCGCGTCGGGTAGCGGGTCTTAAACCGAGCGATCGCTTCGGCGCTGCGCCAGGCATGGATGGCAACCATGCAGTCGGCCGGCTCGCCAGCATAGTCGGTGGCGACGGTCACGCGGTGGCCGAGTTGCCGCAAGATCCGCGCCCAGCGCAGCGCCGCTACTGCGTTGCCGGTGCGTTTACTTGGCCCCCGCGGCATCACGAGGATCATAGCCATGGCTTCAGCAATCTCAGAGCGGCCCACCAGCGGTGCCTCCCCAGCGGAACTAGCTTATCAGCTACACGAGACGCGAACCCGAACCCACCGCTTGGTCGATGAGCTGTCCTCCGAGCAGTTGATGGGCTTGAAGCTCGACATCGTCAATCCGGTGCTGTGGGAAATCGGCCATGTCGGGTGGTTTCACGAATACTGGACCTTGCGCCTCAGCCATGGGCAGGCTCCGCTTATCGCCCGTGCCGATGATCTTTGGAACTCGAGCACCGTTGCCCACGACACGCGCTGGGACCTCGACCTGCCCGATCGTAACGAGACATTCGCGTATCTGACCAAAGTAACTGAGCGGCAATGCGAGCATCTCGCCCGCCCAGATTTTCCAGATCCTGCGCGCTATTATTACGAACTGGCGATCCGCCACGAGGACATGCACGTCGAAGCCCTGGCCTACATGCGCGAAACGCTGGCCTATCCGCCGCCGGCTGGACTGGGCGAACGCCCCCCGCCAGCGGCCGGCGACGTGCCCGGCGATGCCGAAGTGCCTGGCGGCAGCTGGCGGCTTGGGGCGACAACAACCGAGGGTTTCATTTTCGATAACGAGAAATGGGCGTTCGCGGTCGAGCTTGAACCCTTCCGGATCGCACGCGCTGCCGTCACCAATCGGCAGTTCGCCGCATTCGTCGAGGCCGGCGGTTACCACACCCGGGAATTTTGGAGCGACGCCGGCTGGGCCTGGCGTCAACGTCAGCGCGCCGAACGTCCCACCTATTGGCAGCCAAAATCGGACGGCGTTTGGAGGTGGCGGCGTTACGACCGAACCGAGGATCTGCAGTTGGATGCCCCGGTTGTCTTTGTAAGCTGGTACGAAGCCGATGCCTGGTGCCGCTGGGCCAAGCGGCGGCTACCGAGCGAAGCCGAGTGGGAGGCAGCCGCCATTGGTGAGCCGGCCCCTGGCGGGGGGCGTCTCGCGGCAACGAAACGAGTTTGGCCCTGGGGCGAGGCAAAGCCCACACGCCATCATGCAAATCTCGAGTTTGCGTACGACGCTCCAGTTGATGTTGGCGCTTGCGCCGACGGCGACAGCGCCTTCGGTTGTCGGCAAATGCTCGGCAATGTTTGGGAATGGACGGCCTCTGACTTCGCGCCGTTTCCAGGATTTAGCGCCGACCCCTATCAGGACTATTCGCAGCCGTGGTTTGGAAAACGCAAGGTATTGCGCGGCGGCTGCTGGGCGACGAGTGCACGGATTGCCAGGCCGGGCTATCGCAACTTCTTTCCGTCCGATCGCAACGACATCGTTGCCGGCTTCCGTACCTGTGCCCTGTAGCGCCTTGGTCCCGGTCGCGGACCGCCTCGCTGCCGCATGGCTGCCGCGGCAAGAGCCATAGAAGCCTGGGTTTGCCGGTTAGAGCAAAACCGCCAACACGCAAGCCTCACGGAACGGAGGGTTGCGCTTGCGGCGTCGCCTCCGCTAGTTCGGGTCGTGGCTCTGGGCTGTTGTGGGCCACCGCCACCAACCCGCTGCCATCCTGCTCGAACACCACCGTGATGGCAGCCTGCGCCAGCGACCGTGGCTTGACGCGGCCTACAATTGCCGCCGATGCGTATCCCGCCTGACACAGGGCATCGACGCAGGCCCGCGCCCGATCGCCGGGGACGGAAGCAAGCAAACCACCCGCCGTCTGCGGATCGAATAAGATGGGATAGAGCGGGTGCGTTGCGGCGGCATCGAGATTGCTGATCGCGCGCCGCAGGCGCACATTTTGCGGCTGCAGCGAGGAAAAGATCCCGGCCGCCATACTCTGCGTGAGCCCATCGAGCAGCGGCACCTGCAGCAGGCACAGCGTGGCATCGACCTCGGAAGCCTTTGTCATTTCGACCAGGTGCCCGAGCAACCCGAAGCCGGTGACGTCGGTGGCAGCATTGACGCCATGGGCGCGCAAAACCTGCGCGCCGGCCATGTTCGATTGCAGCATATGCGCAATTGCGCCCATCACCCAGCGCGCCTTGGCTTTGCCGCGCATGTGTGCAGCGAGCAGCGCACCGGTCCCGATCGGCTTAGTGAGGATCAGTGCGTCGCCGGGCCGCAAGCCGCCCTTGCGCAAGGCCGCCTCGCGGTCGAGCAAGCCATTGACGGCAAAGCCGAGGGAGAGCTCGGCACCCTCGCTGGTGTGGCCCCCGACCAGCGCGCAATGAGCGGCGCGTAGAATTTTATTGGCGCCCGCCATCATTTGCGACAAATCGGCCTCAACTTTGGCCTCGATGCCGTAGGGTATGGTGGCGATGGCAAGCGCCGTCTGCGGCTCGGCACCCATGGCATAAATGTCGCCAAGCGCGTGGTTGGCCGCGATCTTGCCGAATAGATAGGGGTCATCGACGATGGCACGGAAGTAGTCGACGGTTTGCACCGTAAGTCGGCGACCGCCGGTGTCGATGACGGCGGCATCGTCGGGCGCATCCAGCCCTATCACCACATCATCCCTGGCGGCGGGCGCAACCGAGCCCAGCGCACGTGTCAGGACCGTTGCACCGACCTTGGCACCGCAGCCACCGCAGCGCATAGCCAGCGCCGAGATTTCTTTGATGGCGTCCCGATCGGCAATCGCCGGTACCGGTGCCGGCTCAGCGGTGGTCATTGCCGGCAGTTGATTGAACCTCGCCATGAAGCGACGGTCGATGAAGTCCTTGACCTTCCAGACCCATGCACCTTCGAACGTCAGCCCGTTGCGTGCGCCCAGCGCGTAGCGCTCCCCGGTAGAGATGAGATACAGCGCCTCGCGTTGCGGCGTGTAGGCGACGAGGCGTTTGCCGGTGAGGACGCGCTCAAGGTTTTGTGCCAGTGCTTGGCCAGAGCGCACCGCATAGACGCCGGATTTCGGTGGCGCATGGCCCTCGATGGCGGCGATATCGCCGGCGGCGAAGACATCCGCGTGAGAGAGGGACTGCAGGGTCTCTTTCACCCTGATGAACCCTTCCGGATCCAAGGCCAGGGCGGTATCGGCCAACCAGCGCGCCGGGGCGGCACGCGTGGTCCAAAACACCTCGTCGAGGGCCACCGCGCCGTTGCCGTCGACCAGCACGGCGTCCGGGCGCACCTCGGTTACGTTGCCGCCGATCACCACGCGGATGCGCCGTTGCCGCAGCAGTTCGAGGAAGCGGCGCCGCATGCGCCGCGGAAATGTTGGCAACAGCTCGTCGCTGGCCGTGACCAGCGTGAAGTCCAAAGCGGTGGCATCGAAACCGGCCGCTTCGACATCCCGCGTCAGGCGCCGGTGCAAGGACAACAGCAGCTCGACACCACCGGCGCCACCACCGATCACCCCGATTTTCGCCCGCCCCCTGGCGCTCAGAATTCGGCTACGGGCCGCCTCGAAGCGCTCGAGGAAACCGTCGATGGGCTTAACCGGGATGGCGTGCTCAGCCACTCCGGGAATCTGCCGCGCGCTTGGCGTCGAACCGATGTTGATAGAAAGCACATCGTAGGGCACCGGTGGACGGTCGAGGCAGAGCACACGCCTCTCTGCCAAATCGAGCCCGACCACTTCGCTGTGGTAAAGGCGAGCCTGTGCGAACCGGGTTAGCGGCGCGGTGTCAATGTGCGCTTCGTCGTAATCGTAGAGGCCAGCGACCATGCCTGGCAGCATGCCGGAATAGGGGGTGTGCACCTGCCGCGTGATCAGCGTGAGGCGCACACCCGGCATTGGGGTCATGCCGAATTTGCGCAGCACGCCGACATGGGCGTGCCCAGCCCCGACGAGCACCACGTCCTTGACCACAGGCGATTGCGTGGATTTCATGTTAACAACTGCCGAAGCTATCGGGATGCCCGTGCGGCGTCGAATTGGTGCTGGCGGGGTTCGGCTGCATCGGCGAGGATCGCCTCGCTGTTCGGGAAGTCGCATTGCCACGCTTGGCGATGGTGCTGTCGCCGACCTTGACCTCGAAACTGCCGCCGGTGCCGGCCCCCGGAGCGGTCCCTAACCCATAGCGGCTGCGCAAGGCCGCGGCCGCGTTGCTGACAGGCTTCTGGTAGCCGCAGGGACAGCAGGAGCTGATCGATACTTGGGACATGGCGTCTTCTTCCTTGGCTCAGAAGCTGGTCATGCCGCGCACGGCACGCCCGCGCGCACCGTTGCCGCTTCGATGCCAGCAATCCAGCCCGCAATGGCGTGGCCGATGGTAGCGGGGTGGTCCTCTTGCAGATAGTGCAAGCCCGATTCCAATTGCACGACGTGGCAATGCCTGAGCGACGCGGCGAAGCGGTGGGCAAAATCCGGCGAGACCAGCGCTCCGGGATTACCCGCGAACAGAAGCTTTGGAAAGTCTGCGTGCTTGAGCGCCGCGTGCGCGGCATCGAGTGCGCCATAAACATCGACGGGTTCGCCCTTGATCGGCAGCTCTCGAGCCAACGCAAGCATCGGCCGGCGACTTTCGGGGTCGAGGAAGGGCGCGCGGTATGCCGCCATCTCCTTGGGGCTGAGGGTGCGCACGACGGAGCCGGGCAGCACGCGCTCGACGAAGGCATTCTCTGCAAGCAACAACTGCTCGCCAATGCCGGGGCTGCGGAACTTCTGGAACGTCGCACGGGCGGCGGCGGTCTGATGAAAGTCATCCCAGGTCGGCGTTGGCCGGATGAACTCCATGAAGGCCAGACCCTTGACCCAGGCCGGGCGCCGCGCCGCAAGCGCGAAGGCAAGGGCCGTGCCCCAGTCCTGCGCCACGAGATAGGCGCTGTTGATGCCGAGGCCGTCGAGGAAGGCGTCGAGATAGCGCTGGTGATCTGCGAAGCGATAAGCGATCGGTGGTTTGCCCGACTTGCCGAACCCGATCAGGTCGGGAGCAATGCATCGCGCCACCGGCGCCACATGCGGGATGATGTTGCGCCAGATAAAGGAGGATGTCGGATTGCCGTGCAGGAACACGGCGACCGGATCTTGTGTGACGTTTGCCTCGCGGTAGGCGATGGTGGAGCCCAGCACGGGGCTTGCTACTCTCTCGATGTCCGCGGCGCCGGCCGTCATCATGGTGCCTCCTTGAACACGGTAGCGAAGGCGATGGTCTTGAAGCGCTCAAGCGGCGCCGGCCCGCGCTCCACCTTCATGCGCAGGATGGCGCCTTGCCATGACGCCAGCAGGAACTCTGCAAGATCGTTCGGGTCGAACCCGGCTGAGATCTCGCCTGTGGCCTGGGCCTGGGCGATGCATGCCGCGAACGGTGCGCGCCATGTCTCGTAGATGTGCGCCAGCCGCGTGCGCAATAGCTCGCTCTGCCCCGACGCCTCCAAGCTCAGGTCGCCGATCAGGCAACCTCTCGACCAACGCTCGGCCTCGAGCTTGGTGGTGATGATGTCGAGGTAGCGCCGCAACCGCATGCGTGGTGTCAGCGACGTGTCCTCCAGTGCCTCGCGCACGAGCTCCTGCACGTAGCCGAAATAGTGGGTGAGCACCGCCTCTGCAAAACCTTCCTTCGACCGGAAGTGATTGGTGAAGGAGCCTTGCGGTACCCCGGCCTCGCCAACGATGTCACGGACGCTGGAGCCATTATACCCAGACTTGAACATGACCCTGAGGCCGGCGGCGATGATGTCATCGCGGTGTGAGTGCTTGGGCATGACTATTAATACGTACGACCGTATTAGTAGTCAAGGCGAATTTTGGGCCTGTCGCGGGAGGCAAACGCGCGGGCGTTCGAGGGTTCGAAACTCAAGACGGCAACGGCGCATTCTGCACCGATGATGATCGAGGCATGCGCCGGGAGGCGCAGCGGAGTGAGCACCGCGGGCTGACGGCTTTCAGCGATCGGCTGTGCCGTCACGGCTCGCCGTCAATGCGCGCATCGACGGTGCTTGCGACCTATCGACAACCAACGAACGGCGGGATCAGCACTTCTTGAGCACCGCCGAGATCTTTTTTACCGGCAAGCCTTCCTCAAGAACGAGCGTGATCGATTGTTGGCACGGCGCGGTTCCGACAGTCATCTTCGCGTCGAAGAAGTTTCCGGTCAACATGATGTCGAATCCGTCCGGCTTCACCGTGCCGTTCACGATCCCATCCAGGTTGTTGATCTTGTCTTGCCAGCGTCCAGTGATTTTTCCGCCCGCTATCTGCAGCTCAGTCGTGCCATCGAACTGATAGTTCGCATTCTTGCAGCGTAAGTTTTGTGTAAGGCGTGCACCGCCGTCGGCCGGAAAGTAGGTCGCCACACAGCTATACTCCTGGTTGGGCCCCGATTCAGGAACCAGAATTGCGCTCCCGGCCCAGCGACCGGCAAGTGCCAGGATGGCGTCATGCGTCTGGGCAAGCACGCCATCACCAACCATGCAATTTGCGAGCAGCGCAGACGCAAAAAGTTTTGCGCGAAATCGGCGTTTCATCCAAGTGTCCCTCAACGGCGTCCAAGCTCAACTGCCACGTTTGCAATGTGCTTCAGGTGTGAGGTGCGAAGATGGCACTAGCGCAGGCTACCTTCGCCGACAACGACGAAGGGCGCCCAAACTGATGGGTGCGCATCTGCCCGATGCGTTTCCCCCGTCACCAGGTTGCGCATCGATCGCCGCAAGGCCTCGGAGCGACCAATGCTCTGGTCGGAGCTAAGCTCCGCAAATGCCTGTGTCGTGAGTTCAACGGCGGCAGCAGAATCGACCGCCCAGTGCGATACCAGCAAGGCGCGGGTACCGGCGTAGAAGAAGGCGCGCGCCAATCCTGACAAGGGCTCGTGAGTGCCTTCGGCGGCTCCGGCACTGTTGCAGGCAGACAAAATCACCCACTGGGCGTCGAACTTCAAAGTCGCGATTTCGGAGGCGGTCAGAAAGCCGTCATCGCGATCCAGGGCCTTGCTATCAGTGGTGCCAGACGCCGGTGGTGTCAGCACAAGGCCCGGTTCGCCGATCCCGCGCGCTTGCCCGGCAAGCGCACCATGGGTGGCGAAATGCACAATGGAATACTCCTTGAGGCGCCCCGTATTGGACAGATCCTTGAGGTTGGTCTCAGTCGCTTGACCGCCGAGCAGGATTTGGCTTTGCGGCACTCCGAGCCGGCGGCCGATTTCACAAAGCTCGTCCGCCGTCTCGGGCAATGGAATGAGCTCACGGATAAACTCGATGTCGGCGTGGTCACCGGCCATGATCGGATCGGCATTACCGATACTGCGCGGGCCGCGCACCTCCGCGGCCGCCAGACGCGCCGGCTTGTCGCTGCAGCGCTTGTCGCGCGCCGCGAGCGCTTGCTGCTTGAAATAGTCGCCCCATTGTCGGTCGCGCTGTTGGCCATTGAGCAGTGGATTGCCAATGCCGAGATAGCTGGTGTTGGCCCGGCTGGCTGTCGCGAACAATCTCAGTGCCTTGAGCGATGTCACCGACGGTATCACGGTAATGGGCTGACGGATGCCCAGCCAGGCTGCCTGGCGATAGTCGGCGACGGTCTGGGGAATTTGCGTGCTCGGAGGCTCGGTGACCAGCACGCCGAACGGCAAGGCCGCCAGCGGTCCAGACGGAACAACGAGCAGTTGCTTACCCGCAATCAGCCCGTCAGCGGGGGCCAACAGGTCCCGGTAGAGGTGGTAGGCTCGCTGAAGATCAAAGGGCAAAGTGCGGGTGGCCTGACCATCGACGTTCTCATCGAACGCGTCATGGTGCAACAGCTCGATGCATCGATCTTGGTCCTTGCCACCAGTCCAGAGCGAAGGATCAAGGCCACAACGAAGCGCGGCAATGGTTTGCGCAAGCGATCGTGTGCCGCGCTTGCTGGTGAACCATGCGACCCGGTCCTTGGTGACAACGAACACCAGGGTGAGTTCTTTCAAGGTGCGGAGCGCCCGGACATCCAACAACAACACAAGGGCTTCACTGGGTTGCAGCATGCTCTGAACTGCAGGCAGCTCCATTGGCAGCGGCTTACTGAGCTCCGCATACTCCTTGAATTCGTTGGCCAGCCTCGCGTCGATGCGGTCGAGCTGGGCGTCGAGCATGGCCAACGACGTGCGCAGTTGTTGAGCGACGGACGCACTGTCACCGGCGATGGCGGCTAACAGCCGGTTGTCATCCGCGCGCCGGCGCGCGGTCAAATCCTGCCGTTCGCGTACCAACTCTCCGAGTTGTCCCGCGCCGCTTGCGAAGCGCAGAGACATTTGGGCGAGGGCATCGGCCGCGTCGCTGTGGATTGCCCATTGCGCGACCTCGAAGGCTTGCGACCGCGTGCGCTCGTTGTCGGTACCAGCGCGGTAGAGAACGTGCGCGTAGAGCCGGAAAAGATTGGTCCGGTCGGCGAGTTCGTCCCGAGTGGGCGTTGCCGCGTCCTGTTCTTCCCCACTTTCCTCACCGGCTTCCTCGCTATGCTCGGTGGCCGGCGTGTTGGCCGCGGTTTCCTGCCCGTGCCCCGTCAGGATCGGCATGGCGCGTCGGCCGAGTTCGGCGGCCCCGGTCCAGTCGTCACGCTCGGCGTGCGATGCCGCCAAGGCCATAAGCGCATTGCCGAGTTTGATGTGCTGAGATCCGTAGCTTTTTTCCACGATCGAAAGTGACCGCTCGAGCAGATTTTCGGCCTCGCCAGGACGTTTCGTCGCCTGCATCAGGCGCGCCATGCCGTTGAGGCGGATTGCTACTACCGGGTGTTCAGGTCCATAGGCCTTTTCAGTGATGGCCAGGGCACGCCGCAATGGAGCCTCGGCCTCCGCCACCCGATGGGTGGCCATCAGCAACAGTGCCAGATTGTTAAGACGCGTCGCGACCCGAGGATGGTCCGGCCCGTTGGCCTTTTCGCATAATTCCAGCGAGCGGCGATACATGGTCTCCGCCTCGGCGGGATTGCTCCTCTGCCGCAGGACGTTTGCCAGGATGTTGAAGGTACTGCTCAGGCGTTCATCGCTGGGCTTGGGATCCTTTTCCTGAATTTCAATGGCGCGCCGCAACAGCGTCTCGGCCTCGTCAATGTGATGCGTTCTCCGTAGCAGCTGAGCCAGGTACACAAGGGAAAGCACCAACCTGCGATCGCCGGCTCCATACAGGGTCTGATAGATCTCGACGGAATCGCGTAGCAGGGGTTCGGCCTCACCGTAGCGGCCCTCGGCGGTCAAGACCTCGCCCTGTCGCCGGATGGCTGCGGCATAGGCTGGATGTCTGGTGCCATACCTGGTCCGGGCTGCCGCCGATACCTGCTCGGCGACCTGAGCCGCCCGATGGTACTCCCCCGCGCGTACCAGCTCAGCGGCACGGCGATTGAGCGCTTCCAGATTGGCTGTCGTTCTGGTGGGCGACTGAGCCAATGCTTGTCCCACCGCCGATACTGCCGCCCAAACGCAAACAACCAACCAAACCGCATAGCGCCCCATCTGCCCCACCCCTTTGTTAGCGCGCGTCAATAGGCCGACGATACCACCTTAGCTGCCGGCCTTCAGACACTCAGGGGACACACCTTGCCGGTTGGGGCAGGTCTCGACACGGCCGCGCTTGCGAGCACCAGTGGACCGCCACGCCTTTTTGAGGCTTTTAATCCGCTGCGCACAGGCAGCGTCCTCCGGCCTCATGCTTGGGAACGTCTGAAACTCCATGCCAAGACCTGTGACCTCCGGCGCCCGTGCCGGTCGCGCACCGACCGCAAGCGCCAGAGCCACACCTGCAATCGACCGCCCGGCCGCGACCGGTGGACGATCGAGCAACGCTGGGCCCCGTCATCCGCACGTGCTCGCTTGTCTCCCCAGAACTGCGCAACCCGAAGGAACAACAGCTAAGAACCAATCGATAGCTTCAGCGTCGCGGACGCTGCGCCAGGATTTGGCAAAGTGCGAGCCAGCGCCCCGTCGGTCGGAGCGCCTTTGTCATCAATGTTGGCCGGCGCGGCCTCTGGCCACGGCCACCGCTGAAGATGCGGGGTGTTCGGCCGGCGGCTGTCCCATGGATAAATGCCAAGCCCCAGGTCGCCTTTGCCATAGGCATGCGGGCCGGTGACCACGCCGCGACCCGACCTGGGGCAGTGCCTTCGAGCTCGGGTGAGGCAAGGCCACATCCGTGTTCTTCCCGATAGATCTAACAGGGGCGAACCTGCAAACATTGTGAGCGCGAGCTTGCCTTGCGCACCTCATCCAAACCAACGCAAGAGACCGCAGCAACAGTATGTAAATTGCTCCTTCCGATAACCCGGCGGCGCGGCCATGTGCCGTTTCTCGGAATGAGCGGCCCCCACACGAGCTTTAAAGGGCCCTGGCTGCTCGCCTGATGCACTGCAAACGGATCAAAGAGGTGGCTATGGCGGCCTCGCCTGCACTGCGATCCCTTTGGGCCAGCGCCGAGCGCGCTCATCGCAGTGCGCTGCGCGAACTGTTGCTCAATCGCCCCGCCGCTGGCGCCGGGGAATTGGCCGACAGCGACGCAGCTGCTGCGGCCGCGATCGACCTCTGCGACACACGCCCTCGCTTTGCGCATGCGCTTCACGCCCGCTGTGCCAGGTCATTGGGTGTT
>Ga0126384_10001763_pt1 | contig 12943 bp, 10 predicted proteins | sample PanSoiMetPlot_36_FD_92543 | JGI IMG/M metagenome (GOLD analysis project Ga0126384, IMG submission 92543) | Tropical forest soil microbial communities from Panama - MetaG Plot_36 | ecosystem: Environmental > Terrestrial > Soil > Tropical forest > Bulk soil | place: Panama | collected 2016-02-17 | reverse complement strand
CGCCCAGCTCCGACTCGCGGCGGGACCATGCCTCGACCTGAGCGCGCGAGGGCGCCACTCCCGACACGCCCATGAAAGACGCGTCGGGGATGCGGATCTGCGGGAGCTGGCGCGACGTGGCCCATCCGTTCGCGATGTCCCAGTGGACGAGATACGGCGTGGTCATCACGTCACGTAGGAACCCCAGGCCCGGCATGATGGCCGTCAAGGCCCAGCGCTGCGGCACGATGTCGACGAACTCCACTTCGAGGAGATCGCCAGGGCGCGCGCCCTTGATCAGCACCGGCCCCGTGAGCGGATGGATGGCGCCCGTCTGGATAGACGAGAAGTCGGCGATGGTCGACGAGGGCGTCAGGTACGCGTCGAGGGCGTCCCGCGTCTCCAGGGCGACCTCCTCGCCCTCCTCCACCTCGATCACGGGAGGGATGTCCGGATGCCAGCGGTTGTGACCGGTGCGTGGCTCATCCGCGAGGCGACGCGTGCGATCGATCGAGACCGTCTTCATGGAGGGCTCCTTTGGTCCGAGGAAGCGGAGTGGATCGAGCGACGACGGCGCGATACTGCGCCAGGGGTCCGGCACTGTCAAGCCGAGGGCTGCGCAAAAAAGCGAGCTCGCACGCGGCACGAATGTTTCGAATTGATCTTCGCCGCCCGCTTCTGGCAGGATTACCTGCGATGCCGCACGTGTTCGCGCCCGCCCGACGCTGGGCGGTGTGGATGGTCGCCCACTCACTGATCCTGACCGGGTGTAGCCTCCCGTACATCCCGCGGATAACCTCGCCGCCTCCATCGGCCGGCGGCGATCTCCGGGACGCCAACGGTCGCATCGTGGGTAGCGGAGTGTTCCTACAGCAGGACGACGGCGTGCGTGTGCTCCTCGATGTGAGGAATCTGCCTCCGGGGCCCAAGGGCATCCACATTCACGAGGTCGGCCGTTGCGAGCCGCCGAGCTTCACCTCGGCGGGCGGTCACTTCAACCCCACCAACGCTCAGCACGGTTTCGACAATCCACGCGGTCCGCACGCGGGCGATCTTCCCAACATCAACGTGGACGCGGACGGGCAGGGTCACCTCGAGTACACCGACCCGCTCGTCAATCTCCGGACAGGACCGGCCTCGCTGCTCGAGGGTCGGGGGACTGCCCTCGTCCTCCATGAGCGAGAGGACGACAATCGCACGGATCCCGCCGGGAACAGCGGCACTCGGATCGCGTGTGGAGTCGTGACGCGCGCGGGCTAGGCAGGAGACTCCTGGCTCACCGGCGGCGACGAGACGATCGCCGCCGGTGAGCCGGCTCCGCGGCTACTTGGGCTGCGGGACGATCCGGAGGTACGGCTTGGGAGCCTTCCAGCCGCCCGGGTAGGTTTGCTTCGCCTCCGCGTCGGAGACGGCGGGCACGATGATCACGTCCTGCCCCTGCTTCCAGTTCACCGGCGTGGCAACCTTGTGCTTGGCGGTGAGCTGGCAGGAATCGAGGAGGCGGAGCACCTCGTCGAAATTGCGGCCCGTGCTCATGGGGTAGGTGAGCATGGCCTTGACCTTCTTGTCTGGGCCAATGACGAACACCGAGCGGACGGTAGCGTTGTCGGTCGCCGTGCGTCCCTGGGAGGTGGTGCCGGCGTCCTCCGGCAGCATGTCGTACGCTTTGGCCACCTTGAGCTCGGGGTCACCGATCAAGGGGTAGTTGACGGCGTGACCCTGTGTCTCCTGGATGTCCTTCGACCACTTCTCGTGGTCGGGAACGGTGTCGACGCTGATCCCGATGATCTTGCAATTGCGCTTGTCGAACTCGGGCTTCAACCCCGCCATGTACCCGAGCTCGGTGGTGCATACCGGCGTGAAATTCTTCGGATGCGAGAACAGGATCGCCCAGCCACTGCCGATCCAGTCGTGGAAGTTGATCTTGCCCTGGGTGGTATCCGCGGTGAAATTCGGAGCCTCACTATTGATCCGCAACGACATACCTCACCTCCGTATCGTGAAGACGCACGTGGTCATGGGAACTGCAGGGACCTGACGCCTCCGATAGGCGTCAGGCCTTCTCGCCATCACGCGGGTTCATCCTCCATCGACGGTGGACAGGGCCGGCCGCGCCGGCGGAGCCACCATCAGGTCCGGCACCAGTTCCTTGCCCTTGGTCTCGGGACCCAGCAGCAACGCCAAGACGAAGCTGAGGGCGCCCACCACGGTACCCACCAGCATGGGGATACCGAACCCCAGCTGATAGTTGATGGCGAAGTACGTGAGCACCGGGGCGACCAGGCCGCCAAAGATCGCGCCTTGATGATAACAGAAGGCGCTCGCCGCTGCCCGGACCTCGGTGGGGAAGCGCTCGGAGAGGTAGCTTGGATTCTGCCCGTAGAGCGCGTCACCGAACAGACCCTGGAGGATGAAGCCGACCACGATGAGGCCCAGATTGTCCGTGAGCAGGTAGAGCGGCGCCACGAATACCGTGATGATGCCCGGGATGATCATGGACCAGCGCCGCCCGATGTGATCGGCCGTCCAGCCCCAGAAGCCGCTGGCCAGGAAGGCGAGGAAGTTGGCCACGGCGATCGGCGTGGCGACCTGGGCGGGGCTGAAGTTGAGATCCTTCTGCAGGTGGGTAGCGAAGAGGGACCAGATCGAGTAGTAGATGACGAAGGCGCTCGTCATCCACCAGCACGCGTTCAGCGTGTTGCCGATGATCCCGCGCTTGAAGATCTGGAAGAGCGGGGTGCGCACCTCGCGCTGATGCTCCCGCTGCAGCCGCCGGTTCTCGACCCACACCGCCGGCTCCTTGACGAAGTAGCGCACGAAGAGGACGGCGAGGGCGGGAAGGATGCCGATCCACAGCATGCCGCGCCAGCCCAGGTATTGGTAGAAGAGGCCGTACACCGCGCTCGAGAGGAGGAAGCCGAGACTCCACGATCCCTGCAGGATGCCGCTCATGATGCCTCGCGAGCGCGCGGGCCAGGACTCCATGGCGAGAGCGGCGCCGGCTGGCCACTCCGCTCCCATGCCGATACCGAGGAGGGCGCGGAAGAAGAAAAGGAACAGGAAGGTGGGCGAGAAGCCGGCGATGAAGTTGCAGAGCGAGTACCAGAGGATCGAGATCATCAAGGGCGTCTTGCGCCCCACGCGATCGGCCAGCCACCCGGAGGCGCACGCGCCGATCAGCCGCATCCAGAGCGTGATGGTGAGCACGAACGTCACTTCGGTCAGAGGAACGCCGAACTCTTTCGCGATCGGCACCATGATGAGCAGGAACACCGTGAAGTCAAACGCGTCGAGCGTCCAGCCTAACCAGGCCGCCCACCAGGCCATCCACTGATCCTTGGTCGGCTCCTTCCACCACCGGACATGTGTCGCGGCCCCAGTTGTCGTCGTGTCCATGGGTCCCTCCGTCGGCGTGGGAATGCGAGAACACGGAGCAGGGGCGGCGAGGGCGGAGCTCGGCCCTCGGCGTCGATGACGCGGGGGAGAGACGACGCGGGGTCGCGAGACGCTCCGAACCGAGGCATCGGCCCCTCCACCTCCTGGACAGCCCAGGACGTGAGTCTTGGAACGTTCTCCGGCGGAAATCGGGGCGAATGTAGTCCTGGCACCGGAGGTCGTCAAGCGGCAACGTCAAGGGGGGCGCGACAGGAACTAGGAGCGGGAACTGGGTCGGTAGAAGGGCCGGCGTGCACTCTCGTCGAGCCAGCCCTCGTAGAACCGCTTCACCACGGGGAACACCTCGCGGGAGAGGCGGCGCCGGCGCTCCTCCTCGGGCGTGAGGTTCGTGCGAAGGGAAGCGGCAAGCTCCTCGAGGGCCGCCTCGCGGTCCACGCGCGTGAAGCGTCCATCACGGAGGACCACCTCGCCGGCTACCATGACCATGGACACGGCGGAGGTCTTGGCTCGCTGCACGACGGCATCGACCACGGAAGTGAGGGGATCGAGATAAGGATGCGCGATCTGTCGCCAGGAGAGGAGCACGAGATCCGCCGCGCGTCCCGGCTCGAGCGTGCCGATCCGCGCGGCGAAGGGCGTGGTGGCGGCGCCGTCCTCCGTGGCCATCTTCAGCACCTGCGGACAGGCCGGCACGACATCGTCCATGCCCGGCACGCGATGGAGGCGGAGTACCAGACGCATCTCTTGGAGCATGTCGCGGTCGTCGTTGAGGCCGGCCTCGTCGAGCCCGATCGCCACGCGCACGCCCCGCGCCGTCCAGTGGTTGAGCGGTCCGACCCCGCTCCGGAGCCGGAGGTTCGAGCTCGCGTTGTGGCAGATCATGGCGCCCGCTCCGGCAGCCATCTCGATATCAGCCTCGGTGAGCCACACACCGTGGCCGAGGGTGAGGCGAGGCCCCACGAGGCCGAGCCGGGCCAGGTGCGCGAGCGCGGTGCCACCGCTCCGCCGGCGCGCGTACTCCTTTTGATAGGCCGTCTCCACCAGGTGCATATGCAGGCCGACGTCGTACTCCGCCGACCAGTCCCGGAGGGCCTCCAACGCCTCGTCCGAGCACCAGTGGAGATTGGCCGGGGCGAGCTGGACGCGCGTCCGCTCCCGCGTGTTCCTCGCGCACTTTTCCCAGAGATCGGTGAAGATGCCGCGATGATCGGCGAGGGGAATGGCCTGGCCGGCGAGGTACGCGGCGACCTCGTCGGCGAGGGGAGGGGAGAAGCGGCGGGCGAAGGCTTCGTCCGCCTCGTAGGCGAGGCGGTTCTGGTCGCGCAACGCGTAGGAATAGGACACGCGCATGCCGATGTCGTCGTAGGCCTTGAGGATGCGATAGGCGACGCCGATGACGCGGGCGGCCGGGGCGATGCGCCAGCCGTGCAGGTGCTGGACGGTGGTGATGCCCGACTCGAGCATCTCGAACGCGGAGTAGAGGGTGTCCAGGTACGGATCGACGTCGCGGGCGACCATGCGGCTCGCGAACCAGAGCTCGAGCGGATGATCGGGCGAGCCGAGCTGGAGCGGCGTCAAGCCGACATGGTGATGCGCGTTGACGAAGCCCGGGACGACCACGTGCTCGGGAGAGCCCAGGACCTCGTCGGGACGATAACGGCCCTGAAGCTCCGCATAGGGCCCGACCTCGATCACGACGCCGTCGCGCTGGAAGACGGCGCCGTCCGCGATGACCCGCGCGTCCGTGCGGCCCTCCACCTTGACCACGACGTACTTGCCCCGGATCAGGGACGACGGCACGACGGTCCTCTACGTGTCGAGGCGCAGCCCCGCGAGGGCGATCATGCGGGCGGTGCGGCCACCACGTCCTCGTAGCGGTGCCGCTTCGTGATCACGCCGCCGTGCAGGAAGACGTCGAGGGTGGCCTCGAAGGCGGGGCGCGTGATCTCCACGTGCGGCGTCCAGCAGCCGAGCTTTTGGTAGTACGCGATGGTCGAGGTGAGCACGGCGCGGTCGATCTCGGGGAAGAAGGAGGCTTCCGCCTCGGCCACACGGGCCGCGGGCGTGGCGAGGAGCCAGCTCCGGGCCTTCCGATAGGCGCGCATGAAGCGGCGCGCCATGTCCGTGCCGAGCCACGCGCGCGTGGCGGCCAGACTCGAGAAAGCGCAGGGGCCGATGGCCTGGCCGACGGAGGCGACCACGTGGCCGACTTTGTCGTGCTCGAGATGCTGCGGCGCGGGCCCTTGCTGATGGATGTAGTCGCCCTCGCCGCTGCGGAAGGCCGCGTCCATCTGGTCACTCGGCACGTTGACGGCCTGGATGCTCGCGAAGTCGAGGCCGCGCTTGTGGCAAGCGTACTTGAACATCACGAGGGGCTGGCCGCCATGATCCACGAGCACGCGCTTGCCCCGCAGGCGATCCCATGTGAAGCCGAGATCGGGAGCGCGCGCGGTGAGGAAGAAGCCGTCCATCTCGTTGATCTGGGCGAAGTGCACGACGGGCGGCGTCTGTCCGCGCTCGAGCGACGTGAACCCCTGCGACGGCGCGGACTGGCAGACGTGCACGGTGCCCCCCACCACCCCCTCGATGGCGGACTTTCCCGCGGGGGCGATGGAATGCTTCGGAGCCAAGCTTTCCTCGGCGAGGAAGCCCCCCGCGATCGTGGCGATGAGAGGAGAGTAGAAAGCGGAAAAACGCGTGAACTGGATGCTGATCTCGTCGCTCACGGGGTCCCTCGCTCGGGTATATACTCACATCGCCATGGCCAATCCACGACCGACCGACGCCGATCTGAAGCGCCAGCTCACGCCGGAACAATACAACGTCACGCAGTGCAGCGCCACCGAGCCGCCCTTCCGCAACGAGTTTTGGAATCATCACGAGCCGGGAATCTACGTGGACGTGGTGTCGGGAGAGGCGCTGTTCTCCTCGACGGACAAGTTCGACTCGGGCACGGGCTGGCCGAGCTTCGTGCGTCCCCTCGAATCCACGAACGTGACCGAGCACGCTGACGATTCCCACGGCATGCATCGCGTGGAAGTGCGCTCGGCTGGCGCCGCCTCGCACCTCGGGCACCTTTTCCCCGACGGTCCGCGACCCACCGGCCTGCGCTATTGCATCAACTCGGCCGCGCTTCGATTCATCCCCGTCACCAGGCTCGAGGCGGAAGGTTACGGCAAGTATCGCGCCCTCTTCGAGAAGGTGAAATCATAGCCGCGGGTTTCATGATGTCGATCCGCCCGCTCGCCGCCGCCCTTGTCATGGGGCTCCTGGTGAGCGGCCTCCTGCCTGGATCCGTCCTCGCCGCCGCGCCGCCCCTCGTGGAGGCCCCGAAGGACGGTCCCCCGCGCGTCACTGTGGCGCTCATCAGCGACGCTGCCAGCATCGAGCCGGGATCCACGTTCTGGGTCGGGCTGCACCAGCGCATCGCCTCGGGTTGGCATACCTACTGGATCAATCCGGGCGACTCGGGCGAGCCGCCGAGCATCGAGTGGAAGCTGCCCGATGGCTTCGTCGCGGGGCCGATCGTGTGGCCGCGGCCAGAGCGCCTGCCGGTGGGGCCGTTCATGAGCTTCGGATACGAGCGCGAGGTCGTGCTCCCTATCCAGATGACCGCGCCCGCGAGTCTCACCATCGGAGCGGACGTCACGCTGCGCGGCCACGCCTCGTGGCTGGTGTGCGAGAAGATCTGCATCCCCGAGGAAGCCGACATCGCCTTGAGTCTACCCGTCGTCGCAGGACCTCCCGCGCCCTCGACGACCGCGCCCGCGGTCGAGCAGGCCCGGCGGCTGGTGCCCACCCTCAGCCCCTGGGCGGCTTCTCTGAGCGCCAGTCCGGAGACGGTGAGCATCCGGATCGCCGCGCCCGGTCTCGCCGCCGAGCGGATCGCTGAGGCGTGGTTCTTCCCCATGCGCTGGGGCGTTATCGATCACGCCGCGCCCCAGACCGTCGCCGTCGACCGCCGGGGCATCACGCTTCGCTCGGCGCGTGGGCAGCTTCCCCAGGGCCCGGCCAGCGACGTCGACGGCGTCCTCGTGATCCAGGAGCGCCTCGACCAGGGCCCGGTCACCCAGGCCTTCACCATCCGCGCAGCGGTCGGCGGCGCGGCGACCGGAGGCAGCCTCACGCTCGCCGCCGCCATCGGGCTCGCCATCCTTGGCGGGCTCATCCTGAACCTGATGCCATGCGTGCTACCTGTGCTTTCCATAAAGGCGATTGCCCTGCTTTCCCACGGGCATTCGAGCCCGTCGGTGGTTCGTCGACACGGCCTCGCCTACACGGTCGGCGTGCTCGCCTCGTTCAGTGTGCTGGCCGTGGTGCTGATCGGGCTCCGCGCCGGCGGAGCCGAGATCGGCTGGGGCTTCCAGCTCCAATCGCCTCTGGTCGTCACGGCTCTTGCCTACGTGCTCTTCGCCCTGGCGCTGAGCCTTTCCGGCCTGCTCGTGATCGGCGCCCGGCTCACCGGCCTGGGCCACGGCCTCGCCTCCCGTCCTGGATACAGCGGCACGTTCTTCACGGGCGCCCTGGCGACGGTGGCCGCCACTCCCTGCACAGCCCCTTTCATGGGTGCGGCCCTCGGCTTCGCGCTGACCCAGCCGCCGTTCGTCGCCCTGGCCGTCTTCGAGGCGCTCGGGCTGGGCCTCGCCCTGCCCTTCCTAGCTCTGAGCCTGGCGCCCACGTGGCGCCGCTTCTTGCCGAAGCCCGGGCGTTGGATGGAGCGCCTCCGCCAGGTCCTCGCCCTGCCGCTCTATGGCTCCGTGGCCTGGCTCGTGTGGGTGGTGAGCCGGCAGGCAGGTCCGGAGGGCGCGACGCTCGTCCTGGCGGGACTCGTGCTGATCGCTCTGGCCGCCTGGCTCCATCACGGGACGCGCTCCGTCTCGAGGCGCTGGCGCCGCGCCGCCGTTGCCCTCGCCCTCGGCTGTGTCGCCGCCGCTGTCGCCCTGGGGCCGATAGCCGCGTCGAGCGCCTCCTCGGCCGCGGCCGCTCCTCCGCGCGGCGCCCGATGGGAGCCCTTCACCCCCGAGCGGCTCGCAGAGCTGCGGGCACGAGGGACACCGGTGTTCATCAACGCGACCGCGGCCTGGTGCATCACCTGTCTCGTCAACGAGCGTGTCGCGCTCCATTCGCCTGCGGTCGCCGATGCCTTCGCCCGCAAGGGTGTCGTGTACTTGAAAGCCGACTGGACGAGCAAGAGCCCCAAGATCGCTGCGTTGCTCGAGTCGTTCGGGCGCAGTGGCGTGCCGCTCTATGTCGTCTACGGCAAGACCTTGGGCAATCCGCAGGTGTTGCCGCAGGTGCTGAGCGAGCGCGCCGTCATCGAAGCTGTGGACAACCTCTGAGCGTGAGCCGTCGAGCGAGATCACCCAAAGGAGATCATCCGATGCGCGAGACCATGAGCCGCCGCCATTTCCTCACCACCACGGGCACTCTCATCCTCGTCGGACAGGTTGCCTCCACCGTGGGCCCGTCGCCGCTATGGGGCGCCGCCGTCGCCAAGGTCGGCGAGCCAGCTCCCGATTTCACCGCGCCCTCGACCAAGGGCACGCCAATGAGCCTGGGCGCCTACAAGGGCAAGGTCGTGGTCCTCGAGTGGACCAATCACGAGTGCCCCTACGTGCGGAAGCACTATGAGACGGGCAACATGCAGGCGCTCCAGCGCGAAGCGACGGGGCAGGACGTGATCTGGCTCACCCTCATTTCCTCGGCCAAGGGCGAGCAGGGCTTCGTCAGCGCTGCGCAGGCCGACGAGCTGACGGCGACGCGCAAGGCCGCGCCCACCGCCGTGCTCCTCGACGAGAAGGGCACGGTGGGACATCTCTACGGCGCCACCAACACGCCACACATGTACGTGGTAGACAAGACGGGCATGCTCGTCTACGCGGGTGCCATCGACGATCGGCCGACCACGCGGCGGGCCGACGTGCAGGGCGCCACCAACTACGTGCGCGCGGCTCTCGACTCGGTGGCGGCGGGCCAGCCGGTGAAGACGCCGGTGACCCGCGCCTACGGCTGCACCGTCAAGTACTCGTAGGGCATGGGGAGGCTCACGCGCCGCCGCCTGCTCCACGGGCTGGCCGCTGGCGCCGCCGCTTCGGCGTTTCCACCTCACGCGCGGGGGCAGGGGACGTCGCCGGCGCTGTCCGAGGTCAGCGACTCGATCCGCGCGGCCATGGCCGCGGCGGCGGTAGCCTGGCTCAACGCGCTCCCTCTCGACGCGCGGCGGCGCGCCGTGTTCGGCTTGTCGGACAAGGAGCGGCAGAACTGGCACTACGTGCCCCGCCGGCGCGAGGGCGTGCCCTTCAAGGAGATGCCTGCCTCCGCCCGCACCGCGGCCCACGAGCTGATGAAGTCGAGTCTGAGCGGCATGGGCTACGGCAAGGCCGTGAACATCTTCCGCCTCGAGGAGGTGCTACGGCGCCTCGAGACCTTCGGGCTCACGCGCGATCCCGACAACTACGCCTTCACCGTGTTCGGCGCGCCTGGCTCGAGCTCGCCGTGGGGCTGGCGGCTCGAGGGCCATCACCTCTCGCTCAACTTCACCCTCGTGCCGGGAAAGCCCGTGGCCATGACGCCGGCCTTCTTCGGGACCAATCCCGCCGACGTGCCGTCGGGGCCAGAGCGCGGGCTGCGAGTGCTCGCCGCGGAGCAGGACATGGCGCGCGCCCTCGTCCAAGGCCTGAGCGAGGCGCAGCGCGCCCGGACCATCATCGCCGCGCAGTCGCTCGGTGACATCGTGAGCGGGCCGGGTCGAGCGGACAGCCTCGCGTCCCCGACCGGCCTCGCCCTTGCCGACATGTCCGGCGATCAGCGCGCGCAGGCTGTCCGTCTCGTGGAGGAGTACGCGCGCAACATGCGCGCGGAGCTGGCCGAGCAAGAGCTGTCACGCATGCGCCAGGCGGATCCCCTGCTGATCCGCTTCGCGTGGGCCGGGCCTATCGAGCCGGGCAAGGCGCACTACTACCGCCTCCACGGCCCCACCTTGCTCATCGAGTACGACAACAGCCAGAACGACGCCAACCACGTTCACTCCGTGTGGCACGACCCGCGGCGCGATTTCGGTCTCGATCTGCTCAAGGCCCACTACGACCACGGCCACCGCCACGCCTGATTGTCGGGGTGCGTGGTCTCGCTCGGTCGATTGACTAACGCTGCACGTGCGACCGGCCGGGTGGCGGCGGGGGCAGGGGTGCGCTCAGGCGGAGTGGGACCCCCTCGTCCTGCACGCAGCCCGGAGGACTGCGAATCAGGCGAGCGGGTGACGCAGCATGAGCGCACCCCTGCCCCCGCCGACGGGCCCCGGCCGCCTCGCGCTCACGAGTTCGTGAATAGCCCGGCTAGATCACGCGCCAGCCAGCGGACGATCCGCTGACGTCGTCGCGATTAAGGAGTCCAAGTTCGCCCCCGAACGGGAGTCTTCAGCGCTTGGAGGCGCCTGTTGGCTGAGTGCTCGAGCCTACAGGGACATCCCGTTCCGGGCGAGGCAAACCTCGAGCTCGGTGGAGGCGCCGTAGATGCGCGGCACCGTGCTGGCCACCGACACCGAGTCGCTGCCCCACTTGGCGCCCGAGCCCGTGAGCACGACCACCACGCGCATGTCCTCATCGAGGTCGCCCGCCTGCACGAGTTGCTCGACGCCGGCCACGGCGAGGGCCGAGCTGACCTCGGCCCAGATGCCTTCGGCGCCGAGGCTCCGCGCCGCCGCCACCGCGGCCTCGTCGGACACGGGGACCGCGGTGCCCCCAGACTTGCGCACGGCGTCCACGGCCCGCGCGCTCGCCAGGTCCTCGTTGATGGAGGCCGCCACCGAGGGATTCGGCGAGAGACGCACCGAAGTCCCGGCTTGGAGCGAGGCCGCGATGGTGGCCGAGCCCACGGGCTGGCAGGCGATCATGCGCGGGACGCGATGGATGATGCCGAGCTCGTGGAGATCGCGGAAGCCCTTCCAGGTGCCGTAGAGCCCGTTGCCGCGGGCGCAGGGGAAGACGACGGCATCCGGCACGTCGTGGAGATCGCGCACGATCTCCCACGCGATGGTCTTGTATCCCTCGACGCCGAAGGGATTGTGGACGCGCGTCTCGAGGAAGAGGCCGGCGGGAAACCAGCCATGCTCGCTCACCAGATAGTCCACGAGGCTGAAGCGGTCGGGTCCCTCGATCACCACGGGGTGGCCGCCGAAATGGACGATCTGCTCGAGCACGAGGGCGGGCACGGTATCGGCACACAGGACCACGCAAGGGAGGCCCGCCACCGCCGCGTAGGCGGACACGGAGGCGCCGTAGTTGCCGGTGGAGGACACGACGACCTTCTTGAAGCCCAGGCTCTTTGCCACGGAGACGGTGACGGCGGCATAGCGATCCTTGAAGGACAGGGTGGGGTTGGCACCCTCGCACTTGAAGAGCAGCTCGGGCAGTCCGAGGGCAGGCCCGATGCGGCGCGAGCGCACGAGGGGCGTGTTGCCCTCGCCGATCGTGAGCCGGGAGGCGGCATCCGGCACGGGCAGGCGCGAGGCGAAGCCCCAGAAGCCGTCGCGCGTCGCTCCGAAGGGCGCGGCGGTGGGGCGCGCATCGTCCGGGTACACCGCCTCGAGCACGCTGACCGTGCCCCCCCGCCCGCAGTCGGGACAGCCGCGGAACCAGGCGTCGAGCCCGCTGCGGAAACGGCAGCGGACACACTCGAACATCACGCTGAGGGTCACGGGACGGTGACCGCCGTGAGCGACCGGGTGCGGGAGCCTTCGGCGGAGGGGCGAGCGGCAGCGCGGTCGAGTGCCGTCTTCTTGAGATCGACGAGCAGGGCGCGCAGCGGCCCGAGGGATTCGGGATCGATGCGCTCAGCGAACAGCACGAGCTTCTTCCTGGGCGCGAGCTTGTGCACGGTGTCGTAGGACTCCGGGGTGGCGTACACCCGGGGGCAGCCGGCCACGAGCCGGGCCATGCCCTTCGGGTCACGGTAATGGGTGATCTCGATGCTCTTCGTCGTGTACGACTCGATGAGCTTGGCGAAGCGCACGGCGGACTTGGAGTTGCCACAGACGAGGCCGACGCGGGCTCCCGGCCGCTGGGCCGAGGTGAGCATGTCGAGGAGCACGGCGGGCTCGGGCGCGATGTGCAGGCCGATGATCCGCGCCCCCGCCAGTTGGTCCTGGACGTCGTCGAGATGGAAGTAGGGGACCACGAAGAGATCGGCGCTCCGTGGGGCGGGAAGGTTCTGGATCAGGGCCCAGCTCACCGGAGTGCCCAGGAGCGAGGAGAGATCGGCCGCATGCTGTTGGGCGTCGATTCGGTTGCATTCGACGAGAACGATCTGGGGAGCGGCCATCCGGTAGAAGCTGGTCAGCTCTTCGTTGACGGTCCGGACCACCTGCTCGGGGCGGAGGCCCAGCATGCGCGCAGAGCGCAGGGCCGGCTCGAGGGTTCGGCGCAGCTCACCACGGAAGACGTCCTGGGCGGGAAGAGAGCGGCGGGCCGACGGCGCCGCCCGCGCGCGCCGGCCGGGCGAGACATCGAGCAGGCCCTCGCGCGTCAGCAGTCCGTAGGCCTTGCTCACCGTGTTCTTGTTGACCTGGAGG
>Ga0126384_10001762_pt1 | contig 12945 bp, 8 predicted proteins | sample PanSoiMetPlot_36_FD_92543 | JGI IMG/M metagenome (GOLD analysis project Ga0126384, IMG submission 92543) | Tropical forest soil microbial communities from Panama - MetaG Plot_36 | ecosystem: Environmental > Terrestrial > Soil > Tropical forest > Bulk soil | place: Panama | collected 2016-02-17 | reverse complement strand
GTGTAAAAACGCGCGCCAACATCCTGAATATCGAACACCAGGGTATCGATGTCCTTCAGCATCTCCGCCGTCGGCCGTCTTCTGTCCTTCTCGTACAGACTGTGCACCGGCAAGTCGGTCTTTTCATCGCGAGTGTCGCCTACATTCTTGTCTTCGATTCCCCTCAAGCCATGTTCAGGCGAGAACAGGACAACCAGTTTTAAGTTTTTCGCGGAGGCGAACACATCGATGGTTGAGCGGCCGCTTCGATTGAGCCCGGTGTGATTGGTTATCAACCCTACGCGTCGCCCTTCTAGTTGTTTGAAGCCATCGCGCTCCAGCACATCGATTCCGGTCAGCACCGGATGAAGCAGTCCCGACGGAACTCCACGAGTGACCGCCGCGCGAGGCGCATCGACGTAGGTCGGAGGCGATGAAAGATGCGATAAAACGGGAGCGTGCGGTTCCTCAACGAGGGCTCCTGCCACTATCGATGCGACAAAGGAGCGCAGTCGAGTGACATCGCCTCTACCGTTGGGATGAACACGATTTGTGAGCAGGACTACAAAGGTCTCGCTCGCCGGATCAAGCCAGATGCTCGTGCCAGTAAAACCGGTGTGACCGAAAGTCCCGACCGGAAACAGGTCTCCCCGATTCGAGGAGTAAGAAGTGTTGATGTCCCAGCCGATGCCTCGCATCTGGGAAGTCGGCAAGGTCTGCGCGCTGACCATTCGCTCGATTGAGTAAGGCGCAAGAATGCGTACGCCGTTGTACTCGCCTTTGTTGAGAATCATCTGGCAGAAAATGGCGAGGTCGTCTGCCGTTGAAAAAAGTCCGGCGTTACCGGCGACGCCGCCCATTTCGTAGGCGCGAGGGTCGTGGACTTCCCCGCGCATCCATCGGCCTTCACGGGTTTCGGTTGGGGCAGTTCTTTCAACTCGTTCGGACACTTCCGAGGACTTTCGCGAAGGAATGACTTGCCCCGCTATCGATCGAACTTTACCACCAGAAAATGCTTGAATCCGTACGATTTCATTGAAGTAGGTGTCATTCATACCGAGTCGGCGGTATACATTCTCTTGAACAAACTGATCGACTGATTGGCCGGAGACGTTACGAACGATCTCAGCCGCGACAATAAACCCAACATCCGAATAGACAAATCGAGTCCCAGGATCATAGCTGGGTCGAAGGTCATAAATCTGCTCCATCGGATCGACGCTTTTCCCGACATAATCCGCGATCTCATTGTCAGGAGGCAGCCCCGCGCGATGCGTCATCAACTGCTCGACTGTGATTCGCTCTTTGCCAAACTTCCCAAACTCAGGAATGTATAAAGCGACCGGATCGGCAAGCGAAACCTTGCCCCGCTCCACGAGAATCATTATCGATGTCGCCGTCGCGACGATTTTTGTTAGCGATGCGAGATCGAAAATCGTATCGACCGTCATCGGTTCGCGCTTGGGCTCGATTGCACGGTCTCCGAAGGCTTTTCGATAGACTACCCGGCCTTTGCGTCCGACCAATACAACAGCGCCTGGAGTTTCCTTGCGTGATATCGACTCGAGAACGGCTTCGTCGATCTTTGCTAGTCGACTGCTCGACATCCCCACTGATTCTGGTGAGGCCTCATTGAGTTTTGGGGATGTCTGGTTGGGAGTGTTCCTGGCGGTTTGCGCGATTAGCGCCGAAGGTATGAAGAGGGCTAAACAAGAAATCGAGATGATGGAATTGCGAATGATAGGTTTGCGCAAAGACGCAAAGTACCGCAACGCTCGCAAAGATCTCAGGAATCGCGTCAAGTCTTTTCCTTCCGCGAATCTTTGCGTCTCTGCGGATCTTTGCGTCTTTGCGCGAAACCTGACTCTTAATCCCATATAACTCAAACTCAATCTACAGCCACGCCAAGCTCTGAAGACTTTTCCATAGCTCCCGCTTCACTCGGCTGCCTGGTCATCAAACTAACCACATAACCAACCGACCAACATACCGCCGTCCCCGCCAGCACGTACCACGTCCACGCGAGCGGCGTAAAAACCTTCACCGCAAGCATCGCAACTAACGAAATCCCCATTCCCGCCATCACGCCAGTCTGATTAGCCCGCTTCGTCAACACCCCAAGAAGAAAAGCTCCCAACATCGGACCATAAACCAACGACGCAATCGTCAACCCCGTCGTAAACACCGATCCCCATCGGCTCGCCAGCACTGCAATACCAATCAACACCAGACCCCAGATCGCCGTCAGCCACCGCGACAGTCGCAGCAAACTATCATCACTCTTGTTTCGCCCTAAAAACGGTTTGTAAAAATCAATAACGGTCGTAGATGCAAGCGAGTTAAGCGAACCGCTCAGATTTGACATTGCCGCCGCGAATATCGCCGCGATCACTAGCCCCGCTACCCCGTGCGGCAATCGATGAACGATAAACGCCGGGAAAATCTCATCGGTGCTCGCCAGCTGGCTCTCGAGCGGATAGAACTTGTAATAGGCGAAAAGCATTATCCCGATCATCAAGAAAAGAAAGAATTGAAAAAAAACCACGAACCCGCTCAACACAAGCGCCTTTTGACTGTCACGCATGTTGCGACAAGTCAACAACCTTTGAACGAGCAGTTGATCCGTTCCGTGCGATGCCATCGTCAAGCACGTCCCACCCAACAGACCCGCCCAAAACGTAAACGGCAGCTTGAAGTCCCACGCAAACGACAGCACCTGAAATTTATTCACCGGTGTTCCCTCAGCAACGACCGCGCTCCAACCTCCAGGAATCAATCGCAAAAGCATGTATGCGGCTAACAACGAACCCCCTATGTAGATCACAAGCTGAATAAGATCAGTCCAGATCACCGCGGCGATTCCGCCTTCGAACGTGTAGATCAATGTCAACACGCCGACGATGAAGATCGACCAAAGCCACAAATGTGGCAAGCCTGGCAAACTCGCGCTAAGCACCGCACTCAACACCAGCGATGCCGCAAACACGCGTACGCCCTCGGCAAGCGCACGCATGATCAGAAACAAAGATGCCGCAAAATTCTTCGCTTGTACTCCGAACCTGCGCTTAAGCAGTTCGTACGCCGTCAGCAGTTCTCCCTGGAAATAGGCCGGGATAAACAACAGGCTGATGATGATTCGAGCGACGATGTAACCAAGAACCACCTGCAGGTAGGTCAAGCTGCCGCCCTGTTCGGGACGCGCGAATGTCGAGTAAGCGAGAGCCGGAACCCCGATCAACGTCAGCGTGCTGGTTTCGGTTGCGACGATCGAAAGGCTTATTACAACCCACGACGTGTTCTTCGCACCGATAAAATAGTCTTTGACTGTGCGTTGGGAGCGCCTGAACATCGTGCCGAAAACGGTTATGCCTACAAGGTAGGCCAACAGCACGATGTAATCTATCGCAGAGAACCCCACGTCAAGACTCCAACGAAATCTGATGTCGACAGATTTTACTTAGAGCAGAAGATCACTATGCGTCTTTGTGGATCTTAGCGGGTTGGCGAGTATCTTTGCGAGCTTTGCGGTACTTAAGGTCTTTGCGAGTGCCACGAATTAGAATGCTGTTTTTCTCGCAAAGACGCTAAATACCGCAACGCTCGTAAAGGAGCCACCGCTTCGCAAAACTCCAAGCGGATTAGAGAGACTTACAAATCACTGACTCAAACGCAACTCACCAGTCGTCTAAATTCACGCGTTACGCAAGCTCTTGTGCAAGCTTCACCGCACCGATTGCCGGTGGGTAAAGCGGCGGACCAATCTCAGCCTGTGGCGCAACGCGCAATACCGCCCGCCGTAACGGTTCAAGCACGAGTTCACCGGATCTGAAGACGCTTCCTACGCAGGCCACACGAAAGGCGGTCGAAGTGAGCTTGAGCTTCTCAATCACCGACGCAGCCAGCCGTCCAAGCTCGCTTCCGGCAGACAGCAATATTTGACGCGCAACCTCGTCTCCCTCCTGGGCGGCTTCATCGACCACTTCAGCCAACGGCGCAATGTCCACCGGCTCGGAATCGCTGTTGTAGATGACTCCTGGCAAATCACTCGGTCCCGCAACGCCAAGACGACTGCAGATCCGCTCAGCAAGGGAGGTTGCCGGCGATCTGCCGTCAAACGATGTGATGACCGCCTTCAACGCGGTCTGTGCGATGTAATAGCCCGATCCCTCATCACTCAGAGTCGGTCCGAACCCGCCCGACCTCGCGGTCTGGCCATCCTGGTTCACTCCAATCGCAATTGACCCGGTACCGGCTATGACTACCACGCCCGCCTTACCGTCCAACGCGCCTTCAAGCGCCGCCCTGGCGTCGGTGACCAGTTCGATACCGCTAAGCCGCAAAGCGTCATCGAGCGCATCTTTCATCGTATGATAATGAATTGGATGATTAATTCCGGCGATCGCAGCGCAAGCGGAATCTATGTTACGGAGCTCGACTCCTGCCTGGGCGCACGCATCGGAGACCGCCTGGTAGATGTGGGAGACCGCGTCTTCCAATCCGACTCGCAACGGATTTGCGGCGCCGCTGAACCCTTCGCCAAGTATCCGGTAATTCGAATCGGTGACTACTGCATGGGTTTTAGTTCCGCCTCCATCGATGCCCAGGTAATACTTCTGTCGGGAAGCGAGATGTTCGTGGGCCGTTAGTGAGCCGCTTGATCGTCGGGATGAATGTTCAACAGAATCAGTCGTGAGGGTCTTTGACATAAACTACCTGCCGCACCGGGGTAAGCGCGGCACCTCTCGTTCCAATGTTCAGAACACCGTGCGCTCAAAATACCCGTGCGCATTTGGTTCAATAAGCCAACAAATGCCCGGCGTGCTATGACGCCAGACCGAATAATCTCGAATTGACTTGGAATCGACGGCGACAACGATATCGCTGTAATGCTCAAACGGAAGAAACTGTTCGAATATACTGCGGCGGCGATCGGCGAGTTCAATAGAACGCTGATAAGAGACTGCATCTTGAGTCTGAGTGAGAGTGACCGGGGCGCGGTCTTCTTCAAACATTTTCTTCGGCCTTTCCAAGCTCTAAATATTGTTATAGGCCTTGGGCCGATCCAATGTAAAACGAATTGTTTTTATGGTTTCGATAAGGGAATGTTGTCCACAAGTCTCGCTGGGTTCGCATCGGCGTTAACAACGGAATTATTCGTGTTATTTGTAGCTACGACACCCGTTTGGGGACATCGCTAACGTCCGACATGTCAATTTTCTACCGGCTAGAGTTTCTTTAGTTTTTGTAAAGTCTTTGCATCTTAGAAAACTTTAATTTGAAACCGGCTTTGTCGGCTCGCTGGCTTGCCGATATGATAACGCTTAACCGCCCATGGAACTCAGGCTATTAAGAACCTTTAAAGCGGTCGCCGAAGCCGGCTCCTTCACCCAGGCAGCCTCACGTATCCACCTTACGCAAGCCGCGGTAAGCGTACACATCCGACAACTTGAGGAAGAGATTGGCGCGCCGCTCTTTCTCCGAGTAAACAAGAAGCTGTACCTGACAGAGACGGGCCGGGCTCTGCTTGGACATGCCGAGACGATCATTCGCTCGCACGATGAAGCGAAGGCAGACCTCGCTGCCATTGGTGGTCCTTCCCGCGGTCGTCTGCATATCGGCGTTGCATCAACTGCAATCACAGCTCACCCGCTGCCGGAGATTCTCAGCGAAATAAAACGCAGATATGCAATCCTCGATCTGTCAGTAGTTGGTGGTACCAGCGAAAAGATAATCGAGCAGATTCTTGGGGGCACGCTTGATGTTGGTTTGGTATCTCTACCGGTAGAGGCGTCGGACGTTTTAACCGAAACACTTAAAAGCGATCGTTTGGTTGCCGCGGTCAGCCCGCAGCACAGGTTCGCGAGCTCTCGGGTGATCAGCGCCGAAGAGCTGGCTTCAGAACCACTGATTCTCGGCGAGCAGGGCGGGAACACCAGACGACTGATTGATCTTTTCTTCGAGAAGAACAAGCTTGAACCCAAAATCGTGATGGAACTTCAACGCACCGAAGCAATCATCAAGATGGTGGAGCTCGGGTTCGGAGTAACAATCCTTCCGCATGGCTCAGTTCACACTCATGTTGCTCGCGGGACCCTGAGCGCGAAGCCGGTCAACGGTCTGGATGTGAAGTGGGAGTTTGGAGTCGGTTATCTAAAGAGTGACTATCTCACGCCGGTGCTCGAATCGTTCTTAAAACTATGTCGAGCGTATATCAGGAGCGAAGGTCGCGGAGTAGCGGGAGAATAAGGCTAGCTGTTCTGGTATCGACTAACGATCGATTGCATCTGATCTGGGGTAGGCGATGTCAATTCCATCCAGTGTCCATTCGCTGGATGATGAAAAGACAACCGCGATGCGTGAAGGCAAAGCCGTCGTTCGGTTTCCTGATTTCCACCGTGCATTTGATCGCCAATAATCGGATGTCCGATGTAAGCGCAGTGTATTCGAAGCTGGTTTGTACGTCCGGTAACAGGTTCCAACTCGATAAGTGTCGCTCGAGGGAATCTATCAACCACTTTGAATTTGCTGTGAGCGGGTTTGCCGGTGTCAATTACACGCCAATGCGGTTCCTGTTCGGGATCTCGACCTATTGGAGCTTCTATTGATCCCGATTCCGCGTCAATCCGGCCGCTGACTAAACCAAGGTAGCGCTTCTCCACAAGTCTTCTCCGACAATGTCGCGACAACACCGTCATTGCGCGATCTGTTTTCGCGACGACCATCAACCCTGAGGTATCACGATCTAGGCGGTGAACCAGACCCGGCCGAATAACCGATTGCGAGTCGACGATTGAAGATCGCTGATCTACCGGCTCGCGTTGTATTGCAGCGAGATCTTTGACTGTCCATCGTCCTTCATCAATCCTCGCTTTGTTGAAGTGATAGGTCAGAGCATTAACTAGTGTGCCTCTCTTTACGTTCATAGTAGGATGGACCAGAAGCCCGGCGGGCTTAACGACTACGATCAGATGTTCATCTTCATAACAGACTTCGAGCGGTGTTGGTTCTGGTGTCATCGCGGTCGGAGCGTCATCTTCAAACATCAATTCAACGTACTCACCGGGGAGAATGCGATATCCAGCTCGCGCTTTTTCGTCGTTGACCGTGGCTGCGCCGGCTTCGATAAGGTTGGCGATCCGCATGCGGCTCAGGCTGCCAAATCGGTCGGCCAAAAAATCATCCAGGCGTTGGCCTGCTTCCGTTTCTTCGATGTGAAAATTGAAGCGATGGAGCATGGTTACTCCACGTAGTAACGAATTTATTCGTTTATTGGAGTTCTATGGACATCAAAAAAGAACGAATAAATTCGTTACTACGTGATGCTACACTGTGCGCACCTACGAGAAATCTCCTGGCCGGCCGCTCAAAACTGACCGTGCTTCTTCACAGACCATTGGATCAGGATCGGTCTTCATAACTCGCGCAGCAATCGGTCCTGCCCGATTAATATCCAATTTCCCCAGGGCCCAGATACAATGGCTTCTAATCAACGGCTCTATATCCGTTCCAATGCGCTCAATTAGCGTCGGCACTGTTGCGGTCGCTCCTACATTGGCGGCGACAACAGCCGCGTTGCGAAGGAGCCCTCGTCGTTTCGGTCTCAGGAGAGCCGTTCCCCGAAAACGTTCCCGAAACTCCGCGTCAGTTGAAATCGACAACACCTCTACAAGGTCTAGCCGTGGCCCTACGCCGGCTTCAGCTCTTAATTCCGGCCATTGAGTATCAGTCGAAAATCGATTAAACGGACACACGTCCTGGCATACGTCACAACCAAAGATCCAATCGCCCATCGATTCTCGAAGTGCAATCGGAATTGCACCCTTGTTCTCAATGGTCAGATATGAAATACACCTTCCGGAATCGAGGACATATGGTTGCGGAAAGGCGTCAGTGGGACAGGCATCAAGGCATCGCCGGCAAGAGCCGCAACTAATCTTTACCTCGCGATCGTCTGCTGGGAGCTCGAGATCCAACAGTATCTCAGAGAGGAAAAACCAGGAACCCTTTCTCTGTTGCAGAAGATTTGTATTCTTGCCAAAGAACCCGAGCCCGGCGCGGGCAGCGGCCGCTCGCTCGAGTAGGGGGACCGCATCAACAAAGCAACGAGCGTGAATATCACGCTCGGCGATCTTCTCTATCATTCCGACTAGCGCTCGCAAGCGCGGTCCAACCACGTCGTGATAGTCACGGCCCCAGGCGTATCGGGCAACACGCCCAAATCGGTTTTGGTGCTCACCTGAGGGCGTATCAGTATAGTAATCAATCGCCAGCGTTATTAGAGACTGTGAATAGGGAACCAGCGTGCGGGGATGAGCATTCAGCTCCGGCCGGCGAGTCATGTAGCTCATGTCGGCCGCAAAACCGCGTTTGCACCATTCTTGAAACGCAATGTCGGCTTGCTCGAGTGGGTGAACCGCGGTTACGCCGGTAACCTCGAAGCCAAGCTCACGGGCCGCGTTTTTGATTTGTGCTACGAGATCGCTCACTGAGAAAGGTTATCGATCGTGTGAGCGGAGTGTCAATAAACGAAAGGAGCGAACAGATCCGTAAAAGGACCCGTTCGCTCCAGCTGAGTTCGGACTAACGTCGAACTAGAATCGGCGGCCGCCATAATATTGGCGATAACCGACTTCATACCCTCTGCGGAACCCGTCACGGTATGCCGAGTTGCCGGATCGATAGTGGCTGGAATTATTCGGATTGAAGAATCTGCGATCACGAGCATCCTCCTGACCTCGATCCAATCCATCGCGATAGCCCCTCTGGACTTCGCTGTTATTGTACCCTCCGTAACCGCCGCCGTAGTAGCCGCCGCGGTTTCCCCAGTACGGTGGATAACCATACACATAACCACCGCGTCTCGATCGCTCCCATTCCCACTGGCGTGCACGCTCGATTTCCCGTTGACGCTCAATTTCGCGCTGCCGACGAACCCAATCCGATCGGTCTCGGTCTCGATCGCGGTCGCGATCCCAACGATCATAGCGGTATCGATCCTGAGCCTGAGCCGTCGTCGCAGTAACGAACCCTATGCCCAACGCGAGCATAAGTGCGAAAGCCGCTCCCCACGTTACGCTTTTCGCTCGACCTAATCTCATATGAATAACCTCTTGTCCCCCTTACCAGATCTCCATCCAATTCTATGATTACTCTCACGAGCAAAAAGGTGGCCCACCCCTAAAAAATCAATTGGTCCGACTGATCCTAACTGTCCTATTTCACGTCATTTTCCAGTTTTTTCAGCATGTTTATCGCATTCTGATTCTTCGGGTTCAGTTGCAGGGATTTCTTGTAGTTGGTCACCGCCAGTTCCTTCTGCCCGGCGGCCATATAAGCCTCTCCAAGACTGTCGTAGGTGTTCGCAGAATCCGGATACAATTCAACATTGAGCTTGAAAACTGCGATGGCCGGCGCAAACTTGTTGTTCCGCAGAAGAGAGTAACCGAGATCGTTGAGGCGTGCTTCCTGAACAACATTATTTAATGGTTTTTCTTTCTTAATCTTTCGATAACCTTCAACCGCCTCCTCTACTTTTCCGGCTATCAACAATTCGTACGGGACCAATACATCCGCAGCGATGCGCGGGGCTTCGCCACCTCCCTCAGGAGATTTTAATCTGATCTTGTCGATGGAGCCGCTGTTGCCTTTGGTAAAGGTGTAGGTTATATCGGCATCTCTTCTCAAGAACTCATTGTCAGAGATCGCCAGGAGCTCAAATTTCGGCGATGCGGTCGGCTCAGCGTAGAGCTTTCCGCCGGCCGTTGTTACGGTCAGGACGCGATCCGGGTTTACCATAAACCGTCCTGCGTAATCGTTGAGCTTCGTTGAGTCGACAGAAACGATTTCCTTCGGTGGTGGAAGAAAATCCTCCCATTGATATTCCAGTGCGATCGCACGAATGATCTCAGGGATAATTTGACCGTTGTCTGAGTTCACCATCACAACTGCGCCGTAACCCTTATCTTTGTGAACCAGAAACTGTGCTCGGAACCCCTCGTCGGCGCCGTCATGACCGAAGTAGGTCGCCGCACCATGCTTTTCGGAAAAGAACCCCAACCCGACTGGATCGCTCGGTATGAAAGGCGTAACCATCTTCGCGGTCATCTCCTTAGAGAGAACCTTATTTGATTTACCAACCAATGATAGCTGGGTCTCGATACCGAACTTCGCAAGATCTGTTGGGGTGGTCCAGAGACCGGCCGCCGCCATTTCGGGATAAATGTGAATCTTTCCGATCACCGCTTGCCCGTTGGATCGATATCCGGTCGCCGCTTTCTTTCGGATGTCATCAGGCAGGGGCTGCTGATAAGTACTGTTAGTCATATTTAAGGGACCAAGCACCGTCTCTTGCGCAATCTGAGGATAAGGCTTCTTCTCAATATCCATAATCGCCAGTTGTGCGATGGTGACTCCGCCTCCCGAATACCTGAATCTGGTTCCCGGCTCAAAATCGACTCGTACCGCTGGCGTGTTCGACGGCGCTACGCCATCGAGGATTTGCGGTAATGTCGGAATCTTCTCGTCGGGAGCGTAGCCTGGGAAACCATGAACAGTCAGCCCACCAGTATGACTCAGCAAGTTTCCGAGCGTGACTTTCTTTCTGGCTGTGTATTCGTTGTCGGGAATCTTCCATGTCGTCAGCTTGTCGTTTATGTTTTCATCGAGTGAGATCTTTCCTTGCTCTACCTTTTTTAAGGCAGCCATCGCGGCCACGGGCTTACTGATTGAGCCGGCTTGAAAGAGAGTACCGGTTGTGACCGGTTCATTTGTTTCGGCATCCTTAAGGCCGTAGCCCTTTGCCCATTGAATCTTAAAATCGGAAATGACCGCCACGCTGACTCCCGGAACTTTGTAGAACTTCATGCGTTCCTGGATCGTCCATCCCGGTTCACCTTTTATCAGCACCGGCGGGCGCAGACCCTTTTCGACTCGTTCTATTCGAGAGTCGGGAGACTGTCCAAATGCTATCTGTGAGCAAACAAGAACGAGAGAAAACAGTCTGACAAGAATAGGTTTCATACTTCCTCCGAACAGGCGAGATGGGATGGGCACACGGCGATACGACATACGCGATGGATCACCGAAGGTTGCGGTAAAGCTTCATCGGTCGTGCGGTTAGAATATCAAATGACCTCAAATGACTCCAGCTTGGCTCACCATCACGTAGTAGTCCAAAGAATTGAATCACTGGATCCATCCACAGATGACGCAGATTAAGCAGAAGATAACTTCAACTCTGATAGAACTCCCCTAAAGCGACGTACGTATCAGCAGGTAACGTTATTACAAAAGGCCGAGAACAAAGCCTATTGATTGCTGTGAAAATCAATATGTTTCTGGTATAGAACTATGCTTATGAAATTAAGAACTTTGTGCTTAATCCTCCTGTTTCTTGCATCAACAACGCCGTTGTCGGCCTTTGGCCAGACCCACCGTGGTTCCGTTCGCGGCACTCTTACCGACTCCGCTTCGAGACCAATTGCGAATGTGACGGTCAAGCTCATTCAGAATGAAACCAATGAATCGCGGACAACGACGACGGGGGATCAGGGTGAATTCACAATTTCATCCTTGCCCCCGGGGCCTTACCGAATCGAGGTCGAGCACACAGGCTATAAAAAATACTCACGACTAGTGACACTCCAGGTCAATCAGGATCTGCGACTAGATATTTCTCTTGATGTCGGCCCGATAACCGAAGAGCTGGTGGTGACGGCTCCCGAGACTTCGCTGAGAAAAGATTCGGCTGTTGTCGGAACCGTAATCGAAAACCGGCAGATCGCCAACCTTCCGCTCGATGGTCGCAACTTCCTCGAACTCAGCCTGCTGGTGCCGGGCGTCTCCCCTTCGGCTCAAGGATCGGCGAATTCGGTTCGCGGCGACTTCGCGTTCAGCGTCAACGGCGCACGCGAGGATTCAAACAGTTTCCTGCTTGACGGAGTCTATAACATCGACCCAAAACTCAATTCTGTAGCCGTAACGCCTCCGGTCGATGCCATAAGAGAGTTTGAACTGTTAACCAGCAATTACGATGCATCGTTTGGGCGCAATGTCGGCGGACAAGTTAATGTGGTCCTGAAGTCCGGGTCTAACTCATTCCATGGTTCCGCCTATGAGTTTTTCCGGAACGCTGTCCTCGATGCCCGCAACTTCTTTGCGCCGGCGGATCAAGGCGATCCAAAGTATCAGCGTAATCAGTTTGGGTTTGCGCTCGGCGGCCCTATCGTCAAGGACAGAACTTTCTTTTTTGTTGACTACGAAGGCTCTCGCATCAGAGAGGGAATCACGCGAGTGACCAACGTGCCGACTCTCGCAGAACGAAATGGAGACTTCTCGCAAAGCCTTTTCGCGCCACCGATCAACCCGTTTACTCAGTCGCCGTTTCAGGGCAATCGAATCCCCGACTTCTTTATCAACCCGGTTGGCCGCGCAATCGCCGCGCTTTACCCGGCGCCGAATCGCAATGTGCCTTTTGAGAATTTCGTCTCCTCTCCAACGCTTCGTGATCGAAATGATCACTTTGATGTTCGAGTGGAACACGCGATTTCGAGATCGTCGCAGCTTACGGGGCGCTACAGCTTTGCGGACAGAGAATTGTTCGAGCCGTTTACCGGATCCAGCTTCCCTGCAGTACCCGGCTTCGGCGACACCGTTCCGCGCCGCGCCCAAAACTTCCTGATTGGCGAGACCCACATCTTTTCGCCGGCACTCGTCAACGAAGCCCGATTTGGTTTCACCAGAGTTGCATCTGCAGTGATACATGAAAACAGCGGAACGAGCATTAACAACCAGGTTGGCCTGCCTGAGTTGTCAAATAATCCTCGTGACTTCGGACTGAGCTTCATCACCATAACCGGCTTCTCGCCACTGGGAGATGAATTTAACAACCCGCAGCAGAGCGTCACGAACATGTTTCAGGTTCTCGACGGTGCCACTTATTCGCGAGGCAGGCACCTGATCAAGTTC
>Ga0126384_10001761_pt1 | contig 12946 bp, 11 predicted proteins | sample PanSoiMetPlot_36_FD_92543 | JGI IMG/M metagenome (GOLD analysis project Ga0126384, IMG submission 92543) | Tropical forest soil microbial communities from Panama - MetaG Plot_36 | ecosystem: Environmental > Terrestrial > Soil > Tropical forest > Bulk soil | place: Panama | collected 2016-02-17 | reverse complement strand
GCGCATTCTCCGACTCAGACAGCAAAGCCATCTTCTGTGCCCGAGGCGGCTACGGCGCGATGCGCCTTTTGCCGCAACTTTCCATCTCGAGCCTTCCGTTGAAACCTTTCGTCGGCTTCTCGGACATGACCGCGCTCCACCTCGCGCTTCAAGCGGCGGGACGGATCAGCTTCCATGGTCCGGTGGTGACTCAGCTCGGAACGCAGCCCAAGAGCGTCATCTCACGCCTCTTCTTGCTCCTTGAATCCGCCGACCCGCTGCCCCCATTGCCCGGCGACCGGTGCTTCGTTTCCGGCACCGTGGAAGGGCCGTTGATGGGCGGAAACCTCTCGGTGCTAAGCCGGCTCGTCGAGACCCCGTATTTTCCCGACATGAGCGGCGCCATTCTCCTGCTCGAAGACGTGGGCGAACGCCCGTACCGCCTCGATCGGATCTGGACCCACCTTTCGCTCGCCGGGGTTTTCGAAAAGGTCGCGGGAATCGTCCTCGGCGACTTCACGCGGTGCGAGGAGGAAGGCGCCGATTACCGGGCCCAAGACGTTCTGCGTACGCTGGCGGTGTCCACCGGGCGGCCCTGCGCCACGGGGTTCGCGATTGGCCACGGAGAAACGAACTTCGCGGTGCCCCTGGGCGCGAGGGTTCGGCTGGATGCGGAGCGCGCGATCCTCGAGTTTCTCGAGCCAGCCACGGCCCCGGAAACCGCCTCATGACGGCCGCCCATACGCTTCAGCGGCATCTCGACGACGGGGTGCGCCAGGGCATTTTCCCCAGCGCTCAAGCGGTGGTGCTGGTGAACGGGCAACCCGCCTTCGAGGGAGCGTCTGGGACGGCGGATCTCACCACCGTTTTCGACCTCGCCTCGCTTACCAAGATCATCTCTACTACCTCCCTCTTCATGCGCTTCTGGGCCGACGGCTTGGTTCAGCCCCACACTGGGCTGTCGACGTTGCTCACCGGCACGCCCGCGGGCAGGGGCGGCGCGTCCATCCAGGACCTTCTCTACCATCGCTCCGGGCTGCCCGAATTCATCCCGTTCTTCGCGCCGGTGATGAAGTCCACTCCCAGGCTGTTCGACTCGGATTGCCCCGCGGACATTCGACACGAGGCGCGCGCCGAAATCGTCGCCGAGGCGATGTCCACGGAGCCGCGCGCGCCAATCTCCCAGCCCGCCTTATACAGCGATGTCGGGTTCATCTTGCTGGGCGAGGGGCTGGCGCACTTGGCTCGCGCTCCGTTGGACTGGTTGTACCGGGAGGAGATTGCCGCGCCCCTGGCGCTCTCGGCGCACTTTCGTCGGCTCTCGCATCGCCGGCATCCGGCGGTAACGATTGCGCCCACCGGGAGCACTCGACCTCGCGAGCCCGCGCCGGGACAGGAAGGACAGTGGCACCTCGAGCCCCATCCCTCGAAATCGGGAGAGGTGGACGACGACAACGCCTGGACCATGGACGGCGTCGCGGGGCACGCGGGCCTGTTTGGAACAGCGTGGGACGTGGCGAAATTCGGCCAGGTGGTCCTCGAGGAGCTGAGCGGAGCGGGCCGGCTCGCGCCGAAACAGTCTTGGGAGCTGGCGCTCTCGCGCGACCCGGTGACTCCCAACAGCACGCGAGCGATGGGGTTCGACACCGTCCGACCAGGAGATCGGGCGTCATCCTCGGCCGGCAACCTGCTGGGCCAGCGCGGCCCGGGTGCGGTGGGGCACACCGGCTTCACCGGTGTGAGCCTGTGGGTGGATATGGCGCGCAAGCTGGTGGTCGCCCTCTGCAGCAATCGCACCTTTCTCGGACGCGGTAACGTTCGGATCCGACAGTTCAGGCCCATGTTCCACGACGCAGTGGTCGAGGCGTTACTACCTTGAGCCCCGCCGCGACCGATAGCGATGGAAATATCTGGAGCGACATCGATCCGGCATCCGTACGCCGGATTCATCTGCTTGGCGTCGGTGGGACCGGGATGGGCTCCTTCGCGGGACTCCTCAAGGCCGCCGGCTATCAGGTGACCGGCAGCGATCAACAGCAGCTTTACCCGCCCATGAGCGAGATGCTCGAGGCCTGGGGCATTCCGGTCCTGGCTCCGTTCGCCGCTTCCAACCTAGACGTGGCACGGCCTGACCTGGTGATCATCGGGAATGTCATCCGCCGCGTAAACCCCGAGGCGACGGCGGTGCGTGAGAGGAAGCTGCCGCAGATGAGCTTCCCCGCCGCGCTGGGCACGCTGTTTCTTGCGCGGCGCCACGCCGTGGTGGTGGCCGGCACCCACGGCAAGACCACCACCTCGGCGCTGATGTCGCACGTGCTGGTGGCAGCGGGGAAGGATCCGTCCTTTCTCGTCGGGGGCGTGGTCCGCAATTACGATTCGAACTACCGCCTTGGCCGCGGGCCCCACTTCGTGGTCGAAGGCGATGAGTACGACACCGCCTACTTCGACAAGGGACCCAAGTTTCTTCACTACCGGCCGCGGACCGCCATTCTCACCAGCATTGAGCTGGATCACGCAGACATCTATCGAGATCTGGCGCACTACCAATCGTCGTTCGAGAAATTTGTCCGGCTGCTCCCCAAATCGGGAACGCTCGCGGTCAGCGCTTCCTATCCGAACGCGGTAGCAATTTCGCGCGGCGCGGTCGCCCGGGTCGTTCTCTACAGCGGTCACGAGCGCGCCGGCGCCGACTACGCCGCGCGAGGCATTTCCTTCTCGCCTAAGGGCGCACGCTTCACCGCCGTGGAGCGCGGCAAGCCGGTTTCCGAGCTCGAGCTGGGCATCGGAGGGCCCCACAACGTGGAAAATGCGGTCGGTGTTTACGCCGCCGCTCGGGCACTGGGTCTTTCCGCCGAGGAGATCGGCCGCGGCTTTGCCTCGTTCACCGGCGTCCGCCGGCGCCAGGAAGTTCGGTCGGAAATCGGAGGAGTGTTGGTCATCGACGACTTTGCCCATCACCCCACCGCGGTGCGAGAGACCGTAGCCGCGATTCGCCTGCAATATCCCACGCGCAAAATCTGGGCGGTATTCGAGCCCCGTTCCAATACCAGTCGCCGCAACATCCACCAACAGGAGTACGCGGGTGCGTTCGCAGGAGCCGCGCGCGCCAGCATCAAGATTCCCGAGCACCATGACCAGGTGCCGCTGGATGAGGAGCTGGACATCCCCGAGCTCTTGTCCGAGCTTCGCCGACGCGGGATCGAGGCCGATGCGGCAAGCCAGGTCCAAGAGCTCGTGGATCTGGTGAGCAAGTCGGCTCGGCCCGGCGACCTGGTGCTGGCAATGAGCAACGGCTCCTTTGGTGGATTCGTTGACAAGCTGCTCAAGGCCCTACCCAACGAAAGGGAGCGACGGCTTTGAGGGCCGCTGGCTTGGTCTTGATCTCCTTGGCGATCGCAGGTTGTGCGCGCAACCTGCCCGCCACTTCGACGCCGCCCGCGGCCTCCTCGCCGCAGGCGCTGCAGCTCAAATTGCCGCTCTATCCCTCGGGCGCGATGCACGATCTTGCCGAGGACCGAGGTAGCGTGGTGTTGGTCGACGTCTGGGCAACTTGGTGCGAACCGTGCAAGGCCGCGCTGCCGCTGTACCAAGGGCTTGAGCGCAAGTACGGGTCACAGGGCTTGAAAGTGTACGCAATCAACATCGATGAGGACGGGCAGCAGATTCCACCGTTTCTCAAGACGCACAACCTGGATCTGCCGGTGTTGCTCGACACCGGCGGAAAGTTCGCGGAGGACACATTGCGCGTCCTGGCGATGCCTACCACGCTGCTTTTGGACCGCACCGGGGTGATCCGCTTCCGGCACGACGGCTTCAACCAGCTCGCCGCCTCGCGCTACGAATCCGAATTGCAGACCCTGCTCGCGGAGGGGCCGAAGTGACGCCCACTCTGGAGGAATTGCTGTTCACCGCCGAGTCCGCGGCCCGACGCTCCGGAGTTGTGCTGGCCGAGCGCTTCGAGCGCCAAAGGACCATCGAGTTCAAGGGCGGAATCGATCTGGTAACCGACGCGGATCACGCCAGCGAGCGCGAGCTCCTCGAGTATCTGCGCTCGCGTCATCCGTCGCACGCCATCCTCTCCGAGGAGGCCGGCGCGAGCGGCGGAGATCCGATGCGATGGATTGTCGATCCGCTGGACGGAACCACCAACTACTCGCACCGAGTGGCGCACTTCGCGGTGAGCGTCGCTGTCGAAGGTCCCGACGGGGTCTTGGCAGGTGCGGTGTACGATCCGTTGCGCGACGAGATGTTTTCCGCTGCAAAGGGCCGCGGCGCCCACCTCAACGGCAAGCCGATCAAGACCAGCGGCGTGGATTCGCTCGAGCACGCCCTGCTCTGCACCGGCTTTCCCTACGATGTCCGCGAGAAACCGCAAGCCCCGGTTGGCCTGTTCACTCGATTCATCATGCGCGCGCAGGGAGTTCGCCGCTTCGGCAGCGCCGCGCTGGACCTGGCTTACGTGGCCGCGGGGCGATTCGACGGGTTTTTCGAGTTTGGCCTCAAAGCGTGGGACGTCGCCGCGGGAGCGCTGTTGGTGTCGGAAGCCGGGGGAGTCATCGCCTGCATCGACGGGACGCCCCTGAATCTCCATCGAGGAGACCTGATGGCCTCGAACCACCCGATCAATGCGACGCTGCGACGCGAGTGCGCCGCCTTCCTCGACGAAATCGGCTGGAGACCGCGCCCCTAGCCGGTACGCGGTCTGTTCGAGCGAGGTGCGCGGGCTTCTAGCTCTCCCGCTACTATAACCCCACACACCTCGAGAAAAACGAGCGTTTCACCGCGCACCACAGCGATCTAGAAGAAACTCTCGGGGACGAAGACGATGTCTCCGGGGCGCAGCGCGAAGTTGCGCTCCCGGCCCACGCCGATGTCCTCCACCGGAACGCGGATCTTTCTCTCCTGCCCTTCGACGAGCCGAGTAACGTTGGTGTTGTTCTTCGAGGCCACCTTGGTGAACCCGCCGGCGAGGGTGATCGCCTGGACCACCGTCATGTTGTCCTCGAACGGGAAGGTGCCGGGCTTCTGAACCTCGCCGAAGACAAAGATCTTCTTCGAGTTGAACTCTCGAATCAGCACCGAAACCTGAGGGTTTTTGAGATAGCCGTTTCCGAGGCAGGCCTTGATCGCATCCGCTGCCCGGCTCGCGGTCTGACCGGCAACCTCGACCTTTCCGCAGAGCGGAAAGTCGATCGTTCCTTCCGGCGATATCCGGTACTGGCCGGAAAGCTCCTGCTCCTGGAAGACCTTGATCTCGAGCAGGTCTCCAGTCCCAAGTGTGTTTCCTCGGCCCGCCACTTCCGGCATCGGCGGCACCTCGCTGCGGACCAGCGGCTGACCCCGCTCCAGCTCCTTGGGGCCCTTGCATCCACCGAGAGCGAACAGACTGACAACCAGCGCCGCGACCAGCCTGGGTTGGGTCATCAGTAAGTGCAAACGACCCGCAGATAGGGTTCGTGTCTGGAGAAGTTCAAGGTCAACGCGGCGTCGGTGGAGGTGCGGTAGCTCAAGCTGTAGCCACCGGCGATGATCAACCAGCGCATCAGCTGAAAGTCGGGACCAAAGTCGAACGTCACCGTGCTGTCGTGGCGGGAAGACCCTGAAAACACCAGGTAGTCAAAGGCTGCCCGGCCGTGGAGGATCAACTTTCCGCCCATCAAAAGCCGCGCCTCGGTGTAAGCGCGGTTGTCTACGAAACTGCCGTAGACCGGCACCGGCTCCAGAGTCCGCAGGCCCCCAATCTTGAAGTTGCTGACGTCGTTGAGCAGGTAGATGACCTCGGCTTGGGCCACCGGCGTCTTGGTGTGAGTGCCCGCAAAATCGTGCCCCCAGCCCGCCTTGACGAGGATCGAAACCTTGGTGCTGATCAATCCGGCAACGCCGGTCTGGGCCTTGAGCAGGTTCGCGGGAGGATTGGCGGGATTGGTGTAGCTGCGAAAGTCCATCATCGTCTCGAGGATCACCGCCGTCTTGGGGAAGAACTTCCAACGCGCATCGATCTGCGGTCGCAGGTTGCGGTAGTTCATCGAGGGAACAAAGTTGGGATCGCAGCTCGGGTCGGCGCAGCCGGGAACCGCAAGCGAGGAGAGAGACTCGAAGTTCTCAAAGCTGAACGAGGCGCCCGGCGAAATCTCCAGCGCCCCGCCCCCGGGTCGAAACGGAATCTTCGCCCCCACGGTGTTCCCGAGCGCGAGGATTCCAACCCCGATCGCGGCGTTGGAGGTCTGGTTGGACCGATAGAAGTGTTCCACCAGCTCGAATCCAACCTTTTGCTCTCGGCCGTAACCCAGCGTCAGGTCCGCGTTCGCCTGGAGCCTGGAGATCTTCTCCGAGCCCGGGGAGAGCGCGCCGAGGTAGCGCACGTAGTCCACCTTGCCGTCGAAATTCATCGCCCAGGACGAGCTGAGCAGCTCGTACTGCATCCCCGGCGCGGTGTGATCCACCAACTCCGCCGACAAGGCGTTGTTCACCCCAAAGTACCCGGCGGCGCTGTCGTAGCGCATCTCCAGGCTGATGTACGGATGAAGCCTGCCTTCGCCGACTTTAATGCCGTTGGTCTCCTCGAGCTGGGCTAGCGCCAACGCCGGCGCGAGCAAGGCAAACGTCACCACGAGTGGGTTCATCCGACGCAACCCTGTCATCGCGCTCGCCGGCACTTGGGTATCCAGGCTGCTGTGCTCCCCCCGGTCATCTCAAGTTCGTTGACTGCAGGAGTGGTTAGTAAGGGCTCGCCGCCGGTGGCCGGCTCACAACTGGCATCGGCGGCGCTGGATTGGTGGGGTCTCCCGCCGGCAGTCCCGGTTGAACGATGACATCGACGGTGGTGAGCTCATCGGTCTGAAAGCGGAACCCGCCCATGCAATCATCGCTCTCCGCTCGGAGCGACTTCACCTTGCCCAGCGCGATCATCGTCTTATTCAACTCGTCATCTGCGGCTTGCTTTTTCTCGCCCCGCGCCAACAATTCCTGAAGCTGCAAGTCGGCCCGCTCCGCGAAGTCCACCAAGGCCTTGCTGGTCGCCACGTCGGCGTTCACGCAGTTGAGCTTCTCGATGTCCTTGCTGTCGCGCGCCTCCTCCAATTTTTGAAACATTTCCTTCAGCATTTGTCGCATTTGGCTCACTGCGTCGGAGCTCAGCTTTGCCTTGTCCTTGTCTGATAAATCGCTCCAGTGTCGCGCAGAGCGATCCGATGCCTTGGCCGCCACATCCGCCCGAGCGATGTTGCCGATAACGCAGAGAAAAATGAGCGGGCGCACGATCACGGATCGAAAGTCTAGGAGGTCGCTGCTTTCAGTGTCAACAAACGTAAATTCCTGAAATGCAGGTCTTTTCGTGTATGGGATTGTCTCGAAACTGGCCGCCAACGGCCCTGGATGTGGGTCAAGCGACTCGCGTCTTTGGTTCGCCCCCCGGGTGCGGGTTCGGCGCGGCTTCGAGCCGGGGATTCGAGTTGGGGCCGGCGGCCGCCACCCTCTCCCGCGCCGGCTCCAGCCTTGAAACCCCGAGTTGGGGATCGAGCGAGTAGACAGACAACGGCTGCAGCTCGAGGTTGTAGTTCTGGCGATCCCCGATCAGGGAGATACAAAATACCCCTTTGGGGTTTTCGGTCTCGAGGAAATAGAGAAAATCGTTTCCCACCCCGCAGCCGAACCGCTCTTTCGCCGACGACAGCGCGTCCGCAATTTTCTTGGCCGCGGCCGAAACCTGATCCGCGGCGCGCTCCGCTTTGGCGCGCAGGGCGAGCGCCTCTTTTCGCTTCTCGTCGGCGGATGCGAACAGCCGTTCCGCCTGGCGGCGCACCTTCTTGGCCAGGACTTGCTGCTCGGCCACCAAGAGGTTGACCTGAGCCGATTTCGCCCACAGCGCCTCCACTTCCTCCCAAAACCGGTTCCGGCGCTGCATCTCCCGCGTGTACTGATCGCTGAGATGCCGGTGTGAACGTTCCAGGGCGTGCAGCTCGCCTTCCAGTTTGCGGCTGGGAGCCGTACGGAAGGTCTCGCGCAGCTCCTCCAACTCCTTCTCGGAAGCACCGGCGCGGTACCAGAGCTCGGAAGCTCGGAAGCGCTGCTGCTCGAACTCGGACACCGCCCGGAAGGATTTGTTTTCCAACTCCGCGGCTTCCGCCTGCGCCTTGGCCGCGGCGTCCTCGGACTCGTCGGCGCGGTAGAGGGTGTCGATCGCGTCTTTTTGGATGATCTCCGCCTGGGACTCCACCAGGGCGGCATGGGAGAGCAACTCGTCCCATTCACGCTTGGCGGCATCGTTCTCGGTGCGCGCCTGCTCCAGCTCCTTCCACCAGCTCGCGAAATCGCCGCTTCCGACCAACGCCAACACCTCAGCGAGTCGCTTGGAATTCATCTTTTCAAGAGGCGGGCGAGAACACGAACGGGTAGGCCACCGAAACCGCATCGGAGGGCTTGAACGGGAAGATCCAGCCGCGGATCACCGAACGGATGCACGAGGTCACTGCTTCATCCCCGAGGGTATTCTGCTCGAACTCGATCTCTCCCGAGCGGCCAGAAGGCAGAATCGAAAACCGGACCACGATCTTTCCCTTGAGGCTGGGGTTGCGCTTCAGCTCCCGCTCGTAGCACCCCTGCATCGCCTTGAGCCTCTGGCGCACGTAGCGCGTCAACGCGTCCCGATCCACGTCCGAGCTCTCCACGTCCGGGGTCGAGTCCTTCACTTGCCCCGACACCCGGGCATCGCCCTTGGATGCGAGGTTCACCTTTCCCCCTCCGCTGGTTCCCACCTCACCGATTCCCGCCACCGCGCCCGCCTTACCTCCCTTGCGCAGGCCCCCTTGGCCCAGCGAATCGGCGGTGGCCACGCCCACGCCGCTGGCCCCCGCGAGCGCGGAGGCGATTTCTCCGGTGCCGGTGCTCGGACCCAAGACGTCCGCAAAAGCTCCGCCGCCCGCTCCGGTGGATCCGAGAATCTTGAGCAGGCCCTTGCTCGCCACCCGCTGCTGGACTTCCGCTCGACGGACCGGGTCGCCGCCCTTTCGGACCTTGACGTTCTCCTCCTTTTTGGCCTCTTTCTTCTCCGCTTCAGGAGGCGTCTTCGGGCGGGTCGGCTCCGGCTTGGGGGGCAGAAGCACCCGGGCGAAGCGGTCGGGTAGCTGATCCAACGAAAGCTCGGCTTCCTCGGTATTGGGCAGCAGCGCCAGATAGGTCGCGCCCGAGAAGTGCACCGCCAACGAGCCGAGCAGAATCAAGAAGAACAGGTGATCCACCGACTGCCACAGCGAGCCTTTGACCAATGGGGGCAGCTCGGTCTTCACCGGCTGCGGCGGCGGAGAGACGAATTGAAACAGCAGGGTGATCTCGCCGAGCGAGATCTTCCCCTTGCAGGTTTCATTGAGCGGCAGCACGTAGACCGAGCCGCGCTTCTTGGCCAGCTCCTGGGAGCGCAGGGTGGCGAAGTCCACATCCGAGCTGTCGAGCCTCACCTTGCCCTGCATCTGCTCGGTGAACACCAGGTGGTACTGGCCATTCAGGTGCTCGAAGATCGGAAACGAGGGCGGCAGCGGCGCCCTCGGCAGCGCGAAGGTGTTCTTCGCACCGGTGCCGATGGTGACGTGGTCCCGCTTCTGCAGCAGTCGATCCTGAACGATTTTGCCGCTTTCGATCAGGCCAACCCGCAGCATTTTTTGAGTGGTCAACGCCATTTTCGTCTGTAAAACGGGTGGGCCGTTAAATTCCTAGAACGGCGCTTGCTCGACGCTCTTGGTAATTTTCGGAATGAAGCTTTCGTTGCGAGTCAGCTCTTCGAAGTTCAGGTTGGAGCGCTGAAGGATATAAAAAGCCTGCGGCTTTTGAATGTGTCCCTCCACGGTGATGGCGTCGAGCCGAATCACCTTCTTCTTTCCCTTCGCCGCCGGGGCAGAGGGGGCCGCCGGTACCACTTGTCCGGAAGGGGGGTCGACCGAGACCAGGCTCAGCATCACCGCCGTCAACATCGACGATATCAAAGCCATAGACGAATTCTTTCTATCCCACACCACACTACTTCTTGGACCGCTTTAGTTTATCCGAGTCGGACTTTTTTGTGTCCTCGGCCGGTGTATCGCTACTCGCCTTTTTCAGCTGCGCCTTGCGCTCGCGCTCGCGCCGGTGTTGCTCTTTTTCAATTCCTTTGTTGGCGTCTTTAACGTACTGCTCGACCCGAGGATCTTTGCCGCCGCTTTGGCGGTACTGGTCGAAATAGGCGATCGCCTTCCTGAAGCGCTCGATCGCATCCATTTTCGGTATTTCCGAATCCAAATGTAGGATGGCGAGGTTGTAGTAGGTGTCGGGCAAGCTCGGCTTGAGGCGGAGAACCTGGTTGTACTCGGCGTCGGCGCGGTCGAACTGCCGTTTGCCCCGGTAGGCGTTGCCGAGGTTGAGCCGCGCGTCCGCGTAATCCGGCGCCGCCAGCACCGCTTCCTGAAGCTCGGCCGCGGCGGCGTCGTAATCCTGCGCCTCGTTGAGCATTGCCCCTAGATTGTTGCGGGCCTCGGCGAAATCCGGCCGCAGCGAAACCGCTTTCTTGAAGGCATCCAGCGCGGCGGGCCGATTTTTCAGCGCCAAGTGCACCATCCCCAGCGCGTTGTGCACCCCGGCATCGTTGGCGGCCAAAGCCAGAGCGTTCTCCAGGACCATCAGAGCCAACTCGTACTTCTTCTGCGCCAGGTAAATCTGTCCCAGAAGCTGCATCGCTTGCGCGTTGCGTTCCTCGGCTTGCAGCGCCTTCTTCACTTCGGTGGCCGCGGCCTCGAGCTTTCCCTGCTCCAGAAGCACGAAGCCGAGGTCGGTTCTCAGCTCCCAGGCCTGCGGGAATTTCTGAAGCTGGGAGCTCAAAAGCTGCTCCACCTTGGCGGCTCTTCCGGTGCGGCAGTAGAGCCGGGCCAAATATTCCCAAGCCATCCCGCTCGAAGGAGAAACCTCGGTGGCCTTGAGGTAGGCCTGCTCCGCCTGGTCCGGCAACAGGCGCCGTTCGTACACCACCCCGAGGTTGGCCCAGGCCGGCGCCAGCTTCGGATCTCGCTCCACCACCGCCTTGAAGCTGCGCTCCGCGGCGGTCAAATCCCCCTGGCGCACCTCGGACAGACCCTTTTGGAACAAGTCGCGGGCGTCGCGCTCCGCCGTGGAAACCAGCGCAGGAGCCGCAGCCGCGGTCGCGCCCGACGGTTGGGCATTGCTGCTCGTGGCATCCGGCTTCTTTGGGGCAGAGGCACAGGCCGCCGCGAGAGCGCCGATCGCCAGTGCGAGCTGGAGTCTCATCCCGGCCCCTCCCGTTCCACGGTGGGCGCGGTCTGCCTGGGCGCGGTCAAGTCGACCATCTCGGTGGGATAGAGGATCTCGGTGGTGAAGGCGCCCTTGGGATCCTTGAGCACCGGGTACTCCTGGGGCCGGAATCGATTCAAGGACTCCAGCGTCTTCTTGGTCCACTCGTTGGAGAGGTGATTCTTGCGCGCCTCGCCCAAGGTGGCCACGTAGCTCTCCACCGCCTTGTCCTCGAGCGCCACCGTCTGCTGACCGAGCAAGTCCTGATACGCGACCACCGCGTCGGTGCCCAAGCGCTTCACGTCCGGAGGCACCGGGGTTTCGATGATCGTCGCCGCGAAGCGCTCCAGAGCGTACCCGCGGCCATAGAGCGCCGCCAGGGTCCACTCCAGCCGCTTGTACTTGAAGACCGCGGCGTAGGCGTCGTTGACCTTCTTCACCGCGAATCGCTTCTCGGCGAAGCTTCGCTCCAGCTTCTTACCCCGGCCGCCGATCTTGAGGCGATCGAAGGCCGCGAATTCGTACTCCGCGAGCTGAAAGCGGCTCTGCGCGGCGGCCTCGGCCCCGATCGAGGCGGAGTCCACTTTGAAATTGCGCCGGTCGAACTCGCTCGTCGCTTTCGCGTAAGCCAGCTTGGCTTCCCGGTCGTTTCCAAGCTTTCGCTCCGCGTCGCCGATGCGCCGGCGCGCGTCGATCGCCAGCTCCAGCTGGCCGGAGGAGTTGCCGTAGCTCTTGATGAAGCGCTCGAGCACCTTCACCTCGGACTTCCAATCGCCCTGCTTCTCGAAGATCAGCGCCGCGCGAAAGGTGTTCTTCGGTGCATCTTCGTTCTTGGGAAACAGCTCGGCGTAGCGCAGGAAGGCGGCCGCGGCCTGGGGGTAGCGCTGCTGCGCTTCCAGGAGGCGCCCGGCGTTGAAGAGGGAAGCCTCTCGGTTCTTCGAAGCAGGGTAGTCGCGAGCCAGCTGCTGATAGCGGCTCACCGCCTTGTCGAAGTCGTAGGAATTTTCCGCGTTGACCGCGACCCGGAACAGGGCGCTGTCCGCCAGCTTGGAGTTTGGATACTCCTGGAAGACCCGCTCGTACAACTTGAGCGCAGAGTCAAACTTCCGCTGCTTCTCGTAAGCCACCGCCGCGTTGTTGAGCGCCTTGTCCGCGAATTCGTGGCGCGGCTGCTCGTCCACCAGGGCGATGTACTTCTGGGCGGCGGCCTCGTACTCCCCCTTCTCCATCAGCTGGTCCGCCAGCTTGAAGCGGCCGGCCAGCTTGAACTTCACCAGGTCCTTGTAGAGCTCGGACTTGGGATCCGCCACGGACTTGTTTTCCGCCAACTTCGCGGACACGTCCTCGACATTCTTCCAGTCCTTGTCGACCAGGAAGCTCTCCACGGTGAGATTGGTCGCGAACTTGGCGACTTCCGAGCCGGGGAAAGTCTTGATGATCTCTTCGAATCTTCGCCGAGCCTCGGGGAAGTTGTTGTGCGCGTAGCAAAGCTCCGCGGCCTTGTAGGCGATCCCCGCCGCCTCGGGATTGTCCTTGAGCTTGAGCGCGAACACGTCCGAGGCGGCGATCTGTTGCCTTTCCGCCTCGGCCAGCGGAATCACCGCAACCGGCTGACCCTCCTTGCGCTCGGTGGAGCGAAGTGGCTTGAGCTCAGGAATCTTGTGTTGTTGGACCTCGAGCTCCACCTCTTTTTGCCAGG
>Ga0126384_10001760_pt1 | contig 12951 bp, 11 predicted proteins | sample PanSoiMetPlot_36_FD_92543 | JGI IMG/M metagenome (GOLD analysis project Ga0126384, IMG submission 92543) | Tropical forest soil microbial communities from Panama - MetaG Plot_36 | ecosystem: Environmental > Terrestrial > Soil > Tropical forest > Bulk soil | place: Panama | collected 2016-02-17 | reverse complement strand
ATGAGCCCCGACAGCCCGCTCACGACGACCAGCACGGCGGCCTGCGCCGCCACGCGCCGCCAATCGAAGCCGGCGAGACGGGTGCTGGCGCGGGCTTCCGTCTGTAGGCGGCTGCGGATCTTGTCAGCGAGATCGGCCGGTGGCGGCACGCGGGCTGCCGTCCGCAGGTTCTCGCCGATGCGGCGATAGTCGCGCGCCAGCTCACTGCACAACGAACAGCTGGCGATGTGCGCCTTGGCGGCTTGCTGCTGGTCGACGACAATTTCACCGTCGAGCAGCGCGCTCAGGGCCTCGTGTGCTTCCCTACACTGCATTCGGTTCATCCTTGGCGAGCTGCCGCTGCAAGTGTTCGCGGAGCTCGCCGCGGGCGCGCGATAGTCTTGACATCACGGTCCCGACCGGGGCGTCGATCGCCTCTGCAATCTCGTTGTAGGTGAGACCCTCCAATTCGCGCAAAACGATCACCTCACGATAGTCGACCGAGAGCTTGCCGAGTGCGGCCAGCAATTGTTGCCGGGCATCCGCCGCCAGCAGCAGGCTTTCCGCCGACGGCTCGGCGGCCACCGCTTCGCTGACCGCGTCCTTGTCCCTGTGCTTGAGGTCCTCACTGAAGAATATCACGTTGGCCGTCCGCTTGCGATTTTGCACGGCGCGGTAGGCGACGTTGCGCACAATGGCGAGCAGCCAGGGCTTGGCCGAGACCCCGCGAAAGCTCGCAAAGGCGCGGAAGGCACGCACATAAGCATCCTGCACGACATCTTCGGCTTCCTCTCGGCTGCGCACGATCCAGTACGCGAGGTTGAAAGCCGCCTGCAGGTGCGGCGTCAGCAGCTCTTCAAATGGCGTTTTCGAGGCCATGCCCCGTCCTGATTAGCCGCGGCGTGGTCCCATTAGACCCTAGATTCCGGGTGCAGGGAAATTATTCCCGCCGGGCCCCAAAAATATCTTCGCCCGATCGCCGCCGGTTCGGGAATGCCACGGCCGTTCCCGGAGTCTTGAGGGCGAGTAAGAGCCGCGGTCGCGACCCGGGCTCACCCATTAGGGTGAGCCCGGCAACAGCGTGGCCGGCACGATGAGGCATGGGCGGGTGCTGCAAGCAGACATGGACGCGCCCCGGTTGGCACAAGGTCCACCGGGGCACCAGGGCGGCCGGTGTGTCGAGGCCTTGTGTTGGCTGGCCGACCCTGACTTCCGCATGCGCCATGAGCATCGCGAGCCCTCCTCTGCGAACGGCTCGCAGGCCTGGCGGGGCTCAGGGGTAGCGCGCTTGCGGCCGCGCCGAACATGAACCGGGGCGGGCCACGGCTGCCGCACCCTGATGCGCAAAAGGTGGTGTGCGTACGTGCAGCCGCCCAGCATGGAGCGAGGGCTTATGGCTAGGTCCTGGAGCAGGCTTCCCCTCGCCGTCGTGCGGCCACCGCACCGTCAGGTTGTGCCCGAAGCGGCGCCGTTGCGGATCCCGGTGCATGATTTTTTCGCACCCGACGTCAAGTCGCATGCGCCCAGCGATCCCATGCAGCAGATCGACCTCATGCTGTTGGAGGATCTGCAGCTGCAGCAGGACGAAGCGGGTCCGACCCGAAGGAGCGAAGCGGTCGAGTTGGTCTTGATCATTGCCGTTATCATGGGTCTGATCGGCATTTTGATGCATGTGGCGATGCCGAGCACAATGACGGTCGTGGCCTCGCCACCGGAACTGGACGCCGAGACCGTTACCATCGGCCGCTTGGCGACGCCCTGACCATGCAGCGCGGGGGGCGCGTGGCGGCTTTCGCAATGGGCACGCGGCGCGCGCCGGACTAGCCTGCGCTGGCGTCACGCGCCCTAAGTGCGCGGCAGCCAGCTTGGCCCGCCCGGCGAACGGCGTCGCGGGCTTGTCGCCGGCCTGGCACGGTCGCTAGCATGCTGATTGCGGGCCCCAGCGCGGTGCCGATCAGAACACGGAGGACGGACAATGGCCGATAGACCCGATACGCGCGGTGAGCGCACGATCGGCGTGATTGGTCTTGGCCTCATGGGCGGCGCCATGGCGCGCAACCTGGCGGCCGGTGGGTGGCGTGTCATCGGTTACGACATCGACCCCGAGGCCAGCGATCGTGCCCGGCAGAAGGGCGTCGAAACCGTTGCCGACGCCGCTGCCGTCGCCGCGTTGGCTGCCGACATTATCACCTCACTGCCAAGCGCCGAGGCGGCGCTGCTAACGGCGCAACAGCTTGCCGCCGCCGCCCCCCGCCGCGTCGTCCTGGAAATGAGCACCTTGTCGCTCGACGACAAGCTGGCGTTCGCGGCACAGCTGGAGCGCCGGGGTCACGTCGCGCTCGATTGTCCGCTGTCGGGCACCGGCGCCCAGGCCGAAACCAAGGATCTCGTCGTCTACGCCAGCGGCGACCCCGCCGAAATTGCGCGACTGGCCCCGTTGTTCCAAGGGCTCGGGCGCGCCTCGTTCGATCTTGGCGCCTACGGTAATGGCACCAAAATGAAATTCGTCGCCAACTTGCTGGTGGCCATTCATAACGTCGCCAGCGCCGAAGCCATGGTGCTCGGCATGAAGGCCGGGCTTGCGCCTCAGCAGATTGTCGAGGTGATCGGTGCCGGCGCGGGAACGTCGCGTGTGTTCGAGCTGCGCGCACCGTTGATGGCCGAAAACCGTTACCTGCCCGCCAGTATGCGCTGCTCAACCTGGCAGAAGGACATGCAGGTGATCGCCGCCTTCGCGGCACAAATGGGCTGCCCGACGCCGCTGTTTACGGCGACCGAGCCGATCTATCGCTCGGGCCTCGCCAGCGGTCACGGCGCCCAGGATACGGCGTCGGTGTGTGCGGTGCTCGAAGCCATGGCGGGGGTCAGTCGCTAAGGATGGGCAAGGTCGCGGGCCGTCTCGTGCACCTGCGGCGGCGGATTTGGTGGTGGCCGAGTTGGCAGGCAGGCCACTACAGGTCGGCACCGATCCGCGACCCAGGCCTGGCCGAGCTATTTCTTGAGGAGCTCGGGGTTCTCGTAAACATTGCCCACGACTTCGAGCTGCCGGGCCATGTCTGCCGAACTATAGAAGGCGCGCAAGGCGTCCTCGCATTTGACGAGGCCACCATTGCTTCCCTTTAAAATGTCGCCCTCATAAATGTCTTTGCCGTTCTTATCCTTTAATCCGGTAAATTCCATCAGGACGACGTCGGCTTCCTTGCTGGCGCGGTTGATCGGGTAGAGCGGCATGCCGGCGACGCTTTCCCAGGCGATAAAAGCCGGGTCATAGTTCATTTGACCGTTGGCTGCTTCCCATGCCCTGAATTTAATGTCTCTCATCCTGACGCAGCCTTACGCCGGCACTACCGGCATGCCCCTGCCAAGACATACTGACTTTGCATCAGGCACCGCACGTTCCACGCTGTCGCGCTCGCCGGTGGATGCTACATGTTAGACCCTAGCGCGCCATTTCGATCCCGTCACTTCTGCTTTGCCGGTCTGTCTCACCCGAGCTCGGCGACTTGAGGGCATCACCACGCTTTGACAAAGGTACTGTTGACCGGTGCCGCATGAAGGGCGGATGTGCGCGGCGGCAACGCCGGCCCTGACAGGAGCAACGCCCGAACCGACCAGCGCCGCTGACGATGCTCGGCACGGGGGTCGTGTTTTAGCACGCGCGCTATTCGGCCGCCATTCGTATGGGCGATGGTTTGATCGCCAGGCGCTGGCGCACCAAGTCGATGTGCCCCCGCAAGTCATAGAGCTGGTTGGAATAGGAGGGGGGGACTTTGATCGCCCGCACGTGCGAGTCGATGCGATCAAACTCGGCCTGTATGGCGTCGATGTTCGCGCTACCGCTGTCCAAGGTGCGCTCCAGCGCCTTGAGCTGGCGGTACCAATAGACCAGGCGCCGGCGCACCATCCAGACGTAGAACCCGGGCAGCGCCCGTGTCAGCGGCAGGACGATGGCCAGGATGCCGAGCATGCCGACCAGGGTCGTCCAATGCTCGTTGATGAAGGCCATGTAGGAGAACGGCACGCCCAGGCTGTGCGCCTTCGGTGCCAGGCTCTTGAGCACCGCCGGCAACTCGCCGGTTTTGTAGAGAACCCGGGCTGGATTCGCGATCTCGAATTCCGGGTCATTGGCGGTCGGAAACTCGCCCGCATGATAGAACAGCACCGGATCACCGTTCTTGTCGAAACCGGACTTCGGATTTTGCACGACGGCGTGCGTCAGCAGCGACACCAATGCCGATTGCATATCGGGGCGCACCACCAGGGCGACGGCGGTCGACAACAGCGTGATGTCTTCGCTGGGGACCAAGGGGGAGAAATTGACGGCACCGCGGCGCAGCACGACTTTGGAGAGGGCGGGGAAGCGGTTGGCGTAGGCTTCGGCCTCGGGCGCGAAATCCATCAGCCGGATGTTGGGCACCCGCAGTAGATCCTGGATCTTGTCGGTGTCGGGGGAGAGGATGACGATGGCGGCATCGGCGCTGCCCGAGATGAGCGGCTCGGCATCGGCCGGCAGATCCTGGTCGATGAAGGTCGCGGTTTCTTTTTCCACCACCCCATTGGCTTTGAGAAGCTGCCGGCTGACGCCGCGGGCCCCGCTGTCGCGCGTGCCAATCAGGATGCGTTTGCCCTTGAGGTCACGCAGGGTGCTGATCGGCAAGTCGGCGCGCGTGAACACCCAGATCGGTTCCTGGAACAGCCGTCCGACCGAGAGCAGCTTTGAGTATTCGGCGTGACGCCCCTTTTGCTTCTCGGTGGCGAGGCTTCCCTGCAGGCTGCCCACCAGGTCGCCCTTGACGAACCCGGCGGCGATGCCGGACTCCTCATCGGCCAGCGCGCGCAAGGTCAGCCGACCCTCCAGCGGTCGCACTGTGCTGCGACCGTCCTTGTCCTTTACCGGCATGCTTTGCCGGACGATCAGCTTGACGCCGAACTTGTCGAGTTCGTCGCGGTATCTTTGTGCCAGCTCGGCGTACTGGGAATTGCCGGCAGCAATGACGATGGTGCCCTGCTTGTCGAGCTGCTGCACGTTCATGACGCCGACCGTCGCGGCACCCAAGACCGTGACCAGCAGGGCCACCGCACTGGTTTTGACCGGAAACGTATCCATGACACCCCTCAGATCCATGAGCCCTCCGGCACGATGCGGCGGCCTTTATAGCGCAATGGCGGGCGAGAAGGTGACCCGGGCAACGCCTGTGGGGTGACTATTTTTTTGCCGCGTTTCAAACTGATCCTGGCAACGCCGATTGTGCTCGAGATGGAGACATCTCAAAGACCCGCCTTTTTGTTGGCGCAAATGCCGGCGCCCGCGGCTTGCGGGGCCCGCTCGCGCCCCATACGGCTTGCGCGCTCGGGGCCTTGCGCGCAGTCATTGCCGGCGGACGGAACAATCGGGTGATGCAACCTAAGATAGCCAGGCGCCGCATCGCTGCTGGGTCCACCGTCCGGATCCTTATTCCGACCCCTGGTGGCGGGCGCGCGCAGGATTTTTTGCGGCAACTCTCGTCTAACGGGGTGGAGTGCTTTGGAGAGCGCTGGCCGAGGCCATCCTGCATGCTGCGTAAATCGTCGGTGAAACGGTCTCGATGTAACGAGATGGCCGCCCATCTGAACGAACTCACAGAGAGATCGATCTGTGATCAGCTTACTGCGTGAACGCACCTTGGCCGGAACAGGCCGTTCGCATCCTCGATGCTGGGCACGATGCTCAATCGGCCGCGCAAAGACGTGCGAGAGCCGTCGGCTGTCACACCGCGGCGGCATCCTGTTCCGGGCATGGCCGCCGGACCGCCGGGGCAGCCTGGAACCGTGGATCCGCCGGCACTCGCCTTGCACCGGGGTCGCTCACGACGGCTCAACTTCAGCCAATCAATCCCGACGTTGGCGCTACATTTGTGCTGCCCGGAAACACGCTGCTTGCTAGCGCCGCCTCCTCGACCCGCAGGTGGTCGCGGAGCAAACCCTTCAGCACCGCACGCAGATCGATGGTGGCCTTGAGATCGCGACCCTCGTGCAGATCGGCAACTTTCAAGCCGGGCCAGTCGGCCACGATGCGTCCGCCCCGCAGAGCCCCGCCGGCCAACAGCGCCACCGTGCCAGTGCCGTGATCGGTGCCGTCGGTGCCGTTGATGCGCGCCGTGCGTCCGAACTCGGTGATGACGGCAACCACCGTCTCGCGCCAGCTATCGCCCATGTTGGTCTCGATTGCTGCCAGCGCGCCGTCGAGCGCGCCAAGCAGGTTGGCGAGCTGGCCCGCGGCAGCACCCTCGTTGATGTGAGTGTCCCAACCGACAAAGCCCATCGCGCCGACGCGCGGGCCGTCGGCACGGGCGAGATAGCGGGCCGCCGTGCCGGCAGCCTCCGCAAAATAGGCGCGCACGCGGGCGATGCCGGGCGGCGGCAACTGCGCCATGTTGGACGGGGCACCGTCGATGCCGCCGGCGCGGCCCAGTGCCGCCAGGCGGATGCGACTTTCGAGCGCGCTGGCAAGCCTTGGGTCGGTGCGATGATAAAGATCGAGCAAGCGGGCCTGCGTGTCGTCGCTGGCGGGGAGGATCTTGGCGGGAGCCCACGACATCACTGGTGCCTGCCCGCGCACCACCAGCGGCGTCACCGGCCCGACCGCCACGGCCCGACCGCCACGCGGATCGACGCTGCCGCCCGAGGCGATTGCCAGCAGCGCGCGGTTAAGCCAGCCGGTGTCGACCTTTCCCGGCTGCGGGAGCCCACTTTCCAACACGTCCTGGCCATCGAAGTGGGAGCGCTCGCGATAGGGCGTCGCGGTGGCATGGACGATGGTCGCCTGCTGCGCCTTAAAGAGACGATGCAGGTTGGGCATCGCCGCGTTGAGCGCGAAGTAGGAATCGAGGGGCAGAGCCGGCGTGGGGCCGTCCAACACCAAAGCCCGGTTGCCACGCAGGCTAATCCAGTCCGGATCTCCAACGGGAGCCACGGTGCCGAGGCCATCGAGTGCGCCGCGGAGCACGATCACAAGCATGCGCGGATCGCGACCTTCGGCGCGCGCGAACTTCGGAAACTGGGTCCACGCAAACAGGGCGCCGGAGCCGATCAGTGCCTCGCGGCGGCTCGGCAGGTGCGGGCAAGCAGCCATGGTCACCTCCTCTGGAACTCGGCCGACATAAATAACAGCGCCAGTGCCTGCTGGCGCGTCTCGGCACGGGCAACGGCTTGCTGGGTTTCGGACGAGACAGTCGATGCCAGCACCGTCTCGATGATAAGACCCGGATCGACGCTCCCGGCGATGCGTTCGGCGAAAAAGTTGGCGATGTCCAGGCGCTGGCCCACCCCGTCGATCCAGGTGGCCTCATCGTCGGCGTAACCCCGCGGCGATGGTGGCCGCCATAGGGGCTCGCCGAGGCTCGCCTGGCCAGCGGTGAAGCGCACGGGGTCTGCCGTCGTGCCGGCGGCCCGCACCATGGAGATCACCCACTCGCCCGGGCGCTTGAGTTTGCGGGTGGCGAAGCTCCAGGCCTCGGGCGCGGACAGGAGCGCCTTAGTGACCTCCTTGAGGTCGCCGCTGGTGTCGCGGAAGGTCGCCGCCAGCTTGTCGACCAGTGCCGGCGGGGGCTCGTCGGCTACAAAGTGGCGGACGAGCTTGGTGGCGATGTGCTTGGCGGTCGCCTCGTGCACCGCAAGGTTGCGCAGCACGGCCCGGCCCTGCTCAACGGCGGTGTCGTCATATACCTTGCCGACGACCGTCTGCGGTCCGGGCTCGTGCAGACGCCGGTTGAACGAGAACTCACCACCATGCTCGGGATTGTCGCCGGCCGGCAGGAAGGTCCAGCCAGTGAGCACGTTGGCGAAGCTAATGATGTCGTCCTGGGTGTAGACGGTACGCACACCCAGCGTATGCAGCTCCAAGATTTCGCGCGCGAGGTTCTCGTTGAGCCCACGGGTGCGATTGATCCCCGCGATCGAGTTGGGCCCCATCGACGCCGCCTGATCGAGATAGAACAGCATGCACGGGTGGCTCTCGGCGGCCTGCAGTAGGTCGGCGAAACGGCCCAGGATATGCGGGCGTATGGCCTCACGCTCGTAGGCGCCCGACATACTCTGGATCTTGTCGGCCGAGACGCAGAAGTGGTTCGACCAGAACCACACCAGCCGCTCGGCAAAGCCGGTCTGAGCGGCGAGCGCCGCATCGACGCGCACGCGCGCCTCGTTAAGATAGATCTGGCGCCCGGGGTCGGGAACAGCTTCCGCCGCCGCGCGGGCCGCCATGTCGTTATCGGGTGGCTGATTGCTTTCGGCGGCCATGGCCGCCTCCTTTTGCACCTTCGCGGCGACGATGCGCTTGGCTTGGCGCTCGGCGTTGGCGTAGGCGACGGTACGGAAGGCCAGTGCGCTATCGGGCAGCCCCGGCGCCGCAACCTCACCGACGCCGGGCCTGTCGAGTTCGGCGAGGAGGGCGCCGCGAGGATCCGATGCAATGGCGGCGATCGATCCCAGCCGCGGGCCCAATCCGAAGCGATGCAGCGCCAGCGCCGCTACTGCCTTGGGGGATTCGGCCATGGCACAAGTCCAACAGATTCGAAACAACAAATCGGGTGCAGCAACCATCGCCAGCTGCTCGTCGACCCACGGTTGGCTGCGATGCACTACGACACGTAACGCTACGATGCGTAACAGATAGGAATTAACCACGCAAGCGGCATGTGCGCGGCCTGTTGAGACATCCAATCAAGCAACGGCAGGTGGCGCGGCTAGTACTGGGGCCCCAGGGCTATGCGGCCGATCTTGCCATCTTTGACCAGGCCTATCCGCCATTCTGCCGAGCCGTTGGCGAAGTAGGCGATGTAGACATCGCTGCCGAGCGAGGAGACGCCGCGGAAGGACATGGATCGCAGCGCGCCGAGTTTAGCCAGGATGGCCTGGTGCATCGCCAGTTGCTGGCGCGTCTCCGCCGCCACTTCTGGCGTCATCAACGGGTAGATAGGCTCGCCGCGACCGAGCGCCTCGATATATTGACGCAAGCTTTCCTCGCTTCCGGACATCGGCGTAGAGCGCGGCGGCACTGGTCGCTCGCGGTTGCCGGCGCGCGCTGCCTCGACGCTAAGGTAGCGCGTCCGCTGGCCGGGCAGCACGATCTCGACACACTGCCCCGAGGCATCGGTGATGACCCAGGGACTGCCGACGGAGGTCAGGATCGAGGAGGACGCATCCTCGCCAATGGTGCTGTGGGGTGGCGCGCGCTTGCCGTCGCGGTCCAACCCAATCAGCTGGATGTCGTTGCCGCTGGCATTATAGAGCAACAGCCGGATCGGCGCCGCGCCGGTCGAGGCTTTCAACGTCCGCTCTTCAGAGCATGCCACCACGCCGCCCGGCGTGTCGTCGCCGTCGGGGCGGAAAATAACGTCTTGCGCCCTGCCGTCGTCACCCAACAGCAGCCGAAACTCCGCAAAGCCGTTGCTGAACTTGGCCCCGTAAATATCGTAACCGCCGGGGCCTACGCCGCGGAAGTAAATCGATTCCACGGCGCCGAGTGCCGTCAACATTGCCTGCACCTGCGGAAGCTGGCGCTGGATTTTGGTAGCCAACTGTGGGCTCATGCGCTGATAGTTGGGAGCGCCCCGCTGTATGTCTTCGATACCGCGCAGGATTGCGGCCTTTCCGCCCTGGGCAGGCGTTTGATCCTTGAACCGGTCGGGCACCTGCGTGATGCGGCGGAGGAATGCCTCTTCGATGCGCTGGGCCCGGTCGAGATTGACGCGGATCGCGCGTCGCGCCCCCAGCGCCGGCTCCTGCAGCACCAGCTCGGTGACCTTCGAGAAGCCATCACGCAGGAAAATTACGAGCTCGTCGCCGCCAGCAAAATGATCCTGGTCGCCGAGGGCGACCACTTCGACTTTTGGGCGGCCGGTTTCCTGTAGGAACAAACGCTGGCCCTCGCGGACTACGGTTAGCGAGCGGCTGGGGGTCAGTTCATACCAGCCAACATAGCTGTCGAGGCGCGCCGGATCGATGCTCTCAACCTCATGCTTTTGCGATGCGCCGGCGATCCGAGGCGCCCGCAAATCGCCGCCGCGCAGGTGCAAGACCGGCTTGGGGGGGCGCTGGTCACCGTCGAGCGCAAAGGCGAAGGCGATCTGGCCGCTGGCGGCCGCATAAGAAAACCTGCCATCCGCATCGGGGAAAATCGGCAACCGGCGCTGCCCGGTCATTTGCCCGAACAGGCCATTGCCTTCCCGGCTAACGGCAAAGATCGACCCCGGATTGATCAGATAAAAGCCGGTGTAATCATCAAACAGCCGGGCATCGACGCTGGTCAGAGCCGGCGCGATGCCGCTCGCGGCTGTGGGCTCCGACACCGGCTTGGTGGCTGCCGTGCCAGAGGCCGTGCCGTAGGCAATGGTTACCGCAGACAGCACGATGAACGGCGAGATGGTCGCCGCAATCCCCACGCGCTTGCGCCAGCCGATGGTGGCATGGGTTTCGGTTGCAGCCAAAATGCGTTCCACCCGCCGGCGGACAGTGGACGCCCTAGCCATGGCGAGGCCCGCCGGTGCCAGGTGCACATTGCCGGCCAGCTCGAGCAGGATCTCCGCGTAAGACAGCCTATTGTCGACGCCTTCGATTGCGGCGTCATCGCTGGTGATTTCTGCGAGCTCAGCCAACCGCAGCAGCTGCCACCAGGCAAACGGGCTGAACCAGAACACGGCGCGATTGAGCGACGCCAGCAGCAGGACATAGAAATCGCGGTTGGCGACGTGCGCGCTCTCATGGGACAGAACGGCTCGACGCGTGCGCCCATCCCAATCCGTACATTCCGACGGAAGAAGAATGGTCGAACCGAAGGTAACTGGCACGCCGACGATGTCGCTTGCGCACACGTTGAGGCCTAACGCCCAGCGTTCGCGAATCGGCTGCGCGGCGCGGGCCAGTCGCCAGGTCAGGTAGAGGCCGGTCGCCAGCCTCAGCAGCAGCACGCCAGCAACGGCAGCATATGCCACCGTTGCCACCGCCCACCAGTTGATGGCGCGGGACCCTGCTTTGGCCGCGTCGCCGCCCGGCGTCGATGCCTGCGCGGCTTGCACAGAGTTGAGCGGTTCCGGCGGCAGGTTCTGGGATGTGAGCGCCATTTCCAGGCTCTGCACTGGCAACGGGTTCGCCGGAATGGTCATTGTAACCCAGTGCGTCAGCAGTGGCATGGACAAGGAGGCCAGCAGCACCAGGGTCCACGACATCATGTGCACGTGCGGATTTTTGACGCGCAGCACCTTCAAGCCGATCCACACAGCGACGCCGAGCAGCAGGGAGCGCAGCGCGGATTCGCCCAGAAGCGCTAACATCACTTCTTTCCTCCCTTCGCCTTGGCCACTTTGTCTGCCAGCATTCGCAATTGCCGCTGATCCAGCATTGCGGTGTCGACCATGCCGACCAGGACCTCTTCGACAGAGCCATTACAGAACCAGTCGACGATGCGTTTGACGGCCTTGGCTGCCACCCGTGCGCGCGGTTCGGCCGCCTGGTAGACGTAGGTGCGGCCGTCCACCGTGTGGGTGGTGTAGCCCTTATCCTCCAGTCGGCGCAGCACGGTACGCACCGTGGATTCCTTGAGGGGACGCTTTAAGCCTTCGCGCACCGCCTCGGCCGTCACGGGGCCATGGGCCCAAACCAACTGCATCACGTCCCGCTCGAGGTCACCAAGTACGGGCAGGCTCTCATCCATTGTGTTCTCTTTCGACATATGACGTGGCGTAACGCTACAGAGCGTCGCATACAAGGGTACTTGGTGCAATCGCCAACGGCGTGTGCCGTCGTCATCGCCCGCCAAGGATCCTGGGCTCGCCGGTGACGACAGGCGTGCTTTGTCACCGACGAGCGACGCGGACCAGGACGCTGACGGCGCTCAAACCGCGCTTGACCGGAGAGGGTCCGGTTTGGATGTGCACCGACCCAAAGGCTGTGTCACTTTACTGGCGTGACGACGGGTGCCCCCTTGGTCTTGACAAAGAACGCGATGAATTTGGCCGGTTCGGTGGCGCTGGCGTTCTTGGAAACGACGTGAACGTCATCCGGATTTTCATAGAAAGTTTCTCCGGCCTTCAAGGTGAGTTCTGGTCCGCCTTTGACCTGCATGACGACCGAACCTTGAACCACATAGACGAAAACGTGGGCATCGTGACGGTGCTGCATCGAAGATGCCCCTGGCGGATATTCGACCAGAAACATGGCACCTTCCTTTTCGCCGCCTGAAAACCCGGGAAGTGGTTTTGCCGCCAGCGGGGTCACCTTTGCTTCTTGGGCAGGGGCAGGGTGGACCTGGCACAGTAACAATAGAGCGGTCGAAATCATCAGGCAGTACCGAGGCAGCAACATGGTTGTGGTTCCTCATCTGACGGCCAGCCGTGAATGCGAACGGTCGCATTGGCATCGATAGGTCTCGAATCATAGCATGCAAGCGCCGCATCGCATCCAGTGCCTGCACACACTCTCGGGCGTGGGTGCGATTGCGGACCCCCGTGTGCTGCCGCTGTTTGGGCTTGCTCCATCTGCCGCCGCGCTGGTGCCAACAGGGCCCCGCGTCTGGGCGCGTGGCAGTTGCTCCGCCGGCTGGACGACACAGCCTCGCATTGAGTATGAGCAAAAGGGGTACAATCAACCTGCGCGCAGTGCGGTCTTAAGCCCCAAAAGGTTTTTGAGCTCGTCGGCCGGACTCGCCGCTCCAGGCAAGGGCGCGCTATCGTGCTCTGCCCGCCGACGCCTAACCGTCTGCTTTCGGTCAGCTTTCCGCCAACCCCTGTGCTGGAAACCGTGGCGGCGACCGGCAATGACGGCAAGTCAGCAGTGAAGACGACCGCGTCGTTGCCGCCTATGATCTGGCGGTAGCGAAGGTGCCGACACCTGCGAGCTCAGAATGACGCGACTTGAGATGGATCGATCGTTACGCCGAAGTCCGCGGCTTGCGGGCGCTGCGGACATCCACCACAGCCCTAGTGATGGCGCGGAGGT
>Ga0126384_10001759_pt1 | contig 12952 bp, 14 predicted proteins | sample PanSoiMetPlot_36_FD_92543 | JGI IMG/M metagenome (GOLD analysis project Ga0126384, IMG submission 92543) | Tropical forest soil microbial communities from Panama - MetaG Plot_36 | ecosystem: Environmental > Terrestrial > Soil > Tropical forest > Bulk soil | place: Panama | collected 2016-02-17 | reverse complement strand
TTCTCAAAAACAATTTCTCCGGAACCGCGCCGGCTTGATAACTTTGAGATCTCCAATATCCGCTCAGCAACTCCTCCAGTGCCCTCGAGAACTCCAATCACCTTCCGCTCATCATAAGCAATCGTAAACTCATTTAGGGTACCAAGTTCACCTCCAAATATGATCACGATGTCAGAACTTCGGACGTTTATTACGTTTCGGCCTTTTAGACCAAAGCCGGTGTAGATGAACACATCCGCACCATCAATAGGAAGCGAATATTGGGAGAGGTGCTCGGCTTTTGACAGGGCGGGTGAGATGCCTATGCTGAACGCGCCTCTTTCTCTAGCCGCGCACGAAATGATGTGCGGGAATCCGGTGGTCGCTCCAGTCACTAGCACGCAGTGATGTTCGGCGATTGCGTGACCGAGTCGCAGAGCCAATCCCGTTAGTCGTTGGCGATGCTCATCAGACGCCGGAAGTCGCGCCGAACCCATTACCCCGACTGTTGGTTGTTGTCTTAGATCAGTCAACGGGGTTGCATTGCCTCGTCTAAACTCACTTGCACGGACTTAAAGTGATCTGTCAATGCAACGAGAGTTCTAATGTGTCACTTTAAGAAAGTCGAAGAATGAGCCTAAACCACACTCATTAAGTTTTTCTGTAAAAGGGTGTTTCAACTACTGAAGCTTGCTGCGTTCCGTGGTTGCTTTCAATGTCGAGGTCGGTTCCGATTTCAAAGAAGCCATACTTCACATAGCCCAGCGCTATGAGAGAATTCAGTGTCGGAGATCTCAGCGCGCTTGTGATAGTGCCAATCTCTTTTCCTTCTTTCTTAAGCACGTCTCCTCGGGATGGTACACTGTCGCCTTTCACAAGAAGCCCAGACAGCTTCTTGCTTATGTGGCCGCGATAAGTGGCCATCGCGACCGCTTCCTGGCCCGTGTAACAACCTTTATTGAAGCTCACAATGTCTGGAAGGCCTACGTCAAGTAACATGTTAGCTTCATCAACATCTACACCATACACCGGCTGACCGGCTTCAATTCTCAAAGACTCAAGCGCTTCCAGCCCGATAGGAACGATCGAATGAAACCTGCCCTTCAAGAGCACAAAATCCCAGACATCAGGCAGCGCCAATTCCGGCAGCAGCAGATCAAAACCCTCTTCACCAGTATGTGAAGCCCGCACAACCAGCGTCTGGTGTCCGGCAATTAAAGTTTGAAACCAGCTGTGCTCTGCCATCTGAGGAACCGGTTCGAAACAGATCTCTTTCATTCCCAGGTGCGACTTCGGACCTTGCACTGACAGCAGTCGAAACTGAGAGGAAACGTCTTCAACGTGAAAATCGCCTGCGTAACTAAACGGGGATACGTAATTCAGGACCTTGTCGTGTGTTTGAGGATCCGTCAGAACAAGAAATTCGGTTCCGAGATTCAGTACTCGAGCGAGCGCACGCACTTTGCCGTGACCAGTTAAGAACGCCGCGCGCATTCCAGACCCGGGAGACAGAGTCTTGACATCGTTACTCACAAGTCCGTTTAGAAATTGCACCGCTTCCCGGCCCCACACTTTCATCGCTCCGCAATACGAGAGATCAATCAGACCAGCGTTTGTCCGCACCGCATTATGCTCTTCAAGAGATCCGGAATAGACCTGAGCCATCTCCGATCCATGAGAGATGTCAAAACGGGCTCCCAGCTGCCGCTGTGCGTGGTGCAAAGAGGAGTTTGTACTGGATTGTTCTGCTGTCTCAGACATTGATTAACCTCGAAGTACTAACTGCGTGGAATGTCCAAGAACAAGCTTAGCCTCTTCAACGGGGAAATGGAATATTGGATATGCCGTTCAGAACAGAAAGACAAATAGCTTGCGTGGAAGGCCAGGTTGCGAGCGAAACACCTAAGCCGAATTGTGAGGAGTCGCGAGACCGACTTTTAAAGTAACACATCTTAAGTTATAGCTTCGGTCCCGCGACTCTTGTTTCGGGCGGTCGGAATAGACCGTGTCTCTCAAATGCCAAGAACTGTGAAGTGCGATGAAGCGCCCATCCAGAACAGCATCGGAACCGAAAGCCAGGTGTTGGTGCGTGATGCCAGAAAAGCAACGCGCGCGAGTTTTGCTGACTCTGCCGGAACAGCAGTACCGTTTGCCGCATTATCTGCGGTCCACGAGATTATTCTCTTCTGATTCGGCCAAATTATGCCCCAAACGTTAAACAACATTATTAAGCCGATAGCGCCTCCGATGCCTATTGAGTAAGACTTGTTGCTGCCGCTCGCGGCGAGCTGGTTCTTTAACCAGCAGATAATCCCAAGGGCCATCAGCAAGACCAGCAGTGTCACGATCGCCGCTAACACCCAGCCGCTGTTGACGCGTTTTACCACCACCATTTCAATCGCAAATGTGACAACTGGAATTATCAACCACACGAGTAAGACCATCCAAACGTTTGCATTTGCGTTGTGAGCATCAGCCTTGAGAATGTACATCGCGTAGTACATCAGCCCCACCAAAACGGTGATCAGTGCGCCCCAGCGGAACCACCATAGCGCTCGCGGCATTAGTTGAGGTATCACCTTCCCTTTCGTCGGACCGTCAAGCGCTTTCATCAGGTTCACATTGACCAGATTGAAAAAATACAGGTGGCCAATCCAAATTATGCCGGCAATGAAATGAAGTGTTCGGAGGAGAATCTGAACGTAGAATTCATTGCCTTCCGGTGGGGTGAAAACACCGCTAAGGAAAAAACCGGGCTGTACGGGAGACGACAGAAGAATATCAACAGCAGAAGCTGGTAGCATATGTCCTCCTACGCGGAATTTTTTGCTACGAGCGCCTTTCCGGTACAGCGATATTGCAGGCGCCGACACGTGAGAGCGTCACACTATAAACACCACTGCTTTTTCATGTCAACTTAACGAGTAGTGATTCTACATTCGTCAAAGCAGGAATGTAATGAGTAATACATCAAAAGGACTTTGTGTGAACGGAATGAAGAGTTGAACGTAGCGAATGCGACCCGGCGAGCAGTTTCTCGGAACACACAACTAGTTTACGGGGCGCCTACAAGGCGCCCATACGACGAGATGTGTAGATTAGACCGAGAACGAACTGCCGCATCCGCAACTGCCGGTCGAGTTAGGATTATTGAAGGTAAATCCCGAGCCCATGACTGAACTGACGTAGTCCACCTGGACCCCTTCGAGATACTGCCGAGAGAACATATCTACAAAGACCTTCAGGCCTTCATTGTTGAGAACTTCGTCTCCCGGACGCGGGCCGTCCTCGATCTGCATCGAATATGAAAAGCCGCTGCAGCCGCCGGGGACAACGCGAATTCGCAACCCCGCTTCTGGTCCGGCATTCTCAGCGTCGATAAACTTCTTAACTTCCGCAATCGCGGTATCTGTTAGCGTAACCATTCAAACTCCTTTACTTGAGTCATCGTAACTTTTCCGGCCAGGCTTTCATCAGCACTGTGATCATTGAGCCAAGCATACGACTGTATTATAGGCAGCAGCCTTGTGCTTATCAACACAGACCTACTCAAACTACGAAACGGTCTCCTCTGCTGTCGCTCATGTCGATGATGGGCAGACTTCCGCCCTGGAGAAAAGCAAGAGCTATTTGAGTAGCGACATTTTCAGCGATCTCCATAAATGCTAAACCCTGAGTGCTCTCTGGTTCTCCAACGACCACAGGAACGCCTCTATCACCTCCCTCACGAATGCTTATTGAAAGCGGAACCTGTCCCAGCAAGTTATTATTAAAGCGATTCGCGAGCTCCTGTCCTCCTCCCTCTCCGAAAATCGCGTGCCGTGCCGAGCAGTCAGGGCACTCAAAGTAACTCATATTCTCAACGATTCCCAGAACAGGAATATGAACTTGCTCAAACATGTTGAAGGCCTTACGGACATCACCCATGGCGACCTCCTGAGGAGTGGTGACAAGCACCGCACCCTGGACCGGAACAAGCTGGGCTAAACTGAGCTGCGCGTCTCCCGTGCCCGGAGGCATATCGACGATGAGATAATCCAGTTCTCCCCATTCGACATCGTACAGAAATTGTCGGACCGCCGTGTGAAGCATCGGACCACGCCAAACGACTGGTTTATCGCCGCGATTCAGAAATCCAAGCGACATTACGCTGATCCCGTGTACCCGGTGAGGTAAGAGCTTCTGCCCACGCACCGCAGGTTCCTGGTTGATGCCGACCATAATCGGCACGTTAGGTCCGTAGACATCGGTATCGAGAAGACCGACTCGTGCGCCAAACTTCGCGAGCGCAATCGCGAGATTCACCGCCACTGTGGACTTTCCAACTCCGCCTTTACCCGAGCTAACAGCGATGATATTGGACACGCCAGAAACCGACTGCTTGCCGTCTGCCGGTCCGGGCTTTGGGATCTCCGATTCCAGCCTGGTCTCGACTTCATCGACACCCTGAATACTGCGAAGTTTGTCCCTGACAATCTCCTTGAGCTTTGATTTCGACGGGGAAATGGGAGTGTTGAGAACCAATCTTAACTTAACAGTTGACCCTTCGATGTTAAGATCACGGACGAAGTCCAGGCTGACGATATCGCGCTTAAGGCCGGGGTCTTTTATGCTGCGAAGTACTTCAAGTATCTTTTCTCGATTAACGGACATCTTTTTCTTCCTTTTTTGACTAGCATTTCATAGTAGAGACCGAATAATTCCTTTGTCAACTTTGGCATCTCGGATCGTGTTGTAAATCCTATCCTCGTTATGTCTAATAGCCTAAAAGGAGGATGAACGTGTCTGACGAAGAGTCCGCGAGACAAGTACACCGTCTCGACAGAGTGATCTCTCAGCTCTCGCGTTACGAGCACCCCTTATTCGATTGGGAAGCCCATAATTCCCCTTCCGGCGTCGACATAACCATCAGGTTGAAGGTCGATGGGATATATAACGACGTTTATAAGTTATCACTAAAGCCCAGAGAGATTGACGCTCGCGGGTTCGAATGGGACTTCCAGAGGCAGCTGTACAACTGTCTGCATGATTATCTTGTCGAGATGTTTACTCGCAGCCCACACATTGCTGAACTGTAGCTTGATGCTTTACCTCAGGCCCTGGGATGGAACCTTTGATAAATTTCTCGAAGTCTTTCGTTAGTGATATGAGTATAGATCTGTGTCGTGCTTATATCGCTATGGCCCAGCATCATCTGCACCGATCGCAGATCAGCTCCATTCTCAAGAAGGTGGGTTGCAAAGCTATGTCTAAGAACGTGCGGGGTGATGTGTCCGATGCCCGCCTTTTCCCCGTATCCGACAATCAGCCGCCAAAAAGCCTGACGCGTCATCGTTTGCCCCTGCTCATTTATGAAGAGCGCCGGTGTTGTCTTCAGTGTGCCTAAGATCTTCGCGCGAACTGAAAGATACCGCTTTGTCCAATCGACGGCATTACTGCCCAGCGGAACAGCCCTCTCCTTTCGACCCTTTCCCATGACCGTAATAAATCCAAGATCAAGATTCAGGTTATTGCTTTGAAGGCCAACCAACTCGGAAACACGGAGGCCAGTGGCATATAGAACTTCAAGCATTGTCTTGTCCCGCAATCCTAGCGTCGTGCTTGCATCAGGAGCGGCGAGCAGTCTTTCTACCTCATCAGTTGTAAGAAAATGAGGAAGGGATTGCCAGGCCTTGGGTGACTCCAGGTTCAGGCTTGGATCGACTTTCAAATGGCCATCTCTTAATAAGAATTTGAATAAACCCCTGACAGTGACGAGCGCTCTGGCAATGGACTTTGCGTCTAGACCTTTAGCGTGCAGGGATCGTACGAATGCGGCAAGATCATCAGGTTGAAATGACAGCAATTCTTTCCCGGTCTCCGCGGAAAACTCAGATAGTTTTTTGAGGTCGTTGCGATACGCAACCAATGTATTCGTAGAGAGACCTCGTTCTACGCTCAGATAGTTTAGAAATTCCTCTTCAAAAAGGCGACGCATAATAGTTCACAAATCCAGTGGGGTTGACGCGTTGGAGATCAGTTTGCCATATTCTATAGTCGCTACGGAAGATGAAAGGGCACTAGTTCACGAAGCTTCTGTTTCTTTCTAAAGCAAGTTGTTAACGCTTTGCATTAAATCCCACGGCCCATCGGGCGAGGTCTATAGCTTTTGAAACTTTCCGAGATTGCTGACAGGCTTGCGTGCAAGTTGGAAGGAGACGGGTCTATCGACATATCCGGTATCGCGACGCTCGAGGCTGCCGGTAGCGGAGACCTGAGTTTCCTCACCAATCCCAAATACTTCAACGACGCCAAGGAAACTTCTGCTTCCGCTATTTTGGTTGGACACGATTGTCCTTCGCTGGGTTTAGCTCTGTTGCGTCACGACAATCCGTATCTCGCATTTGCGAAAGCGGTTGAGATTTTCTTTCCGGTTGCAGAAGCTAATCCGGGAATCCACCCGACATCGTGGATTGCCGAGAGCGCCACACTCGGTCGCGATGTAGTCATCGGTGCATTTTCATATATCGGCGATCGGACGATCATTGGAGATGGCGTACGGCTGCAGCCCAGGGTTACGGTTCTCGATGATGCTCGAGTGGGCGACCGGACGATCATTCATTCTGGTTCAATAGTACGTGAAAGGGTGCTGATCGGAAGAGACTGCGTCATTCAGAATAACGCCGTAATTGGTTCCGATGGATTTGGTTATGCTAAGCAGTCAAACGGGGCCTGGTACGCGATCCGGCAAGCAGGAACGGTAGTGGTCGAGGATGAGGTTGATATAGGAGCGAGCTCAACTATAGATCGGGCTACCCTCGGCGAAACGCGCATCAAGAGAGGAACCAAGATCGACAATCAGGTTCATATTGGACATGGCTGTATTCTTGGTCCGGACAATTTGATTTGTGCACAAGTCGGATTGGCGGGATCGACAAAGACTGGCTCAGGGGTTGTGCTTACTGGGCAGGTTGGAGCGGCTGGTCATCTGCGGATTGGAGACGGAACGATCGCTACGCCTCAGACTGGCATTGCGAGTTCGGTCGAAGGGGGATTGATAATCTCCGGGTCGCCGGCGATGGACCATCGGAACTGGCTTAAGGCTTCGGTTGCATATACGAAATTACCGGATCTTCAGAAGACAGTGAGACGCCTGGAATCACGAATTGCGGTCCTGGAAAGCGTGCTTAAATCATCATCCTGAGTATCCATCGGTTAATCACTAAAACAAATACTGCAATAAACCTAAGAAACCACATGAATGTTAAGATTGAAGTGCATTCGTCACGGGGGATCAAAGATTTGGATCGAAGAGTCGAGAAGGTACTCGAGGTCGTCCCTCAGGAGCATCTAAGGGGCCTGTCAAAGATCGTGATGGTTGACACTATCAACGAACCCCGACTATCGGCGGCGCAGCGATCCACGCTTCCGGCCCTCTATCATCCCAGGATGGGCGGGCAATCAGCGTGGGCTGAAGTGTCATTGGGTGTCCTGGCACCGAAAGAGAAATTCCCAAAACGACTGCTGACAAGGCTCGCATTGAAATCCAACCTGGCGCAGGTGGTGCTGTCGCTGGTTGCTCAACATTATCAGTTGACACTGTCGAAGGGAGTAAAGAAGACGCAGTTGGAACCCGCGATCAAAAGCTATGTTGAGCGACATTTTGAAAAGTGGAGAGAGCGCGAAGGAGGACTCAGAGTACGCCTGCTCAAACCGTTCAAACCTCAACTGGATCGATTTGCGAAGAAGCTCGCCAAGAAGTACAAACAAGAACTCGCCAAGAAGTAAGCGCTAATACTTCATGGATTACTTTAACTTTGAAGCGAAGCGAGTGCTGCGGCAAGTGCGTCTGAGATCTCTTCCTCGGAGACTTCGGTGCTGCGGAACCTAACGGTAAGCGCCCACTTTTTGGATGGATCCTCGTACTGGTAGGTGAAATTCTTTTCCTTTTGCGGCTTCCCTTGCCTGATGTCTCGAGCCTGATCTCGAGTGAGACCAGCACTGCCGATTTTCAGAACGAATTCTCTCATCTCTTCGTCAGTAGGCTGCCTGGCAATTTGCAACAGCATCGACTTGGATGAGATGTCGGCGCGCCGACATAGCTCTCTCACGTCAGACGGAATATTGGCGATTGATATGGTCTCGGTCACAGAGGTCCGCGCCTTGCCGAGTTTCTTTGCGATTTCGTCGTGCTTGTATCCGAAACGTTTTGCCAGCGCCACTAGCCCGTCGGCTTCTTCGAATGCCGTCAGGTCTTTTCTCTGAAGGTTTTCGATCAGCGAGATCTCGGCTACAGCCCGGTCATCTACATCCATCTCGATGCATGGAAGTTCAGTCAGCCCAGCCTCCAGGCTTGCGCGATATCGGCGCTCGCCGCTGATGATCATGAATCGCCCGCCCACATCGCTTGGCCGGACCAGTAACGGTTCGAGAACGCCCTTCTCTTTGATCGACGAGACCAGCTCAGTAAGATCGCCGATCTCGACTCGCGGTTGCAGTGGATTTGGCTCGAGTTTGTCGATCGGAATCATCCGACCAACCGGCGCTCCCCCACTTCGTCCCGTAAGCAGTTCGACGTAATGTGAATCGTGACGGAGCTTAAAATTCTCCGGCAACCCTTTCTTAGACACGTCGCATTACCTCCTCGCACAAGCTGGCGTACTCGGTCGCGCCGCTTGAGGCTGGTGCAAACGTAAAGATAGATTCCTTATAGGCAGGACTCTCTTCAAGTCGAATACTCTTGCTGATCACCGTCTCAAATACCTTGTCCCCAAATACTTGGCGTATTTGTTCATGGATATCTTTAGCTAGAGTAGTTCTCTTATCGAGTAAAGTTATAAGCACACCTAACACTTTAAGGTTTGGATTAGGTCTAGCCCTGACCTTCTCTACAGTATCCAGAAGATCGTCCGTTCCTTCGAGCGCGAAATACGATGGTTGAATGGGCACGATCAAGTAATCGGAAGCCACCAATGCATTGACCGTAATCAAACCAAGCGTCGGAGGAGTATCGATCACGATGTACTCATAGGCGCTCGCCAGCCCATCCATTCGATCTTTTAATCGGAACGGCGCATCGAACTCACCAATTAGCTTGCTCTCGAACTTTGCGAGACTGATCCTGGAGGGCAATATATCCAACCCCGGTAACGAGGTCGGCTTGATTACGGTCTCCTTAGAAATTTGGGTGTCCGTAAGCATCTCGTAAATCGAGTACTCGATTGAGTCGTGCGCCAGGAACGTCAGCGAGCTGTTTGCTTGAGGATCCAGATCGACCAGGAGGACTTTCTTGCCTGCGCGTGCTAATGCCGCGGAGAGGTTGATTGCCGTGGTTGTCTTCCCTACCCCGCCTTTTTGATTCGCGATCGCGATTACCATAGTTACTGCTTCGGCTCCGGTAAGAACGTGTGCATCCTAATGCTAAGGGTCAGCAGTGTCAAGCACTGCAACTCTCCAATTGGGTTAGAAGAGCGGTTTTTTTTGGAAAGCTCGATATAGACTTTCATCCTCTAATATGGTCTAATCGCTGCGAAGTCGACCGCTGAACGAAAAAACCAGCAGCGTTTCGGGCGTTGGACATCTTTTTTGCTTGTGCGGCGCACAGAGTGAACAGAGGGACACAATGGAAATCGAAATGAAAATTCGGGGTCTCATGATGGACCCAGCCGCCAACACGCCAATCATTATTCTCAAGGATGTAAACGGAGAGTCGATGCTGCCGATCTGGGTGGGACCGTTCGAGGCGAATGCAATTGCCGTTGAAATCGAAAAGCTATCGACCCAGCGGCCGATGACCCACGATCTGCTCAAGAACATTATCTGGGAATTCGGGGGATCTGTTAGAAGAGTAGTAATAACGGACTTGATCGATAACACCTTCCTGGCGGTAATCGAGCTAATGAAAGAGAACGAACTTCTGGTTGTTGATTCACGGCCAAGCGATGCAATTGCGCTTGCCCTGCGAGTTGACTGTCCAATTTATGTAAACGATGAGGTCATAAAGAACTCTAGCAGTGCGATTACCGAGGACCCCTCAACAACTCAGGATGACTGGCCCGAAAGTCTGGTAGATGATGCCAGCGATTACAAGATGTAAATTTGGTATTCCTTTTCAGGTGGTATTCCACGCGAACTGTGATATAGTCCCGTTCACCTCTACCCGGCAAAACAGGGTGGACTTTCCTGGGAAACGCGAATCCCGCGTAGACCATAATCCCCAGAGGAGATAGCAATGGCGTCGTTTAATAAGATTACTATTGTGGGCTACTTAGGTCGAGATCCGGAACTGAGATACACCCCGGACGGTACTCCAGTCTGCGACTTCTCAGTTGCGACTACAGAACGCCGTAAAGACAAATCCGGCGAACCTCAAGACATCACAACCTGGTTTCGAGTCACTGTTTGGCGAAGACAGGCGGAATTGGCTGGTCAGTATCTCACGAAGGGGAGACAGGTTTACGTCGAAGGTAGACTGATTCAGAGGGACTTCGTGGATCGAGACGGCAATACGCGATACAGTCTTGAAGTGACCGCTTCCGATATTCAATTTATCGGCTCACGAACAGACGAAGCATCGGCACCCAGGGATGAGCGCCCGGTCAGATCGCGCCAGCAAGAGGCTGCCGCTGCCGCGCCCGCTGTGACGGACGACGACATTCCCTTCTGAGGGTGTCCAATCGCGTCACTCATCCAGTACAAATCGCTTGCTGAGACCGAGCTCCTTAATCTTGTGCTGAAGGCTCTGCCGATGCATCCCGAGAGCTGCCGCCGCGCGGGTAACATTCCCGCCGGCCTGCTCAAGGGAATGCTCTACGTACTGGCGCTCGAACTCCTTTTTGGCGGTTCGGAAATCCATAGAATGGGGCACCGTAATACCTTCCGGCGGTTTCGCAACCGGACGCGGACTATGCTGACCCGAAAGTACCTCTTCGGGCAGTGCTTCAATCTTAATCTCTTCAGTGTCAGTAAGTACGACTGCTCTCTCAATGCAATTTCTTAACTGTCGAGCGTTTCCAGGCCAGTTGTACTCAAGTAAAACCTTAAGGGCATCCTTGGAAATCTTAAGCGGAGCCCCTTTGTAAGCCAGGGAAAAACGGTCGCAGAAAGAATGAGCCAAAGCCGGAATGTCCGACCTCCTGTCGCGAAGCGGCGCCAAGTTCATTCGAACCACGCACAGCCGGTAAAAGAGGTCTTCACGAAACTTGCCCGCTTCAACCTCGCTCTCAAGCGGCTTATTGGTTGCGCTAATTATTCGAGCCTCTGTAGAAATAGTCTCATTGCTGCCGAGCCGTTGAAATGTCTTTTCTTCAATCGCTCGCAACACCTTCGCCTGAGTGGTGAGGCTCATGTCTCCAATCTCGTCCAGAAATAACGTCCCGCCATTCGCTGCCTCAAACTTCCCTACTCTTCGACCAGCCGCACCAGTAAATGCCCCTTTTTCATGCCCGAATAACTCCGACTCGATCAACTCGCCAGGCATTGCAGCACAATTGATGCTTACAAACGGACCCGACGGGGTCCGGCTCCGCGAGTGAATCTCCCGGGCGACCATCTCCTTTCCTGTCCCTGACTCGCCAGTGAGCAATACGTTTACGTCAGTCGGCGCGACCTTCTCGATCAAGGAATAGACCGTCCGCATCGCTGCGGAGGAGCCGATCAACCTTCCAAACTCACCCGGAGCCGCAAGCTCCCTGCGTAGTTTTGCGTTTTCAGCCCTAAGAGAGTGTGTGTCGATCGCATTCTTAACAAGGATGCGGAGTTCATCAACTTCGAAAGGTTTCGCCAGATAATCGTATGCGCCAAGCTTTATTGCCTGAACAGCGGTCCGTTCAGATCCGTGCGCGGTCACTATTATGACTACTGGCGGATTCTCCCTGGATACAAGGGTCGGCAAATAATCCAGACCTGATTCGGTAGCGAGTCTAACGTCTAGAAGAACAACGACAGGTGAATGAACGTCGATTGCTTTTTCGGCAACAGAAACGCTCTCGGCCTCGACAATGGAGTAGCCTTCCTTCTCCAGGGCCCGCTTCATTCCAAAGCGGGCCGCTGGCTCATCGTCAACAATAAGAACTACAGGTTTCATGCTGGGGAACGGTAGAAAGTACGACCGGGCTTTGACCAGTCGGATGTTGATTTGGAGTATCTACTTCTTGCCTTTCTTACCTTGTGCCGGTGCTCCTTCATTACTCCAGAATCCCGGCGCATTATCCTTCTCGAAGGGATACACCTTGTTGGTATCTGCGTTAAATTCCCATTCCGCCGCCAGCAACTGTTTCTGCCAGTCCTGGTAATTAAAGACTACTTTCCATCGCCCTTGTTTTTCACCGGCAAGGAGCTTCTTTTGACTGGCCTCCCACCCAATTGGGGTGATGTTGTAAGCGCCCTTGTTTTTTGCGTAATCCTCAACCATTTCATCTACTGTCTTGGTCGACAATTGTTCGTTCACCTCGGGCTTCATGCCTTTGACTTTCTCAATTACTGTCTTTCCTTCAGGCGTTGTCTTGCTAACTCGATCCTCAATAGCAGCAATCTTGGGGTCCTTCTGAGCTTTGGCCACCGGGGTGGGCGGTTTGTGATCGCAACCGATCAACAAAATTACCAATGCCAATGCGGGTATGAACCTAAGCATCTTTTCGATCCTCCGTTTGCTTGTCGAAATGAACATGCGCAGACTTTGTCACTGGGCCATCAGAATCCTGAGATCTCTGACATTATTCCCAGAGGGTCCCGTCACAACAAGACCTCCGGCTATCTTGAAAAACGAATTTGAGTCGTTGGCGCGTATGAAGCTTGATGCATCAGCGCTGTGCTGCATCGCCGCGGTCACCAGTTGTGCGTCGGCCACTGCCCCCGCCGCCCCGCTGTTCCCGTCGATTCCGTCACTGCCACAAGAAAGAACCGCAATATCGTCGATTATGCCGGAACCAGCGAGCTGCGCCGCGCAGTATAGCACGAATTCCTGGTTGCGCCCACCAATCCCCTCGCCGTGAAC
>Ga0126384_10001756_pt1 | contig 12959 bp, 10 predicted proteins | sample PanSoiMetPlot_36_FD_92543 | JGI IMG/M metagenome (GOLD analysis project Ga0126384, IMG submission 92543) | Tropical forest soil microbial communities from Panama - MetaG Plot_36 | ecosystem: Environmental > Terrestrial > Soil > Tropical forest > Bulk soil | place: Panama | collected 2016-02-17 | reverse complement strand
TGTCAATTCGTCCGAAGGCCACGCAATTTACCTGGATGTTGAACTGGCCCCACTCCTTGGCGAGCATCTTAGTTAATCCGATCACTCCGGCTTTTGCGGATGAGTAATTCGCCTGCCCAGGATTACCCCGAGTACCCGAAGTCGAGCTAATGTTGATTATCTTTCGAGCCTGTGCACTCCCGCGCTCAGATTTCTCCCGTTTTGCCGTCTCGCGCAAAAAAGTAGAAGCCGCTCGGATAATCCGGAAGGGTGCCGTAAGATGGACCGCAAGAATCGCCTCCCATTGCTCGTCGGTCATCTTATGAATGACGGCATCCCAGGTGTAACCGGCATTGTTGACGAGGATGTCGATCGAGCCGAATTTTTCAATTGCGGCATTGACGATCAATTCCGGAAAGGCGCGGTCAGTCACATCGCCTGGCACGCTTAGGGCGCTTCCTCCGGAAGCGACGATTGCGGCGACTGCCTGTTCCGCAGGTGCGGGATCGATATCACTGAGGACCACGCGAGCTCCGTCTTGCGCGAATATCTCGGCAGCAGCGCGGCCAATCCCACGGCCTGCACCGGTTATTATTGCTGTTTTCCCTTCAAGTAATCCGGCCACGTTGTTCACCTCTTTCTTGTTGATAAGCCCAACTTCAGGAAGCTGTCGGTATTCTCTGCGAATATCTGCGCTCTCCGCGACTCTGCGGTGAGGTTCCTCTTTGATCCGAAACTCGACGTCAGAGACGGTAAGTGCACCGAGGATTGCGGAGTACTTCAGTGAGGTCCGCTACGAACGAAATCACTTCTTAAAAATCGCTTTCGGGATCATTGCATGTACACCCTTATTGCCGTCGACGAGCTGTGTAATTTCCAGGTCCGCAGCCACGCTCGAAAGCATGTAAGCATCGTCACGCGTCAGATGCTTTTCATGTACTAAGAAATCAATCATCTCGCGCAACGCACCCTTAGTCGCTTCGGTCAGGTCTTCGTGAATTCCCATGGTGATGAAGTGCGAAGGCGTTTCAGCGCGCGGCCATTTCAAATGCATGTCTTTGCGGACAATCAACTGAAAGGTTCCGATAAGCGAAGTCTCCAGCGCGGTGATATCTACTTCTCCGTTTCCCTGTCCGGCGTGTCCGTCGCCGGCCAGGAACAGTGCTCCGCGGGTATGAACAGGAATGAACAGCGTTGTGCCTGCGACCAGTTCCTTGTTGTCGAGATTTCCCGCGTGAATCCAGGGTGGAGCGCTACTAATTCGGCCGGAGACCTCCGGAGGGGCGACGCCCAGACTCCCGAAGAAAGGCTTTAGCGGAATCTCGATTCCCTCAGAAAATCGGCCGATCATTCGCTTTTCGTCGAGGGGTATGATCTTTATTTTTGGATATGGGAAATCTTCCGGGATGAATCCGCGCCCGGGGCTGAATGCGTTATAGGCATATGGTATTGCCAGCTTGATATTCCTGATCCGCACTTCGAGAACATCGCCGGCTTCGGCACCCTCAACAAAAACGGGTCCGGTTAGAATGTGACCTCCAGGCCCTTTGTTTGTGACCTCTTTGTAGATGTCGCGTAGGGATTGCTCGACTTGTTCGGGAGGAACTCCGGCGGCTTCGAGTCGAGCCGGGCTCGATGTGATCAGCGTTTGGATCTCTATCGTGTCACCGGATTTGATACGGATAACCGGTGGAGTGCTCGCATCGTAGTAGCCCCACGCGACGGTCTTTGGTGAGGGCTTCAGTTGCTGCTGGGCGAGAGCATCCAATCCACCGAGGCAAATTAGACAAGCAAACAGAATTTGGGTTCGCTTCATCGTTCCTTCTCCCGTTGAGTGCAGTGAATAAGAAAGGCGGCGACAGAAACCAAGGCGCGAGTCTAGCACACCAACAAAGACCGCAGAAGCTCAGCGCAGGGATTCTGTTGATGTAGCGTATTGGGTCGAATATGATTCATCGCGCGTCTTGATTCTGGAATAGAGGTAACAAATGAAAGGCATCGTCCTGGCGGGCGGACTTGGTACCAGACTTGCGCCGCTCACCCGTGTAACAAACAAGCACCTGCTGCCGGTCTTCGATCAGCCGATGGTTTATTATCCGGTCCGAACGCTGATCGACGCGGGCATTACCGACATCCTGATAGTTACCGGTGGCAACAGCGCCGGGGACTTCCTGAAGCTTCTTCGCAATGGGGCGGAGTTCGGGCTTAACCGTCTCAACTATGCTTATCAGGAGGGCGAAGGTGGGATTGCGGCAGCGCTCAGTTTAGCCGAGCATTTTGCGGACGGCGGGCCAGTATGCGTCGTTCTTGGGGACAATATTCTGCAAAAGAGCATCGGCAGCTTTGTAAGAAAGTTTCGCCATCAGGGAACCGGAGCGAAGATATTGCTGAGTGAGGTTTCGGACCCGCAACGTTTTGGGGTCCCTGTATTTCAAGATGAACGTGTGATTCGTATTGAAGAGAAGCCCAGCGATCCAAAATCAAACTATGCGGTGATTGGCGTTTATATGTACGACAACCGTGTTTTCGAGATAATCAAGACACTCAAGCCGAGCGGGAGGGGTGAGCTTGAAATAACGGATGTTAACAATGCTTACATTGAATCAGGTGATTTGAGCTGGGATGTTATCGATGGCTGGTGGACCGATGCCGGAACGTTCGATAGCCTGCTGAAGGCGTCGAATTTGATTGCGCGGCTGCGAGCGGAAAGTTAGGCGTATCGGAACTGTTCAAAATTTTAGCGAATCATACAATCCCACCAACGCGCAAGTTGGTGGGATTACCGGACGTAAATGCGCGTCCCTGGCGTCAACACCGACCCATTGAGCCAGTTCGAGCACAAATGATATCCTCCTCGTCACGATGGACAATGTGACGCGATCACCGTCCAATGATCTGGAGTCCGATCAACGATTGACTGAACGCCAGCTTGCCCGTGAGCGCGATCGCCTGAAGCTCCTTCTCGAAATCAACAACGCTGTTGTCTCTCACCTTGGCCTTACCGATCTTCTTCACAGCATATCCGAAAGCCTGAAACGCGTTGTGCCACACGATATGAGCGGAGTAGCCCTGTATGATTCGGATGCCGGCGAACTGCGGGCTCACGTGCTCGAGTACGTAAAACCGTTGCCGAACTTCGCTCCAGGCACTCCTATACCGATGGAAGGCACAACCGCAGGACTCGCCTTCACCACCGGTCAGCCTGTATTCGTCGACAAACCTGACCCCGAGAGATTTAGCGCACAGTACACTCGAGAGGCATTGGTGACGGGCGTCAGATCAGGCGGCAGCATTCCGCTCATTGCGCACGGACGGAAGCTGGGCACCCTGGGCATCGCCTCGATGCAAGAAAGCGCCTTCTCCGAGGAGGACAAAGAAGTGCTGTGCCAGATCGCAAATCAGATTGCGATCGCAGTTGAGAATTCTCTGAATTACGAAGAAGCGCGGAAGGCTGAAAAAGACCTCGCCAAAAGCCTCGATGAAATCAATTTACTGCTCGGCGTGGCCAACAGCGTTACCTCAAACCTGGATCTGCGCCAGGTATTCAAAGCGATTGCGGATTCGTTACGCAAAGTAGTTACCTGCGATGGGATGGTAATGACCATCTTTGATCGAGACGCCGGCGAGTTGCGGGTGTTTGCTCTTGATCCGACCACAACAATAATTCCCCCGTTCTCGGAGGGCGAGCGAGTTCCGATCGCGGGTACGCCTGCGGAACGCGCGATAGTTTCACAAAAGACCATTATCGTCACTCGAGAGGAACTGCAAACATCGACCTCTCCAATCGTGAGAAGGGTCGCGGCTCAAGGCATCCGGTCCACATGCATCGCCCCGCTGGTTTCGCACGGCACGGCGCTCGGCACAATAGCGCTAGTGAGCCTACAGGAAAACGCTTTCTCAGAAGCCGATGTCGAACTAATTTCTCAAATCGCCCGCCAGATTGCTATTGCTGTCGAGAACGCGCTCAACTTCGAGCGGGCTCGCGAGGCTGAGAAACAAGCTGCCCGCGAGCGCGAACGTATTGAACTGCTATTGGAGATCAATAACAGGATTGCATCTAATCTCGAGCTTCACGATCTTTTCATCTCTATCTCTGCTTGTCTTCGTAACATCCTGCATCACGATTATGCGGACCTTTCGTTCTACGATCCTGAAACGGACCGAATGCGGGTATATGCGATCGATCGAGCCAGCGATATAACGTTTGGAAAGGAAGACGTCTGGGCGTCGTTGGAAAACACGCCGCCTGGTCTTGCCATCCACAGTCGAAAAACGGTGATGCGCAATTACCCCAATTACGACGAATTTCCGTCCGAATCGATGAAACGAGCGCTCGACGACGGTATTAAGTCGGGATGTACCACGCCTCTTATTTCGCGAGACCGAGTGCTTGGCGTGCTGACAGTTGCCAGCCGGCAAGAGGCTGCCTTCACATCGGACGATGTTGAGATGCTGTCGCAAGTGGGGGTCCAGGTTGCCCTCGCGGTTGAAAATGCTCTCAACTTTGAAGCAGTTCGCTCAGCTGAAAAACAGATAGCACGCGACCGCGATCGACTCAATCTATTGCTAAACGTAAACAATGCGATTGTTTCAAATCTTGATTTGCGCAAACTCATGCACGTTATCTCTTCTTATCTCAGAGAAGCGTTGCGTCACGATCTTATTGGTCTTTCGCTTTACGAAGCCGAAACAAACCAGCTCCGGACCTACATCTACGACACCCCCAGTGATCAGCCGTTTGTCGAGGAAGGAAAGCCGGTACCCCTGGAGGGAAGCATGGCGGGTCTGGCTTTCACTTCAGGAAAGCCCGTCTTCGAGAACCAGATTAGCAAAGCTTTTCAGGCCGGGATAAACAAACAGATACGCGAGGCTGGCTTCAAGTCAGGGGGTTGTATTCCGCTGATCGCGCACGGCAAAAAGCTCGGCACCCTGGGCGTTGCGAGTTTTGAAGAAAACGTATTCTCGGAAGATGAAGTTGGATTGCTCTGCCAAATTGCAAATCAAATCGCTCTCGTACTCGAGAACGCAATCGCATTCCGTGAGATTGAAGCGCTCAAGAACAAGCTCTCCGAAGAGAGACTTTATCTGGAAGAGGAGATCAACACCGCTTACGATTTTGAACAGATCATTGGTTCCAGCCCGGCTCTAAAGCGCATTCTCAAGCAGGTAGAAACCGTGGCTCCGACTGATTCGACGGTTTTGATTCAAGGCGAGACGGGAACCGGCAAGGAGATGATTGCGCGCGCGATTCACAACCTGAGTTCGAGACGCGAGCGCACCCTCGTAAAGATCAACTGCGCCGCGATCCCGATGGGCCTGATCGAGAGCGAGCTCTTTGGCCATGAAAAAGGAGCGTTCACCGGCGCAATCGCACAGCGCGTGGGCCGCTTTGAACTGGCCAACAAAGCGACGTTGTTTCTGGATGAAGTTGGAGAGATTCCACAGGAGCTTCAGCCTAAACTTCTGCGAGTCCTGCAGGAGAGAGAGTTTGAGCGCCTTGGAAGTACCCGCACGATAAGTGTGGACGTGCGGTTAATTGCCGCAACCAACCGCAACCTGGAACAGATGGTCGGAGAACGCCAGTTTAGAGATGATCTTTATTACCGTTTAAATGTGTTTCCGATCACAATACCGCCGCTCCGCGAGCGCCAGGAAGACATCCCCCTCCTGATTCGGTTCTTCGCAAGCAAATTCGCACGTCGGCTGAAGAAGCGAATCGAGACCCTTCCGGCTCCGGCAGTTGCGGCGCTCCAGCGCTATCATTGGCCAGGAAATATTCGGGAGCTGGAGAATGTAATTGAGCGCGCGGTCATCCTCTCGTCTGGAACGGAGCTTCAGATACCTCTGAATGAAATGAAGCTTCAGACAAAAACGGGTGAGCACGGCATGCCAAGGTTCGAGAGCGCTGTCCCCGAATCTGGCTCCCTCGAATCGGTTGAGCGTGAACATATTCTTCGCGTTCTACGCGAAACAGATTGGGTCGTAAGCGGACCCAACGGCGCGGCCGCCACGCTGGGTTTAAAGCGAACAACTTTGCAAGCCCGTATGAAGAAGCTCGGCATCACACGTAATACTCCCTCCGCTTAAACTCGACCAACTTTCATCTGTGTAATCTGCGTAATCTGTGGATAGATCAGTGTTGAAGCACTTGAAGCGTGGCGGTGCACAGATATCGCAGGAAACAAAACCATTATCCGCAGATTACACAGATAGAAAATAACCAAGGCACACAAACCAGAAACCGCAAACCAGAAATTACAAACCACAATTGACAACATTCCGTTTCTGCCCAAATTTTGGCACTGCCGAAATATCAACATTGGCACTGAAGTGCCAATAACTGGACTGCTCAGGTCAAACATTGTGAATACGGCAATTAGTCGATTGCCCGCTCGTGGCAAGAGGGTTGCACTAACACGGCTGTCACTCGAAAGAAAGGGAGCTGGAACGATGTCTTTCGCTCAGCAAAAAACAGAAGCCGTGAGGCAATGCCATAGTTGCGGCGCATTATTGTTTGATCGCCACAACTTCTGCCGAAGCTGCGGTGCCAGCCAGTTGGATCGTGAGGAACCAACAGACCGCAACACGGCTGCCCAGGTGAGCGCGACTCCCAGGTCGCTTGAGACGAGTCAGTTGCTTTCGGAAATTCTGGTCAGATCGCTGACGAAGAGCCTGTCCATTAGAACCGCGCCATTCCGATCCAACCGGTTCGGGACGAGCGTTGTGGCGGTTCTCTCCATCATCCCGATCTGGCTTCTGATCATATTGCTCTCGCCGCTTGATGCATACACCGCGGCCAGAGCTGCTTCGAGTGAGCTTAATTTTGAGTAGATGAAAAGAGAATGTGAAGATGTTGATGATTACTGAAGAACGAAAGGACGACTCGCTGACTTTAAGGCTCGCTGGCGCAATTGCCGGCGATTGGGCACAGGAGTTCGAACGTTGTTGGAATGACGCCGCGAACTCGTCCCGAGTCATCGTCGAACTTAAAGAAGTCACCTTTGTGGACGACAAAGGCAAAGAGGTTTTGGGCGAGATGATGCGTAAGGGATGTCAGCTGATCGCGTTCGACGTACTAACAAAAGCTATCGTGGAAGAAATCGCCAATGAAACTTCCATTGCATAAGCTCGCAGAGAAAGGCAAGCCATGAATAACTTACGATTCAAAACTTTGTTTTTTGGAATTCTTCTTACAGTTATGACTGGGATCGAAGCGTTCGCACAGCCACCAGAAAGCCGCGTGCCGGAAGCCTGCGACAGCGCCACATTCAAACCGCAATCAGCAGTCACCGATCGTGAGCTTCTAGCGAGAGTCGAACAACGCTCCGAGGCACTATGGGCGAAGCTGTTCGAGATTCAGATGCAGGAAATCGACTTGCAGGCTCGACTGGATGATCTTGATTACCGTTTAACGCCGGACGGCATTCGGCAAGCCCTCGCCTTCGTCGGTTCCGTTCGACCAATGGATGAGCTGCGCGAGTCGTTGCGAATCAGGCTCGAAGGCGAGAGGGTCAGGATAAGCGGCCTGATGGAACAGCTCGAATTGTCGCGCCAGCGCCTGGAGGACTCCATCCGCCGAACCGATGCGGAACTTGAACGGCTTCGACAGCGGCTCAGTTCGGCTGAGTAAGGCCGGCTTCAAACGGAATAGACTGAGGAACAAATCTCTACCACTTTTGCGGGTTAGCGTCTTTGCGTAAATCCTGTGCTGGTCTGTAAAACGCTCAGGTTTCACGCAAAGACGCGAAGCCCGCGAAGCGGCAAAAGAACCAGCTGCCGTTGATTCTCCACTAGCCGATCTTCCATCAACCGCGCTATTATGGCTATACCTCATTCTCGCAACACGATTGAAATCCTGACCCTACCGGAGGTCGTTATGCCAAAGACCGTTCGTGACATCATCAAGGATCGCAAAGAAGTCTACTGCATCTCGAACCAGACAACGGTAGCCGAGGCCGCCCGATACCTGAAAGACCGCCAAATCCGCGCAACCGGCGTTTGCAACCTTTCGGGTAAAATCATCGGCGTCGTATCGCAAAGTGATATATCTGACAAAGTCGTCGCTGAGAACTATCGCCCGTCAGAAGTGAGTGTCCAGTCAATCGCCAGCTCAAATCTGATAAAGGTAACCTGTGAGGCTGAGATCGATGAGGCCTTACGGATCTTGCAAGCAAACGGCGTTTATCACTTGATCGTCGAAGACAACGATGAAAAGTTCCTCGGGATGGTGTCGATGCGCGACTGCGTGGCGATGAAGGGAGAGGAAGAAAAAGAACGCGCCGAGATGTTGAAGGATTACGCGTTTCCAAGCTACTGAACGCTGAACATACGTTTAGCGTTCAGCGTTGGGCGTTACCGGGCGGGCTCTAAAATTTTTCTGTGTAATCTGGTAATCTGCGGATGAACTCAGAAGAACATCCAGAGATCACTGCAGAATAAGGATTAGGAAGATTTAAAAGTGAACCTCAACGCCGAACGCTAAACTCTAAACGTTCAACACTGAACGTTAAACTCCAGGCTATTCATGTCTTAGCGCCGTAATCGGGTCCATCCACGCCGCCTTCAACGCCGGCCACATTCCAAACACCAGGCCTACACTGACAGAACCTAAGAACGACAACACAGCCGCCCATAATGGTATCTTCATCACCAACGCCGGAATCAATGCCGATACCGACCACGATAAAAGCCAGCCAAAGAGAAGTCCCGCCAGACCTCCAACACCCGTAAGCGTCGCCGCTTCAGTCAAGAACTGCCAAACTATATCGGCGCGTCGCGCACCAACCGCTTTACGTATCCCGATCTCCCGAGTGCGCTCGGTAACCGCAACCAGCATGATGTTCATCACTCCCACTCCACCTACCATGAACGCTATCGAAGAGATAATCATCATCACGCCAAAGACCGCGCCGACTATGTCATCGAAAGTGGAGATGAATGAATCCGGCGTTCCGATCTCGAAATCGTTGTCCTTGTCGATTGGAACATTGCGGCGGCGTCGAAGAACCTCTTCCAATCCGGCGATCCCTTCGGACATCCGACCTTCCCGCATCCGCACGATGATAAAGTGGTCGTCCTTCGAAGGAAACATCTTGTGGAAGGTCCAATACGGAATGAAGATATCGTTGTCTTCCTGATTCTCGGACCCGAACGGTCCGGCCTTCTGTTTCTTGACGGTTCCGACAACGGTGAAATCCTGACCGCCAACATTGACTGTTTTGCCGATCGGATCTTCGGCGGGGAAAAGCGCTTCGACAACATTGAACGCGAGAACCGCAACATAGGCGCGATGCAGGTTCTCCGCTTCACTGAAATAACGACCTTCGGCGACGGGAACGTTCATTACAAGCTCGGCCACCGGGAAGTTCCCGATCAGCTGCGTTCGATTCATAACCTTGTCGCGATATCGCACTTCGGGCGGCGCCGGCGGCACCTCGCCAGGCAGCGGGATCGCATAAGGTATCCCGGCGTACACGTACTCCGCCGCATCCACTTCCTTCTGGATCGCCAGTGCATCTTCGAGAGAAAGCGGCTTGCGGTTCAGGATCTCAGCCGACGGCTTGCTTGTCATAATGAACGGATAACGCCAAAGATAGACGTTCCGCGTGCCGAAGCTCTCGGCATTGTCCAAAACAGACTGTCGGAAGCCGTTCAGCACCGCGGCCATCGCAACAATCACCAGCACTCCAATGAACACACCGAGAATCGTCAGCGCCGCACGAAACTTATGCGTCGCCAGCGTCTGCATCGCCAGGACTGTATTTTCTCGGACCCCGGATAAGTTCATTCCGTTCTCAATGCCTCAATCGGATCCAGCTTACCCGCACGCCTTGCAGGATAGATTCCGAAGAAGACTCCGATGACCGTGCACAACACAATAGCCACCGCCGGCGCCCAGAGCGGAAACGATGATGGCAACGGCGTGAATTGCGAGAGCGTCCAGGAGATTAACCATGCGAAGATGATTCCGCCCGCGCCGCCAACACAGCAGAGCACAACCGATTCGACAAGAAACTGGTTGACTAGGTCCTGTTGTCGTGCGCCAACTGCCTTCCGAATTCCGATTTCTTTGGTGCGCTCGACAACAGACACCAGCATAATGTTCATGATGACGATGCCGCCAACAACAAGCGAAATTCCGACAACGAATAACGATACCGAAAAGATCACGCTTGTAAGGCTATTGAACAATTCGTTGACACCCTCTGAGGTGATCAAGCCGAAATCATCTTCCTCATGGTAATCCAGGTGATGCAGCGTCCTCATGACCAGCCTGGATTGGTCCTGGGCATTTTGCATCTGGCCTTCACGACCTCTTATTGAGATGTTGACAGTCCGTCGCGAGCCGTAGATCTTCTGAAAAGTTGATAGCGGTATTCTCGCAAAATTGTCTCGCGAAAATCCGAACACCGAACCTTTTTTCTCGGCAATTCCGACCACCGCGTAGCCGTGGTCGTCGATCTGAATTGTTTTGCCAAGACGATCGACCCCGAGAAACAGCTTTTCTGCGACATCAGCTCCGATGAACGCGACAAACCGGGAATGCTCTTCATCCCAATCCTGAAGCGCTCGTCCGCTCTCCACCCCGTAGCCCTCGATGTCCACGATGTTCGGAGTAATGCCGGACATATCTATTTCCCTTAACGACTGCCGTCCAAAGCGAATATTGACCTGTTTGTGAGTTTCGACGCCAACAAGTTCACACGAACTGCAAGCTCTTTTGATCGATTCCGCCGCATCCGAGTGAATATCAGGGTTGCGCCGGATCATCTCATACAACTTGTCCAGATTAGTCGTGATGGGATACTGCGTGATCACGAAGGTATTCGGTCCGAAATTCGACACCTTTTCTTTCCAGTAGTGGTTGAGCCCTTGAATTATCGAGATTACCGAAATAATCGAGGTGATACCGATAATGATACCGAGGAGCGTCAAGAACGACCGCAGCTTATTTGCGCGCAGCGAGTCAACGGCTACGCCAGCGTAGTCAATGAAGCCGGCGCGTCCGCCCTTCTCTTCCCACGCTTCTTGATCCGTTCTTTCTATCGTTGGAGCCGTGGTCGTCGACATAAAACCTTATTTTGTTATAACTGGCGTTGTCACACCGGTCAATGTTTCGCGCCCGTAAACCGTTGCCTTTACAACGTCAGCCAGGATGTGCAATTGTACCGAGCACCTTTAAACGGGCATTCGACACACTCAGTCTGTCGAATATTTGTCGAACATCATGACGATGGCGGGTCGCTCTGGGTTCTGCTGAACGAAAGGTTTTTGTACATGAGCGTTGTAAAAGGCTTAAAGCAGAGCTTGGAGAACTATCCTGACAAGGTTGCGGCGATTTGCGGCGACGCACGGCTGAGTTTTCGAGAACTCGACGAGCGAGTTAACCGGCTCTCGAGCGCCCTGGCCGACCTGGGTCTTACAAGAACCGACCGGATCTCAGTACTCTCGTTCAATTGTCACCGATTTCTGGAGCTTTATTACGGCATCCCGCAGCTTGGTGCTGTAGTGGTGCCGATAAACTTCCGTCTCCAGCCGCCAGAAATAAGATACATCGTTAATCATTCCGGCTCTAAAGCGATCGCAGTAGATCCGGCGCTGGTTTCGCTGATCGAACCCATTCGCGCCGAACTCCATTCAATCGAGCGTTTCATTCTCATAAGCGAAGAACAACGGGAAGGCTATCTTAACTATGAAGAGCTTCTCAATGGCGGCACCCCGGATTACGAAGGGCCAGAAATAAGAGAAGACGAGTTGCTTGGATTGTTCTACACGTCCGGCACCACCGCGGAACCGAAAGGCGTGATGCTCTCCCACAAAAACATGCTTTCGAACATCAAGCATTCGGAGGGCGTCTACAACTATTTGCCGGAGGACATTTATCTGCACGCGGCGCCGATGTTTCATCTGGCTGACGGAGCGGCCGTTTTCTCACACACTTCTCGAGGAGCAACGCAGGCGTTCATACCGCGCTTTGATCCTAAGCAGGTGCTCGAGACGATCGCACGAGAGCGCGTGTCGCTTCTCTTACTAGTGCCGACGATGCTCAACTTCGTTTTACAACAACCGAATATCGATTCCTATGACCTTTCCTCGCTGCGACACCTGACGTACGGCGCGTCACCGATTGCGCCCGATCTGTTGAAAAGAGCGATGAGCGTCTTGAACTGTGAGTTTGGGCAGGGATATGGGCTGACCGAAGCTTCTCCGTTGCTGACGGTTCTAACGCACCAGGACCATCTGGTCACCGATGATAACAGCGCGAAGCGTCTAACCTCGTGCGGGAAACCAGTCAACGGCGTTGACGTTAGGGTTATCAAAGAAGACGGAATCGACGTGCACCCTGGAGAAGTTGGAGAAATCATAGCCCGCGGTCCAAACATTATGCTCGGTTACTGGAAGCGGCCGGAAGAAACGGGAGATACGTTACGCGATGGCTGGCTTCATACCGGCGACCTGGCAACAGTTGATGACGACGGCTACATCTACCTGGTAGATCGTAAGAAGGACATGATCGTCACCGGCGGTGAGAACGTTTACTCAACCGAAGTCGAGGCCGTTCTGTACGCACATCCGGCAATCAAAGAAGCAGCAGTGATTCCTATTCCCGACTCTGACTGGGGAGAAGCGGTTCACGCATGTGTAACTGTGCGCGATGGAAAACAAGTCGAGGCCGAAGAACTGCAGGACTTCTGCCGTGAACGCCTCGCGAATTACAAAGTGCCGCGCTCGATTGAGTTCATCGAAGGAGAGTTGCCCAAGGGTGGCACTGGGAAGATATTGAAGAAACTGCTGAAAGAACGATATTGGAAAGACCGAGACAGGCGTATTAGTTAAGAGCAATTATATTTTGGTGCGTGCTCTGAGTCTCTGCGGCTTTGCGCCTTTGCGTTTAAGGAGGGCATTTCAATTCTGCCTCCTTGAAATGCCCTCCTTAAACGCAAAGGCGCAAAGCCGCAAAGCCGCAGAGACGCAGATTA
>Ga0126384_10001753_pt1 | contig 12967 bp, 11 predicted proteins | sample PanSoiMetPlot_36_FD_92543 | JGI IMG/M metagenome (GOLD analysis project Ga0126384, IMG submission 92543) | Tropical forest soil microbial communities from Panama - MetaG Plot_36 | ecosystem: Environmental > Terrestrial > Soil > Tropical forest > Bulk soil | place: Panama | collected 2016-02-17 | reverse complement strand
GTACCTGCGAAGTCGCCGAACAAAGCCGAGGGACCGGCAGCGGAGGCAACGGAGGGAAGGGAGCTGGCCAAGGGCAATTCGCCCGAGCGCAACGCGCTCCGGACGCAGGGCCGGGACCGCACGCTCAGCGCGCTCGAGCGGGTACGTCAAGCAGCAACCCGGGATAAGAGACAGCGGTTCACCGCGCTCCTCCACCACATCTACGACGTCGAACGACTGCGAGCAGCTTATCTTGCGATTAAGAAGGATGCTGGCCCAGGCGTTGACGGCGAGACCTGGGAGCACTACGGCGAGAACCTCGAGGCTAACCTCCAGGATCTCTCCCATAGACTCAAGCGAGGAGCTTACCGAGCGAGACCGGTTCGTAGAGTTTACATCTCGAAGGGGGGTAAACCGGGTGAGCTTGGCCCACTCGGCGTTCCCGCGTTGGAAGACAAAATCGTCCAACGTGCCACGGTCGAGGTGCTGAACGCAATTTATGAACCGGACTTCTTGGGATTCTCGTATGGTTTCCGGCCGGGGCGCAGCCCGCATCAAGCGCTGGATGCGTTGGCGGTTGGGATCGGAACGAGAAAAGTGAGCTGGGTGCTCGATGCCGACATCCGGAAGTTTTATGACACTCTCGATCAAGGATGGTTGGTGAAGTTTATCGAGTACCGCGTAGCCGACCGGCGCGTCGTGCGCTTGAGCCAGAAATGGCTTAAGGCAGGCGTGCTGGAAGAGGGCAGGCGAGTTCAGAGCGAGATAGGAACGGTTCAGGGCGGTAGTGTTAGCCCGCTTCTGTCCAACATCTATCTCCATTATGTTCTCGACCTCTGGGTTCAGCGATGGAGACCGAAGCAAGCGCGCGGGGAAGTAATCTGTGTGCGCTTCGCCGATGACTTCGTTGCCGGCTTCCAACATCGCCATGAAGCAGAGCGGTTTCTGGCGGAACTGCGCGAGCGGTTCGCGCGGTTTGGCCTTCCACTGCATGCCGACAAAACGCGAATCGTCGAGTTTGGCCGCTTTGCGGAACAGAATCGGCGAAAGCGTGGCGGCGGCAAACCGGAGACGTTCCACTTCCTGGGTTTTACGCATAGCTGCGGGAAAACTCGGAAGGGACACTGCACGGTGCTGCGACAGACGATACGACAGAGGTGGCAAGCCAAGCTGCGAGCCTTGAAAGCAGAGCTGCGGCGACGCATGCACACGCCCATTCGGGAACAAGGAACGTATCTGCGCTCGGTCTTGATGGGTCACTTCCGCTATTACGGGGTGCCCATGAACGGCCCGGCGCTGTGCGCTTTTCGCCAAGCAGTCGGTTATCTGTGGCGGACGGGGTTGCGCCGTCGCAGCCAGGGTAACCACCTGCCGTGGCGTCGCATGCGGCGCTACATTGCGAAATGGTTTCCGCCGGCTGAGGTTTGTCATCCTTATCCTCTCGTGCGCTTGGGCGTGGTCACCTAAGGTGGGAGCCGGATGCGGTAACGCCGCTCGTCCGGATCTGTGGAGGGGGTTATGAGCGATCATGATCCCTACTCCGACTTCGCGAGTGAGACAGGACAAGAACAAATATCTGAATAATTCGGAATGGGGCTCTAGCTGGAAGTCTCGGACCGAAATTCGCCGAGAGAGTCCAAGGTGCGGCGTAGCTATGAACTTCATCCACCGGTCGCCGGACTCGGAGGGGCGTACAGCGCTACCAGGACCGCTGCGGCTGAGGCCGAGAAAACCGAATAGTCCATAGGCGACTTGATTCCAAACGAGATCGACATTGCTATTCCGAAGAGAGCCAATAACGCCGCGCTGCCCAGTCCTACCCATCGTGGCCAGATGCCCAGAACCAGAGCAATGCCCAAAAACAATTCCGCGGCAGTTGCTGCCCATGCCAGGAAGGGAATAGTAGAGGCTGGCATGAACGAGTTAACTTTGGCTGTGTAGCGCACGAACCCTTCAAAATTTCCGTAACCAACATTTCGGCCCCGGTAGAGCCCGAACCGGTCAGCGATTCCTGAAAGGAAAGCTGCGCCGAGAGCGAAGCGCGCGTAAAGGATTCCAACCCGTTGCCAGCTCAGTGAACGAATTTTCTTCTGCGCGGCATAGGGTAGTGTTGGTGAAGCAGTCATTGGCGCGTCACGCATAGCTATCTTCCTCCGAGATCGGCGCTTGAGGGCGGCGGCACGCTTAGTGGAGTGTCGTGATCGCAGACGAAGTATGCGAGGAACTTTGTTGGGTCCGTATCGCTCGCATTGGCCGAAACTTGGTGTACTCCATTAGCCGCTTCATAAAAACTCTCGCCGGCTTTGTAGATCTTTTCTGACTCGCCCTTTACCTGTGTGCGCAGCGCTCCACTTATGACGTAGCCGATCACTGGGCAAGGATGACTATGAACCGGGGATGATCCACCGGGCGGATAGACGACCTCGACCACCGTGACTTTGAGGTGACTGCCTTCCATCGGCGAGAACGCCTGAGCCATGGCCACGCGGGTCTGGGCTTCTTTGCTCTTCGAATTTCCGGAAGATTGAGCGCTGATGGGCTGGCCTTCCCCGAGGAAGGAGCACAGCGCCAACATGGCGAGAATCATCGATCGGCGGCCATTTTTCATATCGTTTCCGTGCCCTTAACCTTAGCCGAAGAGTGGACTATCAGTAAGGTCCATTTACGATATTATTTGTGTACCACTTCATGAGTAAGAGAAGCAGAGCATTCGATCTCATGTTGCCGATTCGTGAGCCGGGAACACCGATCTATCGTTGGTTGTATACCGGGTTGCGCAGGGGAATTCTGGAAGGCAAGCTGCACCCGGGCTTTCGGCTTCCGGGTACGCGTGATCTCGCAGTTCAATATGGACTGTCGCGAGGAACGATCGTTAACGCTTTCGAGCAACTGAAGTCCGAAGGTTACCTGGAGGGGAGCATTGGCTCGGGAAGTTATGTTAGCAAGGTGTTGCCTGACACCTTGCTCGAGATCCCAAGCAAGACAGGAGTGTTGATCCCAAGGCCGGCCAAAAGGAGACGCCGAATCTCGCGCTATGCGCAGCAGATCCGTCCCTTCCCCGTCTTCGAAATACGGTCTAGCCGTGCCTTCCGGGCCAACGTGCCGGCGCTGGATTTATTTCCTATCACACTGTGGGCGCAAATTACTGCTCGCCGCTTGCGCCGTGCCTCAACCAGCATGCTGCTGGGCTGCGGTCCCATGGGCTACCAGCCCCTGCGTGAGGCGATTTCCGAATACCTCACAACCTCACGCGGTGTAAAGTGCGCTCCCGCACAAATTGCGATTGTGTCGGGGGTGCAGGAAGCGCTCGATGTGGCCGCACGGCTGTTCCTGAACCCCGGAGATCGCGTCTGCATGGAAAATCCAGGCTATATCGGCGCCGCCCGGGTCTTTCAGTCCGTTGGTGCGACGATTTGTCCCGCCCCCGTCGACCATGAAGGCATGAAGTTGCAGGCGTCCAGCCTGCGTGGATCGCGGCTGGTATACGTGACGCCTGCTCACCAGTTTCCGCTAGGCACCACGATGAGCCTCTCTCGCCGCCTGGAACTGTTGGAATGGGCAAGGAGGTCCGACGCTGTTGTTTTTGAAGATGATTACGACAGCGAATTTCGCTATTCAGGGCGTCCCATTCCTGCCCTGCAGGGACTCGATCGTGCTGGTCAAGTGCTGTTTGCCGGCAGCTTTAGCAAGGTGCTGTTTCCGTCTCTTCGGTTGGCATACTTAGTTTTTCCCGAGGATCTGGTCGGGCGGGTTGAAACCATGAGATCAGTGACGAGCCGTCATCCACCCTTGCTGGAACAGGCGGTACTCACAGAATTCATCACAGGCGGACACTTTGGACGTCACCTGCGCCGCATGCGCGAAATTTACTCCGAGCGCTTGTCAACTCTTGTGGAATCCGCTCGGCAGAAGCTGGCAGGCCTGCTGGAGATTTCAACCATTGAAGCGGGATTGCAGACGGTCGGATGGTTGGCAGAGGGAATCGACGATAACTCAGCTGCGCGCGCTGCGGCTGCGCGAAATATCGAGGCGATCCCGCTCAGCCTATATCATCGCGGTCGGATGTCGCGAGAAGGTTTGCAATTGGGATTTGCAGCCGTTGACAAGCGGGAGATTCGGCGTGGTGTAGAGGACCTGGCGATTGCTCTGGAAGAACAGTCGAGACTGTGCAGAAATCGTAGTTTGAGAGGCCACTTACTAGACCCGTCGGCTTCGCCTGGAATGTGAAACCTGCTCCTCCGTGCTTCTGAAGTACAACGTTGGCGTGGTTCCCAAAGTTCTTTTGAACATCGAGATGAATGCGCTCGGTGTACTGTAGCCCGCTTCCAGGGCAGCACTTGTGACCTTCTCGCCTTCGGCCAGGAGTCGTAAGGCGTGAATCAAGCGGAGCTGTTGTCGCCACTTGCCGAATGTCATTCCCACGTCTTGCTGGAAAAGCCGCTCGACAGTGCGTTTGCTGCCGCCGGATAGTTTGCAGAGCTGCGAAAGCGCACGTCGATCATCGGGACGCGCCTGGATTACTTCAGCGATCCGCAGCGCTCTTGGATCAGAAGGATGGGGCAGACGCAAGGGAACAATTTGGATCGCACGTAGCTGGTCGAGAATCATGTCGATTAGGTGGCGCTGCGACGCGATGGTCCTCTGCAACTTGGCTTTACTGCAAGCGTGGACGATCAGTTCCCTTAGCAAAGGCGAGATGCTGATTACGCAGCAACTGCGCGGCATGGTAGCCGCGAGCCGTGGCCTCAGATAAAGTGTTCGCATTGCGACTACGCCCGACATCGTGATGGTGTGAGGAATGGGAGCAGGAATCCAGACTGCTCTGTGAGTCGGCACGATCCACGTGCCGTCACCAGTTCGCACCGTCATCACACCGCGTGTCGCGAATACGATTTGATCCCGATCGTGAAAATGAAGAGGCACAAGGTGGCCGGCGGGGTAGTCTTGAGTGCGGGTTACAACCTGTGAGCGGCGATCGCGCAACCGGTCGGAAATTGCCTGTTGACGCTTTTGCGACATTGATTGTCACAATAGCGAAAGTATGCCGCGGGCGGCAAGGCTAATTTGGATCCAGAAGAAGTGGATTGTGGGGGAGTCAAGGTGAATCGATTACACCATTGGTTATGCCGGTCCGGACGGTGGAGAAAAATCGTCGCGCAACGAGTGTCAAAGGCGCTATCGGGCGTTGCATTGGGACACAACGTTCTCGAATTGGGGCCTGGTCCCGGCCGGACGACAGAACTGATAGGCCCAAAGGTGCACCGCCTGACAGCTCTTGAGCTTGATTCCGACTCGGCCAAAGCGCTGCGTTCTCGGTGGCACGGTAGCAATGTGGAGATCGTGACGGGTGACGCCACAGCAATGCCGTTCTCCGATGAGCAGTTTTCGGCCGTGGTGTCGTTCACCATGCTGCACCATGTTCCATCTCGTGCATTGCAGGACAAGTTGCTACGCGAGGTGGTGCGCGTCTTGGAGCCGGGAGGGATCTTCGCCGGCAGCGATAGCACGCAACGCTTATTCATGCGATTGATCCACATCGGCGACACACTGGTACCAATTGATCCTGACACTTTCGGCGGGCGACTCGAGGCGGCGGGCTTACAGGTTGTAAGTCTTGCTAAAGACTCTCACGCGATTTTCTTCCATGCCCGTCGACCTCTGGCGTCTTGCCAAGGGTGATGAATCCATCTCGGAGGTAAGGAACATGAGAGAGCGGACAGCTGTCCAAAAGTGGAGTTGGTCCACGATTGCTCTGTTTCTGATGGTTACAGCGTCATACAGTCCGGCTGGCCATGGGTTTGCGGAGACCCAACCTGTCCCATGTTCAACCAACGCGGGGAGCCGGCAACTGGACTACTGGCTCGGTACGTGGATTATGCCAAATGCCGGCGCTGCTACTAACACCAGCAAAGTGTATCTTTCGCTGGACAAGTGCATGTTCGTTGAGCACTGGGAAAATGGAAAGGGTCACATCACTGAAAAGATGCTGGCTTACAGTCCGGAGGATAACAATTGGTACGGACTGTTCGCGGACAACGAAGGTCGCGTGCACGTCTTTCAGGAAGGCAAGGTCGACGCGGGAGTGGCAGAGTTTCGCGGCAAGAGTCGTGGCACTCACGGAGAGACAGTTCTGAACCGCTTGCGAGTAATCCGACACTCGCCCAATAACATCGAGGAATCCTGGGAGAAGTCGACGGATAACGGTATGAGTTGGACAACGGCGTACCGCGCTCAATATACCCGCGCCAACCATTAGACTTAACAGATCGTGAACCAAGGCTTCGATAACGCAATCGGCCACCGGAAGGCCCAGACACCTACCCCCTAACTAACCCTCTTCTCGAACCCTCTATCTCGTACTTCCTCCTCTTCCTAGTTTGGTCCCAAGACGTTTCAGGGAGCGGCCGGAGGCTCTTTCGTGCTGGGAATACCCACTATGTGCCTGTAGAACGCGACTGTGCGGTTGATTGAAGAAGATTCGTTCCGTGCCATAAGACTGTTGGCCTTCTTTCCTGTGCGCAGCATGCTGTAGAAGCGCCAAACTTTATCGGATTCACGATCCAGGAAGTAGATCGACTGCAATTCACCAGGATCGAAGATGGGGAAGAAGTGAAAGCGAATCGTGCTGAGATTCTCGATCTCGAACACGAGTCGGCTCTGCGATGCCTCAAGCACATGCAATTTGTAGGTAGCGTTTGACAGGTTGTCTACCTGTTGAAAGTAAAGTACGTTCCCCTTCTTGATCTCATCCGATCCGAAGTCTTGCCGACGTTTACCAAGCTGGGAGTCGAGTGCGTAGGCCTCAACAATCAATGTCTGCCACCGCTTGTGGGTCGTCGACCAATAGCGTAGGCCTGTAAATTGGGAAATGGCTCCGATATGCTGCCGTAAATCTCCAGATGCTGAATCATGGGGGAAGCGTGCAGATACGGTCACTAACGTTGTGAAACCCACTTCGCTCCAGCCTATGCATGCCGGCGGTTTCCAGTCTTCGCCCAATTCAGACCGATTCCAAGATTTCACGACGGCAGAGTCACTGAGGTCGGGATAAGGTGGGATAGGTTCTTCACCGCATGGAGGCCGAGGTTCAACCCGGGGTCCAACATCCATCAGCCTTTCCACTGCCAGTGTGGCTGGAGAGAGTACCTGATTGACATTTGGGGGTGGATATCCCATGGGGCACATCAACAAGAGTACTGGAAAGGCTATCGCCCGTCTGAGCTGAACAAATCCGTCGATCGCTTGCACAATGGTCCTTAGCTTTTTAACTCGTCAAAAATAACCCAAGCTTTAGGTATTGATGCTCCTTCTTCCCAGCACCGCCGCATGACGAAGCGGAAATGTGGTCATTTGAGCATCCGGCTTGACCCCCGAAACACGATGACCGACGGTATGATTGAACAGGGGACGAAGCCGAGAGCAAGGAGACCATTGAACTTGAACGGGCGCGCTCTTTTTCGCAGACACCCCCCTGATCTACTAACCTTATTCTTACCCTCAGCTTGGAGATTTAGTATTTACTCGTTGATGATCTTGACCAGTGGTTCTTTTAATCTCCCCAAGACGTCATCTATAAAGACCAATCCAGTGTCTGGCGCATAGAACTTAAATTCCAGCGTATCGGGTTCCAGACCGCTCGTCTCTTTGGTCTTAAGGCAATGGTCAAACTTCCGAGCGGACCCGTAACCTTCTCGTCCAGACTGAGCACGGATGCGAAATCCTCTGCGGTCCCGAGCAAGAATTTCTGCCGATAAGCATCGCCAACTGCCGGATGAGCTTCCATCACGATACCCGGCTTGGCGTTGTTCTCTCCGGCTTTCCAGGAACCAGCCTTCTCCGAAGTACCACACATTGCCGGCCTCATCCTGTGCAAACCAGTCGAGAGTATCTTCCGTGGTCTGACCGTTCATCTGGGACAATGTCATGTACCTCGACGCACGTCGCCCTCATAATGACCTTGGTCTTATAAGTGACGGCAACGAAGTTCGTAAGCAGCCCCCCGATCGGTTTCCGCTTGATAAACAAAAGTCGTTCCGGGCTTGAGAGGGTAGTAGGGATTATCGATGTTGGTGGTGAAATTAGCGGGATCAATCGCTGGGTCCCATGCTGTGCCTCCCAATTGATTGCATATTTGTTGTCGCGGGGAAAATTCGGCTGTACAGGCCGTCAGCTCATCTTCACGAGTCGAAAGGGTCTGTTCCTGGCAGGACTAAAGGCTGCGGGATCTGTGAAGTTGTCGCATTGTCCCAAAGCAATGAAGTAATGGCTCTGTGCTCCTGATCGACAGGATTGCAAGGCAGCTGGCGACGACGCCTGACAACTGTTGTTTTCCGTAGATCGGATATCCGAACCGTATGCCAGTGCAGCGCAGAACAGTGTGATAAGGGTCGGTTCTCATCATTCAAACATCCAACGAGCTGCAAGTACTGCGAGACGAAGTGACGACCAAGACTACTTGCACGCGGATGAACAGAGGATCAACGCCAGCAATGTAGCTGAAATTCCGTGCATCTTAGGAAGATGTCTCATTGAGGCTAGAGTTGCTAGATCTATTCGAACATGCTTCGGGCGGTTCTCTGAATCTAAGTCTTTCCCCAAGAGCGTGATTGCGCGGAGTGCGCCCGGGGCCCTCCCCAGTTTTTCTCTAGTTCATTTTCTGTTTAGCCGTATGCTAGTAGTATGCACAGCTGTTTGTGAGGCGAACCTGCGCATCCTACTAGTTGAGGACGAGAGAAATGCGGCTGGCATGCTGGCGAAGGGACTACGCGAGCGGGCGTACGCGGTTGACGTTGCTCTCGATGGAGATGATGCACTCTACCGTTTAAGCATTAACAGTTACGACCTTGTACTTCTCGATTTGATGCTGCCCGGGAAGGATGGCTACGCGGTCTGCCGGGAACTACGTGGCACCGGTTCGATGGTTCCTGTATTGATGCTCACTGCTCGCGATGCAGTCAGCGATCGCGTCGCTGGACTCGACGCGGGCGGCGACGACTACCTCATCAAACCGTTTGAATTCGATGAACTTCTGGCGCGCGTACGTGCTCTGCTCCGGCGTGGACCAGCGCTTCGGCCTGAAACCATCCAAGTCGGTGACCTCGTAATTGAGACGCAGGCTCACCGGGTGCGGCGTGCGACACGCTACATCAATTTGACGAGCAAGGAGTACGCTCTACTCGATTATTTGGCTCGTCATGCTGAGCATGTAATTGGACGAGCTGAAATCGCAGAACATGTCTGGGATGAGAACTTCGACCCGTTCTCGAACCTGATCGAGGTTTATATTCAGCGCTTGCGCCGCAAAATCGATGAGCAGCATGACTACAAACTGCTGCATACCATAAGGGGCGAAGGCTACATGCTTTCAGACGCAGAAGCAGATTCGCATGTTTAGCTCTGTGCGCCTTCGGCTAACTGGCGGGTACGTTGCTGTTCTTGGTGCAGTGCTCCTCCTGTTTAGCGCCGGAGCTTACGTTGTCATCCAGCACAATCTGCTGTCCCGTGTTGATCTGGCATTGCGTTCCACGCTCCTTTTACTAAACTCCGCGTTAGAACATCAGCAGTTGACATCTGGCGACGACATTGCAAAGGTACTTAGCGGGTTGCATCCATCGAGCCAGTCGATCGCAATCCTCGACTCAGGAGGGCGGCTGCTCGCTGAATATCCCTCGATTGGGGGTACTAAGGTCCGGCTGCCTTCAAACACCAGGCCGCCATCCCCTGAGAAGATCTTGCTGTTTTATTCCCTACCCGAACAGACCGACGAAAGTGATGACAGTTGCCGGGGTGTAATGCAGCAGGTTCGGCTATCGGGTACGAATGCGTCGTACCTGCTTGTCGTCAATCAGTCGCTCGAGCCCGTGGCAGAGCGCCTGGACTTGTTGTTCGATTTTTTTGTGATTACTGTGCCGCTCACGCTTGCGCTGGCTGGATTTGGCGGATGGCTTCTCGCCGGCAGGACGTTGGCTCCGGTGGTTCAAATGGCAGAGCACGCCCGTCGTATTGGCGCCGAAAATCTTGATGAGAGGCTGGCGGTGTCGGATGCGCGGAATGAATTCGGCCGACTAGCTTCCACTTTCAATGGACTGCTGGAACGGCTTAGCTATTCCTTCTCCCAGCAACGGCAGTTCATGGCGGACGCATCTCACGAGATTCGCACTCCACTTTCGGTTATACAGACCACCTCAGCGGTCACACTGCAGCGCGAGAATCGTGAGCCAAGCGAGTATCGCGAAGCGCTCACCGTAATTGAGCAACAGGCCCGTCGTCTGACCCGGATCGTACAGCAGATGTTTGTGCTGGCGAGAGCCGATGCTGGGCATCCATCCTTAGAAATTGCGGACCTTTATGTTGAGGAAGTCATCCGCGAGACCGCCCAGGCATCGGCTATCTTGGCTGAGCAGAAGCACCTTCATCTCGAAATACCCATACTCCCAGAGATGCCGTTTCGCGGGGACGAGGGGCTGCTGCGCCAGCTCTTTTCGAATCTGTTAGACAATGCGATCAAATTCACGCCCGAGCACGGCAGCATTAGCATCGAAGTTGAACGAACCCCCGAGGAGTACACGATCGCCATCACTAACACGGGTATTGAGATTCCGCAAGAGATTCGGCCTCACCTGTTCGAGCGCTTCTTTCATGCTGACAAGCCACACTCGAAAACCACAGATCAGGATGGCGCCGGCCTGGGGCTTGCGATGGCGCGCTGGATCGCCGACGCACACAACGGCCGGATCGAGCTGCGGCAATCGGACGCAACTGGCACCACCTTTGTAGTGTCGCTGCGTCGTACCTGATTTAGAGATATTCTGAATTGTTCTCCACAGAAGAGACTCACCGCGAGTGAACCAAGCGTGAGAGAGGCCTTGAACGCAACTCCCGCCAGGGCGACTGATGTCCTCGCGCACACACGGGAATGTCTGCGATCAGAAGGCTGACTAGTGACTAGCGAACCTCAAGCACGACGATCTGGTCAATCTCGTTGGCCGCTCGCGGTGGCAGGTTCAGCAACAGCCCAAAATCATTTTCCGCAAACTGCACGGCAGTGTGGTCTTTCAGCAAATACGCGGTGCGAATTACTTGTCCCGGCTTCGCGAGTGCGACGCTCGGCCCCGGTGTTTGAAGAACATGAACGTAAATCTTGTTATCCTTGTGAGTGCTGACGCCCCATGTCGCTGGCGCAAACGGTCCGCCGCGCGTGCCATAAATCGACTCGCCATTTTTTTCTATCCACTGTCCTACTTCTCGAAGCCGATTGACTTCCTCTTCTGGAATCTCGCCATTCGGCATCGGGCCAACGTTGAGCAGCAGATTTGCATTCTTGCCAGCCGCTCGGACAAGGTACTCGACAAGCTCTGGCGTGCTCTTGAAATCGTTGTCCGTAAGATTGAACCCCCAGGAACGATTGACGGTATCGGATGTTTCCAGCGGCAACTCCCCAATCGCCGCCCCACTCAAGCCGGCCTTGTTCTCGCCGGGGAGATCGCGCTCAAAGGTCTGAACATCTTCGCCAGGATTTGGCTTCTTATGATGATTGGCGACGATCAGGGCTTGTGGCTGCAAGCGATGAATCAGGCTATAGGTGCGATCAAGCTGCCAGTTCGCGTCAGGCTTGTCCCACATCCCGTCGAGCCAGATGCCGGCCATCTCGCCGTAGTTCGAGAGCAATTCTGTCAATTGCCCGTTCATGAAATCGAGATACCGATTCCAATCTCCGTGGTTCGGCCTGCCCGCCGAGTGCCCGGTTCCGCCAAGCGGAAAGTAGTCAGGATGATGCCAGTCCAATTGTGAGTAATAAAAGAACAGCTTGATGCCTTGCCTGTGGCACTCGTCCGCCAGCATCCGCATCACGTCCTTCCCGTACGGCGTCTGCTGCACAATGTTCCAATCCGAGTGCTTCGTCTCAAACATCGCAAAACCATCATGATGCCGGCTCGTTACAGTGATGTACTTCATTCCCGCAGCCTTGGCGACGGCAACCCACTGCTTGGGATCGAAACGCACCGGGTAAAATTGCAGCGCAAGTTTCTCGTAGTCACTGATAGGAATGCGGTGTTCCTGCATCACCCACTCGCCAGCGCCGAGTTCACTGTAGATGCCCCAGTGAATGAACATTCCGAATCTTGCGTCCTGGTACCAAGAACGCGCTTCGAGGTTGGATTTTGTAGGCTGGTAGGAAGTCTGAGCATGGCTGCCAATTACGATTACGAGCACAATAGCCAAGCGCAAGATGGGCGTGACGTGCCGTGGAACTGTGGTCAAATTAGGCTTCTCCTGGTGCTTAAATCTCTAAGTTTGCCGGGTTATCTTTTGTAACTCGCTATCGTTGCGGGTTTGGGCTAAGCATCTCAATGGGCCAATATTCCTGCCCTGCGCATGTACATCGGTGCACGATACATCCCATTGCGATCCCAAGCCTCCGGCGTGCGGAACCAATAACCCTTCTTGTCGTACACCACTTATTAACGTCCCAAGCCGTTTTGTAGCCTTCGTCCCGCAATCCGTTCTGCAGCATAAGCGCGGCCGCAGCAAACGTGTCCCGGCCCAAACTTCCTGTACCTGCTCATTGGTCGTGATGATCTGGCCGTCAGCAGGGATGCCGTTCACCGCGCCGAACTCTCCGTTATTGAACTTCATAAGATTAAAGTTAAAGACTTTTTTCATGGCCGAAGTCTGCATGTCTTTCGGCACAATGTCGCCCAGTCCGGTAGCGGTTGCGTACCACTGTCCGGCAGGCTGGTCCGTCTGAATGTCATCTTTGTACTCACTCCGGGTGTCGTATCGGAAGTATTCGCCGTTCCAAAGCTTCTTGCTATGGCTCTTCTGCGCCGGCGCGAACAAGTCGTGATACTCGCCCGCCGTCTTGTTCTGCTGAATCCGCTTGGCCATTTCCTCCGAAGCTCGCGCCGCGGCCAGATACAGTGCGCCGCTGTAAGCGCTTTCTCCCTGGACTACCCAGTCATCGTAAGTTTGGTCGGGAAAGCCTTCG
>Ga0126384_10001749_pt1 | contig 12973 bp, 9 predicted proteins | sample PanSoiMetPlot_36_FD_92543 | JGI IMG/M metagenome (GOLD analysis project Ga0126384, IMG submission 92543) | Tropical forest soil microbial communities from Panama - MetaG Plot_36 | ecosystem: Environmental > Terrestrial > Soil > Tropical forest > Bulk soil | place: Panama | collected 2016-02-17 | reverse complement strand
TCATGGCACAGCCGACGACGTCGTCGATCCGGCCACGCAGTCCCAGGCGTTCCAGAATGCCCTCAACCAGGCCGGCATCTACGTGCGCCGGTTCGTGATACCGGGTGCTGGTCACTTCTGGGCGAGCGACCCGTTCGAAGGCAATACCGGGGGGCTACGGGGCGACCGTTGCGCCGACCATCCTTAGGTTTTTGGAGGGCGGTCTTTAAGGATCGCAACGTCATGCTCTCGGCAGAGATGCTCGATCTGCTGCGACAATGGTGGAGGGGACGCCGTCGCGTGATGATGCCACTGTAGAGGAGCGCTGGCGGTTCCCGGCAAGAGCCGCGGCAAGGGGTGACGACCCGCCAACTCAACCGCTGTTCCACGAGGCGGCGGGTGCAACCGGGATCAGGAAGGGTGTGACACCGCACACCTGCGCCATTAGCGTTGCGACCCCACCGTTTCGAACGGAACATTGACGTTCGGGTGATACAGGTCCAGGTAGCCACGGCGGCGCGAGCGCTCGGACCCACGGCAGACACACCGGCGGTTTGCCGTGTTCCAGGGACGTGGGTCCTTCCAGGGACGTGGGTCCATGGCTGTCCACTGCCGAGGGATCGGCGCCGCAACGACGGCTTAAGTGCGTCGGTAACGCGCCTTATTCGCATCCCTTGCGGGCGGGCTACGCTTAGTCACAAATTATCGCCAACCATTCTGGCTTTCCCGAGTTGAAAATCTGGGCGGTAGTGTGAGGTGTAGGCTATGTTCATTGCCATGAACCGATTCCGGGTCGTCAGCGGATGCGAAGCCGCCTTCGAGGACGTGTGGCTATCCCGCGATATCTATCTTGATACCGTGCCGGGATTCGTCGAATTCCACCTCCTCAAAGGCCCCGCGGCCGAGGACCACACTCTGTATGCATCCCACTCAGTGTGGGAAAGCCGCGCCGCCTTCGAGGCATGGACTCGATCCGAAGCCTTCCGCGCCGCACATCAGCGGGCTGGAGATCACAAGCCACTCTATATCGGCCATCCCCAATTCGAGGGATTCGAGATTTGCCAGACAGTGGCTCATAAGAGCGCGGCTGCGGCCGAATAGCGCCAGACGACTCAAAACACATCTGCGCGCACGTTACGCGGCGTACATAGGCGTCCGAATCGCCGTTTGTAGGCGCGAATATAAGCCTGCGGCGACGGCTTCAGGTGCCGTCGCGTGAGTTCGATCCGCATATCTCGGAGGCGGCTACGCGCCGCGGACAACCGCTGGCGGGATCCAGTGCGAACTCTCGCGGGCGTGAGTGCCCGTTACGGGTCCGTCCTGGCAGTGAGCGATATCAGCATCGCGGTTGCCGAGGGGTGAAGCGGTAGGTCTCGTGGGCGCGAACGGGGCTGGCAAGAGCACCACGCTGCGTGCGATTTCCGGTCTGGCGCGGCCGACCTCCGGCACGATCACATTCCTGGGAGCGAATATCACCTCGCTGCCGGCATACAAGATCGCCGAGCTCCGCATCACCATGTGCCGAAGGGCTGTCAGGTCGTTCCTGAATTGACCGTAAAGGAGAACCTCGAGATCGGCGCCTATGTTCCGACCGCCAAGATCGCACGGTGGCCCGCACCCTCGACCTTGTGTTCTCGCGACCCCGTCCACCGCGGGACTCCGACGGACCACGCACGTTGGGTGGCGCGGACGTGGCCGAGCCCCGAGTGCGGATGTCGCCCGCGTACTTGAGGCGGCAGCAGCGCAACGTCCGCCGGGCAGTGGCGGCTGATCGGCGTGACGGTGCCGGAGCCTCCATCGCGACGGCGTGAACAGCAGGCTGGGTTCACGTAGTTCGTGAGAGCCGAGGCGCACGCGACTCTTTAGGCGCATTATTCCGCACTGGGTCAAAATCGACAAAACTCGAAGCCGGGACGCCTTGCCTCCGGGCGAGCGTTCTGCGAACATCCCGAAGTCGACGCGAGGGGCCAATTTCGGACCTTTTGCATCAGCCAAGGAAGTGATCAACGTCGCGGTACTACCATTGACGGTCGCTAGCAGTCGGGCCGCGTCGAGGCGGCACATCTGGGCGAAACGTGCTATGGTCTCCCAAGAATACTAAAAGGCCATCGCGAAGGAAGAAACTTTGCTGCCAGACCGACCGTGGACGTGAAGTGAAAGACCTGTGGATCCCTGTGCTGCGAGAAAGCGCCAGCCGCCCACGCGCCGAAAGCCAATCGATCTTTTGAGCCTCGGACCTTGCCTGCGAGCAGACGCTCCACCGCTGCGCATTGGGACACAGGATCAATCAGATAAAATGCTGCTCTCATAGAATGCTTAGAGTCATGGGCCTCCGCGACACCATGGCCGGTGTACCCCAGTTGCACGGAAGGCGACCGCGGTGCGGCAGCGAGATACCGCGTCCTCAGTGATCCTGGTTCCCAGGCCCGTCCGACCGCGATAGGCTCCCTGAACGGGTGCTTACTGAATTCACGGGAGTCCTCGGAAAGGTCCGCCCACGGGAAACAAGCGTTAGAGTCCGATCCTAGCGCGGCGCGGCAGAAATCTGGAGAGGGCGGTGTGAAAAACGGAGGAGCCCAATGTCACGCAAAGTTTCGATGCCAGTCCTCTGGAGCGCGCTTGGCTGCGGCTGTGTGTTAGCGTTGCTCGCGGGCCACGGCTTGGCGCAACAGAACGCAACCTTCAGCTCATACTGGGTCGATGACGGCTGGCTGAATTTGCCCGACGGTCGAAGGATGGGTCTCGCCACCAAGGTTGCGCTCGATCGCGACGGCAGGAGCGTGTGGATGTTCGACAGGTGTGGTGCAGTTGATTGCGTCGGCTCCATGCTGGACCCGATTGCCAAGTTCGATCCATTGGGAAACCTGATGGTGCGCTTCGGTGCCGGGATGTTTAACCATCCGCATGGGCTGCATGTCGATCGTGACGGCAATGTGTGGGCGACCGACGATCATGGCGGCGGCGGCAGGGGGCACCAAGTGTTCAAGCTCAGCCCGCAGGGCAAGGTGCTGATGACCCTTGGCAAGCCCGGCATTGCCGGCGCCGGTCCCGACACATTCAATGCTCCGACGGATGTGTTCGTCGCCTCCAATGGTGATGTCTTCGTCAGCGACGGTCATGGCGGTAATACCAATGCGCGGGTCGTGAAGTTCTCCAAAGAAGGCAAGTTCATCGCCGCATGGGGCAGCCGCGGCAGCGGCCCGGGGGAGTTTGCCTTGCCGCATGCGTTGGCGATGGATTCGGCCGGCCGCCTGTTCGTCGCCGACCGTGGCAACAACCGCATCGAAATCTTCGATCAGGACGGCAAGTTCATCGCCGAGTGGAAACAGTTTGGGCGCCCGAGCGGCCTCTTCATCGACAAGAACGACATTCTTTATTGCACGGATTCCGAATCGACTGCGGCTGTCAATCGCGGCTTTCGGCGCGGGCTCTCGATCGGCAGCGCCAGGGACGGAACGGTGACTACCTTCATTCCCGCCCCGTTCTCGGAAAGCCAAGCGGCCGGCGGCAGACAATGGGGCGAGGCCGTAGCGGTCGATGACGACGGCAACATCTATTTGGGCATGAACGGCACCAAGGGGGTTGAGCGCTATGCCAGGCGCTAACCGCATCGAGGCCATGTGACATACTAGCGTGCGAGGTCGCCGTCACAAACAGCACCTCCGCGGATATGAAGGCCGACGAGCTGCTGGGCGTGAGCCCGTTGTCGGCGATGTGATGGGGAGGGGCGCCAATCGCGCGATCGCTCGTGTGGCGGAAGCCCTTGAATCGGTCAAGGGAATACGGGACGATGGCCGCGCCAACCGTTGTCGTGACGATGTCGACTGGAGGCGTTGATGTTCCGCGAGTTCTGGCGACATGGCAGCAATGCCGCTCTGATGTTCGGAGTCTTGATAATCTGTGCGTGCGCCGCACTTGGCTTTGCGTCGTTATCACCAGTATGGATCCTCGCGGGCGTCTTGGTGTTTCACTTGAGCGAATACACCTTCCACCGCTTCCTTTTCCATGCGCCGCCGTCCAAACGCGGATGGCTGCTAAGGCTTCAGCGCCGCCTGCATTACGACCATCATGTCGAGCCCAGCAGGCTCGACCTGTTGTTCCTGCCGCTTTGGTTCGCCGTGCCGAACCTGGCGATCACCGGACTCATCGCCTGGGCCCTGTTGGGCGAATGGGCTTTAGCCATTTCGCTCGTGCTGGGAGCGATTTTGGCACTTCTGCAGTATGAGTGGGTTCACTATGCGGCGCACATCCCCTACCGGCCTCACACCCGGTTCGGCCGCTGGATGAAGAGGTATCATCTGTGGCACCATTTCAAGAACGAGCGCTTCTGGTTCGGTGTCAGCAATCCGGTGCTGGATTTCGTTAACGGCACCTACCGGCAGCCTGAAGGCGTCGCGCGCAGCACGACTTCACGCGTGCTTCATCCCAACGATCAATAAATACTGCCTCCGGTGTCAATTAATCTTTGCAGAGGCGCTACGTTCTAATTTGGCTGAAACCGTCAACGCGGTTGACTTTGATTCGATTGTTGCGTGTCACCGCGATGCCACGGCCTTTTTCAACAGCGTCGGCCCGACACTGAGATGCACCGTCACCGCCAATCATGCTTCCAGAGACGGGAGAACTGCCGACCCGCTGCGGACCACCGGGCAGGGCCGATGGGACAGGGCGAGCCTCATTTGAGCGTGATCACCCCTGCTTCGCCATTCGCTTGGGCGGAGTGTCGGGCGGCAACGAGAGCCAGGGGTGATGTGTCTCTTCCCATACCGCGATGGTCGGCGGCGGGAAATTCGGATCGGCGAAGTTGCCTATGGCAACGGCGACAATTCCCGGAAAGCCTTCGTTCTCCCAGTAGACAGTGGAGCCGCAGGTCGGACAGAAATAGAAAGTCAGCCTATTGCCACTTTCGGCTGTCCGCTTCCACGCCGTCCCTTTGCCATGGAAGGTGATCTGCTCGCGACGGAACCGCGCTTGGTTGCTGATGACAGCGCCGGTGCGGCGTTGGCACTCCAGGCAATGGCACATTGAGATGCGCGATGGTTCGCCCTCAATCGTGAGGTGAAGCTGCCCGCAACAGCAGGCGGCGAGTCGGCTCGTCATGGGATCGGTTCCGTTGCTGCGTTAGTTAGCGTGGAGTGTAGACTGAATTTTTGGTGATAATGCGTGAGGTCACACAGCCAGGTCCCACAGCTGCCTTTTGCTCCGCGGCGGCTTGCAACGTCAGATTTTTCGCCCAATGCGATACCTGGAACCACGGCGCAGTAGCAAGCAAAAAAGTGGCTACGCCGGTGGAGATCGCTGAATAGGTGCAAATAAGGCGCGTGGCTCTGATCTCGTGCGACGTGCTGGACGTAAGATTTCCTTCAATAGGTTGGTGAAAGTCGATGGAGGGATGAGTTTGGAAAATTGTCGTATTGGCTCCTTGCCCTGAGCATCAAGGCGCCACGCGGTCATTGGGGCAACCATGCGGGTCTGCGGAATCGATCTCTGCACTACCACTCGCTAATTGCGGTATTCCATGACGGGGCGCCTTGCCTCATCCCTAATGCGCTCGGTCATATGCTGAGGCCGTCAAGTGATCGGCATTGATGACGCGGGTGTCGTCCTAGTCGGCAAAATGTAAGGGGACCGGCCGCGCCCGACCTGATCGACCAGCTAAGCGGCATAGCCTGGGCGACAAATATTGCGCCCACCCGTCGCGTCCATCCGGCGTACCGGTGAAATTCGCCCGCTCATGGCACCGCCCGCAATCATAACCAGCGGAAAGTGATGCGTGCGATTCTGCGGAATCAAATATTCCACATAGCATGACCGCCATCACGTTGCCGTTCGGCGTGTCAAAGTACTTGCCTCCGACAAAGAAATAGCCCTGCTTGGCGGTCAAGGCGGACTTGGCAACTTGGTCGGTTGCGACACGGTCAGGTCAGCCGGCCAAGCGCAGGCGTCGAAGTCCGCCGGCGTGTCTCGTTGACTTGTACGGTGCCGGCGCCACGCTCTTCGCAGCACCTAAGCGTTGCCTGCGCTACTGCAATGGATCGTCGCGAACCGACTGCACACCACCGACGCTGTCCTTGGTTCTCGGATCGGGGCCACGTCTGTCCGCGAAAGTGCGCTCTTCCACGCGCCTTCCGTGTAGCAGCCCAGGCAGGCCGAAGTTTCCCTCGATGCAGCGCGGCTCGTAATAAATCCTGTTTTTTTCGTCGCTCTGTCGGGCGAACTCCTGCTTGATGGCCCACGGCCGAGTCCACACGGTCGGATCCTCGATCAGAGCCTCGTACGCGAGGGACTTCGGCCCGGTGCGCGTCCAGCGCTCGACCAGGTGCAGGTTCTCGCGCGACCCGAACACGTCGGTCTTGGGACTGAAGTTGGTCACGTCGACCACAAGGGTGTCGCCTTCCCAATGGCCGCGCGAATCGCCGAACCACTGACGGATACTGGCCGGCAGATGGGGACTTCCGTTCATGACGATGTTGCGCTGCCAGCCCTGGCCCTGGTTCACGTCGTAGAAGATCGAGGTGCCGCCAGGCGTCTGCACGATGCGGCGAAAGCTGCCACCGAACAGACTGCCGAACTCGGGCAGCCCGCTGCGTAAGCAACGGTCCTGCAAGCCGTCATCTTCCGGCCCGTCGGCGCGGTTGAGCCGTGCATTGTTGACGGCGTGGTAGCGCGGCGGATTTTCTGCAAAGCGCGGCGAGATCGTCGGATCGTACTTGCCTCCGGCGCACACCGGCTCCTTGTTCTTGCAGGCATCGGTCGATTGCATCAGTGCGAGGAAAAATTCCCGGTCAGCCGCTGCAGCGCGCTGGGCTTGCGGAGTCTGCGGCGGCAGGCGGCCATTGGGCGGATCGACGATCATCGACGTGCGCGCGCTGACGTGTTTGACGGTCAGGAACGTCGTGTTGTAGGCGCCGCCGACATCGACCGGGCTGCCGCGCTCCTGACGCGGATCGTCGCCATAATGGGCGGCGCGCAGCCGGTCCAACTCCCGCCGTTGCGCGTCGGTGAAGAATTCCTGGTTTCCGAAGCGGGCGGGGCGCTGTAGGGGCGTGTCGAATTCTTCGGTCCAGATCCCCTGAAGATCAGGCTCGCCCCACGGGGTTTTCAGCGCTGTATTTGAAAAGGAAGTTTGGGCCGAGGTCTGGGTGGCGAGCACCGAAACAGCAGTGCTGACAGCGGCTGCCGCAATGGCGATAGGGATCATCGAGGTTGAAAATCGGTCGCTCATGATGACCTCCTTCTACCTTGCGGTGGTTATTGCGATGAACTCTTCTTTGAACACCCGCGCCGTTGTGGGTTAGATTAATCCTATCGCGGTTCGGCTCGCGGGAAAATGCCGGATTGGCGGTGGCGCTAATCAGTCAAGCCTTCCGGTTCTTGAGAGCAGAGGTTGCGACCACGATCATTCGCCAAGCCCATAGCGGCGAAATTCTTCGGCGACTCCGGGGTCGAGCGCCTTCGCCGCTGCGAGATCGGCGCGGCCCCCTTGGAGGTCATTTTGCCCAATGCGGGCGAGACCGCGGCCGTAAAGCGAGCCCGGCTCTCGCGGATTACGGGCCAGCGCCGCATTGTAATCGACGATCGCCTGCTCGAACCGGCCAAGCTTCAAATATGTGAAACCGCGGCTGTCGAGAGTGCCAGCGTCATCGGGCGCGAGCCGCAAGGCTTCGTTGCAGTCTGCAAGTGCTTCCTCAAGACGGCCCAATACCGCGCGATCCCAGCAGCGATTGTTCCAGGCTTTAGCATTCCTTGGCTCGATGACGATGAGACGGCTGTAATCCTCGGCAGCGCGATCATAAAGCCCGGCCCGCTCATGCGCGTCGCCGCGCTCCGTCAAAGCCTCAACGTCGTCTGGGACGCGGCGGAGCGCCGCATCATAGTCGGCGATTGCAGCGGCATAGTCCTTCTTCTGGTAACGAGCGCGGCCGCGGGCCACGTGGGCGTCCGCATCCATCGGATCGAGTTCGATGGCACGGTCGTAGTCCGCGATGGCGCGGTCTATCTCGCCACTCGCAGCCAATGCGGCAGCGCGGTTGAAGAAGGCGACCGCGCGGTTCGGGTCGAGTATGATCGCACGGTCATAGTCTCCAATTGCACGCTCGACATCACCCTGAACCGCGTGGAGATTGCCGCGGGCCACGTGAACCGCTGCGCCCTCCGGGCCGCTGATTTCGCCCCGCGCCAGAGCTTCGAGGAGACGCGTGCAGGCGGCGATCGCCGGCCCGGGCTTTACGGGATTATTGGAATTGATACAAGAATCACGATCGACCAATATTTGGGCAGTTTGCGCAAGCGCTGTTGCCGAAATACCAGTTGGGATCGCAAGAAGAAGTGCCACGGCACTGCTCTGGAGCGTGTTCATGTGTTTCGTTTTCTTTCAGGCGAGCATCTGCTGCGCTAAGCTTATCTGGTGGCCGCCGCTCGGCCAAGCCTGGGCATCGCCCTTAGAACCCATCATTCGGCGGCAGGGAAGCGGAGAGATCGCTGTTTCGAACGGGAGGAAGTCATGAGAACAAAGACGGCTGGCGCATTGGCGATTTTTGCCTCTTGTACGTTCATCGGTACCGCGGGCGCGCAAGATCTCGGTCCGCAGGTCAAGAAGCTCGCCGATGGCGTCTACGTTCACACCGGAAGGGGCTTCGAGTCGAATAGTGGGATCATCCTCACTCAGGAGGGTGTCATCGTGATCGATACAGGGCAGAATCCCTACGAGTCTCGCAACATCTGGGCGACTGTCCGTAATCTCACCTCGATGCCGGTTCGTCTCGTCATTGACACGGAGCCGCATGCGGATCATACGACGGGCAACTACTTGTTCTCGCCGCCCGCTGTTGTCATCGCGGCGGCGGGTGCGGGCGAGTCGATGCGCGCCGCCGACCGCAATGCGCCAGATCGCATCCAGCGGCTTGCCGCGACCTCTCCAGAGTTCAAAGCGGCCCTTGAAGGCTACCGATTCGTCACGCCGCACATCGAGTACCACGACAGGATGACCATCAATCTCGGAGGGCGAACCCTCGAGCTGATCTATCTCAAGGGCGTACACAGCGAAGCCGATACCGCCGTGTGGCTGCCCAACGAGCGCGTGCTGTTCTCGGCGTCCGCTTTCGTAGTCAACCAGATCAATATCCTGCGTCCCTTTGTGACCATTCCGGATATCCTCGCAGCCGGAAAGATGATGAAGGCGCTCAACCCCGAGCACGTAGTTCCCGGGCATGGCACGCCCGGCACGGTGAAGATCTTCGAGGACGGCGAAATGTACTATACGCTCTTGCTCGATCGCGTCGGTGCGATGGTGAAGGCGGGCAAGTCACTCGATGACATCAAGAAGGAAGTGAAGATGCCCGAGTATGCGAGCTGGGGCAGCCAGGACCGTTTCCCGACCAATGTCGAGGCAGCTTACAAGGCCGTAGCTGGGAAGTAGCTGGTCCGATTGACCGCGGGCGCGCTCTGATGCTGCAATTTGCCAAATGGCTCGCGTGACTGGCGTCCGGTAACCGAGGCTGTTTCTTGCGAAAAGCCTTCGATGGGCGGCTCCGGCCACATTGCTTTGGTGGTCCGGGCGGACTTCCACGCTGGCTGGGAGCGTTTGCAAACGTCATCAGGCGCCTGCTGTCTGAAACACCGAATTGATGTTTTCGCTCCGCTCTACGGTTTGGCCAGGCCATGAGCTTGATCTTGATGCTTAACTCGGCACACCCTGTCGAGCGTCAGCGCAGGAGCGACGAGGTAGCCGAACCGTTTGCGGGAGAACAGGGGCTTTGCGAATCTCGGCCACCCGGGCCGTTACTTATCCAACGTCAATGAAACGACTTCAGCGGGTTCAGTCGGAGTGCCGATGGTGAACGCGATGTACTGCTTGCCATTGACCATGTAGGTCATCGGCATGCTCCCCATCATGCCAGGAATAGTCAGCTCCGACAGCACGGCTCCCGTCTTCTTGTCATACGCGCGGACCATGTGAGCCCCGCCCCATCCTTCACCCGCGATCAGCAACGTCTTTGTCACGAGAAGCGTGGCGTGGAGATTGATGCCGCCGGTGTTCGGCAATTTGATGCCGTTGAGTGCGGGATTCTGAGACACGCGTTCCGGTGTCGTGCCGAGGGGCACCATCCAGGCGAACTCGCCTCTGTTAAGATCGAGCGCCGTGATCCGGCTGTACGGTGGTTTCAGGATGGGCAGCCCTTTGACCAACAGATTGGCGCTCGGGCCGCGCGAGAATCTCAGGTCCGATTTCGGGTCCTTGGCAACAGTGATAATCCCTGGACCGGTCTTCGACGGGATGTAGAAGTAGTTCGTTTCGGGGTCAAAGGCCCCCCCTGCCACAGCGATCCACCGGTTCCCCCTGGATTATACCAAGTGCCTTTCGTCCCCTCCGGCCTGATTTCGGACGGCGGCGTGAACACAGGGCCCAGGCGATATTGCTTGGCGATCTTTATCGCTTCAGTGCGAAGCTCCGGGGTGAAGTCGATGAGATCGTCCTGCACATAACCCTGGTAATCATACGGGGGCGGCTTGGTTGGATGCGGTTGCGTCGGCCATGCGCGCTCTCCGGGCACATCGCTAGTTGGCGCAGGTCGCTCCTCGAACGGCCAAACTGGCTGCCCGGTCAACCGATCGAGCACATAGGCATATGCTTGCTTCGTGAGTTGCACCAGCGCTCTGACCGGCCTGCCGTCAACCGTCATGTTGACGAGAGCCGGAGCGGACGGAAGATCGTAATTCCAGATGTCGTGATGGGTGATTTGGTAATGCCAGATCCGTTTGCCGGTTTCAAGGTCCAGACAGACAACGGAGTTGCCAAACAGGTTGCTCCCCAGTCGGTGACCGCCATAGTAATCGTCGGTGGGCGTTTCCACCGGCAGATAGGCGTAACCCAGTTCAGGATCGACCGAAATCGGCGCCCACACGCCGGTGTTGCCGGTGTATCCATTCGACCCGTCGTCCCAACTGTCTGCTCCAAACTCTCCTGTCTTTGGAACCGTGTGGAACACCCACTTTTGTCTGCCGGTACGCGCATCGAATGCCATCACGTAGCCGGGGGTATTTCTCATTGAATCGGGAGTGAAGCCTTCTTCGAGAGCAGGCGGGACAATGACCGTATCATTGAAGACCATGGGCGGCGAGCTGTTACCTATGCGCGTAACATGGTCGAAGTCGACATGCAGCTCTTCCATGAGATCGACCGCGCCGTTTTTGCCGAAAGTCGTCACCGGTACGCCCGTCGCCGCATTCAACGCCACTAGGTAGAAACCGGTCGTGACGACGAAAATCCGTTCCTCCTTGCCGTCCGTCCAATACGCGACGCCACGCCCGGCATTTCTCCTTGGCGCTTTGCGATCGCGGCCGCCTTCGTCCATCCCCATCCAGACCCATAGCTGCCGACCGGTCGCTGCATCGATGGCGGCCACGACCCGTTGACCGCCGGCCGCCGTATACAAAACGCCGTTGGCCATGATGGGAGTCGATTCACTTTTATAGATCGCCAGCCTCGGGTCCCCGTTTCCCTGCGCGGTTCCCCCCAGCGACGATGGCGCAGGACCAATCGCCGGCTTCCACCGCCAGGCGATCTTCAGGTCCTTGAAGTTATTTCTGTCGATCTGGTCGAGTGGCGAATACCGGGTGCTCATGGGATCGCTGTTCAAATATCGCCACTCTCCCGGCTTCGCGGCAACCGTCAGCCCGGCCTTCGCCTCCTGCCCTCGCACCGGCAACGCCCCTGCCAGGGCGACAGACAGCACGAAGATGGGGGAACTTGGAAACGTGAACAGTGACCGTGTCATGCTTTCGTCCGTTTCTTTTTTTTTGCTCCGCAACCGCAATGTTCGGCGTCAGGGCGATCTTTGCTTCCTGCACACCGCCTTAGGGCCATGCCCTGTACGGCATCCCCACTGCGGCCCTTCCACGCCCCGCGGCACGTCGGCGACGTTGACCCATCGGGATGAAGCTTCAACCCGCGCTCATTCCCGAGGCTGCACGTGGACCATGTACCCGTTGTGATCGACATACCAGACCGTCACCGGCATGGTGGAATTGTCGATCCAGGTCCTGCGGTCATGGGAGTAAGGCTCCGGCAGCACGTATTCGATCCAGCGATCCTCTTTGGGATTGAACCGCACCATCCGGCCGCCATGCAATTCGCCAGCCCATACTTCGCCCTTCTTATCGGGCTGGGCCTCGTAGAAATCGACGTACGGGGTCGGCGGCGCATATTCGCGGATCTGGCGCGCCTTCACGTCCAATTGCAACAGCGAGCCGCCGCGCCCGCCGAACCACGGATTTGCCTCCGCGTCGAATCCACCTCGCGCCGGGGTCGAATCATGCGACGGGCTGTGCAATTCGAGGAGCTTGCCGGTACGCGTATCCATGAGCTCGATCGTGTCGCCTCTTTGCGCCGCCGCGCCGCCGGCCCAGAAATTTCCGTCGTCGGTGATGATGTTGTCGTACGGATTGGCCAGATTGATGGTGAAAGGAACACGTTGCAGCAGCTGACCGGTCTTCGAATCGAATTTCTGGACCGCCTTGTTGCGGGCAAACCAGATGCCGCCGTCGGGTCCGATCGAGAAATTGCCGACCCCCGGAGTGTTCAGCCGCTCCTGGCCCGGGATGGGGATCTTGATGAAAGTATCGCTCGCAGGATCGAATCGCACCACCGTGTGCGCCCAGTTCTCCGACATCCACACGACGTCATGGGCGTCTACCGTCATCCGGTGGGTGCCGGGCAGGACACCGGGCGGCGGCGGCGGCACTTGGTGCTCGGTCACGATGCCGGTGCGCGGATTGAGCATGCCCATGTAGGGGGTGCGGTGGCTCGAATACCAGATATTGCCCTTCGAATCGCCGGACACATCATGCGGCGAGAGGAGTACACGCGGCAGCTCGTATTCAGTCACTACGACCCGCGTCGCGGCGCCGCGCGGTCGCGGATAGACCCGCAGCTGCCCGAGTTCCGTACCCGGCGAGCGAACCCTCGCCAGCCATTTCACGATCATTTCCTCCT
>Ga0126384_10001748_pt1 | contig 12977 bp, 11 predicted proteins | sample PanSoiMetPlot_36_FD_92543 | JGI IMG/M metagenome (GOLD analysis project Ga0126384, IMG submission 92543) | Tropical forest soil microbial communities from Panama - MetaG Plot_36 | ecosystem: Environmental > Terrestrial > Soil > Tropical forest > Bulk soil | place: Panama | collected 2016-02-17 | reverse complement strand
GTCGGCGCCGCGCTGGAATCAGCCGGGCGAGCCGGGTCAGCCGTCGCAGGATGAGCCTCTTTGGGCGCCGGCGCGCACGGCTTCGAGGTGAGCTCTGGCAGCGCTGCGAGCCGGGCCGCGAGGTCCGCCGCCCCATCCGGCCGCCCGTTTCGCTGCTTCGACAAGAGCTGAAGTACCAAGGAGTCGAGCTGCGGTGACACGTCCAGGATGAGGTAGCGCACCGGCTCCGGATCGGCGAGAAGCACTTTCGCGCGAAGGGCCAGCGGATCTCCGAAAAACGGAGCGCGTCCGGTGAGGCACTCGTAAAGCACGCAGCCGAGGGCAAAGAGGTCGACCCGGTGATCGACCGCGGTTCGATCTCCCCGCGCCTGCTCCGGGGCCATGTATCCCGGAGAGCCCACCAGGAATCCGGTGCGGGTGAGTCCCACCTGGTCATCGGTTCGACGAGCGATCCCGAAGTCGACGATCTTAACCTGCTCCACCACACCCCCTGGGAACATCAGGTTGGCGGGCTTGATGTCGCGGTGGATGATCCCGCGGCAGTGCACTTCGCTGAGGGCCTCGGCAACGCGTTGCACTGCCGTGACACTCTCGACAATGGTCAGTCCCGTACCGCTCAGGCGCTCGCGGAGCGTCTCACCCTCGATCCACTCCATCACCAAAAACTGCCGGCCGTCGGTGGTGGCGCCGTGCGCGAGGTATCGGACGATGCCGGGATGAGAGACGTCGGCCAGCAGAGCCGCCTCGCGGGCGAAACGCGCCGCTTCGGTACTGGAGGGCGGGTTCACCAGTTTCACCGCGACGGGTGAACCCGTCTGCAGATCCTGGCCGCGGTAAATGTCGCCCATTCCGCCCGAGGCCGCTTCCGAGCCAAGCTCGAAGCGTCCAGCAAGCACTTCCCGATGCAGCACAGTCGTCAGGATATCGCCGGTTTGGCCGGCCGGAGCCGCGTCGATGGACGATTTTTGGCTGAGGCGCGCGCCGCGGCGCGTTGGGAGCGTGACGAGTGGGTGCGATGGGTACATTCGCTTTCCTGGGCGCCAACGATGGAAGATGCTGCGTACCTTGTGGTAGGGGGCCGAGCGATGAAGCGGTGCCAACTGATTTTGTTCCTCTGGGCGATCGGAAACGCGTCAACGGTGTTTGCTCAGGTCTATCTTTTCGCGGACGGAGTCAGCGACACCTACACGCTGATCAACTCCGTGCTCGGTGGCACCGCCGAAGAAGTGCCGGACTGCAGCCATCCGGATTTCGGTCCCCACATCACTCAGGCTGTTGATTCAGAGCTTGGGACCTTCGCCTTCGTCTTCTCCATTCACGTGACGCCGGACAATGACCGGTGCTCGGCCATCGACCGGCAGCGAAATGAAATCAAAACGTACGGACCGTCTCCGGCCTACCTCAAGGGGTTCTATGGCGATACGGTCACCTTCCGCTGGAGATTCAGGCTCGCGGAAGGTTTTCAGCCTTCTCCGAGCTTCACCCATATCCACCAGATCAAAGCGGGGGATGGCGACGCGGCAGCGCCGATCATCACCCTGACCCCGAGAAAGAGCAGCCCGGATCGGCTGCAGCTGATTCACATCGATTCGGGGGGTCGCACCGCCACGGTTGCTACGGCAAACCTCGCTCCCTTTGAGGGGAACTGGGTCGAGGCCTACGAGCAAATCACCTACGGATACAACGGCAGTTACTCCATCACCTTGACCAGTGTCGCCGATGGCTGCGTGCTCTTGAGCTACCAAAACAGCAACATCGATCTGTGGAGAACTGGGACGACTTTCGTCAGACCCAAGTGGGGGATCTACCGCAGTCTCAACAACCGAGAGTACCTCCGGGACGAGGACGTGTTGTTCCAAGGCTTCTGTCTGGCGAAGGGCGCCGACGACTGTCCGCCCTGGTGACGCCTTAAGCGAGGCAGCAGAAAAAACAGCAGAAAGATTTTCTGCCACAGAAAATCTTTCTGCCGATCTTTCTGCCGTTCTTTCTCTCTCCTCTGTCACAGTTGTTGCCGTCCCCGGTCAGCTTCTGGGCTGGTTTCATCGCAATCTGCCTTTTCTTCACCGGGGCAGGGATGCTTTTCCGGCACGGCCGAAAGGAGTCGTGTAGTGAGGCGCCCGGTCTTATCTGGCCGGGCGCTTTTTTTTTGGTAGAAGCCAGCGGATGTCGTCCCAGGCTCCTACGGCCCCGCCGCCTTCGTTGCGCCGCGCACTGGGCCGCTGGGATTTGACTGCTATCGGCATCAATCAAGTTATCGGCGGAGCCATTTTCTTGATTCCCGCCGCGGTGGCCGCGCAGCTGGGCAGCTGGAGCTGGATCGGCGTGGTGGTGGCCGGGATGGCATCGATGCTGGTGGCGCTTTGCTTCGCGGAATCCGGGAGCCGTTTCGAATCCACCGGTGGCCCATCGCTCTACTCCCGAGCCGCGTTCGGGCGGTTCGTGGGCTTCGAGGTCGGTTGGATGCAGTGGGTGACTCGGGTTTGCTCGCAAGCGGCGGTGGTCAACGGGATCGCGGTTGCGCTCGCTTTCTATTGGCCCGCAATCAGCAGCGGCATCGGCAGAGCCGCGGTGATCATCGCGGTGACGTTGACGCTTGCGATCGTCAACGTCCGTGGGATTGGAGCCAGCGCGTGGGTGGTGAAGGCGCTGACGATTGCGAAGCTCGCGCCGCTTGCCATCCTCATTGCCGTCGGCATCTCTTTCGTCGACGCCTCGAAGCTGATTCCTTCGGGCGCGATTTCTCCCAGGCAAGCGGCGGAGGGGATGCTGCTTTTGATATTCCTCTTCGGCGGATACGACGTGGTGCCGGTGCCCGCCGGCGAAGCCACTGGCCCGAAAAAGCAGGTTCCGTTCGCGCTGGTGACTACGATTCTCGCCGTCACTGCGATCATGACGGCGGCGCAGGTGGTGGCGCAGGGTACGCTGACGGACGAGGCGCACTCGAAGACTCCGCTGGCGGACGCGGCCTTCGTCACCATGGGAAGCCTGGGCGCGCTGCTGATCGGAGCAGGATCCGTGATCTCGATGACCGGCCATAACGCGGGCGGCGTGCTTACCGGATCGCGCATGCTGTTCGCGCTCGCGGAAAATCGGGAACTTCCCCGCTGGTTCGCTCAGATCCACCCGCGCTTTAGGACTCCGGCGAACGCAGTGGTGTTTACCTCCGCGGTGAACCTGACGCTGGGCCTCTTAGGTTCTTTGGAGACAATGGCAATCGCCAGCGCCGTGGCGCGGCTGGTGCCGTACATCGCGGCCTGCGCCACCACGTTGGCGCTGCGGCGACCACGATACGCAGGCGTGGTCGGCCGCGCGACGTTTGTGACTCCCTTCGGCCCGACGATACCGCTGCTCGGACTGACCCTTTCGATCGCCATCCTGGGCAGCGCCACCTCGCGACAGCTCATGGGCGGTCTTGCCGCACTGGTGATTGGGGCCGCGTTCTTCGCGATCGGCCGCGCACGCGCCTCCGAGCTGTCAAATCCCGCCGCAAGCTGAGCAGTTCGGGTCCTCATCCCGCGACGAGTCGCCGGGCAGAGATGGCGCGCGGGCTCATGCGGAAACGCAATGAGTCGAATCGAGATCAGGACTAGCGCGCGTCCTGATCTTGAACTCGGGGATTGGCGCCTGCTCGCGGAATCGTTAGAAGGTCGATATGAAAGTTTTTCGATACAGCAAACTCTTCATCCCCACGCTCAAGGACGCGCCCGCCGATGCTCAGGTGCCGTCGCACAAGCTCCTGGTCAGGGCCGGATTCATCCGGCAGCTCGGGGCCGGCATCTACGATTACTTGCCGCTCGCCAAGCGGACCCTCACGAAGGTCGAAGCCATCGTCCGCGAGGAAATGAATGCGATTGGGGCGCAGGAGTTCTACCTGCCCGCGCTCCATCCGGCGGACCTGTGGCGGGAATCCGGCCGCTGGGAGGTCATGGGCGACAACATGTTCAGGCTCAAGGACCGAAAGGGCGGCGACTATGCGCTCGGAATGACGCACGAGGAGGTCTTCACCACGATCGCGCGCGATGAGCTGAGAAGCTACCGAGAGCTGCCACAGGTCTGGTATCAGATCCAGCCGAAGTTCCGCGACGAGGCCCGGCCGAAATCGGGGCTGCTCCGCGTCCGCCAGTTCACGATGAAGGACGCTTACTCTTTCGACCTGGACCGAGCCGGGCTCGACAAGAGTTACGAGGACCAACGCCGCGCTTACGAACGGATCTTCGCTCGCTGCGGGCTCGAATTCACCCGCGTCCAGGCGCACTCCGGTGCGATGGGTGGCTCCGAGTCGTCCGAGTTCATGGTGCGGACGAACGCCGGTGAAGATCTCGTCGCCGCGTGTCCCAAGTGCGGATACGCGGCGAACACCGAGGCCGCCACCTCGCGAATCTCCACGGACGAGGCGGATCAGCCGGGTCTCGCGGCGCCGGAGAAGTTCGCCACGCCGGGTGTGGTGACCATCGACGCGCTTGAGCAAAAGCCTTATTTGGTTCCGGCTCGACGGCAGCTCAAGACGCTGATCTACATCGCGGACGATAAGCCGGTCGTCGCGGTGGTGCGAGGCGACCAGGAGCTCAACGAGGCCAAGCTGCAGGGGGCCACGGCAGCACAGCAAGTCCGTCCGGCGCATCCGGAGGAGATCCAATCGCTCATGGGCGCGAACGCTGGCTCGCTCGGATCGGTCCGGTTCGGAAAAGCTCCGATCCTGGTCGATGGCTCGCTTGCCGAACGCCAAAATATGGTGACCGGGGCTAATGAGGACGGTTTCCACCTGCGCGGCGTCGACGTGCCGCGCGATGTGCTGTCGCAGCCCAATGCCAAGCTCGCCGACCTTCGGACGGTGAAGTCGGGCGAGGGATGCCCGCGTTGCGACGGAACGCTCGAAGTATTCAAGGCGCTCGAGGTGGGACACATTTTCAAGCTTGGGACCAAGTACTCTGAATCGATGGGCGCGACGGTGCTCGATGCCGAGCGGAGGCAGGTGCCGATCGTGATGGGAAGCTACGGAATCGGAATCGAGCGCATCATGGCGGCGGCGATCGAGCTACACCACGATGACAACGGGATCATCTGGCCGATGTCGATCGCGCCGTTCCAAGCGACCCTGCTGTCCCTCGGACCTGGACCAGAGTTGCGCAAGGCGGCGGACACCCTCGCCGAGCAATTGGAGGCGGAGGGTATCGAGGCCCTCTATGACGACCGCGACGAGCGGCCGGGCGTAAAACTCAAGGATGCGGACTTGATCGGGATTCCGATCCGGATCGCCGTGGGTGAGAAGGGCCTCGCCCAGGGAAAGGCCGAGTGGAAGCTCCGAGGGTCCAAAGAATTTGAGTTGGTGCCGCTCGATCAGGTCGCGCGCAAAGCAGCGGAGGCGGTTCGCCGCCGTCAATCGCAGGGTTGAGCCATCGAAGCAGCGGGAAGAGACGGCTTACTGCGACGTAATCTGTCCGCGGATCTCGCCGCCAGGATGTGCTGCCGTATGGATGTTGACGTAGGTACTGCCGGCACGCATCTGAGCAACAAGCTCGTCGAGGCTCTTGAGGGTCGTCTGCGGCTTGATGTCCGCTTGGGTGAAGGTCCCAGAGATCGTCACCGAGCCGTTGGCGCCGTTGTTGATCGCGCTCGCGGGAAAAGGCACGACCACTGGCCCGGAGGCAGTTGTTGGCCCGAGGTGGATGTGCACCCCAGTGGCGTTACCCGACAGACCAGATGCGGTGACCTTGTACTCCACCGATGTCGAGGAAACTGTAAATGTCGCCGTGCCTGCCGCTTTGATGTCGACAGGGGGAACTTCGTTCGACCCCTTCAGCGTCGCTCCAAACTTGTCCTTGCCCTTGCCACTTTGACCGTAGGCGACCAGCGCCGTTGCCAAAGCGAGTGCGAAAATGAGCACAAATGGAAGTCTTCTCTTTTCCATGTTTTTGCCTCCTCGGGCCGATGTCTACTCATTCCCAGAATGGAGGCAAGTCGTTTCTGGCAAAGGGTCAGCCCTGCCATTTCTGAAAGACGGAGCTCAGCTCCCTCGTTGCTATCGCTCTCCGCACCCACGTGAATGAGCCTTTCTCCGCCATCTCGCGTGCGCCTTCCACGAAGGCGCCGAGCGCGAGCCTTGAGAGCGCTCCGCCGACGCTGATCCGTTTGACCCCCGCGTCCGCCAGCTGCTGAGCAGTGATCGACGGGTCGGCCATGCTCATCACCACGTTGATCGGCCTTCCAACTGAGCGGGCCACGGTGCGAATGGTGCCGAGATCTTTAAGGCCCGGTGCGTACAGCACGTCGGCCCCTGCCTTCTCGAACGCCTGGAGACGACGGATGGTGTCGTCGAGATCATTGCGCCCGCGCAGTAGGTTCTCCGCCCGAGCGCTCAGCATCACCGGCACCGGCAGTGAGTGTGCCATCTCCACCGCCGCGTGCACCCGCTCCACGGCGTGTTGAAAGTCGTACACGCCGCGCTGTGCATCGCCAGTGAAATCCTCGATCGACGCGCCCACTGCGCCCGCCTCGGCGGCACGTCGGACGGTTTCGGCGGCGAGCTTGGGATCGTCTGCGTAACCGTTCTCGAGGTCGGCGTTCACCGGCAGGTCGGTGGCTTCGGCAATCGCCCGAACGTTGTGGATGACTTCATCCACGCTTACAGCGTTGACTCCGTCGGGCCGCCCAAGCGCATTCGCAAGTCCGAGGCTGGTGGTGGCCAGCGCTTCAAACCCAAGCGACGCCAACAGGCGCGCGGTGCCAGCGTCCCACGGATTGGGGATGATGAACGCGCCCGGTCTTTGGTGCAGGGCGCGAAAGGCGGTGGCCTTCTCTGCTTGCGTTCGCATCGTGGGTCTCCCTTCAGTGGTCGCCGGTAACCTTCCCAGTCCGATTATCACCGACCTGGCAGGCCCGGAACGCCGAGCGTGCCGGGAACCACCTCGACGAAGGTGCGCTCCTCGCGCAAAATGAACTTGCCTTTTTGCGCGGCGGCAAAGTTCTGCCTTCCTTCTTCATCCGTCCGCGCGCGCGAGCGGTACGCTTCATAGGAGGCCAGGCTCTCGTGCAGGATCACCCCCCAAGCCACATTGTTGGTGCCCTCGTGCGGAAGGAAGTAGCCCAAGAGCTGGGCCCCGCAACGCGGGATAACGCGCCCCCAGGTCTCCGCGTACTTTGCGAAGGCCTCGCGCTGAAAGGGATCGATCTCGTATCGGACGATGCAGGCGATTTGGGTTTTCATGGGCGTCAAGGTAACTCCGGCGGCAGGGGCGATGTTTTTGCAGCGGCAAAAGCTTTCGAGCGTCTTTGGCGCTATCCTTCCGTCGATGTCGACATCTTACGCCCTCGCCGATGTCGCCGCGCTCATCGGCGAGCCAACCCGTGCGGCCATCCTGCTCGCTCTGCTTGGCGGTCGGCCCTTGCCCGCGGGTGCGCTCGCCCTCGCGGCCAACCTTTCGGCGGCAGCCACGAGCCTTCATCTCGCCAAGCTCACCCGGGGCGGGTTGCTTTCGGTTAAACAGGAGGGGCGCTGCCGCTATTACCAGCTGGCCAACGATGACGTTGCCCATGCGCTCGAAGTGCTCGGGTCGATCGCGACCGCCCATCGGCCCATGCGAGCGTTAACGCCGGAGAGAGCCGCGTTTCGCGTGGCGCGCACCTGCTACGACCACCTCGCGGGAGCACTTTCGGTAGCGCTTGCCCAGCGCCTGGAGCTCGACGGGATGGTCCGATCCGCGAATGCTCGCTCCTATGAGGTGACCGACCGCGGTGTCTGTTGGCTTGCCGAAGAGATGGATATTGACGTAGTGGCGCTGGCGAAGGAACGCAGGATGTTGGCGCGCCGATGCATCGACGGTACTGAGCGGCGACCTCACGTCGGCGGAGCGCTGGGCGCGGCGATGCTCCAGCGGATGTTGGCCCTGCGGTGGGTGGCTAAAATCCCAGGCTCGCGCGCCTTGCGGACCACATCGCGCGGTCAGGAGACCCTCGGCCAGTGGGTGGGTCAGAACAGCAGGGCCTGGACCATTTCGTCCGAGCCGTACATGCAAAACTCGTTGTGACCGCAGCTCGGCACGATCGTCAGGCTATGGTCGGCCCCGAGTTGCCGAATGCGGTTCCAGAAGATGACCCCGCGCTCGCGCCGCCCGCCGACGTAGCCAGTCCCATCGTCCGCGAGATGGATCCCCTGCGCGTTGCCCGGGCAAGACTGGTCAAAAGAGGAATTGTTCATTTGATCGTTCTCGCCGAGCAGATAGGCCACGGTGCGAGAGAGAAATCGCCCGGTCAGATCCTCGTCGGTGAACCCGGGACGAGCCGAATTCATGTAACCGAAGTTGCGCGCTTGCAGGCCATATTTGTAGTTGTCGTACGTGGTGGGGCATTCGCCGTCGGGATCCCAGTTTTCAGTGAAGTCCGCGGTGCAGGTTCCGTCCTCGAAGCAAGTCTCGCCCTTGGGCAGCCGCTGATTGTCAAAGTACATATAGGAACCGGGATTGGCGATCACGTACTTCACCGACGCCCCAATCGTCCCGTCCATCTGGTTCCCGGCCGCGTAGCGTTGCGTGAACTGGCCGCCGTCGGAGTGGCCGCTAATAGCGATCTTGGTAAGGTTCGGAAAGAGGTCTGGGTTGTTCAAGATGTCGAGTAGGTAATCGATCATCGTGAAGGAGTAGATGGCCGCACCCCCGACGTCGCGCGCCTGCCCTCCGTCGTCCCAGCGGTTGACGCTGTTTTGTCCCGTGCACGACCAGTGCAGCTCGCCCGGTTCCAGCGCGTCGTTGCAAGTGGAACTGCCTTGCACGAAGCCTTTGAAGTGAGGCGCAATCACGAGCAGCGTCGGGTCACTCGCGTTGTTCAAAGCGTCCACCGTCGCCTGGAAGTAATCTCCGGCATTGCGTTGCAGGCCGTGGGTCACGATCACCGCACGCTCGATGTTCGGATTGGCGGTTTGAAGCGAGTAGCTCCGAAAGTACCAAAAACTAGAGTTGCCGACCGTCAGCGATTCCTTGCAGCAAGGTTCGGCAGCGGTACAGGCGGGAATTTGCGCATGCGCAGACCCCACCAGGGCAACGACCAACGCCACGAATGTCGACAAGAATGCCTCCCCCCGGATTCTGGAACGCGCGCTTAGATGACAACCCGGCGGCTAGGGTTTCACAAAAAACGTCGCAAAGCAGGCCCCAACGGTGCTTTTCTTCTGCGGCGGCTCTGAGAATGGCATTCTCTTCGCCCGGGAGGTGCTCCGTCGGATTCGAGCGGAAACTGGCGGCCTGGAAAAGGGCTGGGTTACTGACCGAGGAACAAGCCGCCGCGATTGCGCGCCACGAGGAGTCACAAGCGGCCGGCACGCGCTGGCTGGTGTGGGGCATCGCCGCGGTAGGCGGCCTGGCAATCGCGGTCGGTATTATCTCCGTGATCGCCGCGAACTGGGACAACATCCCAGACAAGCTCAAGCTCGCCGCCTGCGGTGCGCTCCTACTGGGGTCGCTTGGCGGCGCGTGGCGGACGTCGAGCCTGAAGAACCTTTGGCCGCGTGACCTTTTCCTGCTTTTACATTGCGGGATGGTGCCAGCCACCATCGGTCTTATTGCCCAGGTTTATCATCTGAGCGGCCATCCCTGGCGCGCCTTCGCCCTGTGCGCGGCATTCGCGCTGCCCGCCGCGGTGGTTGCCAAGCAAGGGCTGCTCACCGACGTTTTCATCGGGTTTCTCACGGTGGCGTTGGGATTGTTGATGAGCGAGTACCACTGGTTTGCCAATCTTTTCGATTCGGGCGACCTAAGAGAGCTTTTCGTCTACGCGGCGTTCGGGCTGGTGCTCCTCCTCGGTGCCTCCGCGATCCGCGGCGCCCACCCCGGAGCGTCTGCGGCGGCCAGGCGCTGGGGAATCGGGCTACTCGCAGCTACGGCGGTCAGCGCGAACGCGATCTGGGCCACAACATACTCTCGATCGCTGGGGCCACCAGGACCGGTTTTGCTTTGGCCTTTGGCGATTTTTGTTGCTGCTGCGGCGGCGCTCGGCGTCCAGCTCTGGTGGACCGATGCGCCCGCGCTGCGACCACGGCTCGCGGCAATCGCTCTGTTGACGCTGCTTTTGTGTGGTGCCTTGATAGGCCGCGCGCAGGAAAGCAATCAGCTGTTGCGACAATTCGTGGGGTTCGGATTGTTTGCGGGACTTTGTATCGCGGTTGCCATGGCTGCGGCGGAGAGCGGAAACAAGCTTGGAACCAACCTCGCGACGCTGGCGCTAGCGATACGAGTCTTTGTCTTCTACCTGGAGCTCGCCAGGAATCTGATGACCACCGGCCTCGGTCTCATCGTCACCGGCTTCGTGTGTTTGGCGATCGCATACGCTTGGTGGCGCCTGAGGCGGACCCTGCCCGCCGCCGCCCGAACCGGGGGAGTCTCATGAGCGCAACCCTGACCAAGCGCGTGCTACTGGCCCTGGCGCTGGTCGACCTGGTGTTTTTCGGTGGCTGGGTTGTGCGCGAGGAAACGCTGCGACGCGGCGGTCCGATCCACCTTCCCATCGAAGGTTATGACCCGCGCGACCTTCTGTCCGGGCACTACGTCCGCTTCCAGCTCGTGGCCGTTCGAGAGGCCACGAATATTATCGACCCGCGTAGAAACGTTAGCCCTCAGACGTTCTGCATCGAACGGAGAGACGGCCTCTACCACGTCAAGGGAGTCCGATCGGGCGATGCGAGCTCTTGTTCCCCGTTTTTGCGGGCGACTTACGACGATCGAGGACACTGGGACTTCGGCGTTGATCGGTTCTACGTGGACGAGCGTTTGGCCAACGAGGCCGGGTGGGTTCAGCCAAGTCCAAACACCTACTTGGTCGCGGTGGTGGATGGTGACGGCGCCATCCACCCCATCGATCTGGTCGTCAACGGCAACTCCTTCGCATCGCAAAAGACGTCGCGCTAGTGGACGGAGCGAAGCCACGGAAAATCGCAAACGGCGCCGCGAAGCGCCGGCTCCGGAAGAAACCTGAGCGCGCCAGGGCCCCGCTTAAGACGCCGTCACTTATCGGCCAACAACTCCTTGGCGCGGGTCATCGCCGACATCGCACTGGGCCAACCGGCGTAGAACGCCAAGTGGGTGATAAGCTCGACGAGCTCGTCGCGAGTCACGCCGTTTTCGATCGCCCGCGGGAAGTGGAAGCTCATCTGCTCGGTCTTGCCCATCGCCACCAGCGCCGCGCAGGTGATCAGGCTGCGGTCGCGCTTGGACAGTTGCGGCCGCTCCCAGATGTCCCCGAACAGCACCGTGTCGGTCAGCTCGACGAGCTTCGGCGCGAGGTCGGCGAGCGCTCTCCGCGGTGGCGCGGCAGGCGTGTTGCTGTTCATGTGCATTCCTCCTTGGTCGACAGAGTGCAACTCAAAACTCCTGCACGGCGGGCCTTAGCACCATCTCGTTGCTCACCGGCGGGTCATCCGTTCCAGCTCCACCTCGAGGTCTACGCGATGTTGGTAGAAGAGGTCGATTGCATCGATGGCGCCGCTCCAGCGCCGCGCCCGGCCAGAGCCCGCCGTCACAATCAGCGTCTGCCCGAGCGGATGAGCGTGCGATGCGGTGTGGGCACCTCGAGCCGCCTGCGGGAGCACCCGCCCCTGTGACGTACGCCAGCGCGTCCAGGGCCCACGCGACGGTGGTGACGAGCGATTTCATATCGACCCCCCGAGTCGGTGATGTCCTTGCCGTCGGACGAAACGATGCAAAAAACGCAGGTTTTGTCCAAAGGCTCAGCGGCGAGCAGCAGGTAAGACAAGTAAGCCTGGACTGCGTCTTCAGATCCGCGGTGAGCCAGTCAGTGCGGCAGCTCGAGGAGCAGCTGCGGGTAGTGCTCCTGCCCCGCGCCACGCGCAGCGTAGCGCTGACGGATGCGGGCAGGTGCCTCGTGGAAACCGCGGGCCCGGCCTTGGCGCAGGCGCTCGCTGCTCTCACCGACGTTTCCGCTCAACCGGGAGAGACCGTAGGACGGGTCCGGCTGTCGGTGTCGCGATCGGCCGTGCCTTTTGTGATTACCCCCGTGCTTCCCACGTTTCGCGCGCGTCACGCGCGGGTCGAGGTCGAGGTCGCCGTTGAGGACCGCCTCGTGAACATCGTTGCCGAAGGCTACGACGCTTCAAATCTCACATCCCTCAATGAACAGAGCGTTGCTGCAGGGCAGCCTTGGTTGCCAGCGAGAATCTTGGCTCGGCGCGAGCCTTGTCTAACAGTTGGCCGGCGACGTATTCGCCGAGCGCGGGACCGTGCTTGAATCCGTGACCGGAACCGCCGCCGACGAGCCAGACGTTTTCCATCTCCGGATGCCGGTCGACCAGAAAATCGCCGTTTGAGGTGTTTTCGTATTGGCAGACTCGGGTCTCGACGATCGGCGCGTCCTTGAGCGCCGGAAATCGGAGCGCCGCATAGTTGCGCGTTCTTTCGGTCATCGCCGGGGTGGCGATGCGCGATTGAGTGTCGGGATCAACCGCTTCTCCGTGATGGTCCGAGGCGATCTTCAGGCCGCGCTCGTCGAGGTTGGGGGTGCCGTAGAATTCGTCCTCGATGAAGAGCCATGCGGGCAGCGCCGGCGCGGCAAAGCGCGCGTCGCCGGCGGGCACGCCGAAGAAGAAAACCTCCTGCCGGGTCGGGAAGACGCGCGAGCCCAGCAGCGCGGGAAAAACCTTGCCGAGCCAAGGGCCGCAGGCAAAGACGAACGTCCCGGCCGCGATGGTTTCGCCGGTGCTGGTTTTGACGCTGACGACGCGGCCGGCTCCGCAGGGCGCTTCCACCTTCGCAACGCGGTACGAGACGCCGCGACCGGCAGCGTCGGCGACCACGGCGGCAACCGCGCGGCGCGCCATCAGCACGCCACTGTGCGCCTCGAGGATGCCGCGCTTCACCCCGTCGAAGTTCACCTGCGGGTAGCTTTTCATCAGCGTGCTCTGGTCGAATGATTGAAATGGCACGCCCGCGTTCGTCAGGGTCGACTCCGTGTCGCTGAGGTACTTGTCGTCGTGGCCG
>Ga0126384_10001747_pt1 | contig 12982 bp, 15 predicted proteins | sample PanSoiMetPlot_36_FD_92543 | JGI IMG/M metagenome (GOLD analysis project Ga0126384, IMG submission 92543) | Tropical forest soil microbial communities from Panama - MetaG Plot_36 | ecosystem: Environmental > Terrestrial > Soil > Tropical forest > Bulk soil | place: Panama | collected 2016-02-17 | reverse complement strand
TTCTTGCATTTAAATCTCGCTTGTTCGTAACTGTCGTTTCTATAACAGACGACTACTAGGGCGTCAAGGAAAGCAGGCGGAGGATTGAGGATAGAGAATGGAGAATCGATCTTCGATCCTCTATCTCGATTGTCATTCTTTTTCGGGAATTCCCGCTTCGGTCATGCGCCAAGCATCTAAATCCTTAGAGAATCTTTCCAGAGGTAGAGCTTGTCAAGTGTCAGGAGGGTTCTGTGCAGAATCCCGACGTTCAGACTTTGATCAACCCAGGGTCGGAGGCCGTCGAAGCCTGGAAATTATTTGTTTCCGTAGCCTTTCAGTCATCCGTGGCTGAAGCATCGCTTCTTTTGCGCGCGATATAGGCAACGCCAATGCTGAGGGCATACAGTAGGCTCAGCGGCACCATAAACAACACCTGAGCGATCAAATCGGGCGGCGTTAAAATAGCTGCGACAACAGCGACGGCTATGACAGCGTAACCGATGTGGCGGATCAAGAAACGGTGATCGATGAGGCCGACGCGGGCAAGAAAGAAAGCCAACACGGGCAGTTCGAACATCACACCAAAGGCCAAGACAAGACGAGAAACGAGGGAGAGATAGTCGCCGATCCGAATCAGGGGTTGCACGTGAATGGCCTCGTATCTACGCAGAAGGAAATTAAGACCTAACTGAACAACGACTTCATAGCAAAACACCGCCCCGGCGATAAAGAACAGGGAGCCAAAGGAAACAAAGGAGCGAGTGTAGCGCTTTTCGTGTTCATATAATCCTGGAGCGACGAACTGCCAGGCCTGCCAGAGGAGCACTGGCAAAGCGACCAAGATTGCAGCGGCAAAAGCGACTTTCATTTTGGTAAAGAAAGCTTCAGTTACCGCGGTGCCGATGAGCGTAAGTCCGGAAATATGTAGCCGGCGCAGCGGCGCGGCGAGAACGGCAAAGATTTCGTCGACGATAGCGAAACAGCCTAGGAAAGCGACGGCGATGGCGAGAACGGATTTAATCAGGCGAGAGCGCAGCTCTTCCAGATGAGAGGTAAAGGGCATCTGGACATCGGCCGACTGCCCATCACCAGGTTTCGCCTTCACTTTTTCTCTGTGGATTCCGTTGACGTAGAGGCGTGGATCGTTTCTGCCGGCTTTTCTAAAAGCGGATCATCTTTAGCTGTGACGGTGGGTGAAGATTCATCGACATCGTGCTCCAGCTGGCGGAACTCTTCCTTAAGCTCATCCGTGGCGCGGCGAAACTCCGCCATGCCTTTTCCCAGGGCCCGTGCAAGCTCGGGAAGCTTCTTTGGTCCCAGGACGATAAGCGCGAGGGCAAGAATCAGAAGCAGTTCTGGCATGCCGATGCCAAACATACCGTTAAGCTATTCGATTTCTTGCTGGTTATCAAGTTTGGCGGGCTCGTTTTGCGGCTCCGTAACTTAGATGATAGGGTGATCTCATGGCGCGCTCGGCAGTGGTGGTCGATAAGGATTACCTGAAGCATGATCCCGGCAAATTTCACCCGGAGCGCCCGGAACGTATCCGGGTCCTGCTCGACCTGGCTGATGAACTCGACAACCAGAAGTTTCACATTTTGCCGCCGAAGGGTGCGACGCGAACGGACGTCGAGCTTTGTCATTCGCCAGACTACATTAATTTCTTGGAATCCACGTCGAAAACCGATCGCTATGCACTCGATGGGGACACCATTACGAGTCGCGACTCTTTTGCTGTTGGGTTATTAGCGGTTGGAGGTTTCTTGCGGCTACTAGACTCCATCGCGGCGGGAGAAAGCCAAAATGGATTCGCGTTGGTACGCCCGCCGGGGCATCATGCATTGAGCGATCGCGCTATGGGATTTTGTTTGTTCAATACCATCGCCATCGGCGCCGAGCATCTCAAACGCGCCTACGGCGTCAAAAAAATCTTGATTATGGATTGGGACGTGCACCACGGCAATGGCACGCAGGCCGCGTTCTACGACGATCCTTCCGTTCTTTATATTTCTACGCACCAATATCCTTACTATCCAGGCACCGGCGCAGTCAACGAAGTTGGCGTAAACGCAGGGGAGGGCTACACCATCAACGTGCCGCTTCCCGCTGGTTGTGCTGACGCGGAATACCTGCGCGTCTTCCAGGACATCGTTGTGCCCGAGGCGGCGAAATTCGAGCCAGAATGGATTTTGGTTTCTGCCGGTTTCGATCCCCATCGCCGCGATCCCTTGGCAGGAATGGGCGTAACCGAAAAAGGTTTTGCGATGATGGCTCGAATGCTACTCCGACTCGCGGAACAGTACGCAGGGAAACGCATAGCGTTTTTGCTGGAGGGAGGATATGATCTCGCTGCTCTACGCAATTCGGTTGCTGCGGTGCTAGAGGCGATGCAGTTGGGACAAAATGTCCATAGCGAATCACCTCAGCTTGCCAGCGATAAGCTTGAACCGCTCCTTCGGAGTATCCGCCAAGTCCGTGAAAAATATAGTTAAATAAAAAAGTATTGACCCTCTCGCCGGTCTGATCTATTTTTACTCCTCATAAGATCACAGATTGGTTGCAAACGTGAGTATTGCTGAACAACGTCGCGTAGTAGTGACAGGTGTTGGGCTCGTCACGCCCTTGGGAATCGGCTTGCAAAATAATTGGCAAGCACTGATCGGCGGAAAATCCGGTATACGGCGCATCGATCGGCTCCCAAATATCGAGGCCTTCGCATCGCAGATTGCGGGTATGGTAACCGATTTTCGGGCCGAAGATTTCATCGAGCCTAAAGAGATCAAAAAGATGGATCTCTTTATTCAGTACAGCGTTGCGGCAGCCGCCATGGCGATGGAAGACAGCGCCTTCAAAATTGATCCTCAAGAAGCCGAAGGCGTGGGCGTCATCGTTGGTGTGGGGTTGTGCGGGATCGATACCATCGAAGCGACGGAGCGGGTTTATCTCGACGGCGGACCGCGGAAGATCTCTCCCTTCTTCATTCCCAAAGTTATTTCAAACCTGGCGCCCGGGCATATTGCCATTCGCCATGGGGCGAAAGGAGTCAATTGGACGCCCACGTCGGCATGCGCCTCCGGAACCCATGCCATCGGTGAAGCATTTCACCTGATTCGCCGCGGTTTGCAGGACGCAGTAATCGCCGGCGGAGCCGAGTCGGCGATTACTCCGCTCGGAGTCGGCGGTTTTGCGGCTATGAAGGCGTTGTCCACGCGCAACGATGAACCGGAGCGGGCCAGCCGTCCGTTCGACAGGGATCGAGATGGATTCATCATTGCTGAAGGATCCGGTGTTTTGATTTTGGAGGAAAGGGAGAAGGCCATCAAACGCGGCGCCAAGATTTACGCCGAAGTGATTGGATACGGGGCAAACGGTGACGCGTATCACATGACCGCGCCGGCACCCGAAGGAGAAGGCGCGGCGCGCTGCATGGGGTTGGCTCTGAAAGATGCCGGGATTGCGCCCAACGACGTGGACTACATCAATGCGCATGGCACTTCGACCGAGTACAACGACGCCAACGAAACTCAGGCGATCAAGAAAGTTTTTGGAGAGCACGCCTTCAAAGTAGCGGTAAGCTCGACCAAGTCGATGACCGGCCATCTTCTAGGAGCGGCCGGCGCCGTGGAGGGAGTATTCTCAGTGCTGGCGCTGCATCATGGAATTATTCCACCAACGATCAATTACGAAAACGCCGATCCTCAATGCGATCTTGATTATGTGCCGAATCATGCCCGTAAAGCGAACATCCGCGTGGTTCTTTCCAACTCATTCGGTTTTGGCGGCACCAATGCTTGCGTGATCTTTAGGAGGGGCGAATGAGTGAAACGCCATGGCGGAGCGTGATCTTGGGCACCGGTTCCGAGCTTCCGACTCAGGTCGTTACAAACCAAGACCTGGAAAAGATGGTCGATACCAGTGACGAGTGGATCACGGTTCGTACCGGGATCAAACAACGCCGAGTTCTAGAAGAAGGCAAGGGCAATGCCGACATGGCATTTCGCGCTGCCCTGCGAGCGCTCGAAGATGCCGGGGTGGAAGCCAAGGATCTCGATACCATCGTCATGGGAACCTGTACGGCGGATTATCTTTTTCCCAGCTCTGCCTGTGTGCTTGAAGATATGTTGGGAGCCCGCAACGCGTTCTCGTTCGACGTCAACGCGGCTTGCTCCGGTTTCCTCAACGCGTTGGCGGTGGCTGATTCTTTCGTGCGAACCGGCAGAATCCGAAAAGCATTGGTGGTAGGCTCCGACGCGCTCAGCCGGCTCCTGAACTGGCAGGATCGAGCCACCTGTATCCTGTTCGGCGACGGCGCGGGAGCCGTGGTGCTGGGCTCGTCGCAGAACGGGAACGGGGGAATACTTAGCACCAAGCTTCGCACCGATGGCTCCTACGTGAAGACTCTCTATGTGCCCGCAGGCGGATCGCGCAAGCCCGCCACGTCGGAAACCGTTCGCAATAACGAACACACGATCACGATGAACGGCAAGGAAGTGTTTAAAGTCGCCGTTCGTTCCATGGAGGAAATCAGCCGCCAGGCGCTTGAAGAGGCGGGAGTAAGAATAGATGAAATCTCTTTGGTGATCCCGCACCAAGCCAATCGCCGGATTATTGTCGCCTTGGCGGAACGTCTCGGCATCCCGATGGAGAAAGTTGTCGTCAACGTCGATAAGTACGGCAATACATCTGCGGCTTCTGTGCCGGTGGCTCTCGATGAAGCACGACGAGGGGGGCGGATTAAAGCCGGCGATACCGTTCTCCTGAACGCCTTCGGCGCCGGCTTTTCGTGGGGTGCCGCGGTGGTGAAGTTTTGAGGGATGATGTACGAAGACCGAGTTATGAGTTTTCCGTATAGTCAGTCCTCATGTTTCATTACTCAGCCCGCTTAACTTTCTTCTCAATCTCTAGGCGTAGCGTTTGCAACTTCGCAGTAAACTCGACCGGATAGGTGGCTGGGTTTCGAATCGCTTTTATTGAATCCGGCAGACGCGCAAATTCATCGAGAAATGTCGCCCTGATGGATTCAAGGGAGGGAAGTGGTGCGGCGATCGCGCCGTGTTCCATTACCTTCTTCAATAAAGGCTCGGCGCCCGCCACATCCTCATCGCACAACGCGACCAAGTCTTTCTGTAATTTGCCGCTAGCGCACAGACGAAAGACTTGTTTCCTCTCGGGCCACGAGTCCTTTCCAGCGCTGAGCTTTAAGACTGGCCGGCCATTGGACTCGACTAACTTGTACGCCATGTCGAAGTAGGGAGCATCGGCGGATACTCCCATTTTGGTTCCGACGCCATAACTGTCATAGGGGATATTCGCATCTGAAAAGTCAGCGAGGTCACACTCGTCTAGCCCGCCGCTGCCGATTATTCTTACGGTTTTTAAGCCCGCGTCGTCAAAAATCTTGCGTACCGCCACCGCCAGTTTTGCAAGGTCGCCACTGTCTATGCGCACTCCCTGAAGGCTCTGGCCTCGGGTAGCCATTTCCTTTCCTATTTCCACGGCTTTGCGCGCGCCGGCCAACGTGTCGTAGGTGTCGATCAGCAGTATCGAATTGTTGGGAAAGCTCGTAACGAAGGCGCGAAAAGCGTCGCTCTCTTTCTCGAAACTTGAAACGAAAGAATGGGCCATGGTGCCGACGATCGGAATGCCGTAAAGCTGACCTGCGCGCACGTTGCTTGTTCCGGCAAAGCCGGCGAGATAACTCGCGCGGGCCACCTTCATGCCGGCATCGAGGCCATGGGTGCGCCGCAGCGCAAAGTCCACCACCGCCCGCCCGCGCGCCGCGTGCACGCAGCGGGCTGCTTTGGTGGCGATTAACGACTGGAGATTGATCTGATTGATAATAAAAGTTTCGACGATTTGGGCTTCGATGATCGGCGCGGTTACCTCGAGCACCGGTTCTTCCTTAAAGAAAATTCGTCCTTCGGGGATCGCCCGGACTTCTCCGGTGAATCGCAGCCCTTTGAGAAAGTCGAGGAAATCCTCGGCAAACAAGCGCCGCGAGTGAAGGTAGTCGATTCCAGCAGCGTCCACGGCAAATGTTTCGAGAAACTGCAACACATCGCTGAGACCGGCAGCGACAAAATAACTTCTATTGGGTGGATAGGAACGTATGAAGAGACTGAACGTAGCCGGTTCCAGCTTTTGGCTCTGAAAATAACCCTGAGCCATGGTAAGCTGATAAAGATCGGTGAGGAGTGAGAGATTTTCTTCCGTTTTCACCCGAACTCTCCGCGATGCGCCGGAGTGTAGTGTAAAGATTTAGCGCTGTAAAGGCGCCTTGGGGCAGAATTTCAAGGTTGATTTATAGGGCTTATTTTGTTAAGCATTCTTTGCAGGATGTAAGACATCTTGCGACGTATAGGAGGCCAACTTAATGTTCACCGACAAGATTGAATTGAAGGACTTTGAAAAGCAAGATCCCGAATATCAAGATCTTTTGCGCCGTGTTTTGGCCATTCAAGCCGATTGTGAGATTGGCGGCCCCAACCTTTACGTCAAGGATATCTTGCCGAATGCTCCGACGAAACTGGATCAACTCATTGTGGCGCGAACCGCGGCCGAAGAAATGGACCACTTTAGAAAAATGGCGCGCCTTGCCGGTGATATCGGGGTCGATGTTTCTTACACCCTAAGCCGGCCCAACCAAGAAAGGTACGTGGAGGCCTTTCGCGGCCAAATCACCACTTGGGAAGACTATGCCGTTTTTGGGTTTTTGATCGACCGCGTCGGCCGATTTCAACTGGAAGAGTTTATCGGTTGCACATATTTGCCGCTTGCCCGGGTAGTTGAAGATCCGGACATCATTCGCGAAGAGGAAGGGCACGTCGACTTCGGGACCAACTGCACAGCCGAATTCGCGGCCAAAGGCGGAGAGTCCAAAGAACGCATTCAAAAGGCGGTGGACTACTGGTACGCCAAAGGGCTCGATATGTTCGGCAACAGTAAATCGTACCGTTCGGAACGTTACATGTTGTGGGGCCTCAAAAGGCGCCCCAATTTGGTGGCGCGACAGCAATACAAAGAAGAAATCGACGCGCTGATATTGAAGATGGGTCTGACCCTTCCCGATCCCAACAAAGGACGGCTTTACATGTAATAGATTGTTGCGGGTGGTTCTTGCGTTCAAACTTCGAATCTGAACCAAAACAATTTATCAGAGGAAGATTATGGTAGAACCAGCACCGAATACGGAAGCCCTCGATCAGCAATTTAAAGAATTTATACAAGCGCTGAAAAAAGCGGTGGGCACCGGGATACCACACCTTAAAGATGATCCAAAAATCGCTGATCAGGCGATCGCGGATTGCAAAGAAATTCTCGACGTTGTCATGGAAGGTAACGTCAAGGAGTGGCTGTCGTAAAATCCTGATTTTAATCGCGACAATTTGATTCCGAGTTGACGAGGCGCCTTGGTCCTGACGGCGCCTTCGTCGTATCTACGGGCAACAGTTTAACTCACGGGAGCATCAGCATTGGACATAGTCGTTTGCGGTAAGGTTATTCCCGCCAGCTCCGTCACCATCGAGATAGAACCTGACACTAAGCGCATGAAGCGCAAAGGCGTGACTCATGAGCTCGACCCCGCGGCGGCGAGCGCCGTAGAGGAGGGATTGCGCCTGACCGAAAAGCACGGCGGTACGGTCACGCTGATCACGATGGGCATCAGCGACGTGACCATCGGCATTCGCAATGCGTTGGCGATGGGCGCAACCTCGGCAGTTCATATATTGGACGATGCCGTTGCCGGATCAGACACCCTCGCGACTGCGAAAGTTCTAGCGGCCGCGATCAAAAAACAACCCTTCGATTTGGTTATTTGTGCAACGGAAAGTAGCGACAGTTATTCCGGTATCGTGCCCGGCCAGATTGCTCATTTTCTCGGCGTGCCGCCGGTGACCTTTGCGAAAGAAATCACCGTCGATGGCAATCGCATCACCATCAAGCGGCAGAGCGAAGCGGGTTACGATGTGGTGGAGTCGACGTTGCCCGCTCTAGTCGCTGTCAGTAGCGGCATTAATGAGCCGCGCTATCCGCAGCTCAAGGGGATCATGGCCGCCAAGAAAAAAGAAATTAAGGTGTACACCGCCGCGGATCTTGGATTGGCTGCGGACCAGGTGGGGGAGAAAGGTGCGCGCGAAAAAGTTTTGACTATCGGTAGACCGCCAAAGCGGCAGGCAGGCAAAGTCGTTACCGACGAGGGCGAAGGTGGTAAGCAGATCGCGGATTTTCTTGCCGAAATCAAGGTGATTTAATTGGCCGATGTGATTTGGGTATACGCGGAAGTTAGCGACGACAGGCTTACTCCGACCAGCCTCGAAATGCTGACGAAAGCGGCGGAAGTGGGACAGGCGGAAGCGATTCTCCTTGGACCTGCGCCGGAAGATGCTGTCCAAACTTTGGCCAAGCATGGCGCGAGCAAAATCTATCGTTGCGCGGATGTGGTCTACAAAGATTATTTGACCTTGCCTGCGGCGGAAACCGTCGCCGGCCTCATTCAGAAAAATAAGCCTGCCGTGATGCTCTTCGCTTCAAGCTATACGGGCCGCGATCTAGCATCCAACTTGAGCGCTCGATTGGACTGCGGCGCGATTACGGACGTGGGCGATTTTGTCCTGAAGGACGGCAGCGTCGAGGCAACTATTCCCGCCTTGGGCGCGAGCTACCAGAATACCAGCACGTTGGTGAGCCAGGGAACCAAGCTGCTTGTGGTTCGGCCCAAGTCGTTCGAGCCAAAGGTAAACGAAAAGCCTGTGTCCGTTGACGAGATTCCCGCGGCTTCCGACGAAGCGCTCCGCAAGGTGCACATGAAAGAGCGTGTCGCCGTCAAGCGCGAAGGACCCCAGCTCGATGGCGCCAAGACGATCATTTCCGGCGGCCGGGGACTCAAAGGAGAAGAAAACTTCACGATGCTAAAGGAACTGGCTGATTTGCTCGGCGGCGCAGTGGGGGCAACCCGCGCGGCGGTGGACGCGGGGTGGGTGCCTTACGCGATGCAAATCGGACAGACAGGCAAGACCGTGAAGCCGGATCTTTACATTGCCTGCGGAATTTCCGGCGCCGTCCAACATCTCTCTGGAATGAAAACCTCCAAATTCATCATTTCCATCAACAAGGATGCCGAAGCGCCGATTTTTCAATATTCCGACTTCGGCGTCGTCGGCGACGTCTTCAAAGTTATTCCGCAGCTCATCGACGAGCTGAAAAAGCGCAAGGGCGCGTAAGCGCCGGTACGGTTCAGTACTAATCCTTTCCACTGAGTGTCTGGAAACTCGTCAGTTTTGATCGCACGCCGGGTCGATCTTTGTCTTCGAGTATCAATTTTCGGATGACTCAATTATGGGACAAGGAAAAATGCTCAAATGGTGCTGAATTATGCTGTCATAAGAGCCGTTGTAACCTCGTAGCCTCGTAGCCGTCTAACCTTATGAAAGACGAACATAAGGAGGCGACTATGAAAAGGCTAAAATTGTTGTTCCTCGGCGTGTTGGCAGTTTCCAGCGTAGCGGTTTTCACGACCAACGCTTCCGCCGCCGATTGGCGGTTCGATCACCGGCGCGCAGAGATCAATCGCGAATATCGCGACGCGTGGCGACGCAGGGAAGCGTTTGACCGGTTTCACCGATTCGGCTCGTGGGATCGGGATTGGCGTAGCCCCTACGGCTGGCGTTATTACGACCGTTGGCATCGTTGGTAGCTCCACGGTTCTATCGCGATCGCGATAAGTAGGTCGTGAACGACCACCCGGCAACCGCCACTTCAGTGACGGTTGCCGGAAATCCAGCAAGCCACTTGTTAAGCAACCCCTCCTTTTCACGTTTGAGAATTCCCAAAAAGTCGAAACTTCTTAATCGCATGTAGACGGGCGCGCTGGCCGTTTTTCAGCGTTTCCATTTCTCAACTCCGAGCATTCTTTTCACAGCGCTCTTGATTTTCTTTCGCCGTACTTGCCCTTGCTCCGGCAAATCGCGTAATATTCCGGAAAAATTTAGCCTCATGAACGAACAGCCTGGAGATTTTGACTTATGAAAATCGGCAAAGTGTTCCTGTGCGCGGTCTTTGTTTTATTTCTTATCTCTCAGGCGGTTAAGGCGGAGGATGTTATTCGGATCGGCATCATAAGCACCACATTCGGTTATGCGCCGGTATTTGTCGCCAAAGAAAAGGGCTTTTTTAAACGCGAAAATTTAGTCCCGGAAATTATCGTGATCAGCAGGAACGAACAGATTGTCCAGGCATTAATATCCGATTCGCTTCAGTTCGGTAATGTTCCGCCGAATCTACTGCTCGTCCTTCGACAACAAGGCACGAGTGACATCAAGTTGATCGCTGGATCGTTCAACGGCACGACTTATTCAATGATCGCGCTGCCAAAATATAAAAAAATTGAGGATCTGAAGGGCAGTGGAGCGCGGTTGGCGATGTCCGGTATTACCTCGGCTGCGGCCATGATGATGAAAGAGGTGCTTAAACAAAGAGGCGTTCTTTATCCGCGAGAAGATAGCTTGCTTTCAGTGGGCGGCTCGAACGTTCAATTTACCGCGCTGCAGACCAAGCAGGTGGATGGAGCACTGCTGGCGGAGCCGATAAGCCTGATGGCGGTCGAGCAGGGATTTAGTAATCTCGCCGACGCGTATAAGATTCTGCCTGATTTTCAACTCTCCGCTATAGGTGTGAGAGAGGGGTGGGCGCAAAAGAATCGGAGTATAGTTGTCCGTTACCTAAAGGCGCTTGTTTCTACGTACCAATGGCTCCATGACAATCGAGAAGAGGCGATCAAGCTGCTCACGAACATAACGAAGCTCGATAAGAAATATATTCCGAAGTCATGGGAAACCTATACGAAAACTCAGATCTGGCCGAGAAACGGTGAAGTCAATCTGAAAGGAATCCAAACCCTCGCCCGTCTTATGGAAGAGGATGGTGCTTTGAAAAAGCCCTCGCCCAAGCCGGAAGATATCGTCGATTCAAGTTATCTCGAAGAAGCTCGAAAGGCGCTTGGTCGCTAGACGAAAATCGCGAGCTTTTTAACGGCAGCTCTGTTACAACGGAAATGAAGCTTCCGCCACGGCGCCGTTGCCGATTAGCTTCGTACCTTGCACGACGTATTCCATGTAGATGGCGTCGGCCATGACTCGGCGCATATTGTTTTTCATGAGCTGGGCGTTGATGCAGTCTTCTTGCAGCTCTTTCGTGGTTGCGTATTTCATCAGAATTTCTTTTCTAATCAGACCATGCTCGATATCGACGCCGGCGTGCAATTTGTAAAATTCCAGGGCATCGTCGGGAACCCATTTATACTGCTTGCGAAAAACGTCGAGATGGCGCGCCATGGCGCGGGCAGTGTCGTCACCTTCGGAGACGGCGACCCCAAGCAGCCATGAGGTCTTGAACGCGGCGTTGGCGAAGCTATCCACCGCAAACTTAACACCGAATAGCGGCTCAGAGTTGATCACATATTCGCGGTCGAGACCTAAAGCGCCGCAGAGCTTGAGCCAGTACTCCGGATGGGGTTTGCCCGGTTTGCCGATCAGATCTTCGCCTTCTTCTTCGATGGCTTTGGGGAGCCACATGCGGCGCACGTCCGGGTAAGGACAGTTATAAAGGATGGAATATTCTTTCGTCGGCACATTTTTGACGAAGTAAAAACGCTCCTTGGCCCATCCCTGAAGCTGCTCCTTGGTGCATTTTCCGCCGCGAAATAAAGTCTCCCAAGGATGAGGCGGTCGCTGGTGATCGTTTTTGTTGACCTCGAAGAAGGTCTGGATGAAATCATCCGGACTCAACTTTTGATCTAGCTTGTACATGAATACCGAACCCCCATCGTCGAATACTTTCTCCCCCGTGACGGGAGAGATGAAAGAGGCGGTTATCTGGATTGCCGATCCGCCGCGCTAAATGGGTTAATTGCGATTTATGCTTGCGCTTCCTCGCGATAATGGCCGATGGCATCCATCAGCGGCTTGTCATTCATGACGAAAAAAATCGCCGGGTCTTTGGAGGTATTTTCGTGATGATGGAAGTACCAGAGGGGCGCGACGAAGGAGTCGCCTTGTTCCCATTCGTAACGCTGGTCGCCGACATAGCTGACGCCGCTGCCGCGGTGCACATAGTAAATCGCCGAGCTGGTGTGCCGGTGGCTTTTGGTTTTCTCGCCGGCGCGCAACATGTGAATCTGACATGACATGGTGGGAAGCGTCGGCCCACCCGTCAATGGGTTGGCATACTCCAACACGATGCCGTCGTAGGGGTCGCCGGGTTGCTCGCCCAATCTGCTCAAAGCTTTCTCAGTGGCTTCCCATTTGTAGGCGAACGCGGGCGGCTGAATCGAATTCTGGCGTACCCAAGAAGGGCGGAGTGCGCCGAGAGTCGAGGCGGCGTACCCCTCCGGTTTCGTGACGGGCTGTTTTTTGCGCGGATCCGGTTCATGAAAATCGGTCTCCAAGAGCCGCACCAGCGGCGCATCCAAACCGTCGAGCCAGAGCATCGTTTGGCCGGAATTGTTCTCGTGGTCATGCCAAGTCCAACTCGGTGTGGTGGCGAAATCGCCTTCGCCGATCTGAAAGGACTCGCCTTCGACGATCAGGCGGGCGCCGTGGCCCTTGACGATGAAACGAACCGCGCCGGCCATATGGCGATGACTTAGCGCTTCTTCGCCGGATTTGAGCATCTGGAGATTCAGCACCAGGGTGCGCGTGGTGCCGTTTTTTAACGCAGGATTCCACAACTGAATCACGCGCCGAAACGACATATCAAGCCCGACGACCTCTCCCGCCTTTTCTATAGCGGCAAAAAGGTCCTTACCTTTCCAGTGACACGGCTGGTACGATGCCGCAGGCTGTCGGGCGACATCACCCTGTTGATTTTGCCAGTATCCCTTGAAGCTCTTGCTCTGAAGTTCTTCTTCGAAAGCTTTAAGCGCGTCGGACATAGAATGGTCCTCCTCTTAACCGATTTCTAGACTATTTGGGGTCAAGGTTGCAACAGCACGACTCCGAACGAC
>Ga0126384_10001746_pt1 | contig 12982 bp, 9 predicted proteins | sample PanSoiMetPlot_36_FD_92543 | JGI IMG/M metagenome (GOLD analysis project Ga0126384, IMG submission 92543) | Tropical forest soil microbial communities from Panama - MetaG Plot_36 | ecosystem: Environmental > Terrestrial > Soil > Tropical forest > Bulk soil | place: Panama | collected 2016-02-17 | reverse complement strand
CTTCTGCAAGCGCCTGCAAGAACGTTGTCTTCCCGCTCCCGTTAGGCCCCAGGACCCCAACCCGTTCCCCGGGCCCGAGCTGCCAGCTCACGTCGTCGAACAACACTCGCCCGCCAGCACTCGCCGACAGGTCGAAAACGTCGACCACGGTCTTCCCGAGCCGCGCCGTAGCCAGCCGCACCAGTTCGACCCCGTTACGGGCCGCCGGCTCATTGGCAATGAGCGCGTTGGCGGCTTCGATGCGGAACCGCGGCTTGCTGGTGCGAGCTGGCGGCCCGCGCCGGAGCCAAGCCAGTTCCTTGCGCAGCAGGTTGCGCCGCCGCCGCTCGGTGGCGTCGGCGATCCTGGCCCGTTCGGCGCGGGCAAGCACGTAGGCGGCGTAGCCCCCGTCGTAGGAGTGCAGCCGGGCGTCGGCGAGTTCCCAGGTCCGCCCGGTGGCGGCGTCCAGGAACCAGCGATCGTGGGTGACCACCACCATCGCCGTGCCCCGGTCGCGGAGGAACCGGGCCAGCCAGTCGACGGCCTCCACGTCAAGGTGGTTGGTGGGCTCGTCGAGCAGCAGCAGATCGTGCTCGCCAGCGAGCAACGACGCCAGCGCTACCCGGCGAGCCTCGCCGCCCGACAGGCGTTCTGCCGCTGAATTGAAATCGATGCCGGGAAGCAGCGCGCTGATCACCGAACGGATGCGGGGATCGCCGGCCCATTCGTGGTCCGGCCGGCCGGCGGTCACCAAGGCGGCCACGGTCCCGCTCAGGTGGTCGGCCTGGGGGAGGTGGCCGACGCGCAGGCCCCCGGCGCGGGTGACCCGGCCGGCGTCGGGCCGCTCGGCCCCGGCGAGCAGCCCGAGCAGCGTGCTTTTGCCCGCGCCATTCCGCCCGACCAGGCCGATAGCCTGGCCCGCGGCGACCCCGGCCGAGATGCCGTCGAGCAGCACCCGGTGCCCGTATCCCTTGACGACGCTTTCCAGGTTGACCAGGTTCACGCGGGCTCCGTGCTCACACCGGCTCCGTCGCGATACTGGTCACGCTGGCCCCCGGCACGGGCCCGACAACGTGGACCACGGTGCGGCACACCCCGGCGCCGGCGAGCGCGACGGCCAGGGCCGCGGCGTGGCGCGCGTCGCGGGCCAGGTAGGCGCACGTTGGCCCGGAACCGGAGATGATCGCGGCCAGCGCACCGTGCTCGATGCCCGCGGCCAGCGTGCGGCGCAGCTCCGGGCGCAGCGAGATCGCGGCCTGTTGCAGATCGTTGCTGAGCAGCGGGCCGACCTCGGCGGGGTTTCCCGACCGCAGCGCGGCCATCAGCCGGTTGTCCAGGGCTAGCGGACCGGGCGGCGCGGTGGGGCCGGCGCGCCCGGCCCGGGCGGACCGTCCCGCCTGCCGCACCGGCGCGGCCTGGCCGCTGGCCGCGGCCTCCCCCTGGCTCGCGGTTCCCGCCGCCCCGCCCCGCGCGGCGCGGATGCGGTCGCACGCGGCGTAGACCTGAGCGGTGGACAGCCCGCCGACGGCGAAGGCGAGCACCCAGTGATACGTACCGGCCGCCAGCGCGGGGGTAACCCGCTCGCCCCGCCCCACGCCAACCGCGGTGCCGCCGACCAGGCCGAAGGCGACGTCGCTGCCGATGCCGGCGGCCAGCTCGCACAGATCGGCCTGGCTCAGGCCGGTCCGCCACAGTTCGTTGCAGGCGACCAGGGCCGCCGCGGCGTCGGCGCTGCCCCCGGCCAGGCCTGCCGCGACCGGGATCCGCTTGCTGATGCGGATGGCCAGCCCGGGGGAGTCCTTGGCGCCCGGGCCCACCGCGCGGAGCAGCGCGGCAACGGCCCGCGCGGCAAGATTGGTGTCGTCGACGGGGACGTCACCGGCCCCCTCACCGGTGACGGCCACGCTGTCTTGTTCGGCCGGGGACACGGTCACCTCGTCGAACAGCGACACAGCGTGATAAACGGTGACCACGTCGTGGTAGCCGTGAGCCCGGGCCGGGCCGACGGCGAGCTGCAGGTTCACCTTCGCCGGCGCTCTTGCGGTGACAGCGGTCACGGGGCTCACGATGCCCCGATCCTAACGGCAGACCCGATCATCCCGGCCGATCCCGCGCATCCACGATTCGGGCGAAATCCGCCACGGTCAGCGCCTCGCCACGCGCGCCGGGCTCCACCCCGGCCGCGCGCAGGATCCGTTCGGCGTCATCCGCGGTGCCGGCCCACCGGGCCAGCGCCGCCCGGAGCGTCTTGCGGCGCTGGGAGAACGCGGCGTCGATCACCGCGAACACCTCCTTCCGGTCCGCGGCGGCGTCGGGCGGCGGCCGGCGGGCGAACGCCACCAGGCCCGAGTCCACGTTCGGCGCCGGCCAGAACACGGCACGGGGCACCGCGCCAGCCCGCCGGGCGGACGCGAACCAGGCCAGCTTGACCGACGGCACCCCGTACACCCGGCTGCCGGGGGCCGCGGTCATCCGGTCGGCGACCTCCGCCTGCACCATGACGAGCCCCCGGGCCAGGGACCAGAACGTGGCGAGCAGGTGCAGCACGACGGGCACCGCGACGTTGTAGGGCAGGTTCGCCACCAGCGCCGACGGCGGCTCCCCCGGGAGGCTGGTGACCCGCGCGGCGTCGGCGGTGACCACTTCGAGCCGCGGCGCGAGCCGGGGTGCCCGGCGGGTCACGGTCTTCGGCAGTTCCGCCGCCAGGGCACCATCCACCTCGACCGCGATCACCCGGCGGGCGGCGGGCAGCAGGCCGAGCGTTAGCGAGCCGAGCCCCGGGCCCACCTCCAGCACGATGTCGTCGGCGGACAGGCCGGCCAGGGCCACGATGCGCCGCACCGTGCCGGGGTCGATGACGAAGTTCTGGCCGAGCCGTTTCGAGGGCCGGATGTCCAGCCGGGCCGCGATCTCGCGGACCGCGGCAGGCCCAAGCAGCTCGCCACCGGCCACGGCGGCGGCGTCACCAGGGACCGAACATGCGCTCACCGGTCGCGGTGACCAGCGCGCACACGTCCGCGACCGCCAGCTGCTTGACCTCGGCGAGACAGCGTACGGTGTGCGCCGCCATCGCGGGGGTGTTGGGCTTGCCCCGGTACGGCATCGGGGTGAGGAACGGGGCGTCGGTCTCGGTCAGGAGCAGGTCCGGCGGTGCCGCCGCGGCGGCCTCCCGCAGCGCGGGGGCGTTGGCGAACGTGAGGTTCCCGGCGAAGCTCATCACGTAACCGGCGTCGGCGCACCGTTTGGCCATCGCGGCATCACCGGAAAAGCAGTGGAACACCACCCGGTCGGGCGGGCCGTCGGCCGCCAAGATCGCCAGAACGTCGTCGTGCGCGTCCCGGTCGTGGATCATCAGCGCCTTGCCGGACTGCTTGGCGATGTCGATGTGCGCCCGGAACCAGTCCCGCTGGATCTCCGGCGCGGCATGATCCCGGTAGTAGTCGAGCCCGGTCTCGCCGACCGCGCGCACCTGCGGCAGGGCGGCCAGTTTGGCGATCTCGGCCAGCACCTCGTCCCGGTCTGCGGGGGAGGAGGCCGCCGTGGCCGTTTCGTTCGGGTGGATCGCCACCGCCGCGTAGACGCCCTGGCCGGGGCCGGCGCGGTCGGCCGACCAGCGCGACGAGGGGAGGTCCACGCCCACGGTAACCACCCGGGTGATGCCCGCCGCCCGCGCCGCGGCGAGCACCTCCCCTACGGACTGCTCGATCAGATCGAGGTGGCAGTGGGCGTCCAGCGCGGCGGCCGGCAGCGGCTCGGGCGCCGGGACCCGCCCCGGGCCGGGGACCCCGTCCCCGGCCGCGCGGGCAGCGGTCACGAGCCCTCCAGCCGCTGCAATTCCTCGTCCACCACGGACGCGTCGAGCTTGGCGAACAGGGGCCGCGGGACCGTGAGCGGGGTGCTCGGGCGGATGGGGACCGATGCCCACCGGGCGACGTCGGCGTAGTCGCCGGTGATCACCGGGTAGGACGGCCCGCCGTCCTCGTCCACCTTCTCGATGTGCGACATTCCGGCCCACGGGGCCTCGCCGCCCAGCATCGCGTGCACCTTGCCCGACGAGCGGGGCAGGAACGGGGTGAGCAGCGTCTTGGCGTCGTCGACGAGTTGCAGCACCACGTGCAGGATCGTCCGCATCCGCTCGGGGTCGGACTCCCGCAGCTTCCACGGTGCCTGCTCCGACATGTACTTGTTCGCCTCGGCCGCGGTGCGCATGGCCTCGGTGGCCGCGTTCTTGAACCGGGACCGGGCAAGCTCCTTGCCCACGACGTCGAACGCACGGCGGGAGTGCTCTAGCGCCGCGGCATCGATGTCGGTGAGCTGGCCTGCCTCGGGCACGGCGCCGATGTTACGGGCGGCGAAGGAGACTGCGCGGTTGACCAGGTTCCCCCAGGTGGCGACCAGCTCGTCGTTGTTGCGCCGGACGAACTCGCTCCAGGTGAAGTCGGTGTCCTGGGTCTCCGGGCCCGCCACCGCGATGTAATAGCGCAGCGCGTCCACGTCGTAGCGGGCCAGGAAGTCATGGACGTAGATCACGACGGAGCGGGAGGAGGAGAACTTGCGGCCCTCCATGGTCAGGAACTCGCTCGCGACCACCTCGGTGGGCAGGTTCAGTGCGCCGAGCGAGCCGGGGGTACCGCCCTTGTCGCCCTTTCCGCTGTAGCCGAGCAGCATCGCGGGCCAGATCTCGGCGTGGAAGACGATGTTGTCCTTGCCCATGAAGTAGTAGGACTCGGCGTCCGGCGACTGCCACCAGGCCCGCCAGGCGTCCGGGTCGCCGGACCGGCGCGCCCACTCGATCGACGCCGACAGGTACCCGATGACCGCGTCGAACCAGACGTAGATGCGCTTGTCCGGCCGGTCCCGCCAGCCGTCAAGCGGCACCGGCACGCCCCAGTCCAGGTCCCTGGTGATGGCGCGGGGCTGCAGGTCGTCGAGCAGGTTGATGGCGAACCGCAGCACGTTCGGCCGCCACAGCCCGGTCTTGCTCTGCAGCCAGGTGCCGAGCACCTCGGTGAACGCGGGCAGGTCGAGGAAGAACTGCTCGCTGTCCACGAACACCGGCGTCTCCCCGTTGATCTTCGACCGGGGGTTGATGAGGTCGACGGGGTCGAGCTGGTTGCCGCAGTTGTCGCACTGGTCGCCGCGCGCGCTCTCGTACCCGCAGATCGGGCAGGTGCCCTCGATGTACCGGTCGGGCAGGGTCCGGCCGGTGGACGGCGAGAGCGCGCTCAGTGAGGTACGGGAGAAGATGTAGCCGTTCTGGTAGAGGCCGGTGAAGATCTCCTGGGTGACCGCGTAGTGGTTGCCGGTGGTGGTCCGGGTGAACAGGTCGTAGGACATGTCGAGGCCCACCAGGTCCTCGGCGATCACCTGGTTGTACCGGTCGGCCAGTTCCCGCGGCTCCAGGCCTTCCTTCTCCGCCTGGACCTGAATCGGCGTGCCGTGCTCGTCGGTACCGCTGACCATCAGCACCTGGTTTCCCGCCATCCGCTGATACCGGGCGAACATGTCGCAGGGCAGCCCGAATCCGGAGACGTGCCCGATGTGGCGCGGGCCGTTGGCGTAGGGCCAGGCCGGAGCGGCGAGGATATGACGAGTGGTCACGGACATGCACACCAGCGTAGCGGTGCGCGCGGGCCCGGCCCGCACAGTTATTCTGCCCGGCCCCTGGTCACCACGGCGTTGTAGACCTCCCGCCGGGGCAGGCCCGATTCGGCGGCCACGGCGGCGATCGCCGTCTTGCGCGGCATCCCCCCGGCCTCCCGGGCGGATACCGCCGCCACCGCCTCGGCGACGCTGGCGGCCCAGCCCGGCTCGCCGGGGCGCGGGGCCGCCTTCGCCGGCGCGCCCGCGACCACCAGGGTGATCTCGCCGAGCACGCCGCGTTCCGCCCAGGCGGCCAGCTCGGCGAGCGTGCCCCGGGCTACTTCCTCGTGCGTCTTGGTCAGCTCGCGGCAGGCGACCGCCCGCCGGTCCGGCCCGAGCGCGGCGGCCAGCTCGCCGAGGGTGGCCGCGACCCGGTGGCGTGACTCGAAGAACACCATGGTCCGCGGCTCGGCGGCCAGCTCGGCGAACCGGCGTTCCCGTGGGCCGGTCCCGCGCGGCGGGAAGCCCTCGAAGCAGAACCGGTCCGTGGGCAGCCCGGACACCGCGAGCGCGGCGGTCACCGCGGACGGCCCGGGCAGCACCGTCACCGTGATGCCCGCGTCGGCGGCGGCACCGACCAGCCGGTAGCCGGGGTCGCTCACCCCGGGCATCCCCGCCTCGGCGATCAGCAGCACGTCGGTCCCGGCCTTGAGGGCGGCAAGGAACTCGGCGGACTTCTCCTTGTCCACGCCGTTGTAGTACGAGATCAGGCGGCCGGTCAGCCTGACTCCGAGTTCCCTGGCCAGCCTGAGCACCCTGCGGGTGTCCTCCGCCGCGATGAGCTGAGCCGCCGCAAGCGCGGCGGCCAGCCGGGGCGAGGCGTCCGCCGGCTGGCCGAGCGGAGTGGCTGCCACGGTGAGCGTACCGGGGTCACTGTCTTTCATTTGGCGACTACGGTAGGCCATGCCCGGCACTCCGGCCGCCGGCAGCCCATACCATGTGCCTCGATGATGGAAACTCAGGTCGAGCCCACGGCAGGGGAAACCGCCACGCGCCTGGGCGCACTGCGCGCCCGGCTGGTGCCGCCGATGCCGGTGAGCACGTTCTGGGGCTGGGCCGGGCCGCTGCTGGTCACCGCGTTCGGCGCGATCCTGCGGTTCAACCGGCTCAGCTCCCCGCACGCCGTCATCTTCGACGAGACGTACTACGTGCCCGACGCGCTCGGCATCCTCAGGTTCGGCGTCGAGCACAACTACGCCAGCAACCGCAACGGCCTGCTGCTGCGCGGTGACCCGCACGTGTTCACCCACGGCGGTGAGTTCGTGGTCCATCCCCCGTTCGGGAAGGTGCTCATCGCCGGCGGCGAGTGGCTTTTCGGCCTGTCCCCGTTCGGCTGGCGGTTCGCCTCGGCCGTGGTCGGGTCCCTGTCCATCCTGCTGCTCGCCCGGATCGCCCGCCGGATGACCAGGTCCACGCTGCTCGGCTGCTTCGCGGGGCTGCTGCTGGCGCTGGACGGCCTCGAGTTCGTGATGAGCCGGACCGCGCTGCTGGACATCTTCGTGATGTTCTGGGTGCTCGCCGCGTTCGGCTGCCTGGTGGTCGACCGCGACATCTATCGCAGCAGGCTGGCCGGCGCCGTGGCCGGGGACACGGAGCCAACCGCCGCCCCCCGGACCGGGATCCGCTGGTGGCGGGTTGGCGCCGGGATCTGCCTGGGCCTGGCCTTCGGGTCCAAGTGGAACGGGCTGTGGTTCGTGCCCGCGTTCGCCGGGCTGGCCATCGCGTGGGACATCGGGGCGCGCCGTGCCGCCGGGCTGAGCAGGCTGGCCCGCCCGGCGCTGTTGCGGGACCTCGGCGGGTGGGCCGGCTCGTTCACGCTGCTGCCGCTGCTCGCCTACCTGGCCACCTGGACCGGCTGGTTCGCGGCCAGCACCGGCTACGACCGTAACTGGGCGGAGGCGCACGGCACGAACATCCCGGTGATCTCCCCGCTGATCTCGCTGTTCGAGTACAACAAGGCGATGCTGGCGTTCAACACCGGCCTGCAGAAGCACCACCCGTACCAGTCCCAGCCGTGGACCTGGCTGACGCTCAGCCGCCCGGTGTCGTATTACTGGAAGTGCCCGACGTCGGGGCACGGCGTGTGCGCCAAGGGAGACGCCGCCGAGGTGCTGGCCATCGGCACCCCCATCCTCTGGTGGGGCGCCATCGTGGCGCTGCTGGTGTGCCTGGGCTGGTGGCTGACCCGCCGTGACTGGCGGGCGGGCGCCGTGCTGGTCGGGGTGGCCGCGGGCTGGCTGCCCTGGTTCGCCTACGCCAAGCGGACCCAGTTCTACTTCTACTCGGTCGCGTTCGTGCCTTTCCTGGTGCTGGCCGTCGTGCTGTGCCTGGGCCTGATCATGGGCTCGGCCAAGGCGAGCCCGGCCCGGCGCGCGGTGGGCGCGTCCCTGGCCGGTGCCTTCGTGCTCGCGGTGCTGCTCAACTTCGCCTACCTGTACCCGGTCCTGACCGCGCAGGCCATCCCGTACGCGTCCTGGCTGTCCCGCATGTGGTACCACGGCTGGATTTAACCCCCCAGCCCCCTCCGCACGTTCATGACTGGCGACCGACCGCCAAGGCGTTGCGCTGATCGGCGGGGATTGTCCTGATTTGCGGCAATTTGCGCCCCGCAGCCAGCGCCCGGCGGATGATGTTGGCGACCTGCTCGCGCTGGTAGCGGATCTGCCTGGGCGGGAAGTGGAGCACGACGATGCCGTGGGCGCTCATCCGGGCATGCCGGCCATCGTTTGCTCCCAGCCACCCGGCGAGAAGTGCCGGGCTCGTGAATCGGTCTGATGTTCTGGGCATGGCAGCAGCGTCACACGGGGGGCCGACACTGGAGCAGGGCGGGGGCGGGGACCAGGAGGCGCTCCATGTCGCCCGGCTCGAACTTGGCCAGGCCGCCTGCGTAGAGGCGGCCCTCGCCGGCGGTTACCGAGTTGCGGAGGTGAGCGGCGAGGCCGTCCAGCGCCGTCGGCGGCAGCGGTTCGCGCGGGTAGAGCCCGTGCGCGATGTTCACGTGCCGGGCGGCGGCCAGGTTGCGCACGAAGGCGGGCGGCCGCCGGGCCATGTAGCTCGCCAGGATCGGGGCGGGGTCGGCCAGCCGGACCCGCCACCACGGGCTGCGGTGCCGGGCCACGTAGGATTCCGCGGCGCCGGCCGCGCGCGCCCGGTCCAGGAACGCCGCCACCTGGGCGCGCTCGCTGGCCGGGAGCGCCCCGAGGTCCGCCGGGAGGTCGATGACGCGCCGCAGCCCGGCGCTGCTCGCCAGCGTGTCCCCGGCGCGGAACAGCTCGCTCGCGCGGGTCACCGCGGGCAGCAGGAACCGGGCGGGCAGCCCCGAGCCGTCCCCGGCGGTGATCCATACCTTGTTCGCGCCGGTCACCTGGCCGCGGCGGACCCGGCACAGTTCGCCGAGTTCCACCATGCCCTCGGGGCGGCGGCGCGGCCCGGACGGGCGTGCCGCCAGCGGGCGCCAGCGGGGCGCGGATCGCAGCACGTCCGCCGGCACCGGCGTCCCCCCGGTAAGCTCGCCCAGACCGGTGACCTCGGCCACCCGGCGCAGCCGTATCGCACGTGGCTTGCTGCCGGGCCGGAAGCAGGTGATGGCCGACGTGGCCGCGGCGTCGGGGAACATCGCCGCCGCGGGGTCGAGCAGGTGGATCGACTCGCCGCCGAGCGGGCCCAGCAGCAGCGCGCGGATCAGGCTGCCGTAGTTGACGTCCAGCCACTCGGCGGCGGTGACCAGCGCTCCGGCGTCGCCGGGCGCCGCGTGCAGGGCGGTGGCCAGGAAGAAATGGGCGTGCAGGCCGGCCAGACCGCTGGCGGGCAGGCCCAGCCGGGCAGCGGTGTCACGGAACCAGTCCTTCCATGGCGCCGCCACCTGATGGTGCCGCACGTACGGCGGGTTGCCCAGGAACAGGGTGGGCCCGGGGGCGGCGGGCAGGCGCACCGCGCGGTAGTCGGCCACCTGGATGACCGCCCGGCCCGCCATCCCGCCGGCGGCCAGCGTGGCCCGGCCGATGAGCGCGGCGAGCGGGTCGGTTTCCAGGCCGACCAGCTCCGCCTCCGGCCAGCGGCGGCCCGCGGCGGCCAGGAACCGGGCCGAGCCCGCCCCCGGGTCCACGACGCGCGCGGGGGTAAGGGCCCGGCCTGCCCATGAGATCATGCTGCCCACGACGGGCGCGGGGGTGAACGTCTGGCCCGCGCCGCGCCGCCGCTCCGGCGGCCTGATACGGCAGAACGCCTCGCCGAGCGGGTCCTCGCCCGCCCGGATCCGGGCTCGGAACCCCGCTACGCCGCCCCATCCGGTCCCGTCGCCCCGCCCGCCGGGCTTGCCCCCGCTCCCGTCGCCCCACCCGCCCTTGCCACTCCGCGCGGCCCGATCATCCCAGCAGTCCCGGCCGTCCCGGCCGGCCGCGCCGGCCGGCGCCGCCAGTACGGCAGCAGCGGTCGCGAGGTCCTGTTCCGCCGGCGACCAGCCGGCCACCCGGGCCGCTCCCAGCCGGACCGCCAGGTCAGCCAGGGCGTACTCGCCGGCGGAGGTGGTCACGCACCCTATTGTGCCGGCGCCGGGCGGGCCCGCCGAGCACATGCTGCGAGCGCGCCGGCGCCGCTCCGCCGCTGCCCAGGACAAATTTTCAGGAAACGTTCAGGATCGTGGCGTAAAACTGGATTACTCACCCTGGGCGAGGAAAGTTGGCGGGATCCCGATCCACTTTGGGGTCAGCAAGCGTCTATATGGGTGAGAGGCGATAGGAAGCGGAGCGACCATGGCGAAGACCGAAGAGTCGCCGGACCGCGACGAGCGGTTCGAGCGCGACGTCGTGCCCGTGCTCGGACAGCTCTACATGGCCGCCCTCCGCATGACGCGCAACCCCACCGACGCCGAGGATCTCGTCCAGGAGACGTCGGTCAAGGCCTACGCCGCTTTCCACCAGTTCCGTCCCGGCACGAACCTCAAGGCCTGGCTGCACCGCATCCTGGCCAACACGTTCATCAACGGCTACCGCAAGCGGCGCAGGGAGCCGCGGCAGGCCACGACCAGCGACTACGCCGACTGGCACGCCCACGGCGACCCGCTGGCCTCGGCGGCCCGTTCGGCCGAGGCCGAGGCCCTGGACCGGCTTGCCGACTCGGAGATCCTGAGCGCGCTGCGCGACCTGCCCGAGGAATTCCGGGTGGCGGTCTACCTCGCCGACATCGAGGGTTACGCCTACAAGGAGATCGCCGACATCATGGGCACCCCGATCGGCACGGTCATGTCGCGGCTGCACCGTGGCCGCGGCCGGCTCCGCGACAAGCTCGCCGCCTACGCGCCCGGCCAGGCGCTCCCCGGCTTCACCGGGTAACCCTGGTCCGTCACGCGGGCCCCGTGCGGGCGGCCCATGGCAGTACCTAGCGCGGCACCCTGGCCGCGCGTTCCCAGCCGAGCGCCACCGGGTCGTAGGCGCGCTCGACGAAGATCTGGTGCCACAGCGAGAACACGATCAGTACCCACACGTGCCGCCATTCCACGCCCGGCTCGCCCGCCCGCAGCGCCTCGAGCAGCCGCAGCGCCTGCGCGCGGTCGATCCACTCGCCGGTCTGCGCCTCGCGGAGCACCCGGTCGGCGAACTCGTAGGAGTCGCCGGTGAGCCAATGCCCGATCGGCACGGGGAAGCCCAGCTTGGCCCGCTCCGCCGCCGCCTTGGGCAGCACCTCGCCCATCGCGGAACGCAGCGCCAGCTTGGTGGTGCCCGCCCCGATCTTCTCCGTCCGGGCCAGCCGCGACGCGACCTTCATCACCTCGGCGTCCAGGAACGGGACCCGCAGTTCCAGGCTGTGGGCCATGGTCATCCGGTCCGCCTTGACCAGGATGTCACCGGCCAGCCAGGTGTTGATGTCCACCAGTTGCATCGTGGAAACGTCGTCAAGGCCCGCGTGGCCCGCCTGGTCGTAGACCGGGTTCGTGACATCCCAGGGGCTCGCCGAGCCGGGCCGGGCCGCGATCCGCGCGACCTCGTCGTCGGTGAACACCCGGGCGTTGCCGATGTAGCGGTGCCGCAGCGGGGTCGACGTGCGCTCCAGGAAGCCCCGGCCCTTGACCCCGGCCGGGATCAGCGACGCCGCCTTCTTGATCGGGGCGCGCCCCCAGTCCGGCAGCCGCTCGCCGGCGCGGACCACGCCGGGCTGATGGTAGATCGCGTACCCGCCGAACAGCTCGTCGGAGCCCTCGCCGGACAGCACGACCTTGACGTGCTTGGCCGCCTCACGGGCCACGAACCACAGCGGGACCGCGGCGGCGTCTGCCATCGGATCATCGAGATGCCAGATGATCTGGGGCAGGTGCCGGAAGAACTCCTCCCGGGTGATCACGTAAGGGATCGACCTGACGCCGATCGCCGCCGCCGTCTCCTGCGCCCGGTCGATCTCGCTGTAGCCCTCGCGCTCGAACCCCACGGTGAACGTCAGCAGGTCCGGCCGGTGTTCCGCGGCGAGCGCGCAGATCGCCGCGGAGTCGATGCCGCCGGACAGGAAGGCCCCGAGCGGGGCGTGGCTGCGCAGGTGGACCGCGACGGAGTCGCGCATCGCGGCGAGGATCGCGCCCGGCGTGGACTCGCTGCCGGCGCGGGCCGGCCGCAGGTCGGCCCGCCAGTAGCGGTAGACGTCGACCGGGCGCCCGGGCCGGGCGATCATCGCGTGCCCCGGCGGCAGCACCCGGATGGGCGGGGTCATGGTGTCCGGCGCCGGCACGTACTGGAAGGCGAGATACCGCTGCAGCGCGTCCGCGTCCAGCGCCGTCAGCTCGCCCGGTTCGGCAAGCGCCTTGCGTTCGGACGAGAAGCGCAGCCGCAGGTCCACCGTGCCGGGCGCCTCCACGGTGGTGCGCGCAGGCGCCGCGCCCGCGGAAGGCCCCCCAGCCGCATCCTTGTCATGCAATACGCCAGGCCCGTCAGGCCCCCCGGCCGCATGCCGGCCTGGTCGCCGGGCCGGTCGCGCGGCGGGGGTGAACCAGTCGTGCCCGCCGCCGTTGCTGCTGGCCTGCTCCCGCCCGTACGGGTCGCCGGCTGGCTCCGGTGCCGCATGACGGCCGCCGCGCGGGCGGGACGGGGCGGCGGCATCCTCCGGGGCAGCGGCAGCGTCCGGGACCGCGGCATCCTCCGGGGCCGCGGCTGCGTCCGGAGCCGCGGAATCCTCCGGGGCAGCGCCGCGCGCAAGGACCGCCGGGACACCGGCCTGCCCGGCGGGGACCGGGCCGAGCCCGCGGTCGATGCAGTAGTAGAACGGCTTGATGCCGAACGGGTCCCTGGCGCAGAACAGTTCGCGGGTCCAGGTGTCCCAGATGGCGAACGCGTACATGCCGCGGAGCCGGTGCACGACGTCCTTGCCCACCCGGGCG
>Ga0126384_10001745_pt1 | contig 12983 bp, 8 predicted proteins | sample PanSoiMetPlot_36_FD_92543 | JGI IMG/M metagenome (GOLD analysis project Ga0126384, IMG submission 92543) | Tropical forest soil microbial communities from Panama - MetaG Plot_36 | ecosystem: Environmental > Terrestrial > Soil > Tropical forest > Bulk soil | place: Panama | collected 2016-02-17 | reverse complement strand
TTCTTTGCGTTAGCTTCCTTAACCGTAGTCTCGATCGGATTCGATTGCGTAGCGCTGGCGCCTGTATCGACGTATCCTGATCTGACTTGGATGAAGGCCTCTTCGCGCAGTTTGGTGAGATAGCCTCGCAGGGCGGGCTCGAGCTTCTGCATATAGACCGCTTCCTGAACTCTGGGTTCAATGTCCTTCAGAGGCGGAATTCCTGCCGGGGTGTGCTGGGTGACTTTGAGAATCACAAAACCCTGTTTAGTGCGGATAACGTCGGAAACGTCGCCCGGCTTCATGGAAAACGTCGTGTCTTCCAGTTCTTTGGAAAGCGTGCCACGCTTGAACTCGCCTAAATCGCCCCCCTGCGCCGCGCTCGGTCCGTTGGAATTCTTTTTTGCGAGTTCCTCGAAGGAAGCGCCTTTGCGGATCTGATCGACAATTTCTTTGGCCTTAGCTTCCGCTGCTGCGAGTTGTTGTGGATCATCTTCGCCTGCTGGCGTCTTGCCGTCGCCGGCAGGTTTCTGCGGTGCGATCAGAACCTCGCTCAAACGAATGCTGTCGGGCTGCTGCAACTCGTTCTTGTGGGCATCATAAAAAGCCTGCTGTTCCTCTTTGGTGACTTGGATGTGCGAGCCGACTTCCTGCCCGATCACTTTCTGCGTGATGATCTGGTTGCGCATGTTCTGCTTGAAATCTTCGAAAGACACGCCCTGTGCCTGGGCCGCCTTTTCCAGGTCATCCATGCTTTCGAGATTCATCTGCTTGCGTATCTCGTCGAGACGCTTGATCAAATCGGTATCAGCAGTAATGCCGAGGTCCTTGGCCTTTTCCAGCATGAGTTGCTGGTCAATTAGTCCGCGCAGAATGTCCTTCTCTCGATCCGCGAAGAGTTTGTCGGCATTGGCAGAGTCTTGCTGCTGAGCCTCCTGCTTGAGCTGATCGCGCTCACGGAAGTATTCAGACCGGGTAATGATCTGGTTGTTCACGCGAGCGACAATCTCTTCGACGACCGTGTCGGCACCCAGCACAACCGGCAAGAAAGCCAGACAAATTAGAACGAGAAAAGAACGTTTGTTCATGAAGTCTCTATTTCCACATTTCCACCCTCGAGATTTCGCGGGTTTCGAGAATAATCTCACTAAATTGTACCTCCCCGAGCGGGTGGGAGCCAGAGGCTGCCCTGCTATCATGGGGCTTCTCGAAACAATGAACCGTGATTCCAGGAGGTGCCCCTAATGCGACTTCGCCTTTTGACTGCCCTGATCTTGTGTCTCCCGCTGACTCTCGCCCCAGGGGAGACACAGCGCACAGGCGCGAATCAGGCAGAACTGGAGCGGATGGCGGCTCGATTCGTGCCAACGTCCATGAGGGTGGACGTCTCGTCTTTGTCCAGCGGAGATCGCCAGGCACTCGTCAAACTGATTCAGGCCGCCAGGATTGTTGATGATATTTTCCTGAAGCAGCTGTGGAGCGGAAATGTCGCATTGTATGAGCGACTGCAGAAAGACAAGACGCCACTCGGCCGCGCGCGCCTGCACTACTTCCGGATTAACAAGGGACCCTGGTCCGATATTGATGAGTACAAGGCATTCTTACCTGGTGTGCCGGCTCGCAAACCGTTGGGCACCAATTTCTACCCTGAAAACATGTCAAAGGCGGACTTTGAAAATTGGGTGAGTTCGCTTGGAACCGGCGAGCAGGATCAGGCTAAAGGCTTCTTTACGGTCATTCGCAATAAGCCGCAGGACAAGAAGGCTACTGGTTTCGTTGCTGTTCCTTTTAGCGAAGAGTACAAGGACGAACTCACACGGGCAGCGTCACTACTGCGGGAAGCTGCTGGATTGACAGATAATGCCTCGCTCAAGAAATTCTTGGAAACGCGTGCTGACGCCTTTCTCTCGAACGACTACTACGAGAGCGATATGGCGTGGATGGATTTGGACGCGCCACTCGATATCACGATCGGACCGTATGAAACTTACAACGATGAGTTGTTCGGGTATAAGGCTGCATTCGAAGCCTACGTGAATCTCCGTGATGACCAGGAAAGCACCAAGCTGGCAGTGTTTGCAATACATTTGCAGGATGTCGAGAACCATCTTCCGATTGATCCGCAATATCGAAATCTCAAGCTAGGCGCGGCTGCTCCAATTCGTGTAGTCGAGGAAATCATCAGCGCCGGTGATGGCGCACACGGAGTTCAAACCGCTGCTTACAATCTGCCTAACGATGATCGGGTGGTGCAGCAAAAAGGGAGCAAGCGAGTCATGCTCAAGAATGTTCAGGAAGCGAAATTTCGAGCTGTCTTGCTACCCATTGCGAGGCGGACTCTCTCCAAAAACGCGATGCTGGATGTGAACTTCGAATCCTTCTTCACCCACATTCTGGCTCATGAACTGACGCATGGAATAGGACCGCACCAAATCAAGGTTGGCGAGCGGGAAACGAACCCACGCCTAGAGCTGAAAGAGTTGTATAGCGCAATTGAGGAAGCCAAGGCCGATGTTACAGGCCTGATTGCTTTGCAGTACTTGATGGATCACGGTAAAGAACTGGCTCTGGGGAACACGTTGGCTTCCGATGATGCAGCCGAGCGTCAGTTGTATGTAACCTTCCTCGCTTCGGCTTTCCGCAGCTTGCGGTTTGGCTTGAATGATGCGCACGGCAAGGGTATGGCGCTGCAATTCAACTACCTGATGGACAAGGGTGCTTTTGTTCCGCATGGGGATGGGACTTTCAGCGTCGACATGACCAAAGTAAAGGACGCCGTCCGGGATTTAGATCACGATCTGCTGACCATCGAGGCGCAAGGCGACTATGCGGCTGCCAAGAAGATGCTTGACGAGTTAGGAGTAGTTCGGCCTGTTCTGAAGCGTGCGCTGGCGAAGTTGCAGGATATACCTACTGATATTGAGCTCATATTTGTGACGGCCGACGAAGTGGCACCCACCGCTCAAGCGGTGCAGGCCAATGCTGCGCCGAACGCAGCCCAGAAACGCTTCTTGCGAAGGAAAAAGAAACATTAGCGCTACTGTGACAGACCGGCAGCTTTAGCCACTGCCGCCCGCAGCAGTGCCAGTGCAGTGACATCGTTCTCGGCGTGAGGTTCCTTCGTAAACTGCTCGGCTGCGTCGAGAATGTCGCCACATAACTGTTCCGCACTTGTAATAGCAGCTTGCATCAGGGCCGCTTCGACGCGTGCTAGCCCGAACTCTTCTCCATTCGCCCTACCTTCCATCACACCGCGTGAGACCAACAACAGGGCCGCGCCTGGCTCCAGCGCTGCCGTTGGCGCATCGTGGGTCACATGGGAGAAGAGACCGAACGGCAGGCCTGTTGCGGGAAGGGCAGTGATCCCGGTCGAGTCGCGCAGAAGGGCCGGGGTGTGCCCGGCGTTGCTGTAACAAACTGTCCCTAGTGACTCGTTGTAGCAGCCAACGAACGCTGGGCAGGAGCGCACGCCAGCGGCCGCGCTCATGATCGTGCGGTTCAGCTGCAGTGAGAGCTCGATCATGGCATTGGCTTCGTTAATGTCTTCCCGGGAAAAAAGCTGCAATCCGACACTACGGAATGTCTTCTGGGCCGCAGAAACGATGTTCTGGTTCTCTTGATGTTTTCCCGCGACGTCGAGCAAACCGAACAGTACGAGATGTGGTGCGACTCGAATAAAGTCGTAGAAGTCTCCGCCTACGCGCTCTCCATGGTAGACGGCGGCCATGCTGGCCGCGTTCATGGCAGGCACAGCAATGGGAGCCGCGGTGTGCTGGGTGCTGTTCGTCTTTCTTCGGAACGGTTGACGCATCGCGAAGTGAAAGGGAACTTACCACAACCTGCTGGGAAGTGACGAGCAGGATTTATAATGGAGTTCGGAGATCATCGACTGTACTTCTTTTTCAGGAAATCGCCTACGTCCGACTGCAACCGCGCATAATCGGAATGGACCGTTCCACGCAGAGCCTGCTCCGTACTGCTTCCTTCTCCGATCCGTTCGACGATCCGCCGAAGCTCGCTCAAACCGTAGGTATCCTGGATGTATTCCACCGCCGCGAGCGACTCGGCGTAAGCAACCCCCGCCTCACCACTCGAAAACCGGGCGAAACTGCCCTCCAAAGCATAAAAGGGAATTTCATGCCCCTCCTGATAAAGCTGAGCCAGGCGTGGGCCGATGCTACCTAGGGAGCGGGGTTCAACGGCCTGGGCGATGCCCTCATGCAACCACTGTGGACAACGCCCGTGCGATAGCTGATTAATGAACGAGTGCGCCAGTTCGTGCTTCAGAACACGGCGCAAATCGGAGGTCACCGAGTCCAGCCCGTTGACTGGAATCCGCAACTTGCCGTCATTCAGCGCACCGCTCCAGGCTGGAGCCTGCGTCACGTCGAAGTAGGCTTGCTCCGTGTAAAGAATGACTGGAATACTCTCCCGTGGAGAGGCTCCCAGATCGCGCACCAGGTCATCGTATTCGGATTCCAGTGTCATGAGAATCGAACGTCGAAAGGTGTCGGAGGTTTGCCTACCTTCGTAGCGGAGTGTGAAATGGCTGCTGGCGCGTTCAGAAAATTCCGATTCTGCCTTCAGGTCGCGCTCAGCTTTGGCCATGTACTGCTCGACAGCTGGATCAGGGCGTAATTCCAGCGATCTCTTCCAGGATCGAATCGCATCTCGACCGCGATCGGACGCATACTGCACCACCCCCAGGACGGCATAGCTATCGGCCGAGTTGGGAGCGAGTTGAACGGAGCGCTGAGCGTAAGATAAGGCTTGCTTCGCCGAGCCCATGCGCACCAACAACGCGGCATAATAGTTGAGAATAGTTGGGCTGTTCGGCTGGAATCGTAGGGCCGAATCGAAGTAGGTCCGAGCCTGGGGCAGGTTCCCGCTCTCGAATTCATGTTTGCCGGCAACAAAGTAGGCTGCACCCACGATCTCGGGCTTAGCCGTATGCTCCAGAGAACTCAGCGCATCGGCATCCACATGCCCTTCGCGGATGATCTGCGCAGGAAGATCACCTCCGGCGGCCAAGTCTTCATTTGGCACATAGGACGGCACTTCCTGGTTGGAGTCCGTACTACCGGAGGAGTGAAACTCAGGCGGGACTCCTCCTTCCTCTACGCGCTCCACCATCGACTTGGGGATAGCGTAAGAATCTTCGCCAACCTCGTATTCGAGGTGAGTCCCGTTTTCACGGACCCGATCAGCCCAAATGCGGCGGCCATTTTTCAGGTGAATCACATCGGCAGAAGCAGTTGCCGAGCAAAATGCGACGCTCAGAAGAACAATGAGAATCCGGGAACTCACAACATGCGATTCTAGCAACCGGAGCAGGGACGGCCGTAGTGACTGAAGTAATGAAAAAAATTATTCGGACCTGCGCGATTCTGGAGGTGCTGGTTGCGCTCCTCGCGACTGCTTTCGCTCAACAAGAGCAACAACTTCCCGCCTCCTCCACCAACGTGACTATTCCGAAAGAGGAACGGCCAGCGCATGCGGCTGAAAACCTCTACTTACAGCTTCGGAGCAATGGGTTAGACCTGAAGCGTGTTTACAAGATTCGCGAAGCTTCCCTCGATCGTGACCAGCTTCACATAACACTCGAGGACGGCACGATCGCTTTCACTACCGATGTCTCAGGAAGAGTCACTGGGGCGTTCTTTGAGGGGACGGGAGAGGTCCTGGTAATTCCCCCGAACCAAGGGGAGCGCGCCTCGATGATGCTCTTCACTAAGGCTGCGGTGTTAGAAGAAGTTTTCAATTCCGCGTACTTTCGATTCAACGACGACACGTTCTCGGATCTGCAACCTAACTTGCGTCCTCCCGAGGATGGCGAGGAATTCGCTCGGAGATGGAACGCAGCTGCCCTGAATCTCGCGGAGTGGGATTCCCTCCGTCTATTCATGACCTTCAGCTGCTATCTGCCATCCAGCGACCCTGGTCCCGCTAAGTGCGCCGCCGGAACACCAGATCGGTTCCTGCATGCAAGGGTGCAGTGTCCGAAGCTGGGAGCTTTCGACGTCTACTACGATTCCACGGCAGTCGAACAAATAGTGGTCGCTCAGCAAAAGAGCATGGAAGGGACTAACTACTACAACGTATGGACTTCGTTTCCTTCGACCCAATCGCTTGCTCGACCGCGCAACGCTGAGAATCCCGACGAGGTAACAGCGCAGAGTTTTCGGATACGAGCCGAGGTGCGTCCACCAACTACGCTCACAGCCGACGCTCGCGTTCAAGTCAAGGTCACACGAGGTGGTATGCGCGCTCTAATCTTTGAGCTTTCGCGGTATTTGAAAGTGAGCGCAGCACGAATGGGAAATCAGAGCTTGGAATGGATTCAGAACCAGGCGCTCGAGGGAACAGCATTGGCACGCCGAGGCAACGACATACTCGCCGTTGTCTTTCCTCGATGGCTTCAGACAGGCGAGACGTTTGAACTGAATTTTACCTACAGTGGTGATGTACTTTCGGAAGCTGGCGGTGGACTTCTGTACGTGGGAGCGAGAGGAACCTGGTATCCCAATCGTGGCTTTGCTGCAGCTGACTTCGATCTGCAATTTCAATATCCGAGCGGTTGGACTCTGCTTGCCACGGGAAAACGTGTCGATCCCGAGAAGAACGACGGGCAGATCGCCAATCCGGTAGAGGAACAAGTAAGCCGCTGGCAGACCGATCGTCCGATCCCAGTGGCAGGATTCAACCTTGGCAAGTATGTGAAGGCCTCGTCTCTGGCCGGCGACACAACTGTAGAGACTTATGCCGCCGCGGGTGTTGAGCGAAACTTTCCCAAGACCAATGAAGTGGTTGTTTTGCCTCAAGTCCCTAGCGGAGTTCCCCGGGATCCGAAAGTGGCTGTCATTCCGCAGGCACCTCCAACTCCTGCCCGCCATGCCCAGTCCGTCGCCGACGAGGCGGCCAGTGCAGTGAAATTCTACTCGGAAAATTTCGGCCCATTCCCTTACAGAACTCTGAAGCTCACGCAGATGCCGGGACCGATAAGTCAAGGCTGGCCAGGCTTGATTTTCTTGTCCAGCTACGCCTTTCTAACGCCTGAGGAAAAGTCTCATCTCCACTTAGATGAGGCAACGGAGCTATTGGACGACTACGTCACCGCACATGAAACTGCGCACCAGTGGTGGGGAGATCTCGTTTTCTGGCGAGGTTACCGTGACCAGTGGATCTTTGAAGGACTGGCTAATTACTGCTCGTTGATGATGCTGGAACACGAAAATCCAGCCGGGTTCCGGATGGTGTTGGAGAAGTACCGCTCGGAACTGGAGATGAAGAACAAATCGGGAGCGATGTTGAAGGACGCTGGACCCGTGACAGCCGGCGTCCGCCTGTCCTCCTCCGAATTTCCTGACGGTTACGAGGCAATCAGTTATGGACGCGGAACCTGGCTATTTCACATGCTTCGATACATGTTGAAATATGGCGAACTAGCCGATACCCGTTCTGCGAAAAGCGATTCTCCTTCTAAGAGCGGCGTAGTAGAACCTTTTGTGCGAGCTTTACGTAAGGTTCGCGAACGCTACTCAGGAAAACCGATCACAACCCGCGAGTTGCTCTCGATATTCGAAGAAGAACTTCCGATGTCGTTGCGATACGAGAGTAAGAAGAGCCTGCAGTGGTTCTATGATGGTTGGATCGATGGCACAGCGATGCCTCATTTGGCCATCAAGAGTGTGAAGACGGTACCCAAGGGCGGTGGGCTTCAATTTTCGGGCATTCTCGAACAGAAAGACGCCTCCAAGAGCTTGGTAACCGCTGTGCCTCTGTACGGGATGACTGCAAGCGGGACCAAAATGTTGTTGGGAGTCGTCTTCGCAGATGGAGCTGAAAACTCGTTCCGCATAACCGCCCCCGCCGGGGTAAAGCGAGTCGTAGCTGATCCAGATCAAACAATACTGACCCAGACTCGCTGACCAGAGATGTCTTTTAGGGTCGTCTCTTGTAGTGCTCGGTCGCGATCAGTATCTGCTGGGGTATGCGGTGTAAGGGTACAACTCGCCGAAGCTGAACCGCCGCTTTAGCGGAGATTCTTCCATCCCGCCAATAACGTCACAGCATCCTGCTACTCGCCCCTAGGCACTAGCGTGAACCGTGACAATCTTCTTTTGAATAGCGTAGGTGACTAGTTGTGCCTTGTTGTGGATATCGAGTTTTCTCATTAAGTTGAACTTGTGAGCCTCCACCGTTTTTGCGCTCAATCCCAAAAGGTCTGCTACTTTGCGCACGGAATTCCCCTCCGCCAACAGCTTGATGACCTCCCGTTCGCGGGGAGTCAGAATTGAGCTCGGCTTACCTCGAGACTCGCGGCCGTTTAAACGTAGATCCTCAATGACTCGTCCAAGTACGCGATGGCTGAAATAAGTCCCGCCATGGAACACCTCCCGCAGTGCACCAAACAATTCTGATACCGGAGTGTCTTTGAGAACATACCCCGACGCGCCGGCGCGGAAGCACTGCAGCATATAATCCTCGTCTTCGTACATTGTCAGGAAGACGATCTTGGTCGCAGGGACTTCTTTGCGCATGGTGCCCACCGCATCAAAAGCAGACAGTCCTGGCATTCCCACATCCATCAGCACGATGTCGGGCCTCAACTCGCGGACCTTATGCAGGGCTTCGGACGCATTGCCAGCTTCCTCGATCACGTCGAAGTCCGGTTCGCCCTCAAGAAGTCGGCGCACACCTTGTCGGAGCAGAACGTGGTCATCCACAATTAAGCATCTGATCTTGTTCATTACTGCACCATAAAGAGACGTACAAATTATTCGGCCAGAAGAGACGAGTGGCACACTACAACGTTGCAACAACGACTGGTAAACTGCGCAAGCAGTAGCTGCATTTTACCTGCTTCAACATCGGGATGCTACCCCTCAGACAGGAACCGAGCTCGATTTCGGGTTGTTTGTAGCCCCATTCCAGCTTTTTCGCCCGTATCGGATACAATCCAAGATTCGCATGCTCCGATATTTCACAACCGGAGAATCTCATGGTGAGGCATTGGTTGCAGTTCTGTCCGGTCTGCCTGCAGGACTGAAAATTAATCAGTCCGACCTTGACCGAGAGCTATGGCGGCGACAGCAGGGTTATGGTCGCGGTGGACGGATGAAGATCGAACGCGATTCGGCGCACATCCTTTCGGGTGTGCGGCATGGAATCACGATTGGCTCTCCAATTTCCATTCTCATCGAAAATCGTGACTGGAAGAACTGGCAGGAATCGTTGCCGGTCGCAGAAGGCGATCCGGAGAAACATAAGCCCGTAAATTCTCCTCGTCCTGGTCATGCAGACCTCGCCGGCGTCCTCAAGTACAACTTTGCGGAAGCTCGCTACGTTCTGGAACGAGCTTCGGCTAGAGAATCGACGGCTCGCGTGGCTATCGGGGGCCTAGCAAAAGCCTTTCTGCGAGAGCTTCGCATCGAGGTGCTCAGTCACGTTATTGCTGTTGGCGCCACTCGCCTTCCAGAAGGGGATGTCGCGTGGGAGCATATCTTGGCATTAGCACATCGCAATGAGGTCCTACTAAACTGCGCCGATCCTGAGCTAGAGCAGCGCATGAAAGAGGAAGTGGATAAAGCCCTGCGAACCGGCGACTCGGTGGGGGGTGTTTTCGAAGTGGTGGCTCATGGCGTTCCGCCTGGACTAGGAACCTATGCGCAATGGGACGAGCGCTTGGATGGTCTGCTGGCGCAGGCTGTAATGTCGTTGCAAGCCGTGAAAGCGGTTGAGATCGGAGTGGGTGTGAGTGCAGCTGCTTCGCCCGGATCCGCCGTGCACGATGAAATAGCCTATAAAGCGTCAACGGGGTTTAGTGGATTTATTCGCGCCAGGAACCATGCAGGCGGAATCGAGGGGGGAATTTCCAATGGAGAGGACATTCGGATTCGAGGGTATCTGAAACCGATCTCCACTTTGCGGCGGCCGTTGCAATCGGTCGACTTCGCGACTCGTGAGCCGGTTAAGGCGGCCTACGAGCGATCCGATGTGTGTGTGGTTCCGGCAGCTGGGGTTGCCGCAGAGGGCATGGTTGGGCTGACCCTCGCGCGCTGCGCACTGGAAAAATTCGGCGGCGACTCCATGGGCGAAACTTTGCGCAACTATCAAGGTTACTGCCAGCAAATTCACAACTACTGATGATCTATCCCATTGTTAAGTTTGGCGACGCGGTGCTGGAAAAGCCGTCTGCTCCCGTGACGATGTTCGATGAGGAATTGAAAAAACTCGTGGCGGATATGTTCGAGTCAATGTACGAGGCCCACGGCGTTGGTCTGGCCGCGCCGCAAATTGGCATTTCCAAACGTGTGGCGGTGATCGACATCAGTTTCAAGGAAGATCCGGATGCGAAACTTGTGCTCGCCAATCCTGAGATCATTCGCACCGAAGGCAAGGTGAGTCAAAACGAGGGCTGCCTGAGTATTCCCGAGTTTCGCGAGCCCGTCTCACGCGCACGCAAGGTGACAATACGGGCGCAGGATGTCAATGGAGAGTGGTATGAGAAGACTGGGGAAGACCTGCTTGCACGCGCATTTCTTCACGAAACGGATCACCTGAACGGAAAGCTTTATATCAGCCATTTAAGTGCTCTTAAGCGGGACCTGATGAAGCGGAAGATCCGTAAGCTCATGAAAGCGGGCCAGTGGTAAACAGAGAGTCCGTCGCGGGTTTGCACGGTTAGCCATGAATCTTGTCTTTTGTGGTACCCCGCGTTTCGCCGTTCCCACCCTAACTACGCTGGTGCAAGCCGGGTTCAAGGTATCACTGGTAGTTACGCAACCCGACAAGCCGCGAGGGCGTGGCCTCGAACTGATTGATTCACCCGTAAAGCAAGCGGCGCTTGCGTTGCGATTACCCCTGGCTCAGCCGGACAAGATTAAGAACAACGAGCAATTTAAGTCTCAGCTTTCCTCCCTGAATCCGGAAGCAATCATTGTCGTTGGATACGGACGTATTATTCCGCGATGGATGATCGATCTCCCCCCCATGGGCAATCTGAATTTACACGCCTCCCTACTGCCCAAGTATCGCGGCGCCGCGCCCATTCAATGGGCAATCGCCGCGGGCGAGCCAAAAACCGGCGTGACGATCATGCGTATTGACGAGGGACTTGATACCGGGGACATTCTCACTCAAAGAGAAATGGCAATCACCAACGAAGACAGGGCTGACACCCTCGTACCCCGGCTCGCCCAAATGGGAGCGGAACTGATGATCGAGACCTTGCATGGACTGCAGGCCGGCAAGGTCGTGGCAACCCCACAAGATCACTCGAAGGCAACCCTCGCTCCGATACTTAAAAAAGTGGACGGATTGATTGATTTCAATCGAACAGCAGTCGAAATTTGGAATCGCCTTCGAGGATTTCAGCCATGGCCAGGCGCTTACACCAGCTTTCGAGGAAAACAACTGCAGGTACACGCGGCGAAACCTTCCGAGTCATCGGCAGTCTTGGCACAGGGCGAGGTGCTCGCCGATAACGACAACTTACATGTGGGCTGCGGCAACCACACAGCGCTGGCAATTAGCGAGTTGCAACTCGAGGGCAAAAAGCGTATGTCAGCTCGCGAGTTCCTCAATGGTTATAAGCTGGCTAAGGGCGAGCGCCTCGGGAGTTCCTGAGATGTTTGCAGATCTGGACGGGCAGGCGTGCGATCTTGAACAGAACTGACGATAAGCCGAAAGCACAAGTGTCGCCCGCCCGAGCCGCTGCTTTCGACATGCTGATGCGGATTGAGCAAGAAAACTCCTATGCTTCCGAGCTTCTTCATTCATCGCGCACGGCCCAACTCTCTCCTACCGATCACGGGTTAGCCACCGAACTTGTGATGGGCGTTGTACGTTGGCGTGGCTCCTTGGACGCTGCAATCGCCATGGCGTCCAGTCGAAAGCTAGAAAAACTGGATTCAGAGATTTTGGTTGCGCTGCGGCTCGGGACTTACCAATTACATTTTCTTGATCGCGTCCCAGCGCACGCCGCCATACACGAAAGCGTGGAACTAGTGAAGCGCGCACGCAAGCGTTCCGCAGCGTCTTTTGTGAACGGCGTTTTGCGAAAGCTTCCGCCCGTTAGGCTGGTCGAAACTCTGCGGCGAACCACTGCGCCAGGAATAGCCAAACACTACTCTCATCCAGAATGGCTAGTTACGCGCTGGATAGACACCTATGGCTTACAGGTTGCAGAAAAGATTTGCGAATACGATCAACAGGTACCTCGCACGTCAATTCGCCTTCGCGACCCCTCGGCGCAAGATGAACTTCGAGAACACGGAGTTGAACTCGGGCCAGGTCAATTCTTGTCGTCGGCGAGACACGTGCTGTCGGGTGACATCACACGGTCGGATTCATTCAAGCAGGGCCGTATCAGCATTCATGACGAAGCCTCCCAGCTGGTAGCCTTGCTGGTGGGCGAAGGTCAAATTCTGGATTGCTGTGCGGCACCAGGTGGAAAGACTTCTATTCTCGCTGAAAACCCCCGTTCCGAGATCACGGCGGTGGACCTGCATCCCCATCGCGCTGCTCTGCTCCGAAAGCTTGTTCGCGCGGACAATGTCAGGGTCGTCGCAGCGGACGCCCGCCATCTGCCGTTTTCCGGTACATTCGACTCTATCCTGCTGGATGCGCCCTGCTCTGGAACGGGAACTCTTGCTCGGAACCCGGAAATAAAGTGGAAATTGCGCCCAGCAGATTTGGAGGATCTAAGAACGCGGCAAGTCGGGATACTGCGGTCGGCTGCGGCGAGGATTGCGCAAGAAGGTCAGCTGATCTATTCCACATGCTCACTGGAACACGAAGAGAATTCCGAGGTGGTCGAGCAGTTTGTGGCGGAAAACAAGTCGTTCTCGGTGGTTGATTGTTGCCGGAGACTCAATCAGCTTCGAGCGCAAGGCGAACTCGTCTGGCCCTACCTTGAGTCACTCCTCCCCGGGCCGTACCTGCGCACCATTCCAGGAGTGCATCCCTGCGACGGCTTCTTCGCTGCAATTCTTCGGAGAACC
>Ga0126384_10001744_pt1 | contig 12984 bp, 7 predicted proteins | sample PanSoiMetPlot_36_FD_92543 | JGI IMG/M metagenome (GOLD analysis project Ga0126384, IMG submission 92543) | Tropical forest soil microbial communities from Panama - MetaG Plot_36 | ecosystem: Environmental > Terrestrial > Soil > Tropical forest > Bulk soil | place: Panama | collected 2016-02-17 | reverse complement strand
TCTTCGGCGCCTACCGGGAAGAGCAATGTGAACACCTTAAGCTTTTCAGTCCGGAAATTGACCGTCGCCTGAAGGAAGGACCCACCCTGGTTTCGGCAAATTTTGTAATTCCATACCCACCCGGATTTCCGATCATGGTGCCTGGCCAGGTTATTACCCAGGAAACGATTGATTTCATGCGAAAACTCGATGTGAAGGAGATTCATGGATTTTCTGCCGCTCTGGGTCTAAAGCTTTTAAATCCATCTTTCCTCGAGGCGGCAAGAGCGCAGACAACCCGTGTACCCGCCAAAGAAAAACACGCAGCCGAAAAAGTTGCAGCATAAGGGGCGGAGAAGCGCGCGGAACTCTGTGGAAGTTTGTCAGTCTTAATTGATTGATATCTAAATCCGATGCACCCTTTTCATTGCAAGCTACTTGAACTCGGAGACTCTTTGACGTCTGGCGGCTACAGCACCATCCATAGTCCAAAATTGAACTCGTCGTTTTCAACCGGTCCTCCTCGTCTGAGGTTCGTCATTACCTGCCACCGTTTTAACTACAATTTCGCGGTAAATCTGTAAATTCTGACAGTGGCCAAGACTTCTTAACAGCTTTAAATCTGGAGCAGCTCTGGAACTCGGAGCTTTGTGTCGCCAAGGACACTAGTCACGTGGCCCCGAGCAAACTGTCGTGGTCGCTCTCTTGCTCACCCCCTCATTTGCCCAGGTGAGGCTAGACGAAGCTGAGACGAGGGCGACCAAAACAGTACGAACACTGAAGGGAGCGAAGCGCCTTAAAAGAACGGGAATATGTTTTTGAAACACGCTCTAATCCTCAGCCGGCGACCATCTTCTTTCTGGGGGTTGGTTCAGTTGACTCTGCCAAGGGTTCCTCGTTGATCCGCGAATCCAGGTTGCGCAGATGAAGATCTCTTTGCGGGAAGGGGATTTCAATACCAGCTTTGCGCAAGGACCGAAAAACCGTCAGGCCAATCTCGCTTTTCAACTCGAACCAAATAGATTGAGGCGCCCAGAAAGTGAGTTCAAAGTTCAGGGCATTTTCGCCAAATCCCAGGAACATAGTCTGCGGCGGTGGATAGGTCAGAACACGGTCATTGCGATTGGCAATCTCAGTGAGGAGTTCGAGCACCACTTCAGGATTGGCACCATATGAGACCCCGACGGTTATTTCGACGCGCCGGCGAGTTGATGACAAAGTCCAATTTGTGACCTGGTTGGAAAGCAGAGTGCTGTTGGGAAAGATTACCTCTGCACCCTGAGCGGTCAACACGGTGCTGGACCGGGCACCAATACGCCGTACCGTGCCTGCAACGCCCCCAATCTCAACAGTGTCATTGAGCCGGATTGGCCGCTCAAAGAGAACGATAAGGCCGGAAGCAAAATTATTCACGATGTTTTGCAAGCCAAATCCCACGCCAAGCCCCAGCGCTCCGGTGATTACGGTGAACTTGTCAAGCTGCAACCCGGCATTGGTCAAAGCAATAAAAAACAGACCAGCCAACAGCACGTAATATGTAACGCGCGAGATAGCGTACGCCATCCCACCACGTAACGAGATCCTGGGCAGCAAAATCTTTCCCAGAATAAAACTCGCCATGTTAGCAATAGCATAGCCAAGCAGCACCAGCAGGACCATGCCTAGCATCCCGCCCAGCGTGACATGGACCTTCCCATAACCGATGGGATACTGGAGGACACCTTTCAACGCTTCCACCATGTCGTTTCGGACCGTGAAGAGGTACAGGTTCACATTGAGCCATAGAAGCGCGGCGCAGATAACCAAGAGACGGCGTCCCCAGCGCTCAATCACTTCCCCGTGTCCGTCAGGCAAAGATTGAAACCACTTGCTGTTCACAACCATGACCATGCTGAGGTGCAAGACACGAACCATGGTATAAAGCAAGGCAAAGGTGAAGGCGGAAAACAGTGTTCCCACTGCGAGCACCTGGGACAGAGAAACAAAACCCAAAATGTTGAAGGCTGCTGCGGCCACAAGCAAAAACAGCCCAATGTGGATTGTGGTGCTCTGCAACCTGCCGCGCCATGCCGGCTGCGATTGCATTTTCAGCCGGGAAGGACGAGTAAGCCAGGCAAAGATCACAAACGCGAGCAACACCATGACTACAAAAAAATCCCGCTTGAAGACTGCCTGAAACATCAGGACCAGCCATTCGACCGTATAAAAAGCGCATAACACGTACAGAACTTTGCGCATGGCTTCTCCTATAAGTAAGGGAAGCAACCGCAAAACCGCCAGAAGATAAAAGAGACACACGACAAATGACACGCCGGTCGGAGCTGAGGCGGTGATTCCAATGGTCGTAAGCAACGTTATCAGCAGCGCGACGGAGAAGGGACGGGCAAAAACGCGCGATCCATCCATCATCGGGTCCGCTTTGGTGGCCGCGACGACGAAATTTCTAAAATGAAAGGCCATGAATAATGCGACTACATAAATTGCCGCCATCTTTATCAGCAAGGCCTTGCTTGCACCCAGAAAAGCCCACGCTCCAGTAAACCCTCGACCGGCTGACATCAGGACTGTCGCAACCGTCGGCTGATTGGGCGCACGGAGTTTACGGGCAGCCCACAAAGGGTAGCTATCTCTCTCGAATAGTTTTCCGCGCAGCCTTTCATGCGCTTCGTCGAGCTTGCGTAGCACCACGGATATTTCGCGGTCTTGTTCAGAGATCGTGTTCTGTACAGTCAGGGCCAGATTCAGTTGTTTCTGCGCCTCTGAGCGCAACTTCCGGATTGAATCCAACTCCTGCTGCACTCGCTGCGCTACAACTTCGAGTCCGGGCTTGTCCCGTACTTGATCGGATGTGGCCTTCCACCGCGCCTCCTCGCTATCAAGCCAGCGTATTTTTTCTTCAACAATGTTGACGCGGCCGGTCAACCACTTACGCTGGTTGCCGTATTCTTGTGCGAGCGTGCGCCAGAACCGGTCCTCCCCCTGAAGTTCCATTATGTTGGGTATGCCGTTGAGCAAATCTTCCGTCTGACGCGCCCTGCGGACCACGTCCCCTGCTTCGGCCTCTGATTCAACACGGGAAGCCATCCTTGCCGAAACGGCTTCAAGGTTTTGCGACATTTCGCGCAATAGCCCGTCCAACTCTTCCGCCTGGTCAGCGATCTGGGCTAATGGAACCGCCTGGACTGGAGGAGGTGAAGGGCTTGAAGGCGGTGATGGCGCTTGCTGCGCCGGAGCCGATGCGGCCTGGGGCGGCTTGAGCAAATTGGGTATAGCCTGAGAATGCAATGGCGTGGTAAGGCAGATTTGAATTGCGAGAAGAAGGAGAGGCCAGGAAGGGCACGTTACACACTGGGGAAGAATTAAGGATGCGAAGTTTGATGGGCCGTTGCGCATTTCAGTAAAAGGGCGCAGATCGACGACTTGAGCTGACTACTGCTCCCATCCTCCGCCGAGGGCATTGAAGACCTGCACCAACGCCAACCTTTCAGCGAGTTCTGCCTGCGCCAGATTGAGCTGTGCGGTAAAGTAGCGGGTGTCGCTGTCCAGGACTTCGAGATAACTGGTGGCGCCGCCGCGATAGCGTATGTCAGCGAGCCGAGTGGCATTCTGAGCCGCTTTGGCGAGCAGTTCCTGCTGTTGCCGAAATTCCTGATTTTTGGTGTAGGCAATGAGCGAGTCAGAAACTTCGCGAAAGGCCTGCTGGATGGTCTTCAGGTAAACCAGAGCTGCCTCTTCCTGTTGTGCTTTGGACAGTTTCACCCCGGAACGGATTCTGCCACCAGCAAAGAGCGGTTGCGTCAATTGACCACCAGCACTCCAGAACCCTGCTGAATTCGAGAAAAGGTTGGTCAGAGCCGAGCTCTGGTAACCTGCAATTCCGGTAAGAGCAATTTGCGGGAAGTAGGCCGCTTTAGCTACGCCGATGCGGGCGTTTGCGGCGATCAACTGGTATTCAGCAGCCTGAATGTCAGGCCGGCGTCCCAACAAAGCTGACGGCAGACCCGCAGGCACAGTGGGCGCAATAGGATTATCCACAAGCGGCCTGCCGCGTACGACGGGTCCCGGATTTTTTCCAGTCAAAACACTTATAAGATTTTCCTGCTGCTCTATGCGGCGCTCGAGGTCGGGTATGGAAGCAGCAGCGAAGTACACGAGTTGCTCGGCCTGAAGAACATCCATCTGTGAAGTCACGCCTCCCTGAGCGCGGACCTTAACCAGACGCAAAGACTCCTGGCGCGTGGCCAGCGTCTGCTTTGAAATTTCCATTTCCAGATCGAGTTCACGCAATTGAAAATAGGCGGACGCCACATTACTGATCAGACTGGTAATGACGGCGCGCTGACCCCATTCGGAGGCCAACAGGTCCGCTCGCGCTGCCTCAGTGGCGCGACGAAACTTGCCCCAGAAGTCAAGTTCCCAAAACAGAGAGAGGCTTGTGACGATAGAGCCTGTATTTGTCGCAGGTCCCAGAGTCGACTGGGGGATGCGCGTGTTGGCGGCAGAGGCCCCCGCTGAAACCGTGGGGAACTGATCGGCACGTGTGATGCCGAGGAGGGCCTGTGCCTGCAACACGCGAGCGGCCGCAATCCGCACATCATAGTTCTCGGCCAGAGATGCGCGGATGAGCTGCTGTAATTGCACGTCCTGGAAAACCGTCCACCACTTTTCATCTCCCACTGAGGCGGGGTTCTGTGCTGCTTGTTGGTCTGCGCCCCGATATATGGCCGGGGTGTCCACCTTCGGTCGCTTGTAGTTGGGCCCTAACTTGCAGCCTGAGGGCAACATCAATGCAATCGCAAGCAGCCAATAGCGGCACTTCATAAGTGCGCTCATGCTGCCTCCGACGGTTTGACTATGGCTTCAGCCGACGGCTTCTTTGTTTTACTTCGCTGCATAAGCCGTTCAACCACGTCAAAGCTCACTGGGATCAGAAAGATGGCAAGCAGAGAAGCCGCCAGCATGCCACCGATGACGGCGCTCCCCAGCACACGCCGGGAAATAGCTCCTGCGCCTGTCGCGAGCCACAAAGGCACGCATCCGAGAATGAAAGCAAATGCCGTCATTAATATAGGGCGCAGCCTCAACCGTGCCGCGCTCAGGGCTGATTCTTCAATAGATTTCCCGCGTTCAGATTCCATCTTTGCGAATTCGACAATCAAGATCGCATTCTTGGCAGCGAGTCCGATCAACATCACCAAACCGATTTGGCAGTAAACATTGTTTTCCAGTCCTCTCATCCACAAGAACCACAGAGCGCCGAACACGGCAATGGGCGTTCCCAGCAGCACGCTGAATGGCAGTGACCAGCTCTCGTATTGGGCGGCCAGGATCAGAAACACAAAAAGAAAAGACATTCCAAAGATCACGCTGGCGGGAACACCCTCCACTGCCTTTTTCTCCTGAAAGGACATTCCCAGATAGTCATAGCCCATCTCCGATGGCATCTTCTCTTTGAAAACCTCTTCCAATGCCTTCATTGCCTGCCCCGAGCTATAACCCGGCCCAGCGCTGCCATTGATTTGCACGCAACGATAGAGGTTGTAGCGCATCGTGAACTCGGGCCCGGTGGTGGACCTGATCGTGGTGAGGGCACTCATTGGCACTGGCTGACCGGTATTATTCGTGACGTAAAACTGGCCCAAGTTCTCGGCCCGGGTTCGATAGTCGCCTTCCGCCTGGACGTATACCTGCCATTGCCGGCCAAAGCGGTTGAAATAGTTCACCAGCACTCCACCCATGAACATTTGCAGCGTCTTGTAAACGTCAGAGAGTTGGACTTCCTGGGCGATTACTCTGGGACGATCGACGTTAACAAACACCTGCGGGATGCTGGGCAAAGCCGTTGTGGAAAGGCCCACCAGCTCAGGACGCTTGCGCGCGGCTGCCATAAATTCAGCCAGGTTCTTGTTCAGGAATTCCGGATCCTTCCCGGAGCGGTCCTCCAGCAGGAAGCTAAAGCCTCCCGATGTTCCCACGCCGGGAATTGCGGGCGGTGGAAATGAGAACGCAATTCCCTCATTAAGCCCCGAGAGTTCCTTGTTGAGATGCTTCTTGATGGCATCGTATTGTTCTTCCGGAGCTTTGCGTTCAGCCCACTCTTTCAAAGTTACAAAGTAAAAGGAGTTGTAAGTGTTCTGAACGCCGCTGAGCATGCTGTACCCGATGACTGAGGTCACGCCCTCAACACCAGGCGTCTTCATCACCATTTTTTCGATTTGGCGCGATGCATCGTCATTGCGCTGTAGTGAAGCCGCATTGGGCAATTGCACGCCCGCGTAAACGAATCCCTGGTCTTCATCGGGCAGGAAACTCCTGGGCAGGCGTGAACCGAAAAACATCGCCAGCAGAGTCACGCCCACCAGTGAGAGCATGCTCAAGCCGGCTTTTCGGATCAGGCCGCCGCAGACGCTGACGTATCCATCCGTGGCCCGTCCAAACACGCGGTTGAACCAGCGGAAGAATTTGCCGAGAAGGCCGCGACTCTCTTTCTTGGGACGCAGCATCAAGGCGGAGAGCGCCGGGCTTAGTGACAAGGCATTAAATGCTGAGATCAGCACCGAGATGGCGATGGTGATAGCGAATTGCTGGTACAAGCGGCCGGTAATGCCGGGGATGAAGGCCGTGGGAACAAACACTGCAGCCAGGATCAGGGCGATGGCGATTACAGGACCGGAGACCTCTTCCATCGCTTTGATGGACGCGTCCTTTGGAGAAAGCCCATGTTCGATGTGATGCTCCACGGCTTCCACCACTACGATGGCGTCATCTACAACAAGTCCGATGGCCAGCACCAGTCCGAACAATGACAGAGTATTGATGGAGAACCCAAGGAACGGAAACACAACAAAAGTGCCAACCAACGAGACCGGCACGGCCAGAAGAGGAATCAGGGTTGCTCGCCATCCCTGGAGGAATATGTAGACCACAATAATGACCAGAAGAATCGCTTCATATAGGGTCTTTTGGATTTCATGCAAACCTTCGGTAACAGCGAGGGTCGTATCTAGTGCCACAACATAGTCAAGGTCCTGCGGAAAGCGGCTCTTCGCTTCCGCCATCAGCTTGCGGACACCCGCAGCAGCTTGCACCGCGTTAGTTCCAGGCAGCTGATATATGGCCAGCACTGCAGCCGGCTTTCCGTTGTATCGCCCGATGATGTTGTAAGTCTGGGCCCCTAACTCAATGCGGGCGACATCCTTCATATAAAGGACCGAACCGTCCGGATTTCCGCGCACCACAATGTTTCCGAACTCTTCAGGAGAAGGAAGCCTGCCTTCAGCGCGGACGGCATAGGTGAAATCCTGTCCCTTGGGCACAGGCTCGCCGCCGATCTGACCGGCGGGATTCACGGTGTTTTGAGTCTGGATGGCTTTGATGATTTCCGGGACAGTCACTCCAAGCTTCGCCAGGCGATCGGGTTTCACCCAGCAACGCATGGCATACTGTCCGGCGCCGAATACCGTGACGCTGGCGATGCCGGGCACGCGGGTCAACTGGTCGTTGAGATTGATGTAGGCATAGTTGGCGAGAAAAATATTGTCGTAACTGCCTTTGGGAGAAAACAGGTTCACCAGCATCAACGGCGCCGCCGTAGACTTCTGCACGGTTACGCCGTAGTTGATGACGTCTGTTGGCAACTGGGAGTTTGCCTGGTTCGTCCGCATCTGTGACAGGATCTGGTCAGTGCTGGGATCTGTCTTGATGTCGAAGTTGACCGTCAGCGTCATGGCGCCATTGTTAGCGTTGGTGGAATACATGTAGTTCATGTTGTCCACGCCGCTCATTTGTTGCTCGATCGGCGTGGCCACCGATTGCTCAACGGTCTGTGCGTCCGCCCCGGGGTAAGTGGCCTTTACTTGAATTTCAGGAGGGGCGATATTTGGGAACTGGGCCGTAGGCAGCCGAGCCATGGAGATGACGCCAATGATCACCATCAGGATGGAGATGACCATGGCAACGATCGGACGCCGGATAAAAAAGTTTGCCATGGCTATTGGGCTTGTCTTGAGGGTTGGAACGGCCTGGGATTGACCGGACCGCCTTCCTTTACCTTTTGAAATCCTTCAACAATGACCTGCTCCGATGGCTGAACACCCTGTTCAATGATCCACATATTCCCAACTCGTTGACCGACTTTCACCGGCCGAATATTGGCCTTCTTGTCAGGAGTTACCACTGCAAGTTGGTAGGTACCTTGTGTTTCTATGACGGAGCGCTGTGGCACCAGCAAGGCGTCTTTTGCGACTGCCGTAGGCAATCGGACGCGAGCAAACTGTCCCGGCCGAAGTACTCCCTTGGGATTGTCAAAGGCAGCTGCAAATCTTATAGTCCCGGTTTTGAGATCGACCTGACGATCGGCTACCAGGATGGCCCCTTTGCTCGGATAAACACTTCCATCCGCCAGGATCAATTCCAAAGTCTTGCGAGTGCCCACCGCACGTTTGCCAGTAACGATTTCGCTAATTTTAGAGGCAAAGGGCAGGTACTCCTGCTCGCTTACAGAGAAGTAGGCCTTAATGGGCTGCACCTCTGAGACCGTGGTGAGGACTGTGGTTGGACTTACCAGATCGCCAATCTGCCCCTTTGCTAAGCCTGCGATTCCGCTCACGAGCGAACGGACTTTCGTGAACTCAGTGTTCAGCCGGGCTTGTTCCACTTGCGCCTTGTTCGCTTTCAACACAGCGACAGCCGCCGCGTGGGCCTGAATATCGTTGTCAAGTTGTGCCTGCGGTATGGCACTTTGTTTAGCCAGAGGTGTATCGCGCTGTACGTCGAGTGTGGTCTTGCTGAGCTGAGCTTCCGCTTGTGCCTGCTGGCCTTGTGCTTGTTCGAGTGCAGCCTGAAAGGGGCGTGGATCGATTTCGAACAATACGTCGCCCTTACGCACCAACATGCCTTCACGATAATTCTGTTTCAGCAAGTAGCCGGTGACCTGCGGACGTACGTCGGCATTGATATTGCCATCAAGTACGGCGACCCACTCGCCATAAATAGGGACGTCTTTTTGTTCAACCGCCACCACTTGCACTTCGGGTGGAGGGGGAGGAGCCGCTTGAGGGTTTTGCCCACAGCCAACGAGCAGCAATACTGCCGCTAATGCTGAGACACCGATCCGAAGCTGATAGTTGAGATTTTGCGCAAATACCATCGCGACCACTTCACCCCCCTGAGAACTATCATTTGCAAGTTCTCTTATGAACCCAACTCGCGGCACCGCTCTTTCCGCTGAGAGGATTCTTAGGGGTTTTAGGTAATAACTGAACTGGCAAAATTACTGGTTCCCGCAACAGCTCTGAAGATAGAAAGTAAAGGGTTAATCAATTGCGATTTCCGTGGGCACTCAGGAACCAAAGCGCGAAGCCCTTTGCCATCTGTGTGCATAGGAGAACGTATGGAATGGCTTGGCCACCTCTTCGAAAAATATCCGGAAATGGCCGTGTATCTGGCAATTGGAGTGGGGTACCTGATTGGAGCCCTGAAGTTTCGGGGCGCCGGACTAGGGGCGGTGACGGGATCCTTGCTTGGAGGTGTGCTGGTCGGAAGTTTTTTCCACGTACCGGTTTCGGATACTGCCAAATCCATACTCTTCCTTTTGTTCTTGTTTGGGATCGGGTATTCGGTGGGTCCCAGCTTTTTTCGAAGTATGAGAGGGGAAGGCTGGCGTTGGGCGCTCTTAGGAATCTTTATGCCGTTCGTGGGACTCATGACGGCTTACATTGTCGCGCGCGTGCTCAAACTGGATCTGGGATTTGCCGGCGGCCTGCTCTCCGGTTCTTTAACTGAGTCACCTGCTATTGGCACTGCAAGCGAAGCGATCAAGGCACTTGCGATGCCTGATGCGCAAAAACAACAGTTGGTCAGCCACATCGCAGTGGCCGATGCGCTCTGCTATGTTTTCGGCACGGTAGGACTTATCTGGTTTTGCAGCAGCCTGGGACCAAAGCTGCTCAGAATTAACCTTCGCGACGAGTCGAAAAAGCTTGAATCAGAGCTTGGGATCAAGCGCACGAGACTCGGCGTGGTTCCGGCCTGGCAGCCCATAGCGGTGCGTGCCTATACCATTCCGGGAGGAGCTAAAGTTATCGGAAAGACGGTTGCCGAAGCCGAACATGGCGTTAAAGGTGGCCGGATCTTTGCCGAGCGCATCAGGCGCAATGGCGAAATTTTTGAGCCGGTTCCAGCGACAGTGTTTGAGGCAGGAGACAGAGTTGCGCTTCTGGGACGCACGGAGGTCCTGGTGAATCTGGTTGGAGTCGCCGCGCCTGAAGTTGCGGATCCGGAACTGTTGGACATTCCCGTGGCTTCCTTTGACATTTATGTGACAGCAAGTCGACTGGTGGGAAAGACATTACAAGAAGTCGGCGAAACTGTGGACGAAACACGAGGTATTCTTCTTCGCGGGATCACACGCAACTCAGAACCCATTCCCATCGGTGTGAAAACGATCGTCGAGCGCGGGGACATCTTAAAGGTCACCGGGACCGAGCCAGCGGTGGAGAGGTTCGCTGCTGTCGCCGGTCGCATCCTCAATCCCATCAAAGAAAGCGATCTCGTGACCCTCGGACTGGCGATATTTGCCGGCGTCCTGGTGGGAGCCATTGTCACCATACCAGTCGGACACCTGAGAATTAATCTCGGCACAAGCGTAGGAACCTTGTTGGCTGGTTTGCTGGTGGGCTGGTTGAGGTCAATGGTCCCGTGGTTTGGCCGGATTCCTGAAGAAGCGATCTTGTTTATGAGATCCATGGGACTTGCCGGTTTCGTTGCCATGATCGGACTCAAAGCTGGACCTGTATTTCTTTCAGCCCTGAGAGAGGTCGGATATGTGCTCCTCCTGGGCGGAGTGGTTGTAACTCTCATGCCCTTGTTGACTGGCCTGCTATTCGGTCGATATGTGCTCAAGCTCAATCCAGTTCTTCTGCTCGGAGGACTGGCGGGAGCGCAAACCATGACGGCCGGCCTTGCCGCGGTTCAGGAAAAAGCAGACAGCCAGGTGGCTGTGCTGGGGTATTCGGGGACGGTCGCATTCGGCCACATTCTCCTTACGACTTGCGGAACTCTGATTATCGCGTTACTGAGCTGAATCGACCGATCAGTGCGTCTAGCTCAGCGCATCGACTGAGGATCGCCAAGGCCTCGGTGTTACACGGCAGTCCGCCGCCGAAGCGGTCGAGGTGGCATCCCGAAACCAAGCGTCCCGGTCATCGTTCCATAATCTCCGCCAGACGCCAGGGGGAGGCATGGTAGCTTTCGAACTCGATCTGTTTCTTCTTCTTATTCACGCGGAATCGGCCGCCTATAACCAGATTACCGCTGTGTTTCTTTTTGTCCTTGTCAAGATGAAGTTCCAGCAACGTGAGATCGTAGTCCATGCTTCGAGTAGTGTTCATTGGCTCGTGAATATTAATGGGACGATCTGTGATAATACGAATAGTTCGGCCTTTCGCGGTGGGGATATTCCTGACATAAGCAATCTGGTAGCCCAGTTCTCCGGTAATGCCCACGCGTCCTTTCGACTCCATTTTGCTCAGAGCTTTTACCAGGGCTTCATGACCACCACGGTTAAAGGCATCAATCAGGGCCGTTTGGTCGGCCGGCGTCGAGTACCTGTCTATCGAAATAGTCAGGTTAAAGCTCCGGCCCGCCATTGTCATCGTCCCAAAGGCGTGGGCCTGAATGGTTTCCTGTTCCTGAGCGTAACTGCTGGTGCACACCAGTATCGCGACAGTCACAATGCTGCATTGAATGAGACATGATTTCGTTCGAAAAAACACTCATCACATTCTGAAATTCGATTGTGACGGTTCGGAACTGTTAAACCTGACAGATAAAAGACAGCCGAGGCTCAATCTCGCCAAGGTGAGATTACAGTTCGTACAATGATGTGGCCTACCGATCCCCGCTACTTCCACGCCAATAATCTAACCGGCTCTTTGCGCTGGGCCTTCTGACAAACTGCAGGCTCAGAACTTCGCTGGAACAAGCTTGTAGGGAAAATCCGGTTCTTTGTACCCGTTTGCCTTCTGGCGCCTGGGCAGCTTCACCTTGTCGTGAGGAATTTCTTTGTAGGGTATCTGGCTCAGGAGGTGGGTGATGATATTGAGGCGTAAGCGCTTTTTGTCGTTGGCGTTGGCCACATACCAGGGAGCAAAATGGGTGTCCGAGGCAGCAAACATTTCGTCGCGCGCCCGGGAATAATCGTACCAGCGGCTATATGACTCAAGGTCCATGGGCGAGAGCTTCCAAATTTTGCGCCCGTCGTTGATGCGGGATTCAAGGCGGCGCGTCTGCTCCGCGGGGCTCACCTCCAGCCAGTACTTCAACAAGCGGATGCCGGAATCCACCATGGCCCTCTCCATCAGCGGCACCACCTGCAGGAATCTCTGTGCCTGCTGCTCGGTGCAGAAGCCCATGACCCGCTCCACGCCGGCCCGGTTGTACCAACTTCTGTCGAAGATCACGACTTCGCCGGCCGCCGGAAGGTGGCGGATATAGCGCTGCACATACATCTGGCTTTTCTCACGCTCGGTCGGAGCTGGTAACGCCACCACACGGAACACGCGCGGGCTCACGCGCTCGGTAATGGCCTTGATGGTTCCACCTTTGCCGGCGCCATCGCGTCCTTCGAAAACAACGCATATCTTGAGACGGTTTTCGACTACCCACTCCTGTAACCTCACCAGTTCGGCATGCAGCCGTTCCAGTTCTTTTTCATACTCTTTTCGCTTCAGCTTTTTCTTTGCGTCAGCACTCATTCCATTTTTGTACTTGCTGCCGTTGCCAAGGGCTTCGCCGGTTCTCGCTTTGTACACTTCGGTTTTCATCACATCGCCTTCCTGAGTTCGCGGTCCCGCTCCTCCGGGGCCTTAAGCTGTTCGTAACGCTCGAGCGCAGACTGTAAGTTAAAAAACATTCGCTCCTGTCCCAGGGTTTGGCCGATTCTGGAACGTAACCCCGCAGAAAACACGTTGGGGTTGAGGGCCGCGAGCCACAGAGTAATGCCAT
>Ga0126384_10001742_pt1 | contig 12985 bp, 10 predicted proteins | sample PanSoiMetPlot_36_FD_92543 | JGI IMG/M metagenome (GOLD analysis project Ga0126384, IMG submission 92543) | Tropical forest soil microbial communities from Panama - MetaG Plot_36 | ecosystem: Environmental > Terrestrial > Soil > Tropical forest > Bulk soil | place: Panama | collected 2016-02-17 | reverse complement strand
CGCCGCCTGGACGCGGCCTACGAGATCGCTGATGTGCTGGCCACCGTGCCCTCGGGGGAGCCGCAGCCCGACGAAGCCGCCACCAAGCAAGAGACAAGCGCCGTGGTGGCTCGTGCCATGCGCCTCCTTCCCGAGGGCCAACGTCATGTCATCGTCCTGGCGTACTTTGCCGGCATGAGCCAGTCGCAGATCGCCGAGCAGCTGGCGCTGCCACTCGGGACCGTCAAAAAGCGCGTCCGCCTGGGCATGCGAAAGCTGCGGACCGCACTGGAACCGGAAGTCATCAGCCTGATCGACCCGGCGGGGGATCCATCCGGGTAGGGCCGGAGCTAGCGAGTGATGGAGCACGCAGAGTTGCAGGAGAGGCTGGAGGCCTATGCGCTGGGCGCCCTTGAAGCCGAAGAGGCTGAGGCGGTGGCGATACACCTCCTCTCCTGCCGCGAATGCCAGGCAGAGCTGAACACCTACCGCCGCGTGGCCGACAGCCTGCCCTCGGCTCTCGCCGCCCGCTCTCCCTTGCGCGTGCACCCGTCGCTCAAACGCAAGGTACTCGCCGGGCTTCAGGCGCCCACCAGGACTCGGCGCAGGTTTCGCGCCGCGCTCTGGCCGGCCGCCGCGGCCCTGGCCGTGCTGATGTTTGCCGGCTCAACCGTCTGGGGGCTGCACGTCCAGCAGCAGCTGGGGCGAGATGAGCTCCTCCGTTCACAACAGCTCGCCAAGCTGCAGACCATGCTCGACCGAAACGACCAGCTGCGTGTCCTCGAGCTGCTCGATTCGAGTGCCCGGGTCAAGCGAGGTCTGAAGCCGGTCGACCCGGCGTCGCCCACCTTCCAGCATTCGTACGGCAAGCTGTGGACGCGGGGAGACGGCGACGACGTAATCGTGATGGTCAACCTGCTTCCACAGCCACCTCCGGGACAGCACTACGAGCTGATCGTGACGTCGGATGGGCGGAAGATCGATGCTGGGACACTGAAAGTCGACCAGGACGGCTTCGCCATGCTGCTCTTCAGGGCCGACAAGAAGGGTCCCAGCTACACCAGAGCGACGGTCACCCTGGGCGTCACGCCCATCCTCGACTGGCAGGGATCCAACTAGGCGCAAGACGCCTATTGCAGGGCGACAACCAACCCGAAGGAGGTTCGCCCAGGTGCATGGAGGAGTCCGTTCGAAGACAGGTCCGCTGCTCGCCGCCATTGCTGCCGCACTCGCGGCCTGCGGCGGCGTGGGCCAGTCAGCGGCATCGCCGCCCCCGAAGCCGCAGGCCATCACGCTGGGGGCCACCAGCTCACTCACCGCCGCCGACATCGCAAGCCTGACGAGTACCTTCAACGACCAGCCCTTCACGGGTGGTCAGAAGGCGCCCCTCTTCTCCAAGTGGGTAGCCGACGACAGCTTCTTTTTCCTGCAGTTCGACCAGCCCGTTGCCACGGCCGCCAGGGCTGTGGCCTACCTCGGAATCGGGGTCAAGGGGACGTTCTGCGCCGAGACACGCCCGGACAAGGCCGGTGGCAGCTTCACCCGCTTCCAGCGGTACCAGGCGCCTGACTGGGTCAGGGGCGCAGGTGGCAAGGCCGGAGACCAGGGCTACTGGCTGAGCTTTCTTGCGGTCGACAAGCTGAGCGTGGCCGGACGCGCCGTGCCTCTGGGCATTGACTACGCATACCCGACCTCGACGCCGCCAAACTGCGGGTCGACGGCCGCGACGCCGGCGTTCAGCCCGGCAGGCGCAGGCAAGCTGACCTCAGACGCCGTCGGAAAAATATTCGCCATCTTCAACGAGCAGCCGCTGCAGGGGGGCCAGGTGCCGCCGCGCACCTTCAAGACTCTGAACGACAAGGTCCTGGCATTCGTCCAGTTCGACAAGAACGCAGCCAGGGACGCGACGACCCTGCACTACTTCGGGATCTGGCAGAAGTCGACCTACTGCAAGTCCACGCAGCCGTCGGCCGACTTCACCCACTTCCACCGGCTGGTCGCTCCGAGCTACGGGCTTGGCCACGCCGGCCCGCCCGGCAGCGACGGATTCTGGGGAACGTGGGTTGCGGCCGAGGGGTTCCAATCCCAGGGCCGCGACATCCCGCCCGGAGTCGACCGGCAGTTCAGCCCGACGCCACCCCCTACGTCCTGCTAAGCGCCTCAGTGGGAGCCCATGCCCGGGCTCCCACTGCTCGCCTATCGGTGGATCGGCCGGGTGAGCGTCCAGCCCGCCTTCAGCGTGTCCCAGCCCATCCTGAACAGGCCCGCCTTGCGGAACGCCCGCAGGATCCTGGACTGCTTATCCCATTTGGACACGCCGTCTACGCGGAAGAACTCGTCCATGGCCCGGTCGAGGACCTGGGGGTACTTGCCCAGCATCTGTGGGTTGTGCTCCAGCAGCGGGACTGCGCCGTCGTACTTTCGCATGTCGGCCATGATCCAGCTCCTGTCCAGCCGCAGCTTGTACTCGCGGAGCGCCGTCTCACCGAAGTCGCCTCGCTCGTGCGCTCTGATCACGGTCTCACCGGCCAACCGCCCGCTCTCCATCGCCAGGTTGGAGCCCTCTCGGTGAACCGGATTGGACAGCATGGCCGCGTCGCCGCAAACGAGGTAGCCGTTGCCGTACAGCTTCGGTATGTCCTTGTAACCGCCTTCGGGAATCATCTTGGCCAGGTATTCCACCGTCTCGCCGCCTTGCAGCAGGGGCTTGATGGCGGGGTGGCTCTTGAAGTGGTTCATGAGCTCGTTGGGCGTCCGTCGGGCCAGCTCTTCTCGCGATAGCCGGGTATCAGACATCTCGCTGAGGAGCACGCCGCCGCCGACACTGAGCGTGTCGCGGTTCGTGTAGATGAACATGAAACCGCTCAGCCCCCGCGTTGCCGCGCCGTAGCACTCGACCGAAGCGCCCTCGCCTGGCTCGCAGTTGAACCTTGACTCGATCACCGCCGGATCGAGCGCGATGATCTCCTTGGCTGCCATCGCGGCCTGATTGGCCTTGAGCGGCTTCTTGAGGCCGGCCCGCACCAGGAGCTGACTGCCGAGCCCGATGCCCTCACAGACCACCACCACGTTCGAGTAGAGGTCGCCCTCGCGGCCGGTGCGCACCCCGACGACCTTCCCACCTTTGATGAGCAGCTCCTCGACCACCGTCTCGGGGATGAGGAACGCGCCGGCTTCTTCGGCTTTGCCCGCGAACCAGGGGTCGAACCTGGCTCTCAGCACTGAGAACGAGTGGGGGTGCTCGCGGTTGCGGATGTTCTTGTAGCCGAGGGCGATGGCCGCGTGGTCGGTCATCAGCCAGCGCTGCTCGTCGATTATCGGACGCTCCAGCGGCGCCTGCTTCCAGTCCTCCCCCATGAGCTGCTCGAGGTAGTGGTTGTAGAAGATGCCGCCCATCACGTTCTTCGAGCCGGGCTTGACGCCCTTCTCGACCAGGGCAACCTGCAGTCCGGCCTTCGCCATCGTGAAGGCGGCCGCCGTTCCCGAAGGGCCGGCGCCGACCACTATCGCGTCCAGCTTCTCCTCGTCGGCCACTGGCGCAACATCGTAAGCGGTTATGAAAGTCGTAGGCCTCACCGGGGGGATCGCCACGGGAAAGAGCACGGTCTCGGCCATGCTGCGGAGAATGGGAGCGACCGTCATCGACGCCGACGAGGCGACCAGAGCCGTGCAGGCACCGGGCACGGAGGGCCTGCGGCGCCTGGCTCAGGAGTTCGGCCCGACCATCGTCACAGCTGATGGCGAGCTGGACCGGGCCCGCCTGGCAGAGATCGCGTTCAACGACCCCGATGCCCGCCGGCGGCTGAACGGGATCGTCCACCCCCTGGTGCGGCAGTGGATGGCCGAACGCCAGCAGGAGGCGGCCGAGCGGGGCGACCAGGTGGTGGTGCTGGACATCCCCCTGCTCTTCGAGAGCCGCGGAGCGGGCGTGTTCGAGGACGTGGTCCTCGTCTACGCGCCCGAGGAGCTGCAGGTCCGCCGGCTCGTCGACCTGCGTGGGATGACCGCGCAGCAGGCACGCGCGCGCATCGCGGCCCAGATGCCGATCGAGGAGAAGCGCCGGCTGGCGACGCGCGTCATCGAGAACACCGGCACCATGGCGCGGCTGCAGGCTCAGGTCGAGCGAGTCTGGGCAGAGATCGCCGGCCCGTCCTGACCCCCTCTCGGCCCACAGAAGTGGACCTGACCCCTCTGAGCGCCGCTCGAACAGCTCCCGGCGGCCGACGACGCGCAACCACCCTGCCCCCGTAGATGCCCGGTGACGCCGCGATGACCAGCAGGCTCGGGTCTCAAACGACGCCGGCCGCTCGGAGCTCCTTCAGCCGGTGCTCGTCGACGCCCACACTGGCCAGGATCTCGGCCGTGTCCTCACCAAGGCGCGGTGGCCCTTTGCGACGCCAGGCCTCGCTTAGCCGAACAGCCGGAGCAATCTCCAGGCCGGTTGGCTCGTCGACGAGCAGACCTCGCGCCCTTATCTGGGGGTGGGCTGCCACCTCCTCCAGCTCGAGCACAGGCTCGCAACAGACGTCCAGGCCGCTGAGCACCTGGCTCCACTCATCGCGGCTCCGTGCGGCGAACACAGATGCGACGTCGGACCGCAAGCGCTCCTGCGCCTCACCTTCGGCGTACTGGCCCTCGATCAGGTCCGGGCGACCGAGCGCCTCGCAGAGCGCCCGCCAGAACTTCGGCTCCAGGGCTCCGACTGACATGAAGCGGCCGTCGGCGCACTCGTACACGCCGTAGCACGCGTAGCGACCGGTCAGGCGGTGCATGCCGCGTGGGATGGATCCCTGTGCACTCACCTGGGCCAGTGGGACGGCGAGCCAGCTGAACGCGCCGTCGGTCATGGAGACGTCCAGGTACCGTCCCTCACCGCCGCGGGCGACCGTGAGCAGGGCGCCCAGGATGGCGGTGGCTGCGGCCTGCCCGCCGCCGCCGATGTCCGCGACCTGCACGGCCAGCGGATGTGGAGCGTCGCCCCGGCGGCCGTTCATCGACAGGGCTCCGGCGATGGCCATGTAATTGAGGTCGTGACCGGCCCGCTGCGAGAAGGGCCCGTCCTGGCCGTAGCCCGTGATCGCGCACATGATCAGCTTCAGGCTGCGTTCGCGGAGCACCGGCCAGGCCAGACCGAGGCGGGCCATCACACCTGGTCGATTCCCCTCGACCACAACGTCGGCCCGCCGGCACATGTCCAGAAAGAGCTCGCGGCCGGCGTCCGACTTCAGGTTCAGGGTCACGCTCCGCTTGTTGCGGTTGAGAACGTTGAACAGCACGCTCTGACCGTCCCGCAGGGGCGGATACCACCGCATGTAGTCACCCGAGCCGGGTTCCTCCACCTTGATCACGTCAGCGCCCATGTCGGCGAGGAGGAGTGTGCAGATGGCCCCGGGCAGCAACCGGGTGAGGTCAAGGACTCGGATTCCCTCTAGGGCCATGGAACCTGGAGCCACTGTAACCGGTCGCCAGGCACAGGCTTGGCAGAATCGGGCATCCGTGCGTTAATGAATGGATAGAGGTTGGTGCCGTACTTGCGACACCAGGGCTAGATGGACGAGATCACGATCAAAGTTCCCGGGCCATTCGCGGGGGTGGCCGACCTCGGTCTCAGCGCCCGCTATCCGGAGCAGGAACCCTTCCGCCCGCTCCGCGACGTCCCCCTCTGGATCGAGGGGCCGGCGGAGCCCATGAGGCGCCTGGAAGCCCGTCTGCGTCTGCTGGCAACGCTGGTGCAGGCGGCACATGGCTGGACCCACCCCGTTGCCCTTAGCGACGAGGTGGTAGTGATGGCTTTCCAGGATCGGTCCATCGTGGGCGCCCGATCCGGCGGCGACGTCAGAGCCGTCGACTACGTGACCAACCTCATTCGCCCGGTCATCTTCCCATTCCTCCAGGATTGCGCCCAGGTGGCGCGGCTCCGGCTGACCGACAGGATCGAGATGAGTGTCCGCTCCGCCGACCGGCCGATGGCCGAACTTACACTGCGCTGGGACCAGATCGTGCCCTCGAACGGCGAAGATCTTCTCTGCGCCTGACGGCTGCCTGCGCGGCATGTGACCGCTTCAGCGCCTCTCCCGTCAAGCCTTTTACTGAAGGGCAGGGTCTGGCGCCGGCTCGTAGCCGAGGTTCGGCCTGAGCCAGCGCTCGACTTCAGACACGGTCATGCCCTTTCGGCTTGCGTAGTCCGTCACCTGGTCGCGGCCGATCTTGCCAACTGTGAAGTAGCGGGCCTCGGGGTGGCCGAAGTAGAGCCCTGCTACCGAGGCCGCCGGTGTCATCGCGCACGTCTCGGTGAGCTCTAGGCCCAGCTCGCGCGCGCCCAGCAGATCGAACAGCGTCCGCTTGTCAGTGTGGTCGGGGCAGGCCGGATAGCCAGAAGCCGGCCGGATGCCGCGGTACTTCTCGGCGATGAGGTCCCTGTTGGTGAGCCGCGGACCCCGCTCGTACCATTCCCGCCTGGCCATCTCGTGCAGATACTCGGCGAATGCCTCTGCCAGCCGGTCAGCCAGCGCCTTGACCATGATCGCCCGGTAGTCGTCCTGATCTGCCTCGAAGCGCTTCGCCAGCTCTTCGGCGCCTACGCCGGCGGTGACGGCGAAGGCGCCCAGGTGGTCTCCGGCCGCGCTCACGAAGTCGGCCAGCGACAGGTTGGGCCGGTCGTCGCCGTGGTCCACCTGCTGCCGGAGCATCGGGAACCTGACTCCATTGTCCAGCACGAGGTCGTCGCCACAAGCCCGCGCCGGCCAGAAGCCAAAGACGCCCCGAGCCCGCAGCCACCCGTTGGCGACGATCTCGTCGAGCAGAGTCTGTGCATTCTCGTATAGCTCTCTCGCGGCGGGTCCAAGCTCAGGGTGCGAGAGGATTCCTGGAAAGCGGCCGCGGAGCTCCCAGGCGTGGAAGAAGAATGTCCAGTCTATGTATCCGCGTAGCACGGCGAGGGACGGCTCGACCACGCGGCGGCCGGTGAAGGAGGGCACTTCCAGGCCGTCGAACGCCGGCCTGGCCCGGTTTTCGCGCGCAGCATCCAGGGTCAGCAACGTCCTCGTCGCCTTCCCCGCGTGCTGATCGCGCAGTCGCTCCTGCAGCTCGCGGTTCTCTCTGTCCAGCTCCGCACGGCGCTCCGCGTCGAGCAGGCTGGAAACGACGCCGACCACCCGGGAGGCATCCACCACATGAACCGTCGGGCCCGAGTACTCGGGCGCGATCCGGACGGCGGTGTGCTGCTTTGACGTGGTGGCGCCGCCGATCAGCAGCGGCAGATTGAGGCCGCGCCGCTCCATCTCCCGAGCCACGCGCACCATCTCGTCCAGCGACGGCGTTATCAGCCCGGAGAGGCCGACCACGGCAGCACCCTCAGCCGCAGCCGTGTCCAGGATGCGCTCTGCAGGCACCATCACCCCCAGGTCGACCACCTGGTATGAGTTGCAGCCCAGCACCACCCCGACGATGTTCTTGCCTATGTCGTGCACGTCGCCTTTCACGGTGGCCAGCACCACCTTGGCCTGGGCGTCTCCGTCCGATCGCCCACCGGCTGCGAGAGCAGCTCTCCTGTCCGCCTCCATGAACGGCTCCAGATAGGCGACAGCCCGCTTCATGGCGCGTGCGCTCTTGACGACCTGGGGCAGGAACATCTTGCCGGCGCCGAAAAGGTCCCCCACCACCTGCATGCCCGCCATCAGCGGTCCTTCGATCACCGACAGCGGCCGGCCCAGCTTCTGGCGCGCTTCCTCGGTGTCCTCTTCGATGAAATCGACCTCACCATGGACCAACGAGTGTGTCAGCCGCTCCTCCACCGTGCCTTCGCGCCAGCTCAGGTCGCGCTCCCGCCGGGTTCCCTCGCCGCTCACGGAGCGCGCAAACTCCACCAGCCGCTCCGTAGCGTCCGGCCGGCGGTCGAAGATCACGTCCTCGACCAGCTCGAGCAGATCGGGTGGGATGTCTTCGTAGACGGCGAGCTGGCCCGCGTTGACGATGCCCATGTCCAGGCCGGCTTTGATCGCGTGGTACAGGAAGGCCGAGTGGATCGCTTCCCGGACCCGGTCGTTGCCCCTGAAAGAGAAAGAGAGGTTGGAGATGCCGCCGGACACCTTCGCGCCGGGGCAGCGCCGCTTGATCTCCCTCGTGGCCTCGATGAACGCCCTGGCATAGCCCGCGTGCTCCTCGATGCCGGTTGCAATTGCAAGCACGTTGGGGTCGAAGACGATGTCCTCGGGCGGAAACCCAACCCCTTCGGTGAGCAGCCGGTAGGCGCGTTCGCAGATCTCGACCTTGCGCTCGGCGGTATCGGCCTGGCCCCGCTCGTCGAACGCCATCACCACAACGCCGGCTCCCAGCCGCCGCACCCGTCGAGCCTGCTCCAGGAAGGCCGCCTCGCCCTCTTTCAAGCTGATCGAGTTGGCGAGGCCCTTGCCCTGGAGGCACTTGAGGCCTGCCTCCAGCACCGAAAACCGCGAGCTGTCGACAATGATCGGCAGCCTGGCCACCTCGGGCTCCGTGGCGAGCAAGTTCAGGAACCGGCCCATCGCCCGCTCGGAGTCGAGCAGGTCCGCGTCCATGTTCACGTCCAGCAGGTTGGCGCCGCCTCGCACCTGCTCCAGCGCGATCTCGAGTGCGCCGGCGTAGTCCTCGGCCTCGATCCGGCGCCGGAAGCGCGCTGACCCGGTGACGTTGGTCCGCTCCCCGATCATCACGAAGTTCGTGTCGGGCGCGATCTCGAACGGCTCCAGGCCGCTCAAGCGGGTGCGGCGCGAGCGCGCGGGTATCGGTCTCGGCGCCAGCCCCTCCACCGCGGCGCGGATCAGGGCAGTGTGCTCAGGCCCAGTGCCGCAGCAGCTCCCTAGTGCGTTGACGAGTCCGCTCGTGGCGAACTCCTCGAGCAGCGCGCCCATCGTCTCGGGCAGCTCGTCATAGCCGCCAAAGGCGTTGGGCAGGCCCGCGTTGGGATAGCAGAAGACGGGGACTGGGGCGGCACGAGCCAGGTCGACGAGGTACGGCCGTATCTCGGCCGCGCCCAGTGCGCAGTTGATGCTGACAGCGAGCGGCTCCGCGTGCTCGACCGACGTCAAGAACGCCTCCACGGTCTGCCCGGAGAGGTTGCGGCCGCTGCGGTCGACGATGGTGACCGAGACGACGAGTGGCAGCTCCGGGGCCACTTCACGGGCGGCGGCGATGGCCGCCTTGCCGTTGAGAGTGTCGAACACGGTCTCGACCATCAGCAGGTCGACGCCGCCGTCCCGCAGCCCCCGAGCGGCCTCGGCGTAGCCGGCCCTCAGCTCTTCGAAGGTCACGGCTCGGTAGGTGGGGTCGTCGACCCTGGGTGAAAGCGAGAGAGTGACATTCGTCGGACCCAGGGACCCGGCTACGAAGCGGTCGCCGTACGCGGAGACAGCTGCCCTTGCAATCTCCGCCCCGGCCCGATTCATCTCGTAGGCCAGCGCCCTCAGACCGTAGTCGGCCTGAGAGACCGGCGTGGCGGTGAAGGTGTTCGTCGTGATGATGTCCGCGCCGGCCTCGAGGTACGCACGGTGCACCTCCTCAACCACGTCCGGCCGCGTCAGGCACAGGATGTCGTTGTCACCCTGCAGCGGCCTGGGATGGTTGCGGAAGCGTTCACCCCGAAAGTCGGCCTCGGCGAGACGCCGGCGCTGCATCATCGTCCCGATCGCCCCGTCGAGCACCGCGATTCGGCGGGTGAGCAGTTCGCGCAGCCTCGTCTCCGCGTTCACATGTGTCACGGTAGCCAACCCGGTACGGCGCCCGCTGCGGCTACCAGAAGTGGATGGTGGAGGGCCTATCTGTCCTCGCCTGGCTCCAGGGCTTTGCCACCCCAGAGCAGGTCACCTTCCAGGCGTGCGAGCTCCGCGGCCACCTCCGCGTCGGCTGCGGGCAGCTGGAGCTGGGCCTGGAGCTCGTCGGAACCCGGCGACCCACGCTGTAGGCCTCCCCTGGCAACGAGGTTCTCCAGCGCTGCGGCCCGAGCCCGAGTGTCGGCGATTCGGTGTTCAGCCCGCTCGACGGCCAGTCCAAGCTCGGTGTCGTCCTGCGTCAGTCCGGCCAGAGCCTCGCTTGCCTGGGCGCGGGCCCTGGCTGCAACGTATGCCGCCTTCACCGCCTCCTTCCGAATGCGGAACTGCTGGACCTGAAGCTCGAGCCGTTTCGATGCCTCGATCAGCCTCCCCTCCTCTGCGGCCAGCATGCTGGACTGGCGCTCCAGCTCGCCCAGCTCGCCCCGGATGACTGCTCTGCGCAGCAGCGCGTCGCGGGCGAGGTCTTGCCGGCCATCCTGAAGCGCTGTCCGAGCCTGCTGCTCCAGCCGGTCGGGCGATGCCTCTAGCTGCCTGGCCTGCAGCTCGATGCGCTTGCGCGCCGTCACCACGTCGGCGACAGCGCGTCGGACCTTCGCCTGAAGCTGCAGCTGCCGCGCATACGCGAGGTCGAGGGCCTCTCGCGGGTCCTCGACCTCGCCCCTCACCTGGCCGGCACGTATGCCGAGCACCAGCAGGAGTCGGTGCCAGAAGCTCACACGCTGTCAGCCTCGTTTGGAGTGCGCCCGCTGCGCGACCGGTCTCGGCGGGCCACGGGGGACCCCCCTCCCTCCGGGCGAGGACCGCCCGTGATCGGGGCGACGCCGTTGGGGTCGACCAGAAGGCGGCGGGCGAGCTGCAGCCCGGCGATTCCCTGGCTGAGAGCCTGGGCCAGGGCGTCTGAGATCCCCTGAGCGCCGTTGAGCACGATCATCTGATCGATGTCACCGAATGGCTTGGCCGCCGCTTCGACGATCTCGGGCCACTTCTCTGCCAGCTGCTGGCCGATTATGGCGTCCTGGTTTCCTTCCAGCGCCTCCGCCCGTGCCTTGATCGCCTCGGCCTCCGCCATTCCGCGAGCCCTGATCGCCTCGCCTTCCGCAAGGCCCCTGGCCTGGGTTGCTGCAGCTTCGGCTTCGCCGATCATGCGCGTCTGAGCCGATGATGCCTCAGCTTCGACCTTGACGCGTTCTGCCTGGGCCCCGGCAGCCAGTTTGACTCGAGCCGCGTCCGCAGCTGCCTGGAGCTCGATCTCCCTGGCACGCGCCTCGGCCTCCTGGATGTGAGCATCGCGCTGCGCTCGGGACAGGGTCACCTGCTCGTACGCCTTCGCGTCTGCCGGCTTGCGGACCTCTACCAGCAGGTCCTTCTCCCTGCGCTCCGCTTCCAGCTCGGCGACGCGGGTCTCCTCGACCACTACCTGCTGGCGGGCCGTCGCTTCAGAAAGTGGGCCGGCCTGCTTCGCCTGCGCCGCTGCCCGGTCGACCTCGGCCTGGTAGCCGGCCTGCCTGATCTGCGTGTCACGACGAGCCAGCGCCTTCTGGGCCTCAGCCTCCTGCTCCTTCTCGGTCGCTTCGCGATCGGCCTGCGCTCGCGCGATTCGCGCCTCGCGCTCCACGGCTGCGGCGTGGGGCAGCGCCAGGTTCTGGATGTAGGCGGTGGGGTCGAGGATCTCCTGAATCTGGAGGGAGTCCACGATCAGGCCCAGCTTCTCCATCTCGGTACCGGCGTGCTCGCGGGTGAGTTCGGTCAGCTTCTCCCGGTCGCGGATCATCTCCTCGACGGTCATGTTGCCGATGATGGCACGGAGGTGGCCGGCGAACAGGTTGTGGACGCGCTGGTCCATCTGGTTTTGCTGGTCGAGGAAGCGCCGGGCGGCGTTGGCGACCGACACCAGGTCGTCGCCCACCTTGTAGATGACCACCCCGCGCACACGCAGGGGGATGCCCTGGTGGGTCACACAGTCGATCTGGAGATCGGTCTCGCGAAGGTCGAGCGAAAGGCGGCGCACAGCCTGGACGCCGGGCATGACAAGCGTGCCACGGCCGGTGACGATCTTGAATCCGAGGCTCTCCTCCAGGCCCTTGTTGCGATGCGGGCGCCCGGAGATGATCAGCGCCTCGTTAGGCTCAGCGATCCGCCAGGTGCTCTTGAAGAGCAGCACCAGCAGGACGAGGACCGCCAGAGCGGAGACTATTGCTACCACCGCCACCGTCGAGATGAACGAGCCGATGTTCATGGGCCTTGCCCTCCTTGCCCGTCAGGCCGGGCTGACTACCACCGTGCGCGGCGGAAAGTACTCGACCACGACGACTCTTGCTCCCTTTGAGATCGTCTCTCCGGGGTCGGAGGCGTAGGCGTTGAAGGCTTCGCTGCCGCCCCTCACAGCAATCATGACCTCCCCCAGACGGCCTGGACCGATGACTCCGGTCACCCGGCCTACGCGGCCGATCATCCCCTGGTCAAGCACAGTGCGCACCATTCTTCCACCAAGAGAACGCCACGAGATAACCGCACGGTCGCCTGTCTGGGGGCACGCCCCCGTATAAGCGAGCGTGGACACGCCGGGGCCCCACGCAGTGGGGACGGCCGCTTTCCTCAGCGGCCGTGGGGGCTTGCCCCCCAGATAAGCGGGAAGTGGTCAGGACTGCACCCCGGGGCCCACGAAGTGGGGACGGCGCCTCTCCTCAGGCGCCGTAGGGGGCGTGTTGTGGCGGAGGCCACAACACCCGAATCTGGTCAAGGCCGAAGAGCGGAGCGTGCCTTGACGAGATTCGTTTCGGGGGGGCGTGTCCCCCAGATAGGGGCCCCTAGTGTTTGCCGAGGATCAGCGCCAGGGGGACGACGATTACGCCCAGCAACACTGTGAGGACGAAGGTCACCGCGCCCCACTCGCGCCGCAGGAAAGACCAGCTCACAGGACGGCGATTCTAACGATGCAAGTCACCGGTCGTGATCTCCCGCCTCGCCTTCACGTTTGCGCTGGTTCAGCAGGCGGACGAAATCCTGCGCCCGGGCAAGTGCCTTCCACCGTTCCGGGAAGAAGTCCTGTGCGACGATGGACCGGTCTGAAAGCTGGTAGACGGTGACGCACCACTTATTGAGGGTCCGTGCGACCTCCACCTCGAAGTTCTTCTCGGCGGTCTCATAGCGCACGACCCGGTCGTCGTCGAAGCGTCGCTTTCCAGACACTGCCATAGCTG